>Ga0070711_100000015_pt1 | contig 154719 bp, 138 predicted proteins | sample LARL53metaG_FD_65452 | JGI IMG/M metagenome (GOLD analysis project Ga0070711, IMG submission 65452) | Corn, switchgrass and miscanthus rhizosphere microbial communities from Kellogg Biological Station, Michigan, USA - LAR L5-3 metaG | ecosystem: Host-associated > Plants > Roots > Rhizosphere... | reverse complement strand
CTGGTTTCGTGTTTGCAGCCGGGCAGTGGCACGGTGACGGCCGAGTTTCAGTCGACTGTTTATGGCCAATGGTGCGCCGCCATTACCATCCACCCAAGAGCCAGCAGCCCAGTGGCGGTGTTTCGCTTGAGAATTAGTGTCTCAGGATCGTCAATACACTTCGAGGACAGCGACAGCGGCGCATCCGTGGTCGCAGGCGAAACGTTTGGAATAATAGCGGAGGCGGTTGATGCTAACGGAAATGTAGTGCCAGTGAACGCGGGTGTTAGTACAAGCGTCAGCAGGACACTTGCGTCCGGCGAGATTGGATTGCCGGCCAGCTTTACGTTATCAGCCGGTTCGTTCACTAGCGGAGGCCTTCTACTGAATCGCGTAACTGGTACCACAAGCGGAACGAGCTACCGATTTTCGAGCGCCGGTGGCGGGTTTAAGGATTTCTTCCTCTTCACTTACTTCCGCGTCACGATGGATGTAGAGCGGTGGAAAAACTGCGGCTTTACAGGTTGCCCAAATCCGGGATCATACGTCTGCCAGACGGCTTGTGGGCCGGGGCTTACGCAGCCGACAGCATTCGTTTCACTTACCTCCACAGGCTTATGCAATCTTGGCATTAAGGTTGGTAATCCTGCCAACGGCATGACTCAATTGACCACAGTTCGAGAAGTTGGGCCACGAACTACCGATTCGTACTGGAATACCGGCGTGATACCAGTGTTTAACCCGAATAATAAACCTGCAACTCTCGGCGGATGTTTATCTGACGTGCTGATGAACAATCTGAGTATACCCAATGGGTGCTCTTCTGGAGAGCAAGAAGTATTCTGGAGGTTCTAATGAGCATTGCGAAAAGCAGGATACCAGCCTGTGGTGTCCTGGCGTGAATGGCGAAGCCAGGCGCCCACCGATGGCAATAGAAGACGAGCACCTTGTCGAGCGAAAGGAAGGATCTTATGGCAGGTAAGGCTTACTGGTCAGACCCGATATCTCTGCTGGTTCGCGGCTTGCTTCTTGGCTTACTTGTGCCGATCATGCTGGCTTTTGGGGCAGCCCATCGTCATAAATATGGCACTCCGCAAGCTGCGGCTAAGTTTGATCCCTTCAAGTATCTTCCCAGCGGAGCCAAAATCAAGAACCGAGAGAAGGATGTAGTCTTTGCGGATCTTGATGGCGATGGACATGAGGAGGTCATTATCTTCTATACGCTTGGCGACGATCCGAACAACCACAAGGCGAACATTATGGTGCTCAATCGGAATGGGGCAGACTACGTTTACCTCTGGGAAGATTCGTACGATGGCAGTTGGGGGTTTGCCGAGCCGACCGGAGTTTACGATTTGAATAAGAGTGGAACACCGCAGATTGTTGCTTATAGGACAGTAGGCGCGAGCTGCCCGGGCTCCCTTGAGATCTATGATTACCGGAGCGGCAGAATTCGGCGGCTCACTGGCACGTGGGGATATAAAGGACACTGCGAAGCGGTGAAGATTAAAGATTTAGACGGCGACGGCGTTTCCGAGATCATTATCGCAAGAACTCACGGTAGGAATGATGATATATACCGCTGGAACGGAAAGACGTACGTCCATAGCAACAGCCAATTCCCTGATTACTACAACAGCGAGTTGGAAAAACTCGTTCAAGCGATTTACTCGCGTGATGCGTTTCCGACATCGGCAAGAGTAACGTGGGCCAGCCAGATCGTCAAAATTTATCTTATTCAGCGCCGTTACTTCGAGGCAACACATCTCTGTAGAGCAGCGCTGCGAATTATAGATGACCCGGGCCTGACTAAACCGAATGCTATTATTAAAGGAACGGAGGCCCCCGAAGCGTTGAATAGGATAGGAGCATACTTTGAGGTAGAAAAGATACGGGGGAAGGGGACTATCTATCGGTTGTTGGGAGACATATACAAAGCAGTCGGTAATATCAAACAGTCACAAAGCTATTATAACAAGGGGCAGGCGCTTGAGATTGAGGCAAAAGAGAAAGACTCCACATTACCCCGCTGAGCGAGCACCATTTCAAACAGGCAAATGCCCTGACCTTCTTATGCCTCACTGAGGGCGGTACTAGGTCTTCGGGTTCACTTTCAATGTTTGTGCGGGTACGGCACAGAATCCAACCATACTGTAGGAGCTTCAGTTCCACCGAGCCTTGTCAACGTTCACCAAGCTTCGGGGCTCAGATAGCATTCTCACTCAGGTGATGCTTAGTCCAGCGAATGGGGGAGGAACAGCGAATCTGATCGTGACCAATTAGAATTAGCAAAGCGACCTGCGGTCTCTGAGCAATTGCAGCGCTTTGCAGAACATTCACGACTAGCGGAGGTTTGGAGTTGCTTCAAACCTCCGCTGGTTTCCAAGTTCAGCAGAATGCGAAAGGAGAAGATATGATTCGAGCAAAGAATTCTTTGGCGGCTTTGTTAATGTGCCTGGTGATTCTTGCCTTCGCAGGCATTGTCGGATCGAGCAATCGAAGTCAAGCCTCTTCAAGGGTTGCATGGGAGTACCGAATCGTCACTATTCAAGTGTTTGGAACTGGCAAACTAGGAGAGCCAGCGCGCACTATGAATGAGCTTGGGGCTGATGGATGGGAATTCCTGCAATTCATCCATGAGGATGAGGTATCTGGACTTCAAGGGCAGTATTTGTTTAGACGAGCCAAGTGATCGGATAGCTCCAGGCTCGCGAAACACCTGAACATCCGTGCGCGTTCGCGATTTCTACGCGCGTCTTTGCGACGAAGACGCGCGTATTTGGCATTCCCACGCGCATCTTTATCACGAAGACGCGCGTATTTAGCCATTTCCACGCGCTTCTCTATTACGAAGACGTGCGAGGTTGTGACAACGACGGTCGTCTGAAGTCGGAGACTAAAACTCAGACACCGCCCCAAAATAGTAACTTTACGAATCGTACTATCCGTCTGCTATAATGCAGTTCTCACAGGCCCACGTTCAGTGAAAACTTGCAGGTAATGAAGTCAAGCCCCGACTCTGCTCGCCGGACGAAGGTCCAGCTACGTCGCCTGCGGCGTGTAAGTAAATCTCGGAGTACTTTGTCATGAAAACGAAGCTCAACTTAATTCATAATTCGAACCATCGCGCCTTGGTGCTGGGTTCGTTGTTTGTATTTTTGTTCATACTCGCGGCGATGGGCATACCTGGAAGCAGCACCGCTTCGAAATCGATCGGCAGTCGTGTTTCGCCGGCGTCAGGGGATACTTGCGCGACTGCCACAGTGATAGACCCAACCGCGTTGCCCTTCACTGAAGAATCGACTCTCGCCAGCGCCGCCAATGACGTCGATCCCGGTCCCGGTAGTTGCGCTCCTGGCGCCGGAGCCGATGTAGTCTACTCATTCACGCCGGCCGCGACAGACGTTTACACAATTGGCGCGACTCCCAAAACGCCTTTTGACTTGAGCTTGTACGTAGTGACCGATTGCTCGAATCCTGCCACCACTTGTGTGGCGGGGAGCAACTCTGCCGGATTCGATCGCGGTGAATCGATGACACCCACGCTTAACGCGGGCACTCGCTACTTTATAGTGGTTGACACTCCGACTCTTGACTCGAGTGCGGGCGCATTTCATTTTTCGCTAAGGCGCGGCAGGCCTGCTAACGACACTTGCGCAACGGCGACTGTTATTGACCCGAGTCGTCTGCCGTTCTCGGTTTCTGCCGGCACCTTTGGCGCGACAAACGATTTGGATCCTGGAACGTCCTGCTTCACATCATCTCACTCTGCAACAGGTCCCGATGTCGTCTATCAATTTACGCCGGCGGATACTCAACTCTACGTTATCACGGTTGTGCCCAGCGGTGACTACGATACCTCCGTGTATCTGACGACTGACTGCTCGACAATTGCAAACTGCTTCAGTTCAGATGTGGGCGGAGCGGGCTCTACCGAGGTGCTTCGTCAAGTTTTGAACGCCGGGACGACCTACTTCATCGTGGTAGACGGATTCGGACTCGATGCCGGCGATTTCAATTTTTCGCTTCAACCTTCGATTGCTCACTCGCCGAATCCGCCGAGTGATCTGACGGCGACCGCGGTCTCGCAAACTCAAATCAATCTCACGTGGAAGGACAACTCCGGCGACGAGCAGGGTTTCCGAATTCAGCGGAGTACGGACGGATTTAACTTCTCTGAAATCGGAAGCGTCGGACAGAATGTAACTACTTTCAGCGACACGACAGTCACTGCCAACACGCTTTTCTTCTATCAAGTAGTCGCATTCAATGGTTTTGGTTCGTCCGACCCTTCCAACATCGCGTTTGCTCAAACTCCACCAAATCCGATTCCGGTCAACCCGGTCATAACAGTAGACCCGATCTCGATTGATTTCGGATCGATTCGGGTTACGCAATCGGACACGAAAACAATCACGATCACAAATGCTGGAGGCGCCGACTTGATTGTTTCGGCGATAGGCGATCCCGGCGGACAATTTGCGATAATCAATAAGCCGGGGTTGCCGCTCACCATAACTTCCGGGCAAAGCACGACGCTCAATGTGCGATTCGCACCGGTGTTCACCGGCACAGCGACGGGATCGATTTCAATTCAGAGCAATGATCCGATTACTCCGCTTGTGACGGTTAACCTGAGCGGAGTCGGGGTTGGAGCGCCTGTTCCCAACCTGGCTGTCAATCCGGGGGTCGTCGACTTCGGCACGGGCAATAAGCCGATTGATGTTGAACTCAAAAATACCGGGGAAGCAAATCTCGTGATCACTGCGATACTACTTCCTGCTGCACCATTCTCCGTCAGCGGAGCGGCTCCGGTTACGCTTAAAACAGGCGAAAGCAAGGTTATCACGATCAGCTTCTCGCCATCGACAATTGGCGTGTTTACAAGCGGACTCACTATCGTAAGCAATGACCCTGATTCGCTGCTTACCTTCATTCCATTGAAGGGCACAAGTCTGGCGCAGACGCTTGTGCCTAAGGTTGTGGGTCTTCAGTTCAAGAAGAAAGGCTTGAGGTTTCAATCGGCAAACTCAAATGTGGTAGCCGGCGCGGTGTTGATCGTCGATGGAACGGAAACATTTGCCTTGCAGCTCAACGGCGATATTTGGATCGTGGATAAAAACACAGTCAGCACTCCGGGCAACAAGAAGATTCGCGATATCTTCGTGAGTCCGTCGACACACACCGTGGTTGTCAAAAACCCCAACGGCGGAACTTCATCTCCGGTGACTATTTCAGTGTAAGACTGCAAGAGGAAGATCAAAGAGCAGCCGGGATTGCGAAGGCCGTCAGCGATCACCGGCTGCGACGCTCGTGAATTATTCTTAAGCCCTCGAGCGTTATGTTGGGATCCACTGTCTCGATCAGTTCCGAACCTCGAGCTATTAGCGGCGCAAGCCCACCTGTAGCGATCACGCGCGTGTCTGCTCCAAGCTCTTCAACCATTCTTTTGAGCACTCCATCGACGACGGCGACGTTGCCATAATAGAGCCCGGACTGAATGCTGGCTGCGGGATTGGTTCCGATCAATTTATCGGGTCTTCGGATTTCTGTGTTGCGTAATCTTGCGGCTCTTTGAAACAACGCGTCTGCGGAGATTTGAATACCGGGATAGATTATGCCGCCCATGTACTCGCCGTCTCGCGATATCGCATCGAACGTCGTGGCCGTGCCAAAGTCTACAACGACACAAGGTCCGCCGTATTTCGAAAGCGCTGCGACCGCGTTGACTATTCGATCCGCTCCAACTTCCTGAGGATCATCATAAAGAACCGGCATTCCCGCGTTGGTGGCATTGACGAACAGCGGATCGATATGAAAGTACACCTCCGACATCTTGTACAACGTGAAATCGAGGGGTGGCACGACCGATGAGATCGCTATGCTGTCGATTGCAGATGAATCCAACCCGGCGAGCTGCAGCAAAGTGCGGCACATGATGCCGTATTCATCCACCGTCCGCTGGCGCTCAGAGTTCAACCGCCAACTGTGCGTGAGTGCTTCGCCGTCGTAAACGCCCAGCGTTGTGTTCGTGTTGCCAACGTCGAGTACAAGTAACATAAACCCAGTCCAGTGTGCGAAGTCCGAAGTGCGAAGTCCGAAGTGGGAGGTCGGGGTCCGACGTCGCGACCGACAGAGAGTCCCAACTCGGACGTCGAAAGCGTTAGGCCGCGCTCGTGATATCGGACTCTGAAAATTAACCTCAACCTGTCGGACTTCGCAGTTCGGACTTCGGACTTCGGACTTCGCACTTCGCGCTTCGAACTTTTCGAAGCCTCACTTCGCCGGAGACAATCTCGTTGATTACTCCGCCGCTCATTTCGAGGATCAATGCGCCAGTCGGCGAGAGGCCGCGAGTCACGCCTTCGATCAATTCCCCCGAAGTTTCAATTTGAACTGCGCTTCCACGAGCGTATGAAGAAAGTTCCTCCCAACGATCGATCACCTGAGCACGCTCCTCGATTGAAATTCTGTACCAGCGTTCAAGCCGGTCGAGCAAACGAGAAGCGAACTCTTCAGGCGCGATTCTTCTTCCCGTTTCAATCAACACGGACGTTGCGGTATTCGCGATGTCATTCGCAAATTGTTCCTGAGATAAGTTTACTCCGATTCCCATCACGGCATACTGAAGCCGTTCCCCTTCCACGGCCGACTCGACCAGAATGCCGCACACCTTTCGGCTTGAAGCCAGCACATCGTTTGGCCATTTGATGTCCGCGGGGAGGCCGAAATCCAACTTAAGAGTTTCTGCGACAGCGACCGCCGCCGCAAGCGTGATGATTGTCACCTCTGCGGCTTTGATCTCAGGCCTGAGAACTAACGAAACGTAGAGTCCGCCTTCGGACGATGACCACGAGCGCCCATGACTCCCTCTGCCTGCAGTTTGCTCGCGCGCAATTATGCAGGTTCCTTCAGTCGCGCCTTGTGCGGCCAACTGGCGTGCGACGTCATTCGTGGAGGAGACGTTGTCGAAGCGCAACAATGGTGTTCCAAGCTTCATTGACGTAGAAAGAGAAGGAAGTGGAGATGTGAAAAGAAGGCGCTTCCTTCCCTTTTATTATTTCGCGCCTCTCGTTTTTCCTATTCGCGCATCGAGAGCTCAAAGAATCTATTGGTTGCGTTGAGCGCTGCCTTCACGGCGGCGTCGATCGGGTCGCCGTTGATCTGACAACTGCCAAACACCTGGACGTCTCTTCCTTCGAATCTGACGTCCACAAGAACAGCAATCAAATCCTTCCCGAGCGCATTTACATGATCGAGATCGGAAAGCGCGCAGGTGAATTTGTTCGCCGCGGCCTGCTGCACTACCTTCAAAGTGGCTGCAGCAGCCGCTTTCAAGGGGCCGCTTCCTTCAGCCTCCTCCTCTGAACTGTCCTGAAAGATCAGTTGGCCGAGAGCCAGCGACACCACAGCTTTGCAGCGTCCCTCAGATCCTTCTGTTACCGTCGCGCGATCAAATCGCAGGCGGTTCCTGCCTGAAGCGGTTGACATAGAATTGGCTCTCCACCGGGCCCGCTTAGTCCTTCCTGTTTGAAAATATTATCCGGAAAGGCGGTCATAGCCTTCGGGCTCGACTTTGGCAACTTTCGCCATCGCCCGCTTGAACTTCTTGCGGTTGCCGCGCTCGGCGCGTTCTTCAAGATACTCTTCGGTCATGAGTGCAGAAAGTTTTTCGGCAAGAGCGAGTGTGATCAATTGGTTGATCGAGACGTTTTCCTTCTCGGCCAACTTCCGCACTTGCCTATGCAAAGAGTCGGGCAGGCGAAGACTAATCGTACTCATGACAATTCTCCTATCTCACGCAAGAACTCTAACGCGGTCATCAAACGAATGCCAAACTGTTTAACCCCTTCGAAATCAGCTTTGTTGTACGTGACGATGATTCCGCAACCGGCGGAGACTGCCAATTCGAGAATCATATCGTCTTTCGGGTCCGTCAAGAACGGCCGCCACAGATAATAGACCTTCCTACGGTTGGCGAGCGAGTAAAGATAGTCAAGGATGTCGTCAATGTCAGCAGCCTTCAACGCGGTCTTCTTGCCAACAAGTCGCTTAGCTGCTTCTTCGTATTCAATGGCCAAGGGCACGGAGAGATTGAACTCGAATTTCTGGCTTTCGAGGAGCATAAAGAGTTTGTACGAGGCTCCATACTGTGAGCGTAAAGCGGCAACGAACACGTTTGTGTCGATCACAATCTGAAGCGCGCTCACGGGCGGTATCGTATTTAATACCATCCTACTTGTCAATTCGATCGGCTCGAATATGACCAAGGCATGCACATGGTCGAGATCCGAAAGATAACAAGATGGACTTGTCTGCTAAGGGCCTCATTCGAAACTGCCTGCTACGGCTCCTACAGCGTCTTGTAGACGTCTGTTCGTTGCTAGAACAACAACTGCTTTACTCAGATTTCCCAAACTCCCTATCAAGGAGGTGATTTCTGCCTGCAGTACACATAGGACAGCCGGATATTAATAATCCCTCTTGAACCAAAGGATTTGTTGGTGCATTGGGTTCTTCGGTATTAACCTCTACCTCGTACTGTTGACCACACATTGCGCAATATACTTGCTTCAGTACTCTTGACAGAGGATTCTCTTGTTGAGACATCTTCAGACCACCTCCTAAAGCCAGTTTTTCACAGCCAGTACTGCAAGCGAAACCATAGCCGTGATAAATCCTATGATCCCCGTAATGAATGTCCAAGTGGTGAATCGTACTAGGCCGATCGTAATATGCTGAGGAGTGCGTATGCTTCGAATGAGACCAAATGCTGTGAAGGCTAGCATAACTATGGACAATATGAATCCCAAGAAAATTACAGGCACAAGAAATTGCCATTTCGGTGTTTTGAAGAACTTTTCAATTAACACGGTTAGCAACACAATCGACCCAGTATCGAGTGTAGTAATGTGTTTCACATAATCAAAGACTACTTTTTGCGCTTCCACGTATTGCTTTACATATTCGGGATCAGGAGCTGTTGTCATTTCTTGCCTGCGTTTTTACGGGAGACTTACAGTGGTCTAATCTTCAGCCTGATATCAACAGGGTTAGCCAAATGACTAATCGCTGCAACTGAAATCAAGTCTGCCCCGCACTCTGCAAACTGACGCACGTTGTCGAGGGTGATTTCTCCTGAGATCTCGATGATGATTCCGGACGCTTGATCTCTAATCGCCTTCACCGACTCACGAGTCTCTTCGACGCTCATGTTGCTGAGCATGATCACATCGGTGTGAGCACCTATCGCTTCACGAAGCTGTGAGGCGCTGACGACCTCGACTTCGATCTTCGTCAAGTGCGGCACAGCACGGCGGGCGAGCTCAACCGCGCGACGCACTCCACCAGCCAACGCGATGTGATTGTCGGTTATCACAACCCCGTCATCCAGTCCAAACCGATGATTGAAGCCGCCGCCGACGGTGACCGCATACTTCTCGAGGAAGCGAAGCCCCGGCGTTGTCTGGCGTGTATCGACTATTTTGGCGGCGGTTCCTTCAACACGATCGACAAATGATTTCGTGAGCGTGGCCACTCCCGACAGGTGCTGCATAACATTCAGCGCGGTGCGCTCGCCCGTCAGAAGCACGGTGGCAGCGCCTTCGATTCGCGCGAACTCCGTGTCGGCTTTGATTGTTTCGCCATCGTAGACTCGAGACTCGAGTCTTATGTTGCTGTCTAACGTGCTGAATATTGCCTCGGCGATTTCCAGGCCACACAGCACGAAGTCGTGTTTTGCGATAAAGCGGCCGCCAGCCTTTGCGCCGCCGCGCACGACGCTTTGCGTGGTGATGTCGCCGCGGCCGAGATCCTCTTTCAGCAGGTCGGCAGCGGAAGCGTAGATGATTCCGGAGTCGAGTTCCATTTGTGCGGTTCTCTGGCCTAAAGCCTCCGCGGCGGCTCGCGAAACGCCGCGACGTTTAACTGGAAAAGAATGAATCGAGCGTCGCTTTCAGTTTATCGATTTCGCCGATCAACTCTTCGTGACGTTCTCGAGTTTCCTGAACAACATCGTGCGGGGCCTTTTCCACGAATGAGATATTGTCGAGACGAGCGGCGAGTGCTCGAGCTTCATTCTCTTTGCGAGACAGCTCTTTTGCGATCCGCTCTCGTTCCTTTTCCAAATCGATCGAGCCTTCCAACGGAACTGCGATCTCAACGCCCGCAACTATTCCTCGAGCTGCGGAATGCAAGAGCGGAAGCGTCTCTGAAATTGTCACATCCGCGATTCGCGCGAGCCGTTTGATGTGTTCGATGTTGTCGCTCACCAGAAGCCGCACGTTCGTGTCTCTTGTCGCAACATGAAGCTCAAGCCGGCTTTGTGGCGGAACGTTCCATTCGGATCGGATGTTTCTCACCTTGGTTATGAGCGCTATAAGCGTCTCCATTTGCTCGCGAGCGCGCTCGTCTTCCCGCGTCTCATCAGTTGAAGGCCAGGGAGCTAGCATTATTGAATCGCCCCCGTGAGGAAGCCGGGGGAGCCGCTGCCAGATCTCTTCCGTTATGTGAGGCATCAGCGGATGGAGAAGCCGCAAACTGGTTTCAAGCACGTACACAATTCTGCTGCGAGCCGCGCGCGCTTCGGCGGTGTCTTCTCTTGAAGCGACCTGTGACTTACTCAACTCGATGTACCAGTCGCAGAAGAAGTCCCAGAAAAAGTGATAGAGAGTCTGCGCTACCTCATTGAGCCGATACTCTTCGAACGCGCTCGTCACCTGCTCGATGGTCGAGTTAAGCTCAGCAAGTATCCACCGATCGGCGAGAGCTTCGGACGGAACCCATCGCGGCTCGATATCCATAGCTTCGCCCAGATTCATCAACACAAATCGCGAGGCGTTCCAGATTTTGTTTGCGAAGTTTCGAGCTTCTTCGACCTGCGGCTGACGTTCCTTCTCGATCTTGGCAAACCGGATGTCCTGCCCTCGAGCGGCGCGCACCAACAGGGCGAACCGCAACGCATCGGCGCCATAAATTTTGATTACATCGAGCGGATCGACGCCGGTCCCTAACGACTTACTTTGCCGCCGACCCTGCTCGTCAAGCACCGTGGCGTAGATGTAGACGTCGTCGAACGGAATCTCGCGCATGAAATACAGCCCGGACATAATCATTCGCGACACCCACAAGTAGATAATGTCGCGTGCGGTGGTGAGCACTGAGGTCGGGTAGTAGGTTGCAAGATCATCGGTTTGTTTCGGCCAGCCGAGCACGGCTTGTGGCCAAAGCCCGGAAGAGAACCAGGTGTCGAGCACGTCTTCGTCTTGAGTAATCGCTTTGCCGTTCGCTTTCTCGAGAGCTTCCTTTTCAGAGCGCGCGACGATGTACTCGCCGTCTTCGGTTGTCCAAACCGGAATCCTATGCCCCCACCACAGCTGACGCGAGATGGTCCAGTCGCGAATATTCTCCATCCAGTCCAGATAGGTCCGCTCGTATCGCTCGGGAACGAATTTGACTCGGCCCTCTTTCACAACGTCGATCGCCGGTTGCGCAAGTTCCTTCATGCGTACGAACCATTGTTCAGAAAGCAAAGGTTCGATCACCGTGTGACATCGATCGCACGTGGCTTCGGGCACGACGTAGTCCTCGATCTTCTCGACGAGTCCCTGAGCGGCAAGGTCGTCGAGTACACGCTCGCGAGCTTCGTAGCGATCGAGTCCCGCGTACTTCGGTCCGGCTTCCTTCGTCATTCGACCCTGCTCGTCGATAACGATGATCTTCGCAAGGTTGTGCCGCATGCCGGCTTCAAAGTCGTTCAAATCGTGAGCGGGGGTGACTTTCACCGCGCCGCTGCCGAATTCAGATCGAGCGTAGTCGTCGGCGATGAGCGGAATCTCTCGCCCGACGAGCGGCAATATCAAGATCCTTCCAAACAGTTTTGCGTAGCGATCGTCCGAAGGATTCGCGGCGACGGCTGTGTCTCCCAACATCGTTTCGGGCCTCGTCGTAGCAACCACGACGTGACCGGAACCGTCTTTGAAGGGATAACGAATATGATAGAGCTTGCCCGCGCGGTCTTCGTGTTTCACTTCGATGTCGGAAATCGCAGTCTGACATCGCGGGCACCAGTTTATTACACGCTTGCCGCGATAAATGAGGCCGGCTTCCCACCATTCGACGAAGCAGTCCATCACCGCATCGATGTAACCTTCGTCCATTGTGAAACGCGTGCGGTCCCAATCGAAGGAACAACCAAGCCGTTGAAGCTGAGAGAGAATCACACCGCCGTACTCGTGAACCCACTGCCAGGTCCGCTCGATGAACTTCTCGCGGCCCAAATCGTGTCGGGTCAGGCCCTCCTTCTTCAGTTGCTTTTCGAGCACATTCTGAGTTGCGATCCCGGCGTGATCGGTGCCCGGCACGCAAAGCGTGTTGTAGCCTTGCATACGTTTCCATCTTATCAGCACATCCTGGATCGTGTAGCAGAGCGCGTGCCCGATATGAAGCGAGCCGGTGACGTTGGGCGGCGGAATCGTTATGCAGTACTTCGGGCCTTCGCCACTTGGTTTGAAGTAACCGCGTGTATTCCACAGCGGATACCACTTTTGCTCTACGCTATGAGGCTCATAAGCTTTTGGTAGTTCGGTCATAAATTATGATGGCAGTAATTAAAAGATATCGAGAAGCGATGGTCAACCTCGCCCTTTTTTCGCTTTGGTTGGTTTGGAAGCGCGGCGGAGTCTAAGCGCGTCGGGACATGGACTCGCGGGTGAGTTGGCCGATGATGCGCTCGACGCAGTCTGGAACGACTTCCCAGGCAACTTCGCGAACCACTGAGTCGCTCATCTCGGCGATCACTCGGCGGACGATTTCTTCGATAGCTCCCGGCGAAAGCCCAGGCGGCTGCATCGCGCCGGTGCTCGCAGAAGACGATCCAACGTTACTCGAAGCTTCGCTGGCGGATGAAGTGTCTGTATCGGTTGAAAAAGCGAAACCCGTTTCCGGTTTGTTGGCAGATAGCGTGACTGAGGATTCTTCGACCGGTACGGCTTCGATGTCTATCGGAGTGAATCTGGCTTCCTCTTCGCTCCACGTAGTCGAAGTGGCGAAACCTACGTGACCGTTTTCTCTTGATTCATCGACCGATTTTTCCGCGAGGTATTCAGCCGAGGCTACCGGCATCACCACTGAATCCAACTGCGCGGTCGAGTAAACACCTGCGCGAGGCGACGTCCAATGCAAAGGCTCTTCGGTCGCAGTCACGTTTTGTTCGAAATCGAGTTGCGTTTCTTCTTTGTCTGATTCAAGGATCCGATCTGAGCCGGAAAGAGATTCACTCGAGCTCGCTGAGTGAGGATGAACAAGATCCGCCTCATCCAGCAAGAGGTCGCCAAGGGGTTCGTCTACTGCAAGCACCGTCGAACCTAACGGTTCATTCATAGCGATGGCGGCGTCAGCGGAATTGCTGTGCACCTCGGCCTGCGCCCGGACGGGTTCAAATGCTGAATCGCCTGTTTGTTCCCAACCTGTGTCGAGCGAATCGAGCCTGGTAGTTTCAAGAACGTTGTGTTCCCGCAACTCATCGGATTCGCCTTCTATGTCGACATGCAGCACTGAATCCGTTGGCTGTTGAGTTGAAATCGCGCTATGCGCGTCCGCCGTTTCAAAAGTCTCCGCACGATCGAAGTCGAGCGTCATTTCCTGTATTTTAGCGCCTGGATGTTCGACTGAATCCTCGACCATATCAAACCCGTCGTGATTCATCGCAACCGTCGTCGTGGCCGTTTCGCGTGCGGGCACCTCAATGACTGCAAAGTCAAAGTCTTCCGCGCCGCCCGCGTGCGCGCTTGAGGCCAGTTCTTCGGTTGTCCTCGAGACTCCGACGGGTGACGTTTCGAGGCCATTCGACATCGCCGACAGATCGAGCATCGGCGCGCGCAAAGTGTCGAGTGGCGAAGGGAAGCTTTCTTCAGCTTTCTCTCGCGTCTCTTCTCTACTATCAACTTCGGGCAGGGAAGCGATCGGACCGGTAGTAACTCCGCTCGACTTGGTCAACTTGCGCACTGTTTCGACGAGCGTTCTTGATTCGAAGGGTTTGGTCAGGTGCGCATCGGCACGAACGCGCCGCGCTTCGGCCTGGTCGAAAGGCTCGAATGCGCCGACAAGAAGAACAACAGGCACATTGCGAAACTGGGGATTCTGCTTAATCGCCTCGCACAGCTCGTAGCCGTTCTTCCCGGGCATGAAGATATCGGCGAGCACGAGATCGGGTTTGACTTCTTCAAGCCGTCGTTCGGCTACATCGCCGTTGCTTACAGCTATCACCTCGATGCCTTCATCGGCGAACGTGAGATTGACTACTTTTTGAATTGTGATACTGTCGTCGGCCAGTAAAATTCTGGTGCCCATCTGTTTCTCCTCAGCACTCTCAACCTTCGGTAGTGATAAACGCTGGGGTTATTCTCACTTCAAATGCCCGGCAATTCGTCCGCTGTTTGATCCGCCTGCACTGGGAAGCGGCCGCCTGCTTAACTTACTTTACTTTTCGGGGGCTGTGACCCGGAGAAGGGAACGATTTCGAAGCTGGTCACCGAAACCAGTTTGAATCTCCCGGGCGTGAATGTTAGCACAAAACCATACACCTGTCTCTAGTTAAGAAGGGGACTAGGCGATTGCCGCATGACTGACCTTGCGTTCCACAATCCAGAGGCCATCAAAACATGTCACCTCTTTCGTTTGTACGCCGTCGCTGCCAACGACTCAACTCGCAGTCCGCTAACTTGCCGAGACTGGCAGTAACGAAACGCGGTAGTCGACGATCCAGACTCTCCGGATAAATTCTAGGCCACTCGATCTTCAGCCACGCCGGTGTCCTGCTTGGGCTTTATCCCCTTGGCGCGCCGAACCACGACGCGATTTTCCTTAGCTTGCTGCGCTTGGTAGTACCGGCCCAGAGCTTCAACGTCGTAGTTGAATCGCGCTGCGATTTCATCGCCAAGTCGTCTCGTCTCTTCAACTATCGGATCGTTCCACATATATCAGTCCTCCAGTTCTTCCGGTGTACACATAATCGGTGCAGTGTAGCCGGCGCTTCGTCTTTGGCTGCGAACTGACCACGTTAATAAATTCGGCGTTAATTGATGTCCGCTATCTTTTGATCGCGCGAACATCCGCGATCGATTTCTGGATCAACTGCTTCAGTGTGGGCACGTGCACGTCGTCGAGTTTCTTGATGTACAAACAAGCTCGTCCCGTTTTGTGCTTGCCGAGTTTCTTCAGCAGTTCGGGATAGCGGTAAGCTCCCGACATCAGGTAAAGAGTCAAATCCTGCTTTCGCGGCGCGAACCCAGCCAGAAACCATTCACCTTTGCTGCCGCTCTCGGGTTTGTAATTGTACCGGCCAAAGCCAACGATACTCGTCCCCCACATCGCCGGCTTCGATTTGGTCGCGGCTTTCATTATCTCAAGCACACGAAAGCAGTCTTGACGTCGACCTTCGTCTTCAATGCCGTTCAGAAAGGTCTCGACGCTTGCCGTGGTTTGTTGTGTCTTACGCTCAGCCATAATCAAAACTCACGCGGTTCAACGAGCTGCCGTCTTGACCGCGAGCACCTTCGCCATATCCTCGTGAGCGTAGCGCTTGGCCAGATCAAGCGCAGTCAAGCCCTCCTTAGTTTTCGCAGACGTGTTGGCCCCGGCCGCGATGAGCTTCTCCATTACCGAAGTATCGCCGTGATTGATTGACGCCGCATACAGCAACGGGGTCATTCCGAACCGGTCAACGGAATCCAGTTTTGCGCCGTGTGCCAGCAGCATTTCAACCGTGCTCAAGCGGTTGGATATTGTGGCCCATGCCAGCAGTGATATCTTGTCACCGTCAACTTCGTTTGGGTCTCCGCCTTTGCTGATCAGGTATTCAGCCATTGCGGGTGTTTCCAAAAATGTCGCGGTGTTCATCGTCGTGGCTATGAAGTTTCCAATGATCTTCATTCGGTGATCGATTTTGGCACCCGCATCAGCCAGGGTCCTGGCTGTTTCAACATCGCCGACCATCACCGCCAGGAAAAACGCCGAAGCATCGTTGTGAACCTCGACACCGCTTTCAGAATTTGGCCGCGCGCCTTTTTGAAGGAGGAAGCGAACCACTTCAACGTTCCTTCGATAGCGTGATGCAACCATCAATGCTGTCAGGCCGGACGCGGCGCGCGCGTTCACGTCGGCTCCGCGCTCGACGAGTAGTTTCACTTTATTTATGTCGCGCGCGGCGAGCATCAGCGCACTCGTTCCTTCTGCGGTTTTGGCGCCGGGCTTCATCCCCGAGTCTAAAAGCTTTTTCAAGTCTGAGGCGCTGCCGCTCAAAGTTATCCTCACCCATTCACTCTGTTCCGCGGGCGCGATGTCCGCAGCCAATGATTGCTCAGGCTTGCGTGTTTGCGGAGGCACCGCGTGCAGCAGCGCGGCCGTGGCCCAGTTAGTCGCCATAATCGAGATGAATTGATCGTGCTGAAATGGCGGAAAGTCCGTGTTGACGTAAGGAGGGCTCACCGGTGCGGGCGGATGAAGACGCGACTTCACTTGCCACGAACCGTCGGGCTGTTGAGTCTTCAGCAAGTAGTGCACGCCGCGCTGATATGCTGGATCACTTGTCGGAACGTTGCCGCCTTCGTGAAGCGCAACAAGGACTTCGCCGGTCGAATAAGCGTCGCTAGGGAGGCTTGGTAATTGAGACCACCCACCATCCTCGCGTTGTTCGGCCAGGAGTTGCCGAGCGATTCTGCCAAGAACCTTTTGTTCGGCTCGAGTCCAGCGAAGACCGAAAAGTTGATACGCTCGATCCTCGGTCGTTCGCGGCTGTGACTTCAGCAACCAGGCGCGAGCGAGACTCAGCCGAGTCTCTTTCTCACCCTTGAGCTGTTCGGGAAAATATTGCTCGAGCGCGTTGGCGCATACGGCTGTGGTTGTGAAAAAGCTCGAGGACTGCGGCGGCCGCACATCAGTCGTCGGCCAGCTTCCATCCGAGAGCTGACGTGAGGCGATGAACTGCGCTTCGGCGTCAGTCGAAGTACTTCGAGGGACACCAGCCAGGTGTGCCGCTGTAAGCGCCCAACCGTCGAAGGCCATGTCGATGAAATCGTAGCCTTGAACATTGGCATCGAGATCCTTCAAGTAAGCGAAAGCGTTTGCCGTAGTCTCTCGCGCTACTTTTTCATCGAACGGCACTCCTCGTTCACGCGCGAGAACGAGCGGTATTTGAGAAAGCAACTGGTGATGACACGAAGTACAGGTCTCCCTCTGATACCAAATGACTTGCGAGTGCTGTATCAACTTGATGGCCCTGGCCGACGCGGCACGGAGATCGTCTTCGGTCGCGGCCGAACTCGATACGCGATTCATTGTTTCGGGCCCGGGCCGCGACGCTGTTGCTTGAACCGCACTTCGAGGCTGAAACGCAAAAACGATCAATAGCAAAGTGAAACAGAGTACCAAGGCCTTCATCTTTTTACCTCCGCATCATTTAGAGCAACAGTAGAGCGGCACCGCGCTGACGGTTGATTACTTATCTTAAGGTCCTGTGCCAAATCTCAGTTGGCGATTGTAGAAGAAGATCGCTGCTAAACCAAGCCCAATTCTTTCGCCAAAGCTTCATCAATGCGCCCCATCGCGTAAGCCTTTTTCAGCGTGTTGCGGTTCAAGCGATCTGTTGCCCGATCAGCCATCTTGCCGTCGATCATCGTAGCGCCTCGACCGGAAGCTTCGGCTTCAAGGAACTGCTTTGCTTCATCGATCGCCCGCTGGATCTCCTCGTCCGGAGTTTGAAAAATCTCTACCGCCATTGCAGTCTGATCCGGAATTCCCGTCCACTTACCTGCAAATCCGAAGTCTCGCGCTAGCAACGCGTCGCGGCGAAACTCTTCCACGGCAGCGCGCCGTTCTTCATCGCTCTTGTCACGAGTCGGATAGTTCGTAGTCATCTCGGCGATGGCTGGAATGCCGACTGAAGCCGCAGCTTTCACAATGCGCCCGCGAGCTTGCGCGATCAGCGGATGATCTGCGTGATAGCTCGAAGCTCCCATGCCCAGGCTTGCCCAGTAGTCATACGAACCGAAGACTAATCCAACAAGCCGCTTCGACGAACGAGCAATCTCGAATACGTTTTCTTCAGCCGAAGCGGATTCAATCAACGGCTCGATTTTGATTTGCCCGGTCTCGAGTCCGAGCTCTGCTTCGAGCGCGCTGAGAGTTTGATCTATCGAGCGAACCTCGTCGGCGTCGTCGATCTTAGGATAGATCAAGCCATCCAGCTTCGAGCCTGCGCCTTTAACGATGGTCGCGATGTCTTCGAATAATGGATCGAGCTCAAGTCCGCGCGGGCGAAAGAAGCGCAATCGCGATCCCCAATCGAGCTCATTGAACGCTCGAATGACGTTCGATCTTCCTTGCTCGAGCAACTCGTCATTGTTTCGCGGTATTGAGTCTTCCAGATCAAGCATCACAAGATTGGCTTTCGACTTCGTGACCGCGCTCTCAACGTATTTCCACACCGTAGCCGGCGTGGTCAGGTGGGCCATCTGCAGAAGGTACTTTGGTTCGAGATCAATTACTTGTTCTCGATAACGGTCAAGAAGTCGAGCATTGCGTTCGAGCGACATTTGTGCGATTGGGACTGTGTTGTTTGTCGACAATGATACCTAAGAGACTTCCTTGTACTTGATCCGCTTTAATCTAGCGACTCGCCAACGCGCGTCAAAATCATATAACACCCGGGGATGGCGTCGCGAGGGAAGGTAGGAATCCAGTTAAAACTGCTCGACCTTTCACCTCTTGCGGGTGACACTCAACGTCGTCGATATCGTATTGCTACGGGCCCAATCTTAGGCCGGAGAATGCTTTCTTGTCACTATTGTCCTTGCATCTTGGTACTGACATATTCTGTGTCGCTGAGAACGCTATAGAATAACGCCCATCCAATTCGGGGACCCACGCCCATCGCCTCGTTGGATTAAAGTAGCGGCTGCAACGGCTAAGTCTTACTTCTTCTTCGGCTGCGAGACCTCTAACGAGCGCTCTTTCCAGCCAATCAGGTTTTCGATTGCCTTTCGGGCTTCCGGCCACGCTTTGTTAGCTTCGGATGAAGCCATAGCCAGTATAGTTATGTTCTTCCGTAGCATGAGGGCGAATTGTGCTGCATTCCTTCCTTCCCAAAAGTGTTCCTGCGCGGATTGATTAAAAAACTCTTTGATCCAAGGTCCGATGATCTCAGCTGGAACTGATGAAAGATCCTGGAACAGATATTCTTCAGTAATGGCTTCGACGCCTGTTAGGGGTTTCAATGTCGAGACGAAATACGGACCATCGAGATACGGACCCGCAGGCATTGTGTTCAGAAAAGCTCTGGCACGAGGGTAGTTGTAGTTAAGAAGAACCCAATCTGCTAGATCGTTGATCAGAGGAGAATCGCCGCTGGCTTCGAGAACATCAGGCGGAGTGTAGGTTTGCATTTCTTGTCCGAGCACGGGTAGATAAGTGATGTTAATAGCCCGCAAAGGAACGTTGCTCCGTTCTAAGTCTTTCACCCTGGGCGCGAACAGCAAGAACGCCCTCAAAGCCGCAAGGTATCGCTGGCGAGATTTTTGGCTCGGCGCAGAACCGAGAAGCAAATAGCTATAAAGACCATAACCGCATTCTTCGTTTCTCGCCCCGATCAGAAAAGCGCGTCCGGTTTCGCGGTAAGCTTCGGGCGGCGCCGGTGCAGGAAGTGGGCTGAGAACCCTAGTTTGTAACGCAAAAAAGAACAGACTTGTCACCGATAGCGCCAAAAGAACAACTCCAGCGATGACAATCGCAAGTATTCTGTTTCCACGTTGGGCACCCGATTGCTCTCTTGCCTTCCACTGATTCCAGAGCCACCGCATGGACAGCGCGACTAGAAGGAAGAATGCAACGACGAACACCATGTCCTTGGTTGTAAGAGGTGCTTCTGGGGTCTGGATGTAAAAGAAAACCCAAACCAGAGATGATAGCCCAATCGTCACTAGCGCAATCGGAAGCAATACTTTCATGACTTTCCTCCTTGGCTCGGCCTCCGAGCCGGTATTGTCTGTCATTAAGTCATGACGGAAACCGAGGGCCTATCAATTCGGAAATGCGGATTGTAGTGGTGCTCGGGCTCGCACATTTTTTCTACGCGATGTCGCCAAACAGGTCACAAGGATGATTGGTTTGGGAAAAAAACTAAAACGTATCAGTACCGCATCTTGACTCAGAGTACCGAGTCAGTAAGAATAGGCTGACTCTTAGCAACCAGACCCAATAGTAGAAGAGGTCTGTGGCTGGTGATTAGCCAGCCCGGAAGCATTGATACACAACCTTCCCCGAGCTCCGCTCGGGGCCGCTCAAAGTAAGAGTAGCCATGTTGTGGCTTGAGCATCCGAGATATGTCGCGGCGCGGGAGCGTTTGATCAGCTATCTTCGCTCAGACCGCTACCGATTTAGACGTTTAAGTCCAGTTGTTTTCCTCTGTGGAGGTGCGAGCAGCGCCAGTCGAGAAACTTTGTATGAGTATCTAAGGAAACACTTTACTTCGCTTGGTTTATTCTATGCTGAACGTGTTTGGGAACAAATCGCTTCCCGTGAGGATCTTAGCGCACTGGCGGTAGAGGAGGAGCTAGCGCAACTAGCGGACCTAGTCGTAATTATTGTTGAAAGCCCTGGCACGTTCGCGGAACTCGGAGCTTTCTCGTTGAGTGAGCCACTGCGGAAGAAGCTGCTGCCCATCGTTGATATACAATACGCTCATAACCAGTCGTCTTTTCTGGCAACCGGACCGCTACGATGGATAGACAAGGAATCCGCGTTCCGGCCAACCATCTACGCTCCTCTACTTCGAATCCTAGAGGCGGTCGATCAAATCGAGGACCGCTTCAAGAGGATTCCAGAGTCGCACAGTACGAAGATCGATGACTTAGCCGCAAGCCCTAAGCACCTGCTGTTCTTCCTTTGTGATCTAGTCTCCGTTATTCATCCAGCAACCGATCAAATCATTGAATTCTACATTGGAAGAATCGCGCCCTCGATTGTGTGCAGCTCCGTGAATGTCCGAATGCTTATCGGTCTTGCTGTCGCTATGGAGCTGTTAAAAGTGAATAAGGTAAAGATAGGAGACAAGGAGATCATTTTTTATTCACCCGCTACGATTAGTGCTATCGAGCGTCCGTTCCATCACGGTATGTTCTTGCATTTGCCCAGCCAGCGTGCTGCCCACGCATCGGTATTGCTCACAATTCCACAAGCAAAGGCGGTCTTAGAATCTCTAGGGAAGGTTTCGTGATTATAGAACGCATGTCGTCCGAACTCGCACTCCCAAGGGAGTTCATAAAGAGCTTGGCGAGAGCAGCCTCACACGAGTACAGGGAGTACGAAATACCCAAACGAACGGGCGGAACTCGAACTGTTCATCATCCGTCTCGGCGATTGAAAGCGCTTCAACGATGGCTTCTAACAAGAGTGGTTTCGGCACTGCCGGTGCATGAGTCCGCCGCCGCCTACCGCGTGGGTCGATCAATATTGGACAACGCGAAGGTTCACACGGGTAGCCGGTACCTCTTGAGAATGGATTTCACCAACTTCTTCCCGTCTATCACGAGACTGGATATCAAAAAGTACATTGGAGACCGGCCGAATTTATTCGCGGGATGGACCGTCGAAGATATTAATGTATTCTGCGACCTCGTTTGCCGAAATGGCGCTCTTACAATAGGCACCCCATCATCGCCTGGATTGTCGAATGCAATCTGCTATGACATGGATGTTCAGATTTCTACCGTTTGTTCTAGGAGTCAAACGGACTATACACGATACGCAGACGATCTCTTCTTTTCGACTAACCTGCCTAATGTACTTCAACACATCGAACAACAAGTGATTCAAGTTGTCTCAGAACTTGGACTACCTGCTCACCTGACCATAAACTCGTCAAAGACTCGACACTCTTCGAAAAGGGGTGCTCGGCGAGTGACAGGCATCGTCCTTTCGAGCGACGGTCGTCCATGTATCGGTCGAAAGCTAAAGCGTCGTATTCGCGCTCTCATTCATCGATATGAGTCCCTCGATACATCAGCGCGCGGTTCCCTTGCGGGTCTAATAGCATTCGCGATCGGCCTTGATCCAGTCTTTATGAACCGCCTTATCGATAAGTACGGACTTGAGCGCATCCGCGATGCTATGAAGCGCACTGACATCGCCGAGTAGGTCGCCGCCGGTATCTTTTCAGCGGCATCCCATTCCACTCGACTTACGCGGTTGATGTGATTAGCGCGAGGATTTCAACTCTTTGCTTTCTTTCTATTCAAAGCTCGCAAAGTTTGTCCGTTGGCCGATTCTTCTATTAGCGTCGCCAGCCGCTTCAGCCTTGTCTCTTCTTTTTTAGCGCTTACGATCCACCATCCTACTGTCTTTCGATACCAGGGCGGTTGCGACTGAAAGAAATCCCACGCCGTCTTGTTTTTCTTGAATTCGCTTTCATAAGGCTCAGGGAGCTTTTCGGTACGCTGCTCGTACGCGTAGATTCCTGATTTGTTTTCCTTCCGCGCTTGAAACGCCTTCAGGCCCGCCGGTCGCATCAAGCCCTGATCGATGAGTTCCTGCGCGCGCTTGATGTTGATTGAGCTCCAGATGCTCGTCGGTCTGCGCGGTGTGAAGCGAATCGTGTAGCTGATATCGTCCAGGCTTCTTCGAATACCATCGATCCAGCCAAAACAGAGAGCTTCGTCAACCGACTCCGGCCAAGTGATGCTCGGCCGGCCGGAGCTTTTCTTGTAAAACCCGACCAGCAATTCCTTCGCGCTCTGGTGATGCTCCTCAAACCATCTGCGAAAATCTGCCTGGGTCTTAAAGAATGTAGGCTTCATCCAGACGCTCCGCAGTCACTTGGCATTGCCTTTCAGAACTTTGACGATTGCATTGATTGTATTCCAATTCCGAGTAGTTGCTGGCACGCCGAGACGTTTTTCGACTTGCCCGAGGTAAGTGATGGTTTTCATGGCTCGTCGGTACATCCCGAAAACGAATCGCTCTTTGATCCGGACGACCTTCACCAGCCAATCGTCGTCGGGATTCAGAATGAGCGGGAGCTCAGGTGAAGACTTGAGCGGTTTGTGCAGAACGCTCACGAAGCGGACGATATCAGGCGTGGTTGGTTCGCCTGCGAATGGATCACCGGACGCGATGTCAATAATCTCTTTCGCCGAGCAGATCATGATGTCTGGTTCGAAGGGCAGTCTCTTTAGTAACTCAGTTCGCAGCTTCGATTGACTGATCGGTTTCTTGATCACAAAAGTTCCTGCCGCGCCGATATTAACCACATCCAAATGCGACAACTCCTTTGCGAGCATGCTGGGCTTGAAGGTCTTGTGACCTCCAACGTTGACGCCTCGCATGAATACGACTGAGGGCATCGGCTTTCTCCTGAGGTTGGTTCGGCGATTATGGATTTCAGGTGTTTCGCCCGCACTCGAGAAAGCGAATTTAACGCTGGGCCAGTGCGTCAAAGAGTTCGTGGTTTTCTGCGATTAGGCGCTGAACAAAATAAACGGCGCTTTCGCGAAACCGCCCATTACTCCTTGAGTGTTCTTGAGCAAGCCAGATTTCTAAAGCTGCTATGGCGACCGCCCTCATCTCTTCTTCGGGAATCCCTCGCTCGCGAAACTCTTCAATCAGACTGTTAGGTAGTTCTATTGTTAGCGTCATCGCTCACCTCGGATCAATCCTGTTTTTTCTTGCGCGATTGATACGTCGCAGTTACCGGATGATCACCGTTTCTGACGGATGGTTTGCGGTTGACCATGATTGTGAGCTCCGTTGCTACTCGTGCGGCTTGCACAAGATGTCGCGCCAAGTTCAGGGCTTCATCGTCCGAAAGAACTATGTTCACCCTGTAAGCCTTTGCCGACTTGACCGAGTTCAACCCAGGATAGACATGCTTAGCATAGATGCGTGCAGACACGGTTATTCGCTTTGATTGAGTCACAACGCCTCCGTATTCTTCGCTGGCAATCAAACTGACCGGGCGCCGGCTGCTTCATCTTTATGAAACTCGCCCCAAGCGCTCCGGCCTATGGCTGGTGCGCGCGCCGGATCCTCTCTGCACCAAACTCTCGCTACGCCTACTCTGTCCAATCTTCGACGCGCAACTCAGGAACGAGCCCGAAGTCCTTTACGTTTCGCGTAAGAACAGTCGCACTGTGAGCGAGCGCGATCGCCGCGATCTTCAAATCCATTGTTCCAACTCGCAGGCGTAAACCTTGCAGTCGTTCAAACTCGGCGGCGGCAGGTGCGTCGAAATCCAATACTTCGATCTTAAGATAGTTCATTAGGAGTCGTTTCAGTCTAGTGTAAGCGTCGACTTGTTCATCCAGTGAGCGTGAGCGGGCTACAACAGACAACCATCGTCGTGTTTGCTCTTCAAAAGTGATAATGGTCGTTGCTGCCTCTCCTATCGGCACGGTATTCAAGCGCCCAATCAAGCGTTGTCCTACCTCACCGAAACCCCACTCGAGGACGCTCATGTGATCAGTGTCGAGCACAAACAACATGTCAGCGCTTCTTTCGCTTAGACGATTGCTTCGTAGTTCGTTTCGGCGCATTTGGACGAAGCGATTCTCGGTATTCCCGTCCAGACCGCATCGCCTCCTCATGAAGCGGATCGCCGGCAAACGTTCCATAGATCTCTTGCCACCACGGGTTAGGTGTATTGGTCACGGCCTCGAGCTTCCTTTTCAGGAGACTGACTTCAGCTTCTAGCGCTGCGACACGCTGCTCAATTTGTGGTACAGCCATAACTAAACCTCCGTCTCAGTACCTTGAACATTACATCGTTTCCTAAGTTTTGGCACTTGCTAGCGGTCCAGAACCTCACTCACCAACTTGTCCGCGCCGTACAGCTTCTTCATCGCCTCAATAATTGCCGCGCTGTGAACGCCTACCGCGCGACCGCCCTCGGCTTCGTCCACATACCAATAGCGATTTGGCAGCTTCTGAATGTTGCTGTCGAAGTTTATTCCTACAAACTCAGCATTGCGATTGATCACCGGGCTGCCGGAATTTCCCCCGATCGTGTCCGCCGTATAGACAAAGTTCAACGGCGTTGCGAGATCCAGCTTATCTTTGCCTTCGCGATATCGGAGAGGCAAATCGTAAGGCGGTTTCTCGTCGAAGCTTCGCGCGCGATCGTACAAACCGAAGAACGTAGTCTTGTAAGGCACGAGCGTAGTGTCCTCTTCGTAGCCAAGCACCCGGCCATAACTGATTCGCAGATTGAAATTCGCATCAGGAGGCAGGGTCTTTCCATAAACCGCGAAACGCGCTTTAGCGATCTTCTCGCCCGCTGCCGCTTCGACGTTGAGAATGTGTTCCTCATTCCACGCTCGAAGCTCTCGGATGATCGGCTCGACTCTTCGAGCCAGGGAAATCATCGGATCATCCGATTTGGCAATTGCGTCAGCGCCGCCCAACCGAAACGAATAGCGCAACGCAACGTTGGCTAGATTGGAACCGACCACCGCTTGCTTCGCAATAGCGGCCGGGGTCGATCCCCCGAGAGCGGCTTTGATAAAGCGATCGTTTGGACCGAGTGTCTTCAGCCCCTCTTCTAGCCACGCAGTGAGCACCGCTTCTTCCAACTCGGGATAGATCGGCGCCGGCGACATCAGCGCGAAAGTGAATGACTCGAGTTTAGAATCCCGAAACTCGTCGTATCGTTTGTCGTTTGGTTTCTGGATTTCTTCAGCGTAGCGCACAAGCTGTGACGCGATTGTTCCCAATCGCGAGGGCGTCAGATTCGAAAACGCGATGCGAGCTCCCATCTTCGGGAGCTCGCCATACGCTGCAGCGATTTGATTCCAAGCCTCGCCATAAGCGCGTTGCAACTCTGCTTGCGCTGCCACCGCGTCTCGCAAGGCCTTTTCCTCGGCCTCTTTCTTCGCCATCATTCGCGGATTCATCAGGCCCTGTTGTTGGCCGACGAGCCTCTTGAGCGAATTGTTGAGCGAGCGCGTTGTGCTCCCGGCCTGCCTCGCTTGCTCGGGGCCGCGAGCTGCATAACGCGCCAGCGCATCGCGGCGCGAGGTCCATACTTGATTCTGTAGAGGATTGCCTACATCGCGTTGGTATTGAATCTGCGCGAGCGTTAACAGCCGCGCGGTCGAACCCGGATTACCAGACAAGATCACAAACTCACCGTCGCGCGGACCGGACGCGGACCATTTGAAGTAGTGCGGAGTGTTGGCAGGTTTACCATTCTCGTAAGCGCGAAAGAACGCAACATCAAGGTCGTAGCGCGGATAAGTGAAGTTGTCATAGTCGCCGCCGAAAAAAGCAGTCTGCTCTTCGACTGCAAACACAAGTCGAATGTCGGTATACTTTTTGAAGCGATAGAGCCAGTACTCTCCGCCGCTGTAGAGCGAGATCACGTCGCACTTCAAACCAGTCTTTGCCGTAGCGTCTTTTTCGATGGCGGCGATTACGGTCTTACGTTGTTCGCTTGCTTCTTTGTCGGAAGCGCCCGCCTTGACGGCCGACTGCACGCGCGAGGTGACGTCTTCGTATGACATAAGCACGTTGCATTCGAGATCGGGGCACTTCAGTTCTTCGTCGTTCGTTCGCGCATAGAAGCCATCCCTGGTGTAATCCTTGTCTTTGCTCGAGACTTTTTGAAGCTGGCCACTGGCGACGTGCTGGTTGGTGAGCATCAAACCGTTTGGTGAAACGAACGATCCGGTACCGCCGTCATTCAATCTCACCGACGCCAGCCTCACGTGTTCAAGCCACTCGACGCTCGGCTCGAAGTGGTAACGTTGCTTCCATTGTTGAAGCGGCGGGTTATCAAAGGTCCACATGCCTTCGTCGGCGAGCAGGCTGATCGGTTGAACGGCGATGACAAACAACGCAAAAATGATTTCCAGTCTTTTCATTGATGACTCCGTGCGTTCGCGGCGATGATTCTCGGCCACAACGCTAACGGATCGATTCGATTGATTCAAGGTTTTGGGTAACAGGCGTTCAGAGTACCGACTTTAGTCGGGCAGTACTTTTGTAAAGCAAGAGCATCGTTACCAGAAAAGCACAGCCCGGCTGAAGTCGGTACTCTAAGCGCCTCATACCGTGGATTGCTTTGCCGGCGAACGCATGCTTTATTGTGTGACGACGAGAAAGGTACACCGATGCGAGCTTTCCTGATGACACTTGCGGGCGTGTCGCTGTTGATGGCCTGGCCTGATCGTGCGCTACAGAACGATGAGATGTTCAAGAGCCGTTCAATAAAGATCGGCGCGACTGAGTATCAGTATCGAGTTTTTGTGCCGAATGGCTGGTCAAAGAAAAAGAAATGGCCGGTGATTCTCTTTCTTCACGGCGCGGGCGAACGAGGCGACGACAACACCGTTCAAACCAGGGTCGGCAACGGTCCGGCGATACTGCGACAAGAGGAAACCTTTCCTTTTGTCGTAGTGCTTCCGCAATGTCCGAAGGATCATTGGTGGACGGAGCCCGAGATGCAGGCCCTCGCCCTAAAGACGCTCGAACAGACAGCGAAGGAATTCAAGTGTGATTCGAAGAGAACGTTTCTGACCGGGCTCTCAATGGGAGGCTACGGCTCGTGGTTGATTGCAGCGAACAATCAGAAGAAGTTCACTGCGCTCGCGGTCATTTGCGGCGGAGTAATACCACCGCCGGGCGTCAAAGTTCCCGGAACAGACGTAGCCGGCGCGGCGGATCCGTATGGCGCAATCGCTTTGAAGATCGGTCGAACTCCAGTGTGGGTCTTTCACGGCGGCGCCGACACTGTCGTTCCGGTGTCGGAGTCTCGCAAAATGGTGGAAGCGTTGAAGGCGCAGCGTGGTAATGTGCGCTACAACGAATACGACGGCGTGGGGCATAACTCCTGGGACAAGGCTTACGCTGAACCGGAATTGTTCCCGTGGCTTTTGTCTCAGCACAGGTAGCGTTTCAACGAAGATAGGAGCGAGAGATGGCCAAGGATGTTTTCAAAGGGATCAGAATCGTCGGCACTTCAAATGAGAGCTTCAGCAATGCAATCGAGGTTGCAATCGAGCGTGCAACGCAGACCATTCGCGAGCTGCGCTGGTTTGAAGTGCGCGAGCAACGCGGCGCGATTCGCGACGGCCGAATCGAATATCAGGTCACGCTCGAAGTGTTTTTCAAGCTGACGGCCGATGACGGCGCGAAATAATCAGCCGCGAGGCACTTCGCTCATCAGCGCGAGCAGGTTGTTGTCGACGTCTCGGAAATCAACCAGCCATAAATCGTGATCCGCAAGGCGCGCGATCATGTTCGGCTTACTTTCGAACTTGACGCCTCGCGCAGTCAGCTCATCATAAGCCTGCTGAATTTCCGCAACTTTGAAATAGATGATCGAGCTGGGATGATCGAACTCCGGCCTGTCGGGAAGACCAAGCATCAGCCTTACTCCATCGCAATCGAAGAAGGCCATGTTCGGAACTTCGAAGAGAAACCTCATGCCGAGGGTATCGCGATAGAAAGCGACCGCCCTTCCGAGGTCGTGAACGTTCACGCAAATCTGCCCGATCTTCGATAGCCCGAATTGCGACGTTGCTTCTGTCACGTCTTTGACTCCTTTATCGCTCATTGGTGACGATCAGCCAAGAACCGCACTCACACCGGTATATGCCAAGCTCGGGTGTGAGCCTTAGCTGTTTGCACGCAGGGCAGTGGAAAGAGTAGACGTATCGGCCGTGATTGTCATTCCAGAAGTGATCTTCAATCAGGACCTCAACGCCGATCTGTCGCTTCGTCATAACGACATTATAAAGGAAAGATCGCAGGGCAGCGCAAAGCAAACCGTTCGTTTCGCGCGACCGAGCTAACATCTAGCGCGGGGGCGCAACATCTGCATCGCGGCAGCCGGCGCCGTGACACTTTCTGTACACGTTCAGCCATGCGTCCAGACGATTCACCAGCCCCTTGTCTGCTTTGTTGATGATGTTATCCAACTCATACGGGTCGGCGTGAAGATCGTACAATTCGCGCTCGCCGGTGGAGTAGACGACATAAGTATTCGCCGGCGTGCGCAACGCAGCATAAGCCGGAATCCCCTGACGCGACGCGGCCAGTTGAGTCTCAAACATGTCTTGAGGCTCAAGCACCTGTCTAGGCGGACGGGCTCTGCCTGCGTTGAAGTGGACCTCCTCCTGTTCGACCAGGAACGCGCCACGCCAACGTTCGCCTCGCCCTCCGCCGTGCAGAAGCGGCACAAGCGACCGGCCGTCAACGAAGTCCGGAACTTGAGCATTGGCCAATGCAGCGAACGTCTGTGCAAGATCGAGATTGCCGACGAACTCCTCCCGCTCAACCCCTGCAGGCACACCGGGGCCTCGGACAAACAAAGGCACGCGGATGTCTTCTTCATACGCCGTCAGTTTTCCGGCATGAAGGCGATGCTCGCCGAGGTGAAACCCATTGTCCGACGCGAAGAAGATGTAAGTATTCTCGAGTTGTCCTGTAGCTCTCAGCGTGTCCAGGACATGCTCAATCAGGTCCTGGACGGCAAGCATTGACTGAAGCCGTTTGCGATAGAGGTTGTCCATTTGCATCTGCGCCGCCGGCATCAACGGCGGTCGCGACTGTACCCACGCCGGTTTGTCCGACACATCCGCTTCATTGTAGGAAGGCGGGCGTGGTGCTCTCACTCCAGGAAAAGCGCTCGCGTGGCGAGGCGCCGGAGTAGCAGGTTGATGAGGCGCATAGGTTGCGACGAAGAGAAAGAAAGGCCGTTGGTCCGTAGCAGTCTTCTGAATGAAAGTCACCGCCTTCGCAGAGAGCACATCCGTCATGTAGTCGCCCGGTTGATTTCCGTATCTGACCAGGTTTCCGTTCTCATTCAGTGTGTAGTTGAACTCACTGTACGGATTGCCGCTGGACGGACTATCCCATTCCTCCCATCCGGGGGGAATGAAGGTTGGAGCCGCGGTGTTAGGGTAGCCGTTCAAATACTTCCCCATATACCCCGTTCTGTAGCCCGCCGCCTTGAGCCACGTCCCCACTGTTGATTGGTCTTCCTGCAGCGAGTGAAACTTTTCGAATCCACCATCGGGCGGCCCATTGCCAAGCACCTGATGATTGTGTACGTACTGAGAGCGTTGTATAGACGAGCGCGATGGGCAACACAGCGACTCGGTCACGAACATATTGGGAAACGTCTGTCCTTGTCCCGCGAGCATGCCCTTAAGCTTGGGAACTTGTTCGAGAGTTCCAAGATTGCGGTCAAGGTCATCGGTCAACACAAACACGATGTTTGGTCTCTCGCGCGAGCCTTGCGCTGGTTGCCTTCTCTGTGCTCCTGCCTGCGCGAGCATTGCCACGCCGACCAACAACAGTGCTGCGATCACAAGCGGCTTCGTACCAGGTCGAAATGTCTTCATACCTCACAAGCCTCCAATGAATGAGTGGGAGAATACGTAGCGATCGGGAGAGTAATGCGGGTGGGGTCAGACCCGCAGGAGCGAAACAGCTTGAGATGATGACGATGCGTTTGGCGCCGAATCATTTCTTGTCGCATTCAATCGCGAGCCTTAGTTGATTCAGTGCAGCGCGGACAGCTTCCAGAGCTTCTACGCGATGGCCGCAGTAGTCGTGCGCAGCGTTTTGCAGATCGCCTTCAGCAGATCCCAATGCGCCTATCGCTCGATTGATATTCGGGTGACGTTCGCCGGCATTTGAGCTCGTCGGTTCCGAGTCCAACACCTCATCGCCTGTGCTGCTCTTGGAATCGCATTGAAGCGCCTTTTGCAGGTGACCGAGGGCCGCATTCGTAGCCTCGAGCGCTTCGACTCGATGACCACAATAGTCGTGCGCTGCATTTTGCAAGTCAGTCCGCGCCGCCTCCAGTGCGCTTACGGCGCGGTGAATCAATGGATGCCGTTCGGTGCCGGCGCTCGATGGTTGAGCGTTTAGAAGCAGTCCAACCAAAGCAAGTGAAGCAAAAACACTCAAGAAAACCCGTCGCATAAGATCCTCCTGAAATTCTGATGAAGTTCCAATAAAAGTCTTCGAGCACATACCGCTCAAAGTCTTCTGAAGGAACGACAGCTCTCGCGTGCAACTGACAGTTGCTGCGCTATTAAGATTTCACGGGGTCTTATGTCGACCGGCTCGAAATTCTTCGGTCGGAAGATTCGAGCGGGCACGGCAGCTCTATGGCAATTGGATCTTGAAGGGGTTCCCCCCGCTCCTCAAGACCATCTCTTTGCTTCCGATCACCGAACCATCCGGCCCAAGAACCCTTACTGACACTCGATGGCCGGCAGTCCATCCGCAACGTCTCCAAACGCCCTTGGGTCCAGTTTGACCCTGATACTGCGTCGATTCGTCGATTACCATTACTCGAGCTCCTTTGACGGGACTTCCGCCAACTCGAGTAACAAAAATTCCTAAACAGGTCTCGCCAGGCGTTGTTGTTTCTTCCACAGGTGCAGCCACCGGCGGCGGGGCGGAAGCTTCGTGAGTGTTGGCGTTCTTTTGTGCGGGCTCTTGCTTCGTGTTCTGAACCGACTCTTTCTTGGCTTCAGTCGACGTCGTATTCTTGTTCGCTTTCGCTGTGGAAGAAACAGCTCCCGGCGGCACGGCGTTTGGTGATTGCGCTGAAGCAGTCTCCTGCGTTGGCGCAATCGAAGTCGTGACCGGCGCTTGTGACTCTGATTTCGCCTGTTGCGAGCTTCCGCTGTTTCCACGAAAAGCAAAATAGCCGCCAGCCGCCAGCACAGCGACTAAAGCTACCGCTGCCACCGCAATCTTCTTGCTGGAGCGCGGTGCTACTTTGCCCGTCGCCGCGGCTGGCATCGGTGCGCTGGGCGGCGCTTGCTGAGCAGACATCGAAATAGGCTCAAGCGATGCGGCCTGTTTGTCGGCGACTGTGACATATTCGTTTTCGAGTGAACTTGAGGTGGTCGCGACTCCAATCTCGCGAGTGTTTGCGGGCGCGCTCGACATCGGAGCCGTTACGGCCGCGGATGGAGAAACAGTTTCGTTGATCGGCGGAACGGTCGTCTCGCCGCCGAATGGCATCCCTTCGTCGCCACCCGAGCCCGGGTACATCATCGTCTTTCCTTCGCTCGGGTCCTCCGACTTCAGCCGCGAATAGGCCGCGGCCAACTCGGCAGCAAAATCAGTAGCGCTTTGCTGCCGCCTCTCACGGTCCTTCTCGAGCCCTTTCAGGACCACCTGATCAACTAGTGCGATGTGAGCGAGTTCCGGACGCGACTTGCTCGGAGCCTGCGGTGCTTCGTTGATGTGTTTGTACATCACCTGCACCCACGAGTCACCTTCGAAGGCAACTCTTCCAGTCAGCATCTTATTCACTACCATCGCGAGCGAATAAATGTCCGAGCGGCGATCGATCTTGTCTCCGGTTTGGCCGAGCGTCTGCTCGGGTGACATATAGTCAGGCGTTCCCATTACGACGCCTGTTTTCGTTTGCGCGCCGCTCGAGCCCGGCTCCGACAGTCGTGCGATTCCGAAATCCAGAACTTTTACAACGAGCGCGCCTTCATCATCGCGAGTCAGCATTATGTTTGCCGGTTTTATATCTCGATGGACGATCCCGAGCTTGTGGGCGGCGGAGAGTCCGGCGGATACCTGCTTTGTAATGTCTACTACTTCGTCCAGAGGTAAGCTGCCCCGCTGTTCGATTTCGTGTCCGAGATCCGAACCCTCGACGTATTCCATCGCCACGTAAAGCTGACCGTCGTCGGTGATTCGACTTTCATAGATCATTACAACATTGCGGTGATGGATTCGGCCGGCCGATGCGGCTTCGTTCTCGAAGCGCCTCATTATGTCGGGGTTCTCGCAGCAGGCGCGATTCAACACTTTTAGCGCAACCAGTCTTCGACCGACGCGCAACTGCTCGGCGAGGTATACGTCTCCCATTCCGCCTTTTCCAATTAATCGGATAATGTTGTAGTCGCGTGTGATTTGCGGGCTCAGCGAGTCAGCCGCGGGATTGTTTGATATGTTCATTCGATCAACGTCCATCCACTGATCACTTAAGTAGGGAGAGGCTGTGAATTACGGCGGAACTTATTTGACGAAGGAGAAATTCGAACGATGAAGTTCTCGCTCCGGTTGTTGTTCAATCTACAATTCGCCCGGTTTTGAGTCAAGGCCATCAGAGTTGTTCGTAGTTGACTTCGCTGACGAGCGTGAATGCGCTCTAGATTTCTCGATTCGCCAACCGTATGCGAGAATTGTTCGCCAGCGGACGAAAACACTTGGAGCGTGTCATGAAATTTGCCTACCACTCTTCACCCAGTACGCTATTGCCCAGATTTCTCTCGTTGCTCTTTTGCTTTGTCATTCTCATTGCTCTGTCATGTGCTCAGTCGCCGCCGAAGACTTCGACTGCCAGCGAGCTTCGTCATTACGAGATCAAGGTCTCTGATCTGCCGCCTGCACAGGTACAACGCGGTCCGGTAAACTTCTCGCGCATCATTCCAAAGCCGCAAGGCGCGCAGCTCACGATGCCTGCCGGCTTTCAAGTAGATGTCTTTGCCGAGGGCGATCTTCAGCGGCCGCGATGGCTCGCACTTGCGCCGAACGGCGATGTGTTCGTGGCTGAATCGGAGGGCAATCGGATTTCAATTCTCCGCGATTCGGATGGCGATGGTCGAGTCGATCAGAGATTCATATTCGCTGAAGGACTGGCTCGGCCGTTTGGAATGGCTTTCTGGAGAGACTATCTCTACGTCGGCGACACGGATGCAGTCATTCGCTTCAAATACAAGCCGGGCCAGACGAAGGCCGAAGGCGCGCCCGAAAAGATCGCCGACCTTCCGATGAATGGCTATCGCGAGCACTGGACTCGAAACGTAATCTTCAATCCATCCGGGACCAGGATGTACGTCACGGTAGGCTCCAAGTCCAATGTAGATGCCGGTGAAGAGCCGATGCGCGCGGCGATTTCGGAATTCAATCCTGATGGGAGCGGGCATCGCATTTTCGCGAGCGGCACTCGCAACCCGATTGGACTTGCGTTCAATCCCACGACTGGCCGTCTGTGGGCCGCAGTGCAGGAACGCGATCTGATTGGTGACGAGCTGGTACCCGATTATGTGACGGCGATCGATCAGGGCGCATTCTATGGCTGGCCGTATTCTTACATCGGTCAGCACGAAGATCCTCGACGAAAAGGCGAGCGTCCGGACCTGGTCGCTAAGACTGCTGTCCCTGACGTCCTCATTCAAGCTCACTCTGCCATACTCGGATTGGTCTTCTACGACGGTGGAATGTTCCCGGATGAATATCGCGGGGACGCGTTTGTTGCGCTTCACGGATCGTGGAACCGCTCAAAACGAACTGGCTACAAAATTATTCGCATCAAGTTCAAGAATGGAAAGCCGGTTGGCGGATACGACGATTTCATAGCCGGCTGGATGCTCAGCGAAGATAATCCTGAAGTGTGGGGTCGCCCAGTGGGCTTGCTTGTGTTGAAGGACGGCTCGATGCTGATTACAGATGACGGCGCCAACAAAATCTGGCGCGTCATCTACAGGAAGCGCACGTGAGCCGCGTTAGGCGAGTGAGCGCTAGCCGAACCGGACGATTGCCCGATCTTCAATCCGATTCAAGGCACTTGCTTTTTGAAATGCAAGCATGGTAAAAATGAATCACTGAAAGCAGCAATTGAGGTGCCTCCTCAATTCCTGAAGTGAGCGGAATGGTAGAGGACGGGAAACTGGATGTGCAGTTCTCGTCCTCATTTTTTTCGTCCGGATTCCGCGAATTGCCGCGCTTCAAATTTACCGTCTTTGCTGACCGGGAGTGACCGTTTCTCTGGATTGCTGTCCGCATGAGGCGTCCATATACTGCGAGTGATGAGAATTCGCGATGCTTCCATAGATGAACAAGCTGCGGACCGTACGCTTACGACCAATGTCTGGACGGCGGCAAATGTCCTTAGCTTCTTTAGAATCGCGCTTGTTTTCCCTTTTTTGTACCTGCTTGTGGAAGGACGCTTCGGTCTCGCGCTTGCGGTGTTCTTCATCGCAAGCGCAACTGACTTTTTGGATGGCTATGTCGCTCGGAGATTCAAACAGCAATCTTCATTAGGCCGGTTTCTCGACCCATTGGCCGATAAACTACTGACGACTGCGGCATTTGTGGCACTCGCAGTTCCTCGATCGGCATTTCCGACGGTTCCCGTCTGGCTTGCCGCAATCGTAGTTGGGCGAGACCTATTGATCGTAGCCGGTGCATCGTTTGTCTATTACTCTACCGGTGTTCGCACATTCAAACCTACGTTCTTGGGTAAAGTTAATACACTATTCGAGCTGGGCCTGATCGTCTGGTTTCTGGTTTTTCACACGACCGGTAAGTTGATCTTCCTGCTACCTGCCTTGTATGCGATTGTCGCCTTGTCCGTCGTCGTATCCAGCGTCGAATACACCATCCTCGGGCTCAAGATGTTACGGTCGCGGCAATAACTCCCAATCCGATACAGGAGATCCGTCAGCTAGAAAACTAAGCGAAGAAATTTCTGACATAAGGCTATATAAAAAACTTGACAGCTTGAGACTCAGATATTAGTATTCAGTTGATTTCAAACTGGAGGCAATCAAGAAATGAGCAAGATCATAGGCATTGACCTTGGAACCACCAACTCAGTTGTTGCTGTTATGGAAGGTGGCGAACCTGTGGTGATCAACAATTCTGAAGGAGCCCGTACAACTCCTTCCGTCGTTGCGTTCACGAAAGACGGCAATAGATTGGTTGGGCAGGTGGCAAAGCGTCAATCCGTTACCAACCCAGAAAACACAATTTACTCAATCAAGCGATTCATGGGGCGGCGCTTCGATGAAGTAAACGAAGAAATGAAGATGGTGCCTTACAAAGTTATCCGAGCCGGCAACGACGTTCGCATTCAAGCCGGAGGGAAAGAATGGTCCCCGCCTGAAATCTCGGCGATGATTCTTCAAAAGCTCAAACAAGCAGCGGAGGACTATCTGGGCCAGAAGGTGACTCAAGCCGTAATCACAGTGCCCGCGTATTTCAACGATTCTCAGCGACAGGCGACCAAAGATGCAGGCAAGATCGCCGGCCTTGAAGTCATGCGAATAGTCAACGAGCCCACAGCGGCCGCGCTCGCATACGGTCTGGACAAAAAGAAAGATGAGACGATCGCGGTATTCGACTTCGGCGGCGGCACGTTCGATATTTCGATCCTTGAAGTAGGTGAGGGAGTCGTCGAGGTGAAGTCTACAAACGGCGACACTCACCTGGGCGGCGACAATATCGACCAGCGGATAATCGATTGGATCGTTGAAGAGTTTCGAAAGGACCAGGGCATCGATCTGTCAAAAGACAAGATGGCGCTTCAACGTCTTAAGGAGTCGGCGGAGAAGGCCAAGATTGAGTTGTCTTCGACGATGGAAACGGAGATCAATCTCCCGTTTATCACGGCGGATCAGTCAGGTCCGAAGCATCTGGTGATGAAGCTGACTCGCGCGAAGTTCGAGCAGCTCGTCGACGATATTTTGCAGCGCACTATCGGTCCGTGCCGCGCCGCGCTTGAAGATGCGGGAATGAAAGCCGATAAGATTGATGAAGTCGTGCTTGTGGGAGGATCGACTCGTATACCGAAGGTCCAACAGATGGTGAAGGAGTTCTTCGGTCGCGAACCTCACAAGGGCGTGAACCCTGATGAAGTAGTAGCTGTCGGCGCCGCGATTCAAGCAGGTGTACTCGGCGGCGAAGTCAAAGACTTGTTGCTGCTTGACGTAACACCGCTCAGTCTTGGAATCGAGACCCTCGGCGGTGTTTTCACCAAGTTGATCGAGCGCAACACGACTATTCCGACTCGCAAGTCGGAAATCTTCTCGACCGCTTCCGACAATCAAACTTCTGTCGAAGTCCACGTGCTTCAAGGCGAGCGGTCGATAGCGGCGCAAAATCGAACGCTTGGCAAGTTTCACCTTGTAGGCATTCCGCCTGCGCCTCGAGGCGTTCCGCAGGTCGAAGTAACGTTTGACATCGACGCGAACGGTATCGTCAACGTTTCTGCGAAAGATCTCGGCACTGGACGCGAGCAGAAGATCACGATCACCTCTTCGTCAGGTTTGGCGAAAGACGAGATCGATCGCATGATGCGCGATGCCGAATCGCACGCCGAAGAAGATCAGCAGGCGCGCGAACGCATTGAGGCGCACAACAAACTCGACGGCATGATCTACTCGACCGAGCGCACGTTGTCAGAGCACAAAGACAAGATCGACGCCGCGACAGTGAGCGACATCGAGTCGGCGCTGGCTGATGCGAAAGGCAAGCTGGATTCGACTGACACGAAGGAGATCAACGAGGCCTACGACCGGCTTGTAAAATCTTCACACAAGCTTGCAGAAGTGATGTATCAGCAGGCTTCGCAATCGGGCGGGCCGACGGGCGGCGGCGCCCAGGGCGCTTCGGGCGCGGCGGCAGGCTCGAGCGCAGGCGGTGACGACAATGTGATCGACGCCGACTTTGTGGACGTTGACGAAAAGAAGTGAGGAATGATCCGTGAAACGTGAGACGTAAATCGTGGATGGGAAAATCGCGACCGGATCGGACGTAGAATTCACGAATCACGTTTCACGTTTTACGTTTTACGAATAATGCAGCCTACGGACTACTACAAGCTGTTAGGCGTCCCGCGCAACGCGAAGGCTGAAGACATCAAGAAGGCCTATCGCAGACTCGCTCGGCGTCATCATCCGGATGTGAACCCCGGAAACGGTGAGTCCGAGGATCGCTTCAAAGAAATATCACAAGCGTTTGAAGTTTTGTCTGATCCCAAGAAGCGCGAGATCTACGACCGCTACGGTTATTATTCTGATCAGGCTGCAGCCTCCGGAGCTCGCGGAGCCGTCTTCGACTTTGCCAACTTCGGCGCCGCTAACTTTCGTGACATCTTTTCGGAGATCTTTAGCAATGTAAGACCGCAGACCGGTCAACCTCGCCGGCAATCGGCGCGCGGCAGCGATATCGAGTACCCGCTGGGCCTTGAATTCCCACAAGCCATGCGAGGACTGGCTACTCAGATCGAAGTCGATCGTAGCGAAGCGTGTCCAGAGTGCAACGGGTTGGGAGAAAACGCCGGTCGCAGCGTGACCTGCTCTGTTTGCAACGGCGCCGGCCAGCAAACGAGGCTGATGGGAGTAACCACGAAGTGCGATCGCTGCTCCGGCTCAGGAAAGGTAGCCGCCCAATGCGCGACTTGTAAGGGTCACGGCACGGTGCCTAAACGTGAGCCAATTCTGGTACGCATACCGGCAGGCGTCGAAACCGGCTCGCGTGTTCGCGTAGCCGGAAAGGGGCATGCTGGAAGCCTCGGAGGCCCGCCCGGCGATCTCTATGTTGTGACGAACGTCACCGAGCATGCCTACTTCAAACGGCAAGGCGACAATATCTACTGCACCGTCCCGATAACCGTGCCTGAAGCCGCTCTTGGAGCCAAGATCGAAGTCCCGACTGTTGACGGCAAGGCATTATTGAGAATTCCTCCCGGCACACAATCAGGTCAGAGATTCCGACTTCGAGAGCGAGGCGCTCCGAGTCTGCGCGCGGGCTTCCGGGGAGATCAATTCGTCGAAGTAAAGATCACGCTGCCGGCGGTCATCAGCGAAGAGACCAAGGAATTGCTGGCGCGCTACGCCCGCTACAATCCGGAAAACCCGCGCCGCGAGATGGGGCTCGAATGATGGAACAAGCTCTTTACTGGTTAGTTCCGCTGGCGTTGATAGTACTTGTTTTCTGGGCGCTGGTTCGAGAGAACGATCGTCGCAAACAGCGAACGGTCGAGGAGTGGGAAAGGGATTACGCCGCGGGCCAGGGCAAGACAAGTCAGTTCATAAAGGCTGGCGCTTTGGGACTTGAGTCAATCCTGGTAGACGAGAAGCGACAAGCCGTTGAATTCATGCAAGACGAAAAGCAAGGTATGACAAAGACCGGCGGCAAAGACGACGAAGCAGATCGAACCGCGACGAAAAAGTGATGGCCAAGGGAACGAAGACAAAAAAATATACGATCAGCGTCGTAGCCGAAGAATACGGCGTCCATCCGCAGACGCTACGCCTGTACGAGCGCGAGGGGTTGATCACGCCGTCGAGATCTGCAAAGGGAACTCGCTACTACACCGAAGAAGACGTTGAACGGCTCGAGTTGATCCTGAATCTCACGCGCGACCTTGGAGTCAATCTCGCAGGCGTCGAGATCATCTTGAACATGCGAGAAAAGATGAATCGAATGCAGCGGGAGTTTGAAAACTTCCTTCAGTACATTCGTGAGAACATCGCGCAAGAGATGTTCAGCGGCGATGAACGCACAAAAAGCGCCTTAGTGCCTCGCCGGCGCATCGAGCTCGTGATCAAGAACAGCGACCGGGATTGAGTCACCCACCTATCGATCCGGCTATCCAGATATCCGCGCCGACAATCAAAAATGACACTCACGGGATATGACGAATCAGGTTAGACCTCGTTTGTCAGACCTCAACGACAACGGGCATCGTGGCCATTGATTGCGAACCCAGATTGCGGTCAATTGAATTCAACAGGTTGTCGTCACTTCTATTGATATAAGGGCCAAAGCTGCGCATTCATGCTTGTACGGAATGACTCTCTCAGCTTATATTATGCGCGGTCTGATCTGGGTTTGTCTTGAGTTCACATACAGAGGACAAGAAATTTCATCGGAGGTTTGCCAACGATGCTCCCCATACTTCGTTGCCGAATGCCATTCTTACTCACCGCTTTGCTTGTTGGTCTGTCCGTAATAGTACTTACAGCAAAAGCCGACGACCTCGACAACATCATCTTCGAGGGAGTGCTCAAGGATTCTGCCGGCGCCCTACTGGCGGGAGCCAAAGTAATCGCGACTCATGCCGCAACCGGCGTAATCAGGACAGCCACAAGCAACGGCGAAGGCCGCTATCGTATCGCTGTAAGCGAGCCTGGCAGCTACAAGCTCAAGGCAACCGCGGACGGCTTCAAAGACCAGGAGAGCGCCGAGATCGTGACGACCACCGGCCGCTCCTTCACCATCAACTTTGATCTGACAGCAGCCGGAGTCAACGAGCAAATAAACGTCTCGGCCACCAGCCCGCCGTTGATCGATACGACTCGCACGGTGGTCGGTGACACGGTCAATCAACGCGAAATCGAAGAGCTTCCGATTATCAATCGTGATCCGTTGCAATTGATTTTCCTACTCGGCGGCGTCACTGAGCCTCCGCTTTCGACATCGCAACTGGCTGATGAAGGTCGCGGCGTCTTCTTGAGGGGCACGCCCGAAGAGGCCGGCAACTTTTCTCTCACCGGAGCGCCCGCCACGTCGAACAACATCACGATCGACGGCCTCGATAACAACGACGATCGTTCAGCTCGCGAACGAATAAGTCTTAATCCCGAATCCATTGCCGAACTGCAAGTGATCACCAACCAATACGCCGCGGAATATGGCCGCGCATCGGGCGGCCGAATAAACATCCGCACAAAGACGGGCACGAACCGTTATCACGGAGATGGATACTCTTACTTCGGCGATGAGGCATTGAATGCGAACACTTTTTTTCGCAACGCGCGCGGGCTCGGTCGCGTGCCGCAACAGCAGCGCCGAGAGGGAATTGTTTTCTCGGGTCCGGTACGAAGAGAGAAAGATTTTTTCTTCGGCAGCTACGAGCGTCTCGACGTCACCGACTTCGCCGAGATTAACGCGCTGGTGCCCGTCGCTACGAATCCGTTGTTTACACTTCCAAAACCGAATGTGCCGGTTACGCCAGGCAGCGATGTCGGATCCTTCTTCGAAGAATTGTCGACGCCTGAGTTATCTAATCTCGGCAATGTTCGCGGCGATTTTAACCTTTCTCAATCTCACAACGCCGCGGTCCGGTTCGACTTTCTGCGCGGCGAGAACAATCGAGGCTTTTCCGGGGGCACGCGTTTGCCTGAAACGATCCTTGTTGAAGGACACAACTCGGATTCAATCAGTTTCTCGGATTTCTTGATCATCGGAAGCAGATTTGTTAACCAGGCGCGGTTTCAGTATTCGAGACTCTTGCCGCGAGATAAAGCGAGCTCCGATTCGGTAAGCATCGTGATCAAGTCTCCGGGCCTGACCGCCGGATCATTCAGTGGAAGCAACACCTCGCCGGCATTCGCCAGGGAAGAGAAGCGAGCACAGATTCAGGACAACATCTCGGTCATCGTCGGCAATCACGTTTTCAAGGCCGGCGCCGATGTTCAATTCGTTCGATCGACCTTCGAGGATCTTTTCGCCACCGGAGGACAGTTCACCTTCGACACGATTACTGATTTTCTTGCCAACAATCCGAGTCGCTTCGTGCAGAGGTTTGATACGACCAGCACGTTGTCGAACGACGTCCTGGGTTTGTTTATTCAAGATGAATGGAAGATCAAACCTAACTTTACGCTGTCGCTCGGAATGCGATGGGACAATGAATCCATTTTGAATGATCGGAAGAATTTCAGTCCGCGAGTCGCGATAGCGTGGGATCCGTTTGGCGGAAAATTGTTCCGACGCTTCAAGAAGTTTTCCGAACCGGGCAAGACAGTTGTGCGAGCCGGGTTCGGTTTGTTCTACAACCGTGCTCTCCTTCGGACGCTCGACGATTTTTCGTTGGGCACGTCGACTATCATTGTCGACTCCGACGTGAGCCCGGCGCTTCTGTCTTCGGTGCGATTCCCACAGCCGATCACCGATCAAGGTCTCGTCGATAAGTTTGGTTTGTCCGAGACGAAGTTTCTGCGCCGCGTGAGCGGCGATCTCGAGATTCCGTATACTCTTCAAACCGGCCTGGGAATCGAACGGCAGCTCACGAAGAACCTGATCGCAAGCGCGGACTATATCTTTACGCGAGGAGCGCATCTGTGGCGCGAGAGCAATGTCAACGCTCCGGTGCTGCCCGACGGATTCAATAATTTCACCGACTATCTCTTGAGCCGTGACTTCGACAATCGCCCGGATTCCGGCGGTCACCGTTCGGTGTCATCGGCGAATGCCGATGTTGTCCGCTTCGATCTGGGGGCGAATACGTCATCGGGCTCGGGCGCGATTAAGGTGGAAAACGGAGTGCGAGTGCTCACGCTTGGGTTGAACGCACCGCGCTCGTCCAATATCACGGCGGCGCTCAATGCCGTTCGCCCGCTGCGGCCGGATCCGTCTCTCACTGAAGTGGAGCTTCTGGAATCGACCGGCAATTCCTTCTATCACGGCGGCGTTTTTTCGTTGAGATATTCGTTAGGAAGCCGCATGCACTTTAGAGCGGTCTACACTCTTTCGAAATTCATCGACGAAGGCACGACGAATACGGCATCGCCGCAAGTTCTCGCGGACCGGCGAGCCGAACGAGCGTTGTCGCTTCAGGACCAGCGCCACCGGTTTACTTTCAGCGGACTGTTTCGCGTTCCTTATGTAGATGTGGATCTTGCGCCGATAGTGTCGTTCGGTTCGTCAAGACCTTTCAACATCGGCGCAGGATTCGATCGAAACCTGAATGATATAGAGAACGATCGTCCCAACTTCATCACGGAGATTGGAAGACCGGAATGGCGACGGCCCGGTAGTCCTTTGGCAACCGATGTTCAAGATGCGCTTGTTTTTGCTCCGATCGGTTCGAGCGGCAATCTGCCTCGCGATTTCGGCATCGGCCCCGGAACGCGGACGATAGATGTTCGAGCCTCGCGTACATTCTTAATTCTCGACCGCGTAAGAGTCCGCCCATCGGTCGACATTTTCAATGTGTTCAATAACACAACGTTCAGTTTTGGTTCTGAGTTTATCGATCGGAGTGATGCGGACTTTTTAACCCCTCGAAGGACGCAACGACCGCGTACCGTGTTGTTGAGTGTAAAATTGCTGTTTTGATTTACTCAGTCACCGGAGAACGTGGGCTCTTTTATCAGCGTTGCCGGACTTGATGATTCGGAAGCTCGCTTTTCCCACTTCGGTCGCGCGTCCAGAATGCGTCTGCACTGGTCGAGCCCGGCTTGCACACGCATCGCAAAAGGTTCGGCGGGATTCGTTGACTCAGCTTTCTGAAACAAGTTGAACGCCCGATCAACATCCTTCGCAATGAGAGCCGCTTCACCCCCTTGAAGCGCAGCACGCAAGATCAGACGATCGTCGGGCCATGCTTTCACCAGGCGTTCGTACTCGACGCCCGCTTCGCGACTCAAGCCGGACGTTTGTAGATACTCGCAGATCTGAATCCAGTCTCTGGTTGGGATTCTCGGCGCGATATTGTCCTCGGGAAAAGCCGAGAGCAACCCGTCGTACGCATAGAGAGCCGCTTCCGTGTCTTGATCTTCGAGATGATTTCTTATCAACCGCGCGTACATCGCGTTGAGCCGGTCGAAGTTCGATGTTTGTTGATAAACCTGAATGGCTGTCAGCAGCGCGTTGGTATCGTCCGGGTTCTTCGCGAGATGCCCTCTCAGCTTTTTCTCGGCGGTCAGCGCGTCGCCCTTGTCCAGAGCCTCAAGAGCGGATGTAACGGCGGGCGCGGCCGAGAACGAAACCTTGGCTTCGATCCTCGGGTTGATGTGATTCTCTTCAAATCGAGTGAGCTTCATCACTATCGCAAACCCAGCTCCAAACATGAACCCGGCAACGTGAATCGAATAACCTACATTTGAGACCGACCCGGCTTGTTTATCGAAGTACCAGGAAATGAGCTGCGCGATGAAGTAAGAAGCCAGATAGATATAACCCGGAAGCATAACCACCAATGGCTTTCTTCCGAACATCAATCGGACTAACCAGAAATGCAAACACAACAGCTTGATTTTGGTCCTGGGCAGTCGGAACAAGAAGGCTCCCATCGTTGCCGAGATTGCTCCCGAAGCGCCGATTGAAGGCACAGCGGCGGGATGGACCAGGCTCGGAACGCACGAAACGACGGCGCCAAGAAGATAGAAGCTGAGAAACACACCGCGTCCCCATAAGTCTTCAAGACTGAATGCCACTGCGAAGAAGAACAATAAGTTTCCGAACAAGTGGAGAAGGCCGCCGTGAAGGAATGCGGCCGTTATGAGTTGATACACCTTCCATTTGCCGTTCGGCGACAGGCCGTACTTGTTCCATAGAGTGTTGACGGCTGCATCCTTGTAATCGGTGAGCCTTTGCTCGAGCTCGGCGCGAAGGCTTTGTGCTTCGGCGCTGCGAAGCCACCTGTCATATTCGGATTGAAGGTCAGGCGAGTTTTGAAGCTGCGCGCCAAGAGCATCCGCTTGACGCCCGGTCATCAACCCCGCATCAACGAGCTTTGACCGAACGTTTTCATCAGCCAGGAGCTCCTGATGTTGTTCAATAAACTTTTCGACGTGGGACGCAAGCCTTGCCAGCCGGTCCTGCTCACCGGCGACGACCGGCAGTGTGGCGAAGAATATGACTATGTTGAGCGCGATAATTGAAAAGGTAATCCACGGCAGGCGGCGGACGGTCGAGTTCTCATTGCCGATTGGTACGAACGAAGACACCAAGGCAAGGAATATGATTATTACTATCAGGATGAGGATCGACACGCGCCGCCTCGAAATATTACCAGCAGGTCTGAGGGCAGTTCGCGTGGTTACGCTTCGAAGCCGGAATTATGGCTGAGCGGATGATAACAACCGGCCTTGAGCCGGGCAATAGTATTGTTGATTCCCGCGATCGAGTCTAGTCAGGGATTGTTAGTGGTGACAGTTGGTTCCGGCGTAATGTCCGAAGCTTTTGCCGCCAGCGCGACCGGGATGCGAATGGTGTGCTTGCCTGGAGGAGTCACTCCTCGCTGGAGCTCCGGATTCAAATCGAGCAATGTGCCGTACGAGACCTTCAGCTTCTTTGCAAGGGGACGAAGATCGGTTTGGCTCGCGACCAATTTCGTTTGGTAGCGATATGGATATGCGGCCGGCATCTCGAAGCCATACTTCCTTGCGTTCTTGGCGATCGTGACCACTGCCAGAATAGCGGGAACGTAATTGCGCGTTTCTTGCGCGAGGTAGCCGCCGCGATGCAGTCGCCAGAAGTCTCGCGAACCGGAGCGCGCAATCGCACTATCGACGTTGCCTTCACCCGTATTGTAAGCGGCAAGCGCCAGCGACCAGTCGCCGTTGTACCGATTCGAGAGCCACTTCAAATAATGGGCAGCCGCCAATGTCGACTTCTCCGGATCGGAGCGTTCATCTATCCAATAATTCTGAGTGAGGCCGAAGCGCGAACCGGTCGACGGGATGAATTGCCAGATTCCTTTTGCCGCCGCCCACGAATAAGAGTAAGCGTTCCAGCCTGACTCGACTTGTGCCAGCCAAATCAGATCGGTCGGCACGCCTTCCTGCTTGAAGATGCGACGAGCCATCTCGCGGAATCTCGACGACCTCTGAAGCCCAGCCTCCATCGTCGCGCGGCCACGACCCTTCGTGAAGTAGTTGATGAACTGTCTGACCGGCAAAGCCGAATCGAAGTTGAAGTTGAACTTCGCAGCGGCAACCGCTTCTTCGGCGGCTCCGGCTTCTTCGAGGTCGGCGTCGGACAGCGACGCAATCTTATCGAGGGGCGACGGCTCAAATCGCTGCTCGCTGAATCCACCATCCTTCTGCTCTAGAGCAGCGACCTGATAATGATTCACCTTTTCGACAAGCTCGCGGTAATAGACTCGAAGCTCGTCGTCGCTGCGAACGTCGATCGACTCGTCAAGGATCGTGTCGACAGCTTCATCGAACTCGCGCCGTGCGAGATCAAATTGACCTCCCGCGTAAGCCTTCTGGCCTCGTTGATAATGTGCTTCGGCGGTGTTGATTATCTGCCGCCCCTGCGATTGCTTCGCTTCTTGAGGAGCCGTCGCTAATGGACTCAACTGATAAGCAGTCGCGACCAGTGAATTGAAGATCAATATTAGACCACAAAGTACTATGACGGATGCACGCTTCATTATTATTTCAGCTGACATACATATTTCACAACGCGCCCAAAGTCGTTAAGTTCGGTTTCTTATTATACCCGATTCAGGAGGAATGCAGGAGACTTATTGGCCGACGCGCTTACTCGTATCGAAGCGCGTCGATCGGATCGAGCCCGGCTGCTTTTCGGGCCGGATAGTAGCCGAATGCAACTCCGACAAGAACTGAAAAGACGACCGATGCAAAAATCGCCCACGCCGAAACCAGCGTCGGCCAATTCAAAGTCTTGGCAATCACGATCGTAGCAACGATCCCCAACGCTATACCGAATATGCCGCCGACTACCGAAAGTGTGATCGACTCGATAAGAAACTGCCGTCGGATTGCTGCGCTTCGCGCGCCGATGGCCATACGAATACCAATCTCACGAGTCCGCTCGGTAACCGACACAAGCATGATGTTCATGATCCCGATGCCGCCAACCAGCAGCGAGACGCCGGCAATCGACGCGAGCAGGTTTGTCATGATCTTGCTCGATTGATCGGCGGCTTCCGCAACATCGGTAAGATTACGCACAAAGAAATCATTTTCCTGGTTTGGGCCAAGTTTGTGACGCTGGCGAAGCAGGTCTTCGATTTGGGTCTGGGCGGTGAAAGTTGCTGCCGGGCTGATCGCCGATACCATTGCCATTCGGATCCACGTTATCGAAAGCATTTTCTTTTGCGCCGTGGTGTAGGGGACGATCACCGTATCGTCCTGATCCTGTCCGTATTGGTTTTGCCCTTTCGCGCTCAGAACGCCAATCACGCGGAAGGGAAGATTGCGGATTCTCATCGTCTGGCCCACCGGATCGGAGCCGCTGAAAAGATTGTCCTTGACGGTCTGGCCGATCACACATACCCGCGCGGCAGTACGCACATCGCCTTCGGTAAAGAAATCGCCTTCGGCTATCGGCCATAGGCGGATCTCGGGAAACTTTTCGTTCGTTCCGTTGATTCCGCTCGACGCCACCCAGTTTTGATTTCCATAAATCAATTGTCCGTTCGCGCCGACATTGGGGCTCGCGGCTTTGACCGATGGGCATTCACGCTCAATCGCGTCGACGTCTTCGGGAACCAAAGTGGTGATCGAGCCCGCTCCGCCTCGCATGCCTCCCTGACTTTGCGAGCCGGCAATAACGTACAGCATATTATTTCCAAGGTTGGCGATTTGAGCCTGAATCTGCGCTGAAGCTCCCTGACCTATTGCAACCATCGCAATGACCGCTCCAACGCCGATGATAATTCCCAGCATCGTGAGCCCTGACCGCATCTTATTGCGGCCAAGCGCATGGATCGCGACCCTGAATGTCAACAGGAGATTCATTCTTCGTCCTCATCATCCTCGTCAATCGCAGGCAGGCTTTCCAACTCCTCGCGAGCGGATCGAGGCTCTTTGATCATGTAGTCGTTCTTGATTCGACCGTCCTTGAAGACGATTGTCCTTCGCGCGTACTGAGCGATGTCCGGCTCGTGAGTGACCAGCGCGATTGTGATCCCGCGCTCGCGGTTGAGCTGCTGAAAAACATCCATCACCTCGACCGATGTGCGGCTGTCGAGATTGCCCGTCGGCTCGTCGGCGAGAATAATCGAGGGCCGGTTGACCAGGGATCGAGCGATCGCTACTCGCTGCTGCTGACCTCCCGAAAGCTGATTCGGCATATTGTTCATCCGATCGCCCAGCCCAACGATCTCGAGAGCTTCCTTAGCGCGTTGTACGCGCTCCGAAGTTTTCAGTCCGAGATACAACATCGGAAGCTCAACATTCTCGAGTGCCGATGTTCGCGACAACAGATTAAAACCCTGAAACACGAAACCGATCTTTCGATTCCGAATGTCGGCGAGCTCGTCGCGAGAAAGCGTTGAAACATCCTGACCGTCCAGGGAATAGTGTCCGCGGGTCGGCTTGTCCAGACATCCGAGAATATTCATTGTAGTCGATTTGCCGGAACCCGATGCTCCCATAATCGCGATGAATTCGCCGCGATCTATGTGAAGCGAAACTCCTCGAAGCGCATGAATCTCGATGTCGCCCATCTGATAAGTCTTGTGCACGTGATCGAGCGTAATCAGCGCCGGCCCGAGCAGCGGATCGCTCGCGTAGTTGGTTTCGGTGATGACCTGCGCTTCCAATTGACTTATTCTCTCCTTACTATTCGTAGTGCGTTCGACTTATCTTCCAGGACCTCGTCCGCCGCCGCCCGCGCCGGGAGGCCTCTGCTGAAACGGAGTTGTCGTGGGCTGCTGCTGCTTAGAACCCGAATCGTTTTGGCCGATGACTACCGTCTCGCCTTCGCGTAGATCGCCGCCCGCGATTTCAGTTATGCGACCGTTCGTCAATCCCGTTCTCACGAATCGCGGCTCGATCGTTTTGGGTCCAGTAAGAACCCAAATGGTTTGCCCTTGTCTTCGTTGACCGCTACCGTCGCCGCCAGAAGCCTGCCCGCCCTGGGCACCCCCAGGTTGCGCATTGGAGTTCTGATTACCGCCTCGAGATCTATTCCCCTGACCGGCTTCGCCTCGCGAACTTGCAGCTTGATCCGATTGACCGCCCTGGGCGTTCGGCTGTTGCGCTTGATCAGATTGTCCCTGGGAGTTCGCGTTCTGCGTTTGATCCTGACCTCCTTGACCTTGGCGCTGAGCTTCGCGCTCTTGTCTGCGCTGGTCCATCTTCTGACGAATCGCCTCCTGTTCTTTGTCGGAAAGCGTCGGCTTGAATCGAAGCGCAGCGTTAGGCACTGTCAGTACGTTGTCACGTCGCGCGACCGGGACCGTTATATTTGCCGTCATCCCGGGACGCAGCTTCAAGTCCGGGTTGTTGACATCAATCACGGCGCTGTAGGTCACAACGTTTTGCGCGCTCTGCGCGTTGAGCCTGAGTTGGCTGATGTCACCGGAGAAGGTTTCTCCCGGATAGGCATCTACCGAAAAATTCGCTTTTATTCCGGGCCGCACCTGACCGACGTCAGCTTCGTCGATTGATGCCAGCACTTGCATTTTTGTAAGGTCATTGGCGATGGTAAAAAGGGTCGGCGCCTGAAGGCTAGCCGCTACGGTCTGACCTACGTCGACATTCCGCGATACGACCACGCCGTCGATGGGCGAAGATATGATCGAGTGATCGAGGTTCAGTTGAGCTTGTTGAAGCTGCGCCTGTGACTGCGAGACTGATGCTTTGGCTTGATCGAGCTTCGCTTTCGCTGAAGCCACGGCCGCCATCGCCTGTCCAACTTGTGCGACGGCTTGTTCGTAGCGAGCTGCGGCTGCGCTTGCCTGGGCTTGCGCAGCTTCCAGGTCGCGACCCGACAAAACGTTCTGCAGCTCCTGATACCGCTTCACCAGAGCAAGCGCATCGTCGCGCTGAATTCTAGTGGCTTCCTGATTTGCTTTCGCGGCCGAAACGTTGGCGTTCTGATTGTTGATCTCGGTTTGTGCTGCCTGCACTGCTGCATTCGCATTGACCATGTTCGCTCGCGCATTGTCGACTTGCGCCTGGAACAGGGCCGGATCGAGCCGTGCGATGATCTGACCCTTCTTCACCTGCGAGTTGAAATCAGCGCCGAGCCAGCTTACGGTGCCCGATACTTGAGAGCCGACCTGAACCGTTACGACTGCCTGAACTGTTCCGGTCGCCGACACAGTTACTTCTACAGTACCGCGATCGACCTTCGCCGTAATATAGTCGCTGGCGTTCGCTTTTCCGCCCCAGACAAAAGCGGCTACCGCTACCGCGACAGCCAGCAACAACACTATTCCGATCGGCGTTCGTCGTTTTTTTATTACGGTGATGAGCCGCTTGAAACTCTCTCGCATTCTGTTCCTCGCTCCGTAGCTTCGATCATGAGATGCCAATCGCGCCACTCTATTTTGTCGCACAGTTGAAGACGCTTTGCAATCTGACGCGGTTACGCTAAATGCACGCCTCGCAGCGACTAGTGCTCTTGAAAAAGTTGCCCGTGCACTGAAAGTTATCGACAAAAATCTGATGATCAATGGATGACAAAGCTGGTTGCTTTCGGGCGATTGCTTGACAGTTGTTTCGAGCGATTCCTATAGTATCGTGTTCTTATCGGGCGGTTAGCTCAGCGGTAGAGCATCGGTCTTACAAACCGGGGGCCACTGGTTCGATTCCAGTACCGCCCACCAAGTAGTCAACACGTACCAGCATCAAAAACTTCCGCCTTCGATCAATCACCAATTCGACTTTGCCCCAAAGCTCAGAAGATCAGGTGCGACCAGGGCTAGGTTTGTTGACCTCGAAAGAGCGTGCGCCTCATAGTTTGGTTTACTGCGATCATCTGTCAAAAAGTTGTGGCGCAGCTCGATAGCGCGGTGCAGGGGAATGGCCGTGTTTTCAAATTCGTGAAGCGCGTCGGAATGTTGCCATTACCGAAAATGTTAGTTGCAGGGCCAGCCATCGGGTCGAGGCTCCGCTTGGACGCCAAGCTCCGTTGCAAAGAAGTTTCCGATTTCCCACTTGATCAAATCACGTGCATGCCGGAGCCAACCGGCATTCGGGCCGCTCCAGGTGTAGTAAATATTGAGGACTTTTATTTCGTGAGTCGACGGGTAATATACGCCGGCTACGTCGACCTTGTAGTAAGGTTCGAAGAATGCCGACGGCATTATCACCACGTAGAGGCTATCGGGAGAAACGCCTCCTGCACGACTCGCCAAGGAACCGCAGTGCAGGAATTGCGCCTGCACATCGTCGAAGGCTTGATCGATCCATTCACCGATCGCATCCGGCCCACCTGGAAACTGCATCATCTCCGTGATCGCGTATTCAGGTACGCCCTTGTTGGTCAACTTGCGCTGTCGCTTGGCCCAATTCACGTCCGGAGCATCGTAGCCCTGTGTGTTGTAACGAATGCCATGTCGAGGTGAAAACTTGTCCTCCACTGCGCGCGGAGAACCCAGGAACTCATAATAACCTTGCGCTCTCGCCGAACTGGCGAAGAAAATCAGCAACGCGAATGCGAGGAAGAATATACTTCGGCGAACCATTGCAGCACCCTTTTTAAGCGGAGGACTTTGAGACTCTCAGGAGGGCTTACTTAGCTTCAGTTAGATTGATTGGGCATTCGACGTGCCAGTCGAGGGCGGCTATGAACGTGCCCCCAATGGGTCTCAAATCTGACAATCAGAGATTACTTTTCTTGAGGGGTAGTATTCCCCGCTTTGGTCACGAGAAACGAGTCGTGGTCGCTGTTCACTTATCATTATTGGACACTTCTTCAGAGTCCAGATCCATCTCTCATCTCTCGTCAGTGGCGCGTTTCTCGACGCCAGAACATCACGAAGCGGGTGGAATTGTCACAATAAGGAGGCTGAGAGCCAGCATCCTGCCGCTATCGAGTTGGAGTAGCCCACGAATTCGACCTTTCACCTCTATTAGGGTTCCAGAAGGTTTGGTGCTCCTGAGACAGGCGCCGAACAGAGGATCATGGGCTATCGGAGACGACCTGATCGGGGACCCAAAATTGGATTTACTCAGGGTATTGACAAGGATTTGTGTCTGAAATATGATCAGCGTACCTTTCACGCAGGCACACTGGGCTGTCGAAGAATACGACCGACAGTGATGTGAGGAATTATGGTCTCCAAATTAGTACGGAGCGACTCCACCATCTCTTGCGTCTCCCCTTGTCACTGATAGGGCACTGAACATAACTGGAGAATTTTCTGGATTGGGTGGTTTGTCGAAAATACGAGTCGGCCAACGTCAGGATAGGAAGAATCGAATGAGAAAGCTGCGGAGTCGTAACAGGATAGATCGACGGTGTTTGCGGCAAGGTTTACGCAGTGAATGTCGGAATGAACGTACCCCTTCGGGCCCAGAGGTTCTTCTCCCGTGAAATCTGGATTTCACAACTGACCAGACACCCAACGCATGGGGTTGTGAGTGTCAACGTTGGATAGCCTCCGCGCTGGCGAGTAAGCCTGAACTCGATTCGATCTGAGTAGGACCGAGTGCCACACGCGGAAAATAAGCTCGGCGCGATTTGCGTCTTCCCTTCGGGGTTTATGGTTAGCGGCTACCGGCCTGTCCTGGAGGAGTTCTCTTCAGACATTTAAGATCCATTCATTTCGACGAACATCATGATGATGAGAGTGACGGTAGATGGTCTGGCGTCAAGAACAGTTGTGATCGTCGCCGCCCTCACCGGGTGTGCTGCGCTTACAATTGCCGCTTTGGTCAACGCTGCCGCCGGTATTGTCACCGATGAACGAGTGACCGCGAATAAGGACTTACTGGTGGCCACAATTGCTTACCTGCCGAACTCTGCGCGTCTGAATTCAAGACTTGCCGAGTCGGAGTTGAGTGATGATGATAGGGATCTCGCGAGTACTGAAAACCACGCGAAGCGCGCCGTCGATCTCACTCCCTGGGACTACAGACAGCGACTCTTGCTGGCGACGGTCAAGGAAGCCAAAGGTGATCGAACAGCCGCGGAGGAGTCTTTGCGTGATGCGCTTGCTCTGGCGCCAAACTACACCGAAGTGCACTGGCGCCTCGCGAACCTCCTTCTCAGAGAAGGGAAACTTGCGAAGTCCGTTGTTGAATTCAAAACGGCGGCCGCTGCAAATCCGAGCTTGCTGCCCGGCACTCTCGATCTGTTGTGGCGTGTCTCGGCCGGCAACCTTATTGCGCTTCAGGCCGTCACTCCGGGCGATCCAAAGTCACAACTCTTGTTGGCCCAGTTCCTACTGAAGCAATCGCGGATTCCGGATGCGATCACCACATTCGGCGGCATCGACCGCAAAGCGCTTCTCGATCTGCCTGACAGCCAAGCTTTCATAAACTCGCTTATCTCTCAGAACCATATCGAGGAGGCTCGAGGCTTGTGGGTGGGGTTGGTTAGCGGGGCGTACGCGCAACCGGGCCATCCATTGAGCCTTGTTTGGAATGGAAGTTTTGAATCCGATAGTTCAAAGAACCTCGCGCAGTTCGACTGGACAATCGCTCGCAACGAATATGCAGTAGCGAGCATCGATTCCTCGATCGCACGCAGTGGAACCCGCTCGCTCAGGATAGACTTCACCGGACGTGACACGACTCGGCTGGATGGCCAGGCTAAGCAGATTGTGGTCGTGAAGCCGGGTTCGCGGTATCGACTTGAGTGCTATGCCAGAACCGAGGGTCTCGAAACACCTGAAGGACCGCGCGTCATTGTCACAGACCTCTCATCTACGTCGATCGTCAGGTCCGATCCCATCCCGTCAGGGTCCAGCGACTGGCGCGCGATTGTGGTTCATTTTATCGCTCCTGAAAGCGCGCGCGCCGTCGTGATTACAATTCAGCGAGTGCCGAAATTTGCCTACGACGATCCAACTCGAGGCACCGTGTGGTTCGATGACTTCGTGTTGGATGAGCAGCCGAAATGAGCGAACAGGTAAACGAGAACACAACCGGACGTCTAAGCAAAACAATAAGCTTTGGGTTTCTTATTGCCGTAGTGTTCGCGGCGCTCGCTCACGGAGCAGTAGAGCCGTGGTCGGTGTTCGTCTTCGAAGGAGTCGTAATAGTCGCGTTGCTGCTTTGGTTGATCAAGGTGCTAGTCGACAGGCGGCTGACTATCAACATACCTGACACTGTCCTGCCCGTAGCTGCGCTCGTTCTAGTTGGGTTGATCCAATCCGTGGCTTTCGCCGACAGTAGTGGGCGCTTGTCGAGCCTCTCAAGGAACGTAGGGTACACGCGATCCGCGGTTACTGTTCTGATCTTCCTGCTGATTTGCTACCTGATCGCCTTCAACTTCTTTTCAAGTCGCGAGCGTCTGGCGATGCTCGCGCACTTCCTTGTGATTTATGGGATGGCAATGGCGTTGTTTGGGTTAGTGCAGCACTTCTCCTGGAATGGCCGATTCTACTGGCTGCGACCCACCGAAGCGACCTCTCCCTTTGGCCCGTTTGCAAATCACAATCACTTTGCCGGCTACATGGAATTACTTATTCCGATTCCAATCGGCTTGATAATCACGCGCGCTGTCCGCGCCGAACTGCGCGTGCTTTACGCCTTCGCGGCAGTCGTGATGGGCGTGGCCGCTGTGTTGTCGCTGTCGCGTGGCGGCATCATCAGCGTTGCCGCCGGAATGATGTTTCTGGCATTGATGACTGCGCGGCTGCCCAAGGGACAGGTGGACGCCGCCCGGAAGCGCAGGCTGCCGAGATTCGCTTCGCAAGCTGCTGTCGTGATAGCCATCACATTGCTGATCGCAGCGGGCATCTTTTGGATGGGGGCTGATCCAGTCATCAATCGCGTTGTACAGGTTCAACCGGCGGGTTCAAATGTAGCGAAAGAGAGTTTCCTCTCAAGCCGTGGGTGGGTGTGGCGTGACACTATCTCGATGATTCGAGCGAATCCCTTGCTGGGCGTTGGATTAGGAGCCTATGAGACAGCATTTTCGATTTATACTAAGAGCGATGGGTCGCTCCGAGTTCCGCAGTCGCACAACGATTACCTGCAGATTGTAGCCGACTGCGGGATCGTCGGCGGACTGATTGCTCTTTGGTTCCTCGCGTCGGTGTTTCGAGCGGTCGCACGCGGAACCGGCTCTCGGGATCGACTTTACGCGGGCGTCGCCCTTGGAAGCGGAGCGGGCATGTTTGCAATGCTGGTCCACAGTCTGTTTGACTTCAATTTACAAGTACCTTCGAACGCCTTACTATTTCTGTTGCTTTCGGCGACAGCGACCTACGTCGGCGCAACCGTCAAGCACAAAGAGAGCGCGACATTTCCAGCATCCAGTCGTAAGCCTTTCCAACTCGAGGCCGAGGGTGTCTCGCTTGGAAGCTCTGCTATAGGGGCACCATGAAAACAAATTGCAAAGCACCAGGCCGACCGGGAATCAGGATCGCACTGGCGATTGCCTTTCTCGCCATCGCTTCTTTCGCGACGTACGGTAGTAGCCGGCAAACAAACCGGTCGAATCAGGGTAGCCAAAACTCAGGAGCCTCATCTAACGGCTCCGCGTCGCAACAGGGAGGGCGAAGTGCTACCGCTGTGTTAGTTTCGCCCGATGAAGACTATCGCATCGGAGCCAACGATGTTCTAGACATTCAAATCGAAAACGCTCCCGAGCTATCTCGAACTTTTCGCGTTACCGCAGCCGGCACGTTCTTGATGCCTTACCTTGGTCGAATCTCTGCGGTGAAGAAAACGCCTGAAGAACTTGCGGAGTTCATCACTAACGGTTTGAAGGGTGACTATCTCAAGGACCCCAAAGTCACGGTAACCGTGAAGGAGTACAATAGCCGGTCCTTCTTCATACAAGGCTCGGTTCGCAACCCCGGCGTGTACCAGATTGAGGGCCGGCCGTCCGTTCTCGATTTGATTACCCTGGCAAGCGGGTTGAGCGACACCCACGGCGCGACCGCTTACATAATCCGCAGGATCAAGACGCCTGCAAAACCATCGCAGAAAGACCCGGATGCGAACAAGGTTTCTTCGGCGACCGGCGCCGGAGCGGAAGCTGCGCAAGAAGCCGGTTCCGAGGACGCACCGAGATACGAACTCAAGAGCGTTCATATCAATGCTCTTCTGAGAGGTCATTTCGAGCAGGATATGTTTCTCGAGCCCGGCGATACCGTCAACATCCCGCCAACTGACGTCTTCTTCGTAGCCGGCGAGGTCAACCAGCCAGGATCGTTTCCACTCAAGGACGGAACGACCCTCCGACAGGCAATCTCTTTGGCGCAAGGCACTAACTATAAAGCTGCCTTGAATCGTGGAATCGTGTTTCGAGAAGGCTCAACAGGCAAACGTGAGGAGTTGCACGTGGACATAGGTTCTGTGATGGCCGGCAAGATGGAGGACGTTCCAATAATGGCCAATGACATAATCATTGTGCCTAACAGTCGCGGCAAGACGATTGGAGGAGCGTTGTTGAGAGCTTTCGGTCTGTCAACGATTGCTCGCTTGCCAATTCCATAGACTCTACAGATTCTCGAAGTATAGAAAGAACAGGAAATCCCCCGGACGTTTGGAGAAGAAGAGATGTCAGAAGAAAGATTGGAGCTGGAAAAGATCTCACCCCCTGAAGCTACCGCGATTGCGAAGCCAGGATACGCGCGTGTGGCGGCGTATCCGGACGCGGCGGCCTACGGCTCTGGTTACGCTTACCCTGAAAATGACGAGAGATTGTACCTCCGCAGAATGTGGCGTGCGATCAAGAAGCGAAAGCTGGTGATGTTAGTCATCGCAGTCATCGTAACCGCCGTGGTAACGGTTGAGGTCTTTCGCACAAAGTCGGTCTATCAGGCTTCAACAACCATTGAGATAGGGAAAGAGAATAGAACGCTCGTCCAAAGCGGCGACCTCATCGTTCAAGCGGACGAGTCTGATGACACATATCTTGTGGCGATGGGAATGAAGACCAAGATCCGTCTGGTTCAAAGTCGGCCATTGATGGAAGATGTAGTCGTCAACCTGAAACTTGATCAGAACCCCCGGTTCATCGATATCGTCACCCAGAAGTCCTATCTGGAGGCGTTCAAGACCATAGCTTCCAAGTTTCGCGGAAATCAGGAAACGCCAACGACCGGAGTTGTCGAGGAAACTCCAGTAGCTCGACCGGTGGGAGATGTAGTTCGATCGCGCCAGGAGAGCGCGCGACTTGCACCTTATGTTGACGTGCTTGCGTCTAATTTGAGCGCGGAACCGCTGCCAGACACGCGAATGCTGGTCATCTCCTTCACCCATACAGACCCGACAGTTGCGGCTACGGTCGTTGACAACGTAGCCCAGGTCTTTATGCAGCGTAGCTTTGTAAACAAGACTGAAAAGTACTCAAACACGTCAGAGTGGCTCGACAAATCAACGCGGGAATTCAAGGCGAGGGTCGAAGAAGCCGAACAAAACCTGGTCAATTACAGCAAAGTTCACAACATCTACTCAATTGAAGGCAAGGAGAATCTAGCTACTGACAAGCTTACGCGTTTGCACGATCAGGCCACTCGATCTCAAACGGACCGGATGCTCAAGGAGTCCCTCTACCAGGAAGTGAAGGCTGGTCGTGTAGCGCAGCTTCCAGAAGCGTTCTCAGACCCGAAGACTAACGATCTGGAGAAGAAACTCGGGGAACTCACCACCGAGGCTGCCCAACTTGACGTCACCTACGGCCCGAAGAACTCTCGCGTGATCGAGAAGAGAGAGCAGATAGCGGCCATCCAGCGGCAAATTACAGAAAGTCGAGCGTCGCTCGAGGAGAAGTTGAAGGCAGACTACGAACGTTCTGTTCGCGATGAAGCTTCTCTCCAGGCGGCACTAAATCTGGCAAAGACAGAGGCCGCGCAACAGAATCAAGATGCGATTCAGTTCAACATACTTAAACAAGAGGTCGAAACTACAAAAGCGCTTTACAAGGACTTTCTTCAGAAAACCAACCAGGCCAAAATTCAAGAGCACGAGCAACACGGTAATATGAAGATGATCGATCCGCCGCAGGTGCCGGTTGCTCCCATTGGCCCCAATCGATTGCGGACCATCTTCATCGGATTCCTCGTTAGTTTGATGGCCGGTGTCGGGCTGGTTTTCGTTCTTGAGTACCTCGACAATACGGTTAAGACCGTTGAGGACGTGAACCGCTACACTCAACTGCCGGCGCTCAGCGTCATTCCGTCTATCTCAGGACGGCGCAAGGCGGCTCTTCTCGGCAGCAGTAACGGAAAGAAATCTACAGCGCAGATCGGACTTGGCGATGACAGCCAATTCGCCGATGACAAGCTGAAGATGTTCGACACCCGTTCCTCTGTGGCCGAGGCATATCGGGTGCTGCGCACTTCGGTAATGCTTTCATCGGTCGACCGCCCGCCTAAAACCATATTGATCACCAGTGGACAGCCGGGCGAGGGCAAGACTACTACGGTTGTGAATACGGCGATATCGCTGGCGCAACTCGGCGGAAATGTGCTCATCATCGATTGTGACCTTCGAAAGCCCGCTGTCCACAAGGTGCTGGGTATAGGAAATCAGCGAGGGTTGACGACACTGTTATCGAGCGGCACGCCTATCGCACGTGTGATTCAAAAGTTGTCCATCGAAAACCTGTCGGTTCTTCCTAGCGGACCGATCCCCCCGAATCCGGCTGAGATCATAAGTTCCGCCAGGATGAAAAGTACTCTGAGGGCGCTGATGGAGATCTACGATCACATAATAATTGACTCGCCGCCGCTATTGAGAGTCACCGATCCGGTGATCCTGTCGACGATGGTTGACGGTGTGATTCTGGTGGTGCACGGCGGCAAGAGCACGCGCGACGTTGTGCGTCGGACACGGCAAGAGTTGTCGCTTGCGGGCGCGAGAATCTATGGCGTGGTGCTTAACAACGTGGATCTCGATCATGGAGGCTACGAAGACTACTACTACGAGTCTTATTCCGATTACGATCAACAGAGCGCGAGAGCGAGTGGTGCTTAGAGCGAGGACCCTCGTTCGATTCTCCTGAGCAGCCTTGCACCGAATCAATGAGGCTCTCGTAGTTCTTACTCACTTCCTGGAGTCGCGCCCCTGACGCTAGTGAAGTGCCCCATCGATGCCTGCGGCCCGATCGCAGCTGTTAATAATCCATGCAAAGCCAAAGACGCGCGCACAGAGTCATTTCAAACGCGATCTACAATCTGATACCGCAACTTTGGTTCCTAGCCCTAACGGTCTTTACGACGCCTTTTGTTTTGCATCGCCTCGGCGTTGACGCTTACGGCATTCTCTCGATCGTCGCAATCGTTGCCGGTTATCTCGCGTTTCTCGATCTTGGTTTGAATCTGGCGGTTATCAAATTCATCGCGGCGCATGATGCGAAAGACGAGTCCGACCAGATCAATCGAGTGGTCCAGACGGCTCTGTTCGTGTTTTTGCTGATGGCGATGCTGACGGCGGCGTCACTTTTTTTCTTATCGGGAGTGCTGGCGCGTATGCTAAAAGTTCCGGCGGGTTTTGAAGCCGATGCGGTTTTGGTGCTCCGACTTGGCGGCTTGAGCTTCGCGGTCAATTTGGTGATGGGCGTTTTTTCGGCCGTGCCGCGCGCCTTGCAACGCTTTGACATCGTCAACCGGCTTAATATCGTTTTGGGCACGTTACAGATCGTCGTAACAGTGATACTGCTAACGCTGGGCTTTGGGCTACTCTCGATTGTCGGATGGGGCTGCGTGCTATCTGTTATCAGTTTGATTACGTACACAGCCATCGCCAGGCGGCTGTTGCCAACGCTGCGCGCGTGGCCGCGCTTCGACGCGAAGAAGTTTCGCGAGTTATTCGGATTCAGCAGCTACGTCATGGCGAGCAATTTCACGGGTGTAGCTGCTTCGAATTCGGAAAAGCTCATACTTGGAGGACTGGCGCCAATCGCGCAAGTCACCTTCTACGCCGTTCCATTCAATATCATCCAACGAGTGCTGACGCTCATTCCAAGCAATCTTTTCACAGTGCTGTTTCCGGCATTCTCGGCGATGAGCGTCACCGACAAACGCGAGACCTGGCAGGACGCGTACATCCGCGCCTTTCGAGTCATCTTCATCGCGGTCGCTCCGGTATCTATTCTGTCGATCGTCTTCGGCGGTGACCTGTTGAGGTTCTGGATAGACGAATCGATGAGCCAAAACGGGGGGCCGGTCCTGTCGGTGCTGGCAATCGCGATGATGATCAACGCCCCGGCATACGTCTGCGTGACAGTTGGGCAGAGTCTCGGTCGCCCTGCCCTGGTCGCCGCCGCGCAAGTTGTTCACCTGATCGTTTTGGTCCTCTGTGGTCTAATCCTGGTTCCGTCTTATGGAGCTTTGGGAGCAGCACTGGCATGGCTTTCTGGAAACATCATCGGGATTCCGCTGCTGCTGGTGCTGGTCAACCGCTACGTTCTGGAATTCAACACAGCGAGAATGCTGAAAGCTGCGCTGGTTCGTCCGCTTTTTGCAGCGATTGTAACCGCGCTCGCTGCTCTTGCACTGAGGCCATTGATTCACGGTGTCGTATCGCTAGCGTCAGCAAGTTTCGTCGTCACGATGGTGTACCTTTCGCTCGCCTATTTAGTGTCACTCGACGCAAGAGATCGCGACATAGTTAAGAGTTTTATTGTCGGCTATCGCCCGGCGTTCCTGGGCGTGCCGAAGCTCGCAAAAGAAACAAATGAAAATGTAGAGAGCGCGGAAGTCCATCTCGTCTAAAGTTGTCGACGAGAGCCTCAAATATGATCAGCAAGTATTCTGTCGTAGAAACTCACTCAATTGGGTCCAATTCCACAATTCACGAATTCTGCGTTATTCGATCTGGTGCGGTTATCGGGGACAATGTGGTCATCCATCCCAATGTAGTCATAGAGCGGAATGTCACCATCAGCGATGACGTTGAGATATTTCCCGGAGCTTATATCGGCAAACTACCGAAAGGCGCCGGGAATATATCCCGGCCCGTCAAATATAAATCCAAGCTTGTCATTGACCGTGGTTGTGTCATCGGGCCTCATGCCGTGATCTATTGTGACGTCGTGATAGGTGAAAGCACACTAATTGGCGACGGGGCATCAATCCGGGAAGGGACCCGCATTGGGAAGCTTTGCATTCTTGGTCGGCACGTCACCGTCAACTACAACACTCTGATCGGAAATGAAGTAAAAATAATGGACCATTGTTGGTTAGCTGGAAACATGCGGATTGGGAACAGGGTTTTTATTAGTGGCGGCGTAATGACTACTAATGACAACGACATGAATGCAAGTGGCTACAACGAGGAACAGATCGTTGGTCCGCGGATTCACGACGGAGTCAGAATTGGCGTTGGGGCCATCCTCTTGCCGCACATTACAGTTGCTGAGAATGCAGTCATTGCTGCCGGGGCCGTGGTGACTAAAGACGTTGCTTCCTATGACCTTGTGATGGGAATACCGGCAAGACAGGTAAGAAACCTGAAGAAAGCACCTTCAGAAATGCGAGCTGGAAAGAACCGTGCCACTTAGCGAATGCCGAATCATCGAGCTGCCTAAGATTGATGAGCCTCGAGGCAATCTTACATTCGTCGAGGGAGGCCGGCACATCCCCTTCAGGATTGAGCGGGTTTACTATCTATATGATGTGCCGGGAGGCGCAGAACGAGGCGGGCACGCGCACAAGAAGCTGGAGCAGTTCATCCTGGCCATGTCTGGCAGTTTTGACGTCATCTTGAACGACGGCTGCGAGCAGAAACGAATTCACATGAACCGCTCCTACTATGGTCTCTACATAAGCCCGATGATCTGGCGCGAAATTGACAACTTCTCGTCTGGGTCCGTTTGCATGGTCCTGGCTTCAGAATTCTATGACGAAACCGACTATTACCGTGATTTCGATCAGTTTCGAAACGCAGTTATAAGACAGGCAGAACAACCTGCCCTATGATCTTCTAAGGCGAGTAAATTGAACGAAGTATACCGAGCCGACCAGACGAGTGACCCAGGCATTCCGTTGCTATCGATCATTACCGTTAGTTGGAACACCTGCGACACTCTGCGCGACTGCCTCACGTCGGTGGTTGAGTTTACAAAGCCGCTTGAATACGAGCTCTTAGTCGTTGATAACGCGTCTGAAGATGGAACGGTAGAAATGGTCGAGAGCCATTTTCCGCAGGCTCGACTCATTGTGAACGACTCGAACCTCGGAACCAGGGCATTCAATCAAGGGATGCGATTAGCAAAAGGAAGACTGATTCTGTTGTTAGGCAGCGATACCTTCGTCCGCGATGATGTTATTGCAAGAGTGGCTCAATATATGTTGTCTCGGCCCGAGATCGCGATGACTGGCTGCCAGCTACGCTATCCAGATGGCCGACTTCAACGTACAGCGAATCGGTCACTCAGCATCTGGCGCAGCCTCTTTGAGGACCTATGGCTTTACAAACTTGTTTCTGATTCAAAACGCGATGACATTCTCCTAGGGGCGTATTGGGCCCACGATTCCGAGAGGGAGGTCGATTGGATTGCGGGACCATTCATGATGCTCCGAAGAGAGGTATTCGAGAAGTTTGGGGGACTCTCCGAAGATATCTTCATGCACGGCGATGACAATGAGTGGTGTACACGCCTAAAACGATCTGGCCGAAAGATTTTCTATAACCCGCTTGGTGTTGTCTATCATCTCGGGAGCGTCAGTTCCGCTAAGAAGTGGGATGACAAACAATGGCTGCGTCTGTGTCACCTGGGCGGTCTGTGGGTCTATTCAAAATTCAACGGGCGCTTACTCGGCGTGATATTTCATTTCGCGAGGCTGTTCGGAACCACCGTTCGTTTCACTGTTTATTCAATTCTAGCTGCATTCAATCGCGGTGATTATTATCGACACCAACGCCGCTTCTATGGATGGCAGGTGGGATTTTACCTCCAGGCCTTTTTGCGTGGATCAATCAATTCTCTTCGTGCTGGGAACCGTACGGAGAACAACAGAGGCCACAGCGTTACTAACCGAAGTGATAGACTCGCAAACGCTCGATCGAGAGCGGGACTTTAGTAATGTGCGGTATTTGCGGAATAGTTGACTTCGACAGCCGGCCGGTCGATCAGGGACTGATCAAGCGCATGGCGGGCGTGATCGAGCATCGCGGGCCGGACGGAGAAGGGTTCTATTTCAATCCTCCCGACTGCCGCGAAAACGGCTCTGGCAGCCTCTCTCACGGCGCTCACGTCGGCCTTGGAGCGCGGAGGCTCGCGATCATTGACGTCGCTTCGGGCCATCAGCCTATCTCAAATGAAGATGGCACGATCACCGTCGTTTACAACGGCGAAATTTACAACTTCAACGAGCTGCGTCAAGAGCTATTAGCGCACGGGCATAGCTTCCACACGCATTGCGATACCGAAGTCATCGTCCACGCTTACGAAGAATGGGGCGACCGGTGCGCGACGCGATTCAACGGAATGTTCGCATTTGCCATCTGGGACGACAATCGACAGAGGTTATTGCTTGCGCGCGATCGCATGGGCGTGAAGCCGCTTGTCTATCTGCAACGCGGCGGGCAACTGATGTTTGCCTCTGAGATCAAGTCACTGCTCGAAGACCCGGCGGTCCCACGCGACATCGATTGCGATGTATTGATGCAGTACCTCTCATTCTTCGCGATCCCCGAGCCTCATTCTTTACTTCGCGGCATCAAGCGCGTTCCGGCGGGCCATGTGTTGATCTTTGAAAACGGCGAAGCGCGGCTCGAAAAATATTGGGATATCGATTTCACCGAAGCGCCCTCTCGCAGCGAAAACAAATGGCTCGAGGAGCTTGAAGCTCTGCTCGAAGACGCCGTTCGAATTCGATTGATAAGCGAAGTGCCGCTCGGTGCGTTTCTGTCCGGCGGGATCGATTCCAGCCTTGTGGTCGCGATGATGGCCCGCGCGGCCGGCGCGATAAAAACGTGCTCGGTTGAGTTCACTCCCGGCTACAGCGAAGCGCGCTACGCAAGGCTTGCGGCGGATGCGTTCAGCACCGACCACCAGGAGTTTAGCGCTGGGCGCGATGAAGCCTGGCAAGCTCTGCCGGAAATGATTTGGCATAACGACGAGCCTTCGCAGTCGTTGATACAAACCTACTTCGTATCGAAAGCCGCTCGTGAGCGCGTCACCGTGGCGCTTTCCGGTCTCGGCGGAGACGAATTGTTCACCGGCTATCCGAGCCACGTTGCCGCACAGCGATTCCATTACGCGGACAAGCTGCCTCGCTGGTTTCGACGCTCGGTTCGCGCTTTGGCCGCGGCAGGAAAGAGTAGCCGCTCCGCTCGCGCAAAGCGTTTTCTCGACTCGACGTTGATGTCTCCCGATGCTCGGTTCGGCTCTCGTTACTTGCACGCGACTGACGAGAAGGATCGCTCGAACGTCTTATCGCCGGAGCTTCACGATAGAGTGAATGAAGGCGCCGCGACCGAATACCTGATGGAGCTGTTCGCGGCGGCGAATTCAAAAGACTCTCGTGCGCGAGTGTTATACGTAGATCAAAAGGCATATCTCGCAAACGAGTTGCTTCGCACGACTGATTCGATGAGCATGGCTCATTCGCTCGAGGTAAGAACTCCGTTTCTCGACTATCGAGTAGTAGAGTTTGCAGCGCGCATGCCGATGACCATGAAGATGCGCGGCTTTACAACCAAGTACGCGATTCGCAAGCTTGCCGAACGGTTGCTGCCGGCAGAGATATCACGACGCCCGAAGAGCGGCTTCAACGTACCGCTGACAAACTGGATAACGCCGGCATCTGAAACTTTCGTGCGCGATCATCTTGCGCCAGATACTTTGAATCGACGAGGGTACTTCGATCCAGCGGTCGTGGCTAATATGCTCGACTATCATTTCCAAGGCCGGGCCGACCGCTCGCAGTGGATAATGATGTTGCTCACGTTTGAAGTCTGGCACCAGCAGTTCATCGATCGAGCGCCTGCCGTTTCGCATCGCCAGCCTGCTGTTGCAGTTGTGTGAATAATGATTGATCAGACGAGCGAAGTCACACTATCGATAATCATAGTCAACTGGAACACTCGGGACATCACTCGCAATTGCCTCCAATCAATTCGCGAACAAGTCGCGAGCGTTAGCTACGAAGTGATAGTCGTTGATAACGCTTCGTCCGATGCCAGCATCGAGATGATTCGCGCAGAGTTTCCTGAGGTGCGCCTGATTGTCAACGATGTCAATGCAGGATTCGGCCGCGCGAATAATCAGGGGATGCGCGTCGCGCGCGGGCGCTACTTCCTGTTGCTCAATAGCGATACTCTCGTGATCGACGACTCGGTTCAACGGCTTGTGAGTTTTGTCGAAGGCGAGGCGCAGATTGGAATTGCAGGCTGCAAGCTCCTGTTCGAAGACCGGACGCTGCAAGGCTCTTGCTCTCGTTTCCCTTCAATCAAGATCGCTCTGCTGGAAGACTTGATGCTATACAAATTCCTGTCGAGTCGACAACAAGGGGAATTGCTGCTGAACGGCTACTGGAAGCACGACCACACCCGAGACGTGGATGCGGTGTGGGGAGCCGCGATGCTAGTTCGTCGCGAGGTCTTCAGACAGACCGGAGGCTTCGACGAAACGATATTCATGTACGGCGAAGACCTCGAGTTGTGCATGCGGGTGCGTGACCTGGGTTGGCGAATAACATTCGCGCACGATTGCCGCATCGTCCATCTGAATCACAAGAGCTCCGAGAAAAAATATGGTGATGAGCGAATAGACCTTTGCCAAAAGCAAGCTTATGAGATCTATCGCCGCCGCACTGGTGTGTTCCCGATGAGCATCCTCTTGTTGATTCACACCGCGGGCGCCTTGATCCGCGTTTGCTATTTCGGCTTGCGCGCGATGGCGCGAGGGGGCGCGCGCGACTATTTCAGCTCGCAGGCAAAGTTCTACAACCGGTCGCTCCGCTATCATCTGCGAGCGATTGCAGGCCGTAAGCTGGCGATAGAATAAGACACCGCTATGAGCCGAGCGACAGCGAACGAGCGCGCACCTATGATGAGCGTTGAGGACTTAGTCAACGCCAATGCAGAACAAAAAGCAGCGGCGTACTACAAGGAGACTCGTCCCGACATACAAGGCCTCGTCAACGCCCGAGGTAAGCGTATCCTTGATGTCGGCTGTGCGGCGGGCGAGCTCGGTCGTGCGTTCAAGCAGGACGGGGCTGTCGAGGTAGTCGGTATAGAGAGATCCGCTGAAGCTGCGGCGCTCGCCAAAGAATGCATCGACCAGGTATTTGTGAGCGATGTTGAGAATTTCAGTTTGCCGCTCGATGACGAGAGCTTTGATTACATTATTTTTGCGGACATTCTCGAACACACATCCGATCCGTGGTCGGTGCTTACTTCATTCCGCCGTTACTTGAAGCCGCGTGGTCACGTCGTTGCGAGTATTCCAAATATCAGATTTTATGCGGTCATCGCTCGGCTGATGTTCAACCGCTGGGATTATCGCGAGAGCGGGATTCTCGACCGCACGCACCTGCGGTTCTTTACGCTGCCGACGATCAAAGAGATGTTCGCGCGCACTGGTTATCGAATCGACCGAGTGCATTCGAAATATCGCTTGTTTGAAGATCAAAGTCACATCGGACGCGTCGGCGCACTGACGAACCGTTGGTTTTGCCGCTTTATCGCACCGATAGTTTTGTGGCGGCATTTCTTTACGTTTCAGTATCTGGTCGTAGCGAGAAAGGCAGATGATTAACTGCGTGCTCGTCGGCCCAACGCAGGAAGGCGGCGAGGGAGTGTATGTTCGCGAAGTGTTTGAGAATCCTCCCGAAGGCGTCAGCTATTGGCTCAGCCAGCAATTTCATTCAGGGAATGAACGCGCCCGTTGTAACGTTGCCGAAGAAGTTTTGCTGAACCGACTGGTTCACCCTTTCTTGCGTTATAGCTTCGGGTTTCGCTCGCTGACGATTAACGGAGATGTCGATCTGATTCACGTGCATTCGCATCCAACTCGAATCCACGCGAAGCGGCGAGTGCCAGTAGTGATGAGCGCCGGATCAAGCCATTACATCAATGTGCGAGACTACGAGAAGTGGAGCGAGCGGAAGATACGAAGACGTTATAGCCTTGCCCGCGCGATCTATCGCCCGATGGGGATCCACGATGAGTTGCTCAATTCAGAGGAGGTCGCCCGCATTTATACATTTTCCAACTGGGCTCGCGAGATCTACATACGAAACGGTATCGCTCGTGACAAGGTCGACGTGATCTATCCCGGATTCGATTTGCCTGCGGTTCCCAATCGAAGTGTGCAGCGCGAGAAAATCAACTTTCTCTTCATCGGGCGCGACTTTGCTCGCAAGGGCGGGCCTCTCGTCGTCGAAGCGTTTGAGCGATTAAAACAACAGAAGGACAGCGTCTCGCTCACGGTAGTCACCGGCGATGCAGATCAGGTGAAGCGAGCTGAGGGCATCAACGTGCTCCCGTTTATGGATCGCACGAAACTGTATAAAGACGTTTACCCAACGGCAGATGTTTTCGTGATGCCGACCGAAGCTGAAGGCTGGGGTTTTACTAATGCCGAAGCTATGTCTTTCGCACTGCCGGTCATAACCACCAACATCGGGGCCATTCCTGAGATCGTCGAACACGGTGTTGCCGGCTTTCTTATTAAACCCGGCGACGCCGATGCGTTGGTCGGCGCGATGACTCAGTTAGCCGGGAGCCGGGACCTCAGGGAAGAGATGGGCAATCGTGGACGCGAATACTTCATCGCGCATTTCAGCCGCAACATTTTTCGTGCCCGGTTGCGCGAGTTTTATCTGGCCGCGCTTAGGAATTGATTGTGCGAAGTGTATTGATGTTGTCTTACTACTACCCGCCGCTCGGCGGAATCGGAAGTCAGAGGTCGCAGAAGTTTGCCCGCTACCTTCCTCAGTATGGTTGGCATCCGGTAGTCGTGACGCCTGCGAACGGTTCGTACTTCGTTGATCGATCGCTCGACGACGGAGCTTCAAACGGGGTTGAAGTTTTAAGGACTGGTTATGTCGACATCAGCTCGCTGCTCAAGCGATCTGCGAGGTCAGGAACAAACGGCAATAGCTTTCATGAGAAAGCCGGGGCCAAGGTGCTTCCAGTTGAAGGCGGTCCGGTGGTCGGTTTCCTCCGACGGGCTGTTCGCACATGGGTTTACATACCCGACGGGCAAATCGGTTGGTATCCCTACGCGATACGCGCGGGTAAGCGCGCCATCGAAGCGCAGAAGCTGGACGTGATCTACTCAAGCTCGTTTCCCGTGACCGCGCATTTAGCGGCGCGTAAGCTGAAGCAGACTACCGGCAAGCCGTGGATCGCCGACTTTCGCGATCTGTGGACGGAGAATCATTACGCGGAATACTCCAGCACGCTCAGAAAGCGCATCGATCAGATGATCGAATCCGGATTGCTTGAGGACGCAGACGTTTTGGTCACGGTCTCGGATGCCTGGTCCGATACTTTGCGGCGATTGACCAACGGAAGAAAGCGCGTTGAGGTAATTCGAAACGGCTTCGACGCAAGCGAGTTCGCAGAGATTGAATACAACAGACCCGCCAAGTGGACGATCACCTATGTAGGCACCTTCTACGGCGCGAAGCAGGATCCGTCGCCTTGTTTGGAAGCGCTGAGTCGATTGATTGAGAGCGGAAAGGTCCGCAGAGATGAGGTTCAGTTTAAGATGGTTGGGGAGCCCGATGCTTATGTAAGAGACCTTGCAGCGGGTCTGCACCTCGATGACCTGGTAAGTTTCACAGGGTTCGTCTCGCACGGAGAATCGCTCGCGCATCAGGTGAATTCGTCATTGCTGCTTTTGATAATTCACGGCGACCAGGCAAATCCCGGGCTTGTGCCGGGTAAGCTTTATGAATATCTGGGTTCGGGTAGATCTATCTTGGGAATAGTGCCTCATGATTTCGAGGCGGCTCGTATTATCCGAGATTCGCGCGCCGGCGTTGCGGTTGAAGCGACCAACCCGACGGGGATCGAACGGCATTTGCTTGAATCTTATGCTGCCTTCAACTCGGGGTTAAAGCAGAATTCGAACGAGCGTGATCTGTCTATGTATGAGCGCAAGAACGGCGCGCGTCAGCTTGCAGGACTGCTGACCGAATTAGCCGTGAAAGCAGAGGTAAGGCGTACGTAGTGCAAACCTCTCTTTATATTTGCTATTTCAATACCGAAGAGCCTCTCGTTCACACGCAAGTTTTACCGTACCTCCGCGCTGTCGCACATGCGGGCGTTCGCATGCATCTTCTTACTTATGAGAAGCGAGGCGCCTGGCTAAAGGGCGAGCGCGACCGGCGATGCGAGTTGAGAAGAACACTCGCCGTGGACGGGATTACATGGCATGCATTGAAGTACCACAAGCGCCCTTCTTTACTGGCAACCGCATATGACGTATTGCTCGGGTTCCTTTACTCGGTGTGGCTGTTGGCCCGTTATCGAGTCAATATCATTCATGCCCGCGCGCATGTGCCGGGTACGATCGGGCTGGCACTCAAGCGAGTGTTTCGAATGAAGCTGATCTTTGATCTGCGTGGCTTGATGGCTGAAGAGTATGTTGACAACGGCGTGTGGGCGCAAAACAGCCTTCCTTTTCGGCTGGTCAAATCGGTCGAGCGCACGCTGTTGAAAAGTAGCGATCGCGTCATAGTGCTGACGGAGAAGCTCAAAAACGTGTTGACCTACAGCTATGAACCGCGAATTGAGGACTCGAGGATTTCAGTCATACCGTGCTGCGTCAAACTACAAACACTCGATAAACGAAAAAGAGCGCGCGGCGAATCTTCCAAAGGCATTACTCTAGTCTATGCCGGGTCGGTGGCAGGCCGATACATGCTCGGCGCGATGATTGATTTTTTCAGAGTGCTCAGTAGCCGGTTCGATAAGGCGCATTTTCTTATCATTACCAGAGCAGACAAACTGGAAGTAGATAAAGCGTTCAGCTCCAGAGCTGTTGATAAGGACCATTACTCGATTGTAAGAGCGGACCCGAATGAAGTAGTAACGTTACTTCATTCCTGCGACATCGGAATTTCCTTCATAAAACCGAGCGCGGCGCTGGTCGGCGCTTCGCCAACAAAGATTGGAGAATATCTTGCCGCCGGCCTGCCGATTGTCGGCACTGCCGGCGGCGATATGGAAGCAATTCTTCAAGGAGAGAATGTAGGCGTCATCATCGATAAGTTTGACAACGTTGCTTATGAAAACGCGGTCGACCAGATATTAACTTTGATGAGCCGGGATGATTCTTCTGAAAGATCGCGCGAAGTGGCCCGGAGGCACTACTCGCTCGATCAAATCGGTGGACCGCGATACGTTGCCGTTTACCGATCATTGAATGGTTCGCCCGTGCCTACGCCAGATGAGGTGAATGTCGCGTATGAGCGATGAGCTGAAAGTCCTGGCTCTTGCCCCATATCCTGAAGAGGCGGCTTCGACACGATTTCGAATAGCGCAGTTTATACCGCTCCTCCGTGAGCACGGCATTCATTGCGAACTGAAGCCGTTTATTGGCAAGCGCCAGTTTGCGCGCCTCTATGACAAGAGCAGTCTCACTGGAAATATAAGCGGGTTAGCGCTGTCCGCGGCCGCGCGCTTTGGTCATCTTATCTCAGCCGGAAAGTACGATGTAATCTTCATCCAACGTGAAGCCGCGTTGATAGGGCCGCCCTGGTTTGAGCGCGCAGTCTCAAAGCTCCTCAAGAAGCCCATAGTGCTCGATTTAGATGATCCTCTCTGGGTCCAGTATGAAAGTCCAGTGTATGGTCCGCTGGGCTCGCGCGTTCGATGCCTGAGTAAGATTGACGAGATCATCAAGCGATCTTCGCACGTCATCTGCGGCAATGAGTTCATCGCGCAATACGTTCTTGGGCTGGGCTCAAGTGCCACGGTCTTGCCGACGATAGCCGATACCAGTCAGTTTACGCCGAGGGCCGGACCCACGAACGGCAAACCACTCGTCATCGGCTGGATCGGAACGCACACCACGATGCCTTATTTGGAATCAATCAGACCGGCACTCGAGAGGCTGGCCGAAAAACGGCGCTTCAAGCTGAAGATTGTCGGGGGCGGCCGGTCTCTCAAGCTAAACGGTGTTGAAGTCGAGGAACTTAATTGGTCGCTCGACCGGGAGGTCGAAGATTTCAGATCGTTTGATATCGGCGTGTACCCGCTTGCCGATGATGGTTGGTCGCTTTACAAGGCCGGCTTCAAGGCCATCGAGTACGCGTGTTGCGGCATTCCTTTTGTCGCTTCTCCAATAGGTGTGGTTGAGCAGATAGCGCGGCAAACCGGCGCCGGACTGCTCGCTTCGTCGCAGAATGATTGGTTTGAAGCTCTCGACAAACTACTTTCTGATGCCAACGTCAGATTAGAGATGGGCAGAGCCGGCCGCGCGTTCGCGTTGCATCATTACCGTCTTGAAGATCAGGCGGCGACGTTGAGCGCGGCGCTTTACTCGGCAAGTAGAAATTTCGCCCAACATCGGAAGCAAACACCTCGAGCCAGTAAGCGCTTTCTTCGCAACGAAGCAGCGCTGCAAGCCTTCAACGCGATGCCTCAACATAACGATTCTTTGAAAAGCCGAGCGCTGGAAGAAGCTGATGATCGATAAAGCGATAGCCGTTTTATTCATTATTGGGCTGATCGTCGGCTCTGTGTACCTCGGCACTGTTGTCGTTAGCTCACCGGAAACCGGGTTGACCGTTCTGGCCGGAGCGATCCCAGCTCTTATATGCGGCTTCATCGTCCTTCAGCAGAAGGATGACCAGCGGTTTCTATTGCGGCTCTATCTGGTTGCGTTGATTCTGCGGTGGGGACTGGCCTGGCTGATATATTCCAGGCATCAACAATCGTTCTTTGGCGGTGATGCTGAAACGTTTGACATCGTAGGAAATGTTTTGAGCAGCGCGTGGAGCGGAGTTGGTTCGGCGGGTTCACCTTATATGCTGAGGTATATTGGCGTCGGAAATTCGGGTTGGGGAATGTTCTACTACGTGGGTTCGATCTACTATGTCATCGGGCACAACGCGCTGGCAGTGCAACTAATAAACTCCGTTTTTGGAGCAGCAACCTGTGTGGTGGTCTACAAAATCGCATTGTTGATCTATCCCAGCCAAAGAGTCGCGCGCACCGCGGCCATCCTCACTGCAATTTCTCCTTCGATGATACTTTGGTCGTCTCAGATGTTGAAGGACGCTCCCATAGTGCTATGCCTGACCTTGAGCGCCCTTTATACGCTTAAGCTCCGCAGCAGGTTTACATTGATGGACGTTTTGTTTCTGCTGTTGTCTTTGTTTTGCCTGTTTACCTTGCGGCACTATGCCTTCTATATAATGTTCATCTCAATCGCCGCGACTTTGCTGTTTGCGGCCAGGAAGTTTACCCCGCTCAAACTACTGCAGGGTGGATTACTGGTAATAATTATCGGTGTGGCATTGTCGTATATGGGCGCGGGCGGAATGCCGGGCGCACAACTTGACATAAAGCGTGTACAGGCATCTCGCACCTGGTCGGCCAAGGTAGCTAATACCGGATACGGCGGAGATGTAGACATAACAGATCCACAAGCTGCGATAGGATTTCTTCCCATCGGAGTGCTTTACATGCTCTTCGCTCCTTTCCCGTGGATGATTACAAATCTTCGGCAGATGATCACCTTGCCGGAGTTGTTGGTTTGGTGGGCGCTGATTCCGATGTTCGCAAAAGGTTTCTGGCACGCAGCGAGGCACAGACTGAAAGAGTCGTTTGCGATATGTGTCTTCACCCTGGGATTGACTCTGGCTTACGCGCTATACCAGACAAACGTCGGGACCGCATATCGCCATAGAGCTCAGCTCTACGTATTCTTTTTTATCTTCATCGGCATAGGCCTCGAGCTAAGGCGCGAAGCAAAATTGAGGAACAGACTGCAGCCGGGCTTTATGCGACCGAGGTTTGCAACGCTGGCTACGGTGGCTGAAGCGGGCCATCTCGCAAGCAATACTATTACCCGTGAGGCTCAGTAGAACTTCATCCTTCTAGTCGAGGATCCGAACCTCGCTCTGAATATCGGTTCACAAATTTATGTGCGGTATCGTCGGCGTCGTTGGCGGCACGCAGCCCGTTGATCCCTGTCTTCTCAGCCGGATGTGCGACGCGATCGTGCATCGAGGACCAGATGACGAGGGATATTATCTCAACTGTGACCCTGAAAGACGCCCTGAGGGGCACTCGCCCGGAACCGCCTTCGTTGGTTTCGGGATGCGTCGGCTTTCGATCATAGATCTTGCTACGGGCAAGCAGCCGATTCATAACGAAGACCAGACAGTTTGGGTTGTACTCAACGGTGAGATCTACAACTACCATGAATTGCGCACTCAGCTCGAGGCTCTGGGCCATCGGTTCTACACCCAAAGTGATACCGAAGTCATCGTCCACGCCTACGAAGAGTATGGTGACGATGTCCCAAAACGCCTGAGAGGGATGTTTGCTTTTGCTCTGTGGGATGAGAAGCGTCAAAGGCTTTTGCTTGCGCGAGACCGTGTGGGCAAAAAGCCTCTGCTTTACGCGATCGTCGGAAGCAAGCTCATATTTGCCTCCGAATTTCGGGCGATCCTGCGACATCCGGACGTTTCGCGCGGAGTGAATCTGGGGGCGATTTCGCACTATCTTTCCTTTATGTGCGTGCCCGCACCGCTGACTGCATTTGAAGGCATACGAAAACTGGAGCCCGGCCATCTGCTGGTCTGGCAGGACGGCGCGGTCGAAATCAGCAGCTATTGGTCGCTTGATTTCAGGACGAAAATCGAGATCGGAGAACGGGAAGCGGGAGAACGGGTCGTCGACCATTTGCGAGATGCGGTGCGAGTACGGTTGATGTCGGATGTTCCGCTCGGCGCTTTTCTTTCGGGAGGTATCGATTCGAGCGCAGTCGTCGCCTTAATGAGCGAGCTCTCAACCGAACGTGTGAAAACTTTCTCGATCGGTTTCGAGGAGCAGGAGTTCAACGAGATTAGTCACGCGCGACGAGTGGCCGAGCGCTTTGGCACCGATCATCACGAGTTCATTGTTCGGCCCAATGCCGTAGAGGTTCTTCCGACGCTCATCAGGCACTACGGAGAGCCCTACGCCGATTCGTCTGCTATTCCAACCTACTATCTGGCGAAGATGACGCGGCAACACGTTACGGTTGCGTTGAATGGCGATGGCGGCGACGAGTGCTTTGCCGGATATGAGCGTTACGCGGCGATGCGGCTAGCCGAGCAATATCATCGACTCCCGCGAATGGTCAGACGGGGAGTCCTGGAACCGGCCCTGGAAGCCATTCCTATGGCAGGCGCGACTCGCTCGCGGTTGGGCAAGGCTCGAAGGTTTATGGGTGTCGTCGGCCGTCCGACGGGCGAGCGCTACTTGAGATGGACCAGCGTCTTCAGCGAAGAACTAAAAGCCGAGTTGTGCACAAGCGACTTTCTGCGGCGCACGTCGACCGCTAAACCGCTCGGCTATGTCCAACCATGGTTTGAGGGCAACGGAGAAATCGATGTAGTAGACCGCGCGTTGATGGCGGATACCTCGAACTACTTGCCCAATGATTTATTGGTCAAGGTTGATATCGCAAGCATGGCCGTTTCACTAGAGGCGCGCTCACCTTTTCTCGATCACAAGCTAATGGAGTTTGCCGCGAGCCTGCCTGCCCGCTACAAGCTTCGCGGCATAACGACGAAGTACCTGTTGAAGCATGCTCTCAAAGGGTTGCTGCCTTCGGAGAATCTGACGCGAAGCAAGATGGGATTCGGAGTGCCGATAGGGCGATGGTTCCGCGGCGAGTTGAAAAGTTTTCTTGCGGACACAATCTTGTCCGAGCGCTCACTCAGCCGTGGATACTTCAAGCGAGAGCCGATCAGACGATTGATTGAAGATCATACGGACGGGCGGCGCGATCATGCGCACCAACTCTGGACGCTTCTGATGCTTGAACTTTGGCATCAGGAGTTTATCGATTGAGAGATTCAGGTTTGAGAACTGCGGTTAAACAAGACACGAACAAGGTCTCCTTCGTAAGCGGGCCGGGAGAAGCTGAGCCGATACCTTCGACCATTCGCGTAGCGCGTGTGATCGATCGTCTCAACATCGGAGGCCCTGCCAAGCACGTAGTGTGGTTGACTGACGGACTGAGCGAAGCTCAATTTCAAACAACGCTGATTACAGGCGTCGTTCCATCGGGCGAAGGTGACATGAGCTACTTCGCGCGCGAACGCGATCTCGAGCCGATCGTGATTGAAGAAATGAGCCGCGAGCTCAGTCCCCGCGACATCCTGGTGGTCGCAAAGCTCTTGCGTCAGTTCTTAAAGCTCAAACCGCAAATCATCCATACGCACAAGGCTAAAGCCGGCGCAGTCGGACGGGTCGCCGGAATGATTTATAAGTGGCTGACCCCGTCGGCCCTTCTGTTGAAGCCGCGTCAATGTCGCGTCGTACACACCTATCACGGGCATGTCTTCCACAGTTATTACGGCCCGTTGAAGACACGATTATTCGTATTGATCGAGCGCTTGCTGGCCAGGACTTGCACCGATCGAATCATTGTTGTCAGCGAGCAGCAATGCAATGAAATCTCCAATTCGTTCCGCATTGGGCGGCCCCAGCAGTTTCGCATCGTGCCCCTGGGTCTGGACTTGGATGAGCTCTCTGAAGTGGGCGGACAGCTTCGACGAGAGCGCGGAATCTCCGATGACGAAGTAACGGTCGGTATCGTCGGCCGCCTCTGCGAAGTCAAGAACCATACGATGCTGCTCGAATCGGCGGCTAGCCTTATCAATATGCAAGGCGGTGACGAGGCGCTGCTTCGCTTGGTGATCGTTGGAGATGGTCACTTACGCGCGGAGATTGAGCGCAAGGCTGACGAGCTTGGTGTTGCGGACAACATTTTGTTCACAGGGTTTCGAGAAGACGCCATCGCGCTTTATGCCGACTTCGACATCGTGGCGCTGACTTCGCTCAATGAGGGCACACCACTCACTCTCATCGAAGCGATGGGTTGTGGACGTCCGATCGCGTCAACAGAAGTTGGCGGCGTAGTCGATGTGATGGGCGAGCGCAAGGCCTCACAGGACGGCTTCAGCATTTGGGACCACGGCGTCACGGCGCCGAGTCGCGATGCCGGCGCATTCGCGCGCGCGCTTCGATTCCTGATCGAACGCCCGGCGCTGCGCCGCCAGATGGGAGAGCGGGGACGCTCGTTTGTGCAGGCAAATCTCTCGAGGGTTCGACTGATCAGCGACATAGAATCGATCTATCGCTCGCTGGTCAGCGAATCGGATCCGGCTGCGACGTTGAGCCCGGCGGCGCAGCTGGCAGCATTTCGTGGGAGAGGAAATAGCTTATGAAAGTTTTGATAACAGGCGGAGCGGGATTCATAGGATCGCATCTCGCCGAACGTCTTTTAGGTCGTGGCGACGAGGTGCATCTCCTTGACGATCTTTCCACCGGATCCATTGAGAACATTGTCTTAATCAAGAGTCACCCAAACCTCACTTATCACATCGACACGATTCGCAATTATCGTCTCACAGCCGAACTGGTTGATATGTGCGACATCGTTTATCACCTCGCAGCCGCAGTTGGTGTGAGGCTCATCGTCGAGAGCCCAGTCAGCACAATCGAGACTAATATACGCGGCACCGATATTGTGTTGAGTCTCGCGGCGAAGAAGCGGAAGCGAGTTGTAATCACTTCGACGTCGGAAGTGTACGGCAAACGGAATAAAGTGCCGTTCAGCGAGGATGATGATCTGGTGATGGGCCCTACAAATAAAGGCCGATGGAGCTATGCCTGCTCGAAGGCCATAGACGAGTTCCTGGCGATTGCTTACTGGAAAGAGAAGCGAGTCCCGACCGTAATCGTTCGTCTCTTTAACACTGTTGGCCCGAGACAGACGGGCCGCTACGGAATGGTCATCCCCAACTTCGTAACTCAGGCGCTTACCGGACAGGACATCACAGTGTACGGAGACGGCACCCAGACGAGATGCTTCACCGATGTTTCCGACGTCATCGAGGCGCTGATCTCTGTGGCCGAACATCCGCAAGCCGTCGGCGAGGTTTACAACATCGGCAGCGACTACGAAATCTCGATGCTCGAACTTGCGGAAAGGATCAAGTACATCACGGAGTCGGCGTCAAACATTGTGTTCGTGCCTTACGACGAGGCTTATGAAGAAGGGTTCGAAGACATGATGAGAAGAGTTCCGGATATCACAAAAATTCGGAACCTGATCGGATACAACCCGAAGGTCGATTTGGATTCAATGCTCTTAAACATCATTGACTACCACCGCGTTAAGATGGTGGGCGAGCTTGGAATACCGGCGAGTTCACTTGTGTTTCAGTCGCGGGAATCACTCCCAAGTTGAAGATACCTCGATTTGTGAAACACCTCTACGAATGGAGTGGGTATGCGAATCATCTTAGCTAGTTTTTCCACTCTGCTGCTCGGAGTCGTCCTCACCCTGATTGCCCGCGCAGCGTCACGACGCATAGGAATGGTAGCCTTCCCCAGACAAGATCGCTGGCATCAGCAGCCGACGCCGTTGCTGGGTGGGGTTGCCATCTACGCGGCTTTTGTGATCGGGTTCGCCGTGTTTGCGCCGAAGCTGCCAGGCACCTATGCAATCCTGGCAGGCGCAACTCTGCTTTTTCTAACTGGCCTGATTGACGACGCGATTCGCATCAAGCCATACGTCAAGCTTGTGCTTCAAATGATCGCGGCTTCGACGCTGGTATTTTTCGGGTTGCATCTTCCCTGGGGAAACTATCAGTGGATAAATGATGTGTTGACCATCTTCTGGTTGGTCGGAATCACCAATGCGATCAACCTGCTCGACAATATGGACGGTCTCGCCGGCGGAATATCACTGATCTCGAGTATCTTTCTTGCGATCACTTTCCTGATCAACGGGCAGGTATCCGACGCCCTACTGCCTGCGCTGCTGGGAGGGGCGGTTCTGGGATTCCTGCTCTTCAACTTCAACCCAGCATCGATCTTCATGGGTGATAGCGGCTCGATGTTCGTCGGGTTCATGCTTGCGGGCACGGCGCTCCTGGAGGAGACCGGGCGTTTTCGCAGCTTGACCTCGGTGTTGCTCACGCCGGTTCTCATACTGATGATCCCTATTTTCGACACCTGCTTTGTCACGGTTGCGAGGAAGTTGTCCGGCCGGCCAATCTCACAAGGCGGACGCGACCACACATCTCATCGACTCGTCGCACTTGGAATATCAGAGCGGCGTGCTGTGATCATGCTTTACATATTCGCGGCCGTTTGCGGAGTGCTGGCGTTGGCGGTTAGGTGGCTTGAGACGCCTGTGGTGCTGGCGCTGGTACCGCTGTTCGCACTGCTGGTACTTTTCCTGGGTCTGTATCTGGGCAAGGTTCGTGTTTACGAAGAGGGCGAACAGCCGGAGGGAATTCGAATCGTCAATGCCATTGCTGATTTTTCGTACAAGCGACGAGTTTTCGAAGTCCTGCTGGATACCGCTCTTATCGTGCTGGCCTACTACGTGGCTTTCTTGCTGCGTTGGGATGGGCGGCTTCCTGCTGAACAGCTCGAAATCTTCCTGAAGACACTTCCACTCGTGATCATCATACAGATCACATTGTTCTTGATAGGGGGCGTGTACCGCGGACTCTGGCGCTACGTTGGCGTTACCGATTTCATGTTGATCGCGAGAGCTGTGGTGTCCGGGGCAGCGACGAGCACCGTAGTGGTGTTTGTAATGTATGGCTTCCGCGGGCCTTCGCGCGCAGTCGCGTTGCTTGACTTGCTCCTTCTTCTCGCTTTCGTCAGCATGAGCCGTGTTTCATTCCTGGTGCTGAAGGCCATGATCGTTGGCCGACTGCGAAATGATGTTGGCGCAACTCCAATTCTCATCTACGGAGCGGGAGATGGAGGCGAACTGTTGATACGTGAAATATTGAACAATCCCAATCGCCAGTACTCGCCTGTCGGCTTCATCGACGACGACAATCGAAAGGCAGGCAAGGTCATACACGGCTACCGCATCTTCGACATCAAGGAGTTGCCCAATCTCATTAGTGCTTATGGTATCCGCGAAGTGCTCATATCCAGCTTCAAGGTGCCCGAGTCGAGGCTTGAAAGCCTGCGACGAATGGGAATCTCCCTAAAGAAGTTGTCTATAAGAATAGAGTAGACTTCAATTCATCGAAGAAGCATCAAGGCGATTGAACTAGATGTACCAAAATGAAACTACAAATGGCAGTCGTTACGTCGATTGCGGCGCCGATAGCCACGCGCAGTGACATCTCTAACTTTTCAAAGCTTCCCCAGAAGACAATCAAGGATGAATCTTGAAGCCTCTGCGGGCGTCGCCTAAATGGGTAATTCCATTGGCATTCGGAACACAAATTGTGATTGACTTTCGAAGGAACATTTCGTACCCTTGAGGTCCCTAAGCGCGGGATTGACAATCCCATTCGCCATCAGGCGTTGAGTTGTCTTTCTCGGAGCTTCTTACGGAGCTCAGATATTGGAGGCACTATGTGGAAATCCAAAATACACTACAGGGCGTTTCTCGGTGTGTTGTTGTCGTTCACCGTCGTCACGGCTTTCACTCTGAGTTCCTTTGCCGCTTCCGTTGACAGCGGCACAGTCGACGAAGGACTTTCGGACGACATCCTTATTCCTCAAGTGCTCACGGGAACACTGACTGCAAGAGGAAATGTCCTCGTTAACGGGAATGAAGCTAAGACGGGCGCGACGGTGGCGGACGGCAGCGTGATACAGACGCGAACCGGAGCTCATGCGCTGATCGAACTGGGCGCTCCCGGTCGAGTAGAGCTGGACCCCATCACGGCTATTACGCTGACCATGACCCCCACTTCGATCCAGGCATCGCTCAACAAGTGCGGCAGGGGGGTAACCCTGATATTGCCCGCTGGCGTGTCCGGACTGGTGAAGATACTAAACATCACTGACGTCGGCGTACTGAACAAAGATCGAGAGGTTGAGGTCAGGGTGATTAAGGGCGAAGCGGTGGTCAAGTACGGTCAAGGAAAAGAGAGGACACTCAAGGCTGGGGATCACAGGCAGTTCGATGACGCGACAGAGGTTACGGCTGTTGGTGACGGAGCATTCAAGGTTCTCTGCGATAAGGATCATTATCCATTGGCTCTCCTGGCCGGACTCGCAGCGATTGCGATTCCTGTAGCGGACGTTGTCGGCGGAGGCGAGGGACCTATCGCCCCCGTGCTTAGCCAGCTCAATCCTTAAACGAGGGAAGGCCCAATCGGGCAGCTAACCAGATCTGAACGCCCCGGCCGAGTGTGTGACCGGGGTGTTTTTCTCTATTGGTCGCGCCGCCCTTTAGAATTCATCGGCCATCTTCTAAGGAGTTAACGCTTGAGAGAAGTGCCAATTCGAGATTCTGATTCATCTATTGATGATCCGAATTCGACGGCCAGTGTTGTAGTCGTCAGCTACGGTGTGCGCGTCGGAATCCGAGCGGATACGCCCGTGATCCTGGATCGCTTCCTAAATCGCCTTCCAGTTGGCTCCAAGGTGTCCTCCGGTGGTTCTGTACAGCGATCATATTCAATCGTGATCTCGAGTGGGCGGCGCTCTAAAACGCCACGTCGATTCGACCTCTACGCCGGCGGTGTTGCATTGGCACGTAAAGACGGTGTCGCCGACGTACTGGAGACTCTCGAAAGCGACCTGCAGCACTACGTTGCCGAGATGGCTCGACACAGAGTATTTGTCCACGCAGGAGTAGTTGGTTGGAACGGGATGGGCATCCTCATCCCTGGGCGAAGCTTTGCCGGCAAAAGCACCCTGGTCGCGGAGATGGTGCGGGCCGGGGCCACTTATTATTCCGATGAGTATGCGGTTTTGGATTCGCAGGGCAGAGTTCATCCGTTCGCGCGACCACTCGCGATAAGAGAGAATCGCAACGGCAAAGCCACCAAGTATCCTGTTGAAGCATTCGGTGGCCGCGCCGGGGTGAAGCCTCTGCCGGTTGCGCTTGTAATCTCGAGCCGCTACGTAGAGAGTACCAATTGGCAGCCCCGGAGAATCTCAGCCGGCCAGGGCGCATTGGAGCTGCTGGCCAATACGGTACCAGCACGGAGTCAACCAGAACGTTCGCTGGCGACGCTTCAGCGGGCTGCGTCTCGCGCACACTTTTTCAAAGGCAATCGCGGTGAGGCGAGCGAAATAGGGAAATGGATCTTTGGAGTTGTCGAAGAACTTGCCTCACATAGGCGGATGACGCGACCTTCTGTCCGCTGCAGCGCTGGACGCAGATCAACGCCTGCTTGATCGTCTGAATAACCGAAGGAGAGTACACCTCGCGAATGATGCAACCTCGCCTCACAAACGCTTCAACTGGGATGACCAGGCTTGACCTTTTGGGCTGGGAAGCTGGGATTGCGTTTCGCGCATACGGGCTCCGTATCGGTATCCGCACCAACGATGCCGAAGTGCTCCAGCGAGCCACGCTCCGTCTCCCGTCAGCATGGAAGCCCGCTAAGTCACCTTTCGTAGACAACCTATACTCGATTGTTAGACCGCGAACGACCGCCAAAGGAAACTGGAAACGATTCAACCTTCTATACAAAGGCACCGAGACGCTTGCTCGTTCGGTGGATCTCAACGAAGTGCTGGCCGAGCTTGAAATTGATCTTCATTCATACGTCGCGACTTCGACTCGACAACGCGTGTTTCTCCATGCTGGCGTTGTCGGCTGGCGCGGGCGAGCTATCGTGATACCGGGCAAAAATTTCAGCGGGAAGACTAATCTCGTCACGGCGTTCGTGCGGGCTGGCGCGACATACTATTCGGATGAATTTGCAGTTCTCGATTCGCGCGGACGCGTCCATCCGTACCCGTGGGTGCTTCACATACGAGAGGGACAAGCACCACCAAGGGAGTACTCAGTCGAGGCGTTGGGTGGGCGTACGGGAAGAAAGGCCTTGCCCGTTGGGCTGATAGTCTTGAGCGAATATCGTCAAGGAGCAAAATGGCGTCCCCGGTCTTTGAGCCTGGGACAAGCTGCCCTGGCTATGTTGGGCAATGTTATGTCGACCGGCCATCGACCTGAAGCCGTTTTGCAAGTGTTAGGGCGGATGGTGTCCGGCGCGACAGTCCTGAAGGGAATCAGAGGCGAAGCAAGCGAACTAGTCGACTCCGTTCTAAGCCCGGATTGTCGATTGACCAATGTCCACTGCTAGCAGTTCATAAAAGTGGGAAGGAGAACCAATGTCTCAAAACCTCAAACCGCAAGCACGAGAAGCTGGCCTGGTGATCGAAGAGTTGGACGACGAACTCCTGGTCTACGACCTGGAACGTCACAAGGCGCACTGCCTAAACAGTACAGCCGCGCTAGTCTGGAGGCACTGTGATGGGAAGACGAGCGCCCAGAGCATCGCGAGCCGGATTCGGAATGAAGCACAGATTCCCATGGATGACGAGGTCGTGTGGGTAGCATTGCGCCGGTTAGGTAAAGCTAATCTGCTGAGTGAGAAAGTGCCGCTGCCTAAGGCCTTCCAGTTTGGATCCACTCGGCGCGATTTGCTCAAGAAACTCGCGCTTGTGGGCGGTCTTTCGGTGGTCACTATCATCTCACCTACGGCGGCCGAAGCTGCCACGCATGCCTGCAAGACCAACGTGAGCTGTAAACACATTTGTATTAGCGACCACAACAAAACCTCGCTTCCTTGTCCGGGCGGCACGGCGGATGAAGAAAACGGCAAATGCTGTTCCAATAACGTCATTTGCGCCATCGTTTCAAACTCCAGCCCGGGGGTATGCAGCCCTAATCCGGCCTGCGTGTGCGCCGCTTAGACCAAAGCCGTCCGTCCCATTTACTTGGCGTATCCGGCTCAACGAGGACTTGCGTTTTGGCTCAAGCGCCGGGATGCTGAGTCGTCTTTGGCTATTGGGTCGGTATTAGGAATACCCGAAGCTCTTCTTTGATTTGTTTATCTACTTTACCTAAGGAAAGCGTTTGGGAGCAGATGTCGGATCCGACCGTCCACCGGCATCTTGACCGTTCTCGCTCTCTTGGAATGGACCGTGAAGTACAAAATCGATCCGGGGACCGACACCACAACTGAGCCAAGAATCCGGCGAGGTAATGTATTAGCAGCGGTGCTTGCGGGCTCGTGGCGACACTGCGACGCGATATCGAGTGTTACCGACCGAGAGCTCTCAGAGATTGCGCCCTTGCTCCTAAAGTCGGGAGGGGCAGCTTTGGGTTGGTGGAAGATCCGCAATTCCGATTCGCGCGATTCTCCTGCAGCCCGTCAGTTACACCAAGCTTACCGTCATCACGCGCTCCGGGCCGCAGTTCAGGAGCGCGAACTCAAACAAATCATCGCCTTCCTTCGATCTGCAGGTCTGGAGCCACTGTTGGGCAAGGGATGGGCAATAGCGCGGCTTTACCCGAAGCATGGTCTGCGCCCATACGGAGATATTGATTTGTACGTTCGCGCGGAAGAGTATCGGGCCGTTGATGAGGCGTTGATGAGCCCTGAAGCGCCTGGTGGCAGCGTCGACTTGCACAAAGGAGCGCAGGATTTGGATGATCGCAGCGTCGACGATCTATATGATCGTTCGCAGCTCGTTAGACTCGGTGAAGTCCCTGTGCGAATACTGGGACCGGAGGATCACCTCCGACTGTTATGCCTTCACGTTTTGCGACATGGAGCATGGCGGCCTCTCTGGTTATGCGATATTGCGTTGGCCATAGAGTCCCGAAATGACAACTTCGATTGGGACTATTTCTTAAGCGGAGACAAACGCCGCTCGGATTGGGTGGCCTGCGCGATTGGCCTGGCGCGGCAGTTACTGGGCGCCAGGGTGGACGATATTCCCGTCGCGGGAAGGGCCGAGAGCTTGCCACACTGGTTCATTCCTACAGTTCTTCGTCAGTGGGGCGAAGGACAAACACCGCACGGATGTAGGGCCGCCATGGAGAACTATCTGCGTCATCCGGCGGGCATATTGGAGGCGCTTCGCTTGCGCTGGCCAAATGCAATCGAGGCAACTATCGGCGTGCGTGGTCCCTTCAACGAACTGCCCAGACTCCCGTTTCAAATCGGGGACGCAATCTTGCGAACCGCGAAGTTTCTTGCACAGGCTCCGAGTTCTCGGCGCCAGTAGTATCGAGTTCATACTTGAGGACAGCGCGAGTCCGGCTACACCGCGGCAAATAAAAGCTTGAAACAACTTTGACGGCGCCGACCTGTGCGCCGCTATGCGTGGCGTGTGAACGATGGCGCCGATATCAGTAAACAAGCCCAACGAAGAGACGCCGCTCTATATGGCGTTTCCCGATGGAGTCTTTCATTACGTTTGTGCGGAATGCACCGCGCTCTGTTGCCGCGGAGAAGGGTTCAGCGGCAGCTTGAAAAGAGAGATGCCTGCTTTGCTTACCTTATATCCGGCGCTGGGCAGCGCCGTCATTTCTCGCCAGGGGAGCAGGCTTGAATTCTTCACGCCGGCAGGCAGGTGCTTTTTCCTCGATCAGGACAACCTCTGCAGGATTGAAAAAGATCACGGCAAGGCTCTCAAACCAGGCGTTTGCTCTCTCTTTCCATTTAACGGATTCACGCGCATAGGAAAAGTCGTGGCCGTTTCACCTCACTTCATGTGCCCGATTCGTTTGCAAGTTCCAGCGCGCCCGGGCTGCGTTGAAGGAACTCACTCAGCGATTGACACAGCAGTTCGAGCCAGCGGTCTTCTGGATGACGGGTATGCAGATGAATACATGCATCCCGTAAGGCTTCACGCGTCCCTGGATCCCGATGCAGTCGTGACTCGCGAGATATCGTTCCGCGACGTCTGTTCCGAGTCGCTCGAGCGGCAAAGTTTCTATGAGGTCTTGAGAGAGGAATCGACTGACTCCGCAGCGCTGGATGCCTCTGTCAGAAGAGCTACACGCCTCATGGGTCTAGAGGTACCCTACAGAGCAAAAGAGCGCGATCACGTTGATGATTTGTTGCTCGCTCTGGCTTCGTCGCATCGGCTCTCATTTCTCCACCTGTCGTCTGAAGCCATCTTGCGGTCACTTGCTATTGGCGAGATCGCGTTGCGGCGGATGATGTCGCTGTCGAGTCTAGAAATGAGCCCGCAGGGGGCAAATAGCATTCTGACTAATGTGCGTCCGGCAATACGGCTGCTGGCTCGCGGGGATGAGACTATCGAGTTGGCTGGTAACGGCAATCCTAAGTCTCCCCCGTTCGGTGATCCCAACATGTCGTTTGCAGCCTTCACTGCGCTGCGCAAAATAGCGGATGGAATGGGCGTGCTGGATGCGTTGGAGATGGCGATAAAGCCGGACATGACAATACCTGACCGTTCAGCATTGCTGATACAAGTAGGGTATCAACTTGAGCGCACGCGCCAGAAGCGTTCAAAGAAGCAAGCGAACAAGAAGGTGGAAGCCATCGCATAAGCTTTCAAGAAGGGGAACGGATCGTACCCTTTCGTTTACTCGCCTTGTTGCTGGTTCTCGGAACGGTTTGGAAAAAAAATAACCATCGTGGCTGATTGGAGCTATTCATTAAGTAAGGGCTGATATGGAAATTGTGCTTGTGATGGCCAGGCTATTTCTGGCTTCAATATTGGTTGTTGCCGGAGTGGCGAAAGCCATCGATCCGGCAGGCACGCGAAAGGCGTTGATCGGCTTTGGAGTGCCGGAGAAGGTAGCAGTCCCTCTGGGGTGGTGTTTGCCGTTCGTCGAAATTGCTGTTGCACTGGCTCTAATTCCACTTAGTACAGCTTGGCTTGGCGCAATTGCTGCGTTGGCATTGATGTTGATCTTTACTTTGGCGATAGGTGTAACCCTCTTGCGAGGGCGCACCCCGGAGTGCAACTGTTTTGGGCAACTGCACTCCAAGCCGGTCAGTTGGGCGATGTTTACGCGCAATCTGATGCTAGCCGCAGTGGCCGCGCTCATCTTGGCCTGGGCAAAGCAAGCCCCGGGGTTGAGCGCGCTGGATTGGGTCGCTGAATCGAAGACTGCAGAGATGATGATTCTGTTAATGAGTTCGGTCGCCGTCGCTCTGCTAGTCGCGGGCGTTGTTTATCTTCGCCGTGTTCTCGGCCAGCAGACCAGAATTCTCGATAGGATCGATGCCGTCGAGAAACTGGTCGAGGAATATGCACCACCGCCGATGGAGCGCACGGAAGCAACACCCCCTCCGGACGGATTGCCGGTGGGAGCATCCGCGCCCGATTTCTCGCTCACCTCCATTGGCGGCGCAAAGGTCTCGCTTGGTGACTTACTGGCGTATGGCAAACCGGTTCTGCTGCTCTTCGTGAGTCCGAACTGCTCCCCCTGCGTGACGATATTGCAGGATGTCAAAACCTGGGAGCGCGATTACTCTGATAGGCTGACAATCGCGTTACTGAGTAAAGGCTCGCTTGCCGACAACGAGAGGCGGATGTCGAAATACGACGCGAGGCATCTACTGCTGGTTGGTGAATCGGGAGTGGCGGAGAGCTACGAGGGCAAGTGGACTCCCGCTGCCGTTCTGATCAGTACGCAAGGGAAGATCGCTAGTAATAATCACTACGGAGCCGACGCGATTCGGACTTTGATCACTAGCGCCATCTCCACCACTTATGGGGAACCTGAAGACGGAGACCTGGCCAGGGGAAACGGGCGCCGGCTTCCGATTGCAGTTGGAAGTTCATCCTTGAAGGTAGGAGACCCGGCTCCTGATTTTTCTCTTCCGGACATTTACGGACAAGTAGTCAACACCAGAGACTTGCTGGGCCGAGACACGTTGCTCTTGTTTTGGGACATCTCGTGTCCGTTTTGTCGTGCGATGTCAGAGGACCTTAAGAGATGGGAAGAGGATCCACCGCCCGGTGCTCCGCGATTGGTGTTTCTCGCATCGGGTGATCTGGAGAAAGTCAAGGATGCCAGCGAATTGTTCGAGTCGCCATTCCTGCATGATGACGGGTTTGAGGTGGGTATGCAGCTTGGTACCAGATCAACGCCTTCGGCCTTGCTGATCGATCGCAAGGGCAGGATCGCGTCGAGCATCGCGAAGGGGAGCTCAAACGTGTTGTTGCTTGCCGGTGTTCGCAAGGTCGTTGAGCCAGTCATGTGAGTCCCTCATAGATTCTCTCTGGCCGCCATCTCAAAAGGCAAAGCAACAGAGATAAGTTCATGGAGTTTTTTCAACAGCTTGGGGCGCTAGTCGAACGTCGCTGGAGAGACGATAATTACGCCGAGGCCGCCTTCCCTGGCGTCGCCGCCGAAGCGCTTGCTGAAACTAATCCGAACCAGCGCGTCAGCCCCTGGGACATCATCCGTTGGGTCAACAACGCCACCGAATTGCCCGAACAGCAAGATGTTGAAGGAAGGTTCGGTGATCCCCCGATCACCCTGTACGTTGGCCCAAGGTTCTACATCGATGTCTATTACTGGCTGGATGGGACGACATCGACGCACCAACACGGCTTTTGCGGAGCGCTCCAGGTGCTCCTGGGATCGAGCATCCATAGCCAGTATCGCTTTGAGGAACAGCAAAGGATTAACGCCCATTTCTCAACCGGCAGGATAGCGCTGCAGAACGTCAATCTGCTGACTGAAGGGAGCATTCAGAAGATACTGCCGGGCAGTCAGTACATTCACTCCTTATTTCATCTGGATCGACCGTCCGCAACAATCACGATCAGGACTCGCTTCAGCCCGGAGGGCGCTCCGCAGTTTGCCTATCACAAACCGTACTTCGCCATCGATCCGTTCTACCGATCGGCGGCGATGATAAAGAAGGTTCAGAGCGCTTCGCTGTTGTTAAGCATGAAACACCCTGATGCTGACGAAATAATCGGCGAAGCACTTGCCAGTTCCGATTTTCACACCGCACTCGCAATCACCGAAGTCGCGTTCAATCAACTGAACAATGATCAGGTCGAGAGAAGCTTTGGGCTTTCAACCGGCCGGCAGCGATTTGATTCTTATCTTGAGATAGTTCGTCGGCGGCACGGCGAGCTTGCCGACCTGATCATGCCGGTGATCGAGGAATCTCAAAGACAAAATTATATCGCTCGACGGCGCCAGCAAATTACCGGCAACGAGCACCGGTTCTTTCTTGCACTGCTGATGAATGTACCCGACAAAGCCAGGATTCTTGAGCTGGTAGAATCCCGATTCCCTGAGTCGGATCCAATCGAGACGGTAACCGAATGGGTCGACGAACTCGCTAATACGAGGGTGGCCGGCTCGTCAGAATCGAACGTGTTGGGCATTGCCGATCTTGATGAGAGTTTCCTTTTCGTCTTCCAATGCATGCTCGAAGGGCGCGCGCTTGACCAGATAACGAGTACCTTAGGAGGCGATCCTTCAGATGAGGGCTCAGGAACCTCCATAGAAAAACTGAAGGAGCAGTATGAAGCCATTCGTGATTCAATGCTCTTCAGGTCCATCTTCTCAGATTCACAAGCCGGGTTGGCGATAACACAGTCTGCAAACGTCTAAACCTTTTTCGACAGGCAAGTCGGGACGAAACCAGGCGTTGAGGTCCCCAAAGCCGCGCGATAATCCCATCAAAGCAACCCCAAAAACTACCGCATTATCACGCATAGTCATCGCGCTATATCTCCTCACGCTGGTACTTCTGCCGTGGAGTTGGTTCCCTCCATTCCCCTGGCTTCACGAACACGCGCAATGGAGTGACGCGGTCTTCGCCGCGACGGCGGTCCTGTGGACTATCGAACGGTGCAAGCGTGGGCAGCGGCCTCGGCTTCGGCCTACTCACTTCGCTCTCGCGCTTTATTTTTTTCTCGCCTCGCTATCCCTTCTGTTCGCCTCTCCAAATCCTCGAGCTGGCCTCCCTAAGCTTCTCGGTGTCTCAGAACTCTGCGCTCTTACATTCATCACATCCGATCTCGCTTCGCGTCCGCATGTTCTTGCCGGCATCGCTCGAGCGATAGCGATAACATCGCTCCTAACTGCGGCGGCTGGAATCCTCGGCCTGTTGCTCTTCTATGCGGGCGCCAGCTCGCGATTGATTGGGATATACGGGGAGCTCGAGCCCTCTCGTTGGTACGCTCGCGTACAAGCAGGCATCTACAATCCGAACCTGCTCGCGAGCTTTTGTATCTTTGCCTCGGCGATTGTTGCTCACCGCGATGGCGAATTGCCGGTCTGGTTGCGACGCATCACACTCGCTGCTCTTTTGATTACCGTCTGCCTCACTTTCTCGCGCGGCATTTTCGGTTTCGCCCTCGCAGCGGTGATACGCGGCGCGAACACAACCTTCCGTCGTCGAGTAGCCGCTGCATTCGCGGTTGTGTGTGTGGGCATCGTGATCTCGCTGACTGTTTGGAACCCGTCAATCAATCCGGCTCACCCGCTCGACCTGTCTTTTCAAAGTGTCGACTCGAGTCGTTATCAAGCTGCTACTTCATCTCTCACCACACTGCTACACCATCCGTTATTCGGCAGCGGACTGGGAACGAGCCCCGGTCTGTATCGCGGCGCTCCCTTCGACTCACATTTGACCCCGCTCAACATCGCTGCGACGCTTGGGCTTCCTGCGCTGATTTCATTCGTATTCCTGATCACAATTGCCTGGCGACGGAGGCTGCTCCCGACTGATCTCTGCATCTGGGGTGGCCTCGCTGGTCTCGCGCTCGATGGACTCGCGCAAGACATCGAGGACTTCCGTCATCTTTGGGTGGCGATTGGTCTGTCGGGCGCAACCCGTGGCCTTCAGGAGCGTGAGCCGCCTGCTCGATCCTAACGAGTAGAAGCTTAGACGATCAGTTGACCCAGACGAAGTGACGAGACGCAGCGAATCTAGTTTTCCGAAACAACCGATAACCTTGTCCGCGAAACCCTCCAAGTCACTCGCCCGTGCTCACCAAGCCTGCTACTCCCACCGCTGGATGCTACAACTCCAACCGAACAATCTGAAGATCTCTGGAAGAAATGATCCTCCGAAGAAAAAGTTGTTGTGATACCTGCACAAGAATGCTATATTTTGGCCCCTCACATTTTCGCCCCCAACGAAATCAGTTGAATTTCGATTGACCTCCAGGTTTAAGGTCGGTCCTGTTAGCGCACTGAAGATAACAACGAATGATCAGACCGTGGTGTCTCGAGTTGACGCACTGTCCCGGTGAATTCACATCGGATGAATGATGTGGTGAATACTGCACGAGTGTGGTCATTTTACTCGAACGAATCGGTCACTACGCACACAGCACAGGACATTCGCTGGTTCCTGGTTCCTTGCCTCACCTCACAATAAACTCCGAGCGATAACCGCCCATTCCAAAAATGGGTTAGTGAAATCGCGCTAAGAAAGTTCGATATTCGCGAGTTGATTCGCCCCTGATTGCTGGCATCAAGCTTGCCTCCAACTCGACAGCCCTCACTAGATCTCTGCCTGCCCCTGGAGACTCTTTTTGAACGCAGCCCCGCCTGGGAATGTCGTATGCGTAAGCCAAATCTGGTTGTCTCGTGGTTGCTGGGATTTCTGTTTGTACTTGCTTGTAGCGAAGCAACGCCGGCAAGCACCGCCATCGTACCGAAGGATGACGAGATGGTTGTCGAATCACGCGCGATCATTACTGGTAGCGTGATCGGTCTATCGACTTCTGTCGATCCAAAAACGAACCTCGTGTATACCTACATCCGGCTTGAAGTGAACACGGTGATCAAAGGCGCAATCGCCGAACGAGAAATAGTGCTGAGAGAACTCGGTGGAGAGACGGCCGTGCTTGGGACGATGATCTTCGGAATGCCGAAGTTCGAGCAGAGTCAGAGAGTGCTGTTGTATCTCAACACCTGGCCCGACGGAGCGCTTCGTGTCCATCAAGGTTTCCTCGGCAAGTTCGATATTAATGTTGATCCTTCAACTGGCCGGCTGTTCGTGGAGCGACGCCTCGATGATCAAAACGTTATTGTCATGGCCGGTTCAGGTGATGAAACCAATCGCAGCGAGCTTGATGCGTACACCGAGATAGTCCTTGATTTGATGTCAAGAAATCGAAAGCGAATGCGTGACTTCGAACAGAGATACTATTCGGGCGTCCCAATGCTAGCCGAACCTTCTGAGGTAAAGTCGAACCCGCCTGGAAAAGTTTTCACGCCTCAGTGGGTGCTCTTGAATCCCTCGAGTCCCGCGCGCTGGTTTGAGCCCGACAGCAATCAGCCCGTGGTCTTCTATGTTAATCCAACCGGCGCGCCTTCCTTTGCCGACCTGCAAACGGATGTTCAGGCGGCGATGGATGCGTGGTCGACTGCAGGTGGTTCGATTCGCGTGACCTACGGCGGCACAACAAGCGGTTGCGGAGTTCAGCTCGCCGACGGGTCAAATACAATCTCGTTCAACAACTGCGACGGTTACTTCGCAGCGTCGCAAAGCTGCTCAGGGCTGTTGGCCGTTTCAGGTATCATAAGATACCTTCCGGGCACGACGAAGAACATCGGAGGAACGACATATGGCAAGGCCGTGGAAGCCAACATGTCTTTCAATCCTTATGCAATTTGTAACTTTACGGATCAGTGTCAACTTCAGGAGGTAATGACTCACGAGATGGGCCACGCTCTCGGGCTCGGGCACAGCACTGACACGACTGCCACAATGATGGCTTATGCGCATTTCGACAATCGTTGCGCCTCAATTATGTCGGATGATGTTCAAGGCATCAGAAGCATTTATCCGGGCAGCGCCGGCAGCGGTGGATTGAGTATCATGACCTCAGATCTTCCTGCCGCAAGCATGGGTGTCGACTATGCTTCCAGCGTGGAAGCCCACGGCGGAGCCGGTGTTTATCACTGGAGCCTCGCTGGCGGACAACTGCCGCCGGGGATGCAATTCGGTATGAATGGTTTTGTGTACGGTAAGACGAGCGCTTCAGGAGATTTCAATTTCACGGCGCGAGTTGTTGATTTATCGGGTAACGCGTCACAGCAAACCTTCACGCTCATCGTCAGGGACCCTGGCCAACCGCCGACGGTGTCCGGAGCGGAGTACCGAAAGAAGAAAGTTTTCGTTTCCGGCCAGGGCTTCCAGACCAACGCGATGGTCTATGTCGACGGTCAAGCTTACTCGGCGAGCTTCGATGGCACGACGTTGACGACTGGAAAGGCAAAACAGAAACCGGGAGTTCATCAAGTATACGTAATCAACCCCGGTGGTGTGCAGTCCAACATGGTCCAGTTTACGGTTGAGTGATTCGCTTCGGTTGAGTCGAGGGCAGCGCACGTGCGTTGCCCTCGACGTAAACAATACCGGCGATGACCGATTCGCTTGGACTACTACAGCATCTAGACAGAGCGTCGAGCTAAGGTGCGGCTGACTAAAGTCATTAGCGGCGGGAATGTTTACGACGCTTTTTCGGTTGCGATCTAGAAGCGCGATTCAACGCGGCCTTTGTTCGTTTCATCGCTTCAGTCGGTAGCGCGATTGAGTCCAGGTTAGGTGGAAAGTTCTCGCCAAGTGATACCTGAAAGAAAATCTCACAGGCTCGGTATGTATCGGTGAATGGGAACGTGAGGCGAAGCGCATTCTCAAGGCATATTGCCGCGCGTGTAGTACCTTCCTCCCCGCTCTCAATCTCTGCAAGTAAGCGATGCCAGAGCTTCGCTGCGCGGTAAGCTTTGCTTGAGTCTTCATGAAACGTCGGATTGAACAGGTCAAGCCAGACCTTATCATCAAGCCACCATTGCGAATCGTCTAGCTGTTGAGGCATGGTTTCGTGTAACCTCTTCGCTTTAGATTAGGACAGGAGCGGGCCGCTGATCCTTGGCCGGAATCGGCCCGTCTCCTGCGCGCCAGATAGGGAGTTACATCTGTCACCCTTTTGGCTTTGGGATTATTGCTCAAAGCTCTTGTTATTGACAAGGGGTTTCACGCTGCGATGCCAGATAAAGTAGACGACATGATTAGCCAAGCTGATGCGGCCAGAATTCGAGGCGTGACCCCGCAAGCCATTGCCCATCTAATCAGGGCTGGCAAGCTCAGGACTGTAACGGTTGCGGGCCGTAGGTTAGTGTTTAGAAGTGAGGTCGAAAACTTCAAGCCGGACGTGGGCGGGCGGCCAGCAACAAAGAAGAGCAAAGCCAGAAAGCGAACCTCAAAGAAATCAGCAACACTCTAATAGAACACGTTTCTTGCAATCGGCTGACGTTTCTGTCTATACTCGCTTTGTCGTTCAGAGTGGTTCTTTCGTTTTAGCACCTGTGCGGAGTCGTAGTTCAGCTGGTTAGAACGCCGGCCTGTCACGTCGGAGGTCGCGGGTTCGAATCCCGTCGGCTCCGCCATTAAGACCTGAGAATTCAGGCGGTGAAAGCCATCCTTCGGGGTGGCTTTTCTTTGTTTTGGGTACATTGAAACCAATCGGACAAAGAGCACGAGTGGGCGTATCCTTTGGGACATCTTTTGATTTGAGGTTTCATTGATAAAGAAGTAAATGATTTAAGACTTGACTTTTCAATGATCGTGAGAGTAATAGTCATAGGGCAAGCCCCCAGACTAGGGAGTCCTAGTTATAGAAGGGGAAAGTCAAGAAATTCCCAAAAATTGGAGAGGGATAAGACGATGAACATAAGTGAGAGCAGTAAGAACCCAAGCGACTCTATTCTGAACTGAGGTATGCCATGAAAATTCAATCGTACGTCCCTTGCACATACCTTCCAGAGTCGTCCAAGGAAGGTATGTATGGACAACTTCACCTCGCTCACGCACAATTTCTTCGAGATATTGGGCTTCACATTCCTCTGTCTCCTTGGCCTTGAATCGTTTTTGAAGCACTTAAGGCCAGTGTTGGAGGCTGCAAGGCTCGTATATCTTGACCTGAAAACTTGGAAGAGAGAATTACCTGGAATTGTAACTACCAACACCTTACCCCCCAAGACTTGAACGGCAACGACAGGCATTAGAGAGTAGCGAGTTCTGGGAAGAATTCGTATGGCCATTCTATCACGGCCATAATCCCGTCGGCTCCGCGATTTAGCAACAAGAAAGAGCCAGTTCGTTGGCTCTTTTTGTGGACAATTGTATTAGTAAGCCCAGCGCCGCTGTTGTTGTGCCGCCGTTCAATCTTGCACTAATATGTCGATGACTCAAGCAGTTCATTCTTATGATCACCGTTGACGAAGCACTCGATATCATCTTCAACAAAGTTGAACCACTCGGCGACGAGATGATCGGGTTAGATAACGTTCACGGACGAGTGCTTGCCGAAGACGTCGTTGCGGACATCGATCTTCCGCCGTTTGATCGCGCTCGGATGGATGGATATGCGCTGCGCGCGGCCGATGTCGCCCGCACTCCGGCCAAATTGAAAGTGATTGGAGAGGTTCCCGCAGGCGCGAAATTCGATCGCTCTGTTGCAGCCGGAGAGGCGGTCAAGATTTTCACAGGAGCTCCCGTGCCGGATGGCGCCGACTCGGTTCAAAAAGTCGAGGTCACTCGAGCGAACGATCACACTGTTGAAATACTCGAAGCGACAACGGTCGGCCAATTCATCACGCCGCACGCGAGCGAAATCGCCTCGGGAGAAGTCGTCGCTCGAGCCGGCCGCCAAATCGAAGCCGCCGAGATGGCAGTGCTCGCGTCGTTCGGATATTCACAAGTCAAAGTCTCGCGGCGACCTCGTGTAGCGGTCATCTCGACGGGCAGTGAGCTTGTCGACGTTTCAAAAAAACCATCGGGCGCGCAAATTCGAAACTCGAACACGTACACGCTCGCTGCCTATGCTGAAAGAGCTGGAGCCATTGTCGACAATCTCGGGACGGTTGAAGATACGCCGGAAGCGACTCGTGAAGCTTTGTTGAGAGCGGCAGACAATCGCGACATCGTCATCACTTCGGGCGGTGTTTCGATGGGTGACTACGATTTGGTGAAGGCGGCTTTGAAAGAAATCGACGCCGAGATTTTTTTCGATCGGGTGATTATCAGGCCGGGCAAGCCAATTGTTTTCGCCGAGCGCGGTGCGACTTATTTCTTTGGGCTTCCCGGGAATCCGGTTTCGACTTCGGTGACTTTCAACGTGTTCGTCAGACCGGCCATTCGAAAGTCGCAAGGCGCCGATTCGCCGTTGTTGCCTGTCGTAAGCGCTCGGCTTTCCAGATCGCTGAAAGATTCATCGAGCCGGCGCAGCTACCTGCCCGCGCGCTTCTTCGTTGAAGCGGGACGCGCGATGATCGAGCCGTTGAAGTGGGGCGGTTCCTCCGATCTGGTCGCCTTCATGCGCGCGAATGCTTTGATCATCGTGCGCGAAGATGTTCATGAAATTTCAGAAGGCGAGCTTGTCGAAGCGATGCTGTTGAATGTGCTTGAATAGGAACTTTGCTTTCTGATGACTCTCACTCACACAGACGACGAAGGACGCGCGCGAATGGTCGACGTCGGCGAGAAATCAATCACGACTCGCACCGCTGTCGCGAGCGGATTCGTGCGAATGGCGCCGGCGACAATTGAAGCGATCAGAAACCATCAAACGCCCAAAGGCAGTCCGCTTGAAGTAGCTCGGCTCGCGGGAATAATGGCTGCCAAGCGAACATCCGAGCTGATCCCGCTGTGTCACACCCTGCCACTCAATCACGCCGACGTGCAGCTCGAGCTGCGCGATGAGGGCATTGCTATTTCGGCAACGGCGAGCACGGACAGCAAGACCGGGGTTGAAATGGAAGCGCTCACGGCCGCTTCTGTTGCTGCGCTCACGATCTACGATATGTGCAAGGCCATCGACAAAGCGATGGTAATAACCGAAATCAGGCTTGAATCAAAAACCGGCGGCCGGTCCGGAGACTACAAACGACGCGACGACTGATCGGCGGCTAACAGTGAACGTGTGAACCAAGCTCACCGCAGCGCCGTATAGCTGGTTATGCAAAGCAAGTCCGAAGTCAAAGACTCATTCAAGCTTTTACTGTTTGCCTCGTTGTTGACTCTCGTTCTCTGGTTCATCCCGTTCGCAGGAGTCATAACCTACCCGATTCGATTGTTCGTCACGTTCATTCACGAGACTGGTCATGCGCTGGCGGCTCTCGCCACTTTTGGAGGCGTCAACAGAGTCGCGCTTGATTGGAGCGGAAGCGGCGTCACGTTCACGCAAGGTGGCTGGGGCTTTCTGATTTCGAGCGCAGGTTATTTGACAACAACGCTCTACGGTTCTGCTCTGTTGCTTTTGCTGAGACGACAGCGAAACGCGCGAACGGCGGCAATCGGAACTGGAGCCTTGCTGTTGCTGATCACTGCGCTGTTTGGCGGAAACATAGTTGCGTGGCTTGCCGGGCTGGGGTTCGGCTTCGGATGTTTGGCTCTGGGACTAAAGGGAAATCCGAAGATCGTTCATTTCTTCATGAGCTTTCTGGCTGTTCAATGCTTGCTCAATGCGTTCTACGATTTTAGAGCGTTGTTATATCTCTCGGCTTTAGATCCCGGTTTTCCCACCGATGCGCGAAATATGTCACAGGCAACCGGAGGATTTTTGCCTCCGGTAGTTTGGGCGATGGGATGGGTCCTGCTCTCGACGATAGTTGTGATCGCGACGTTGGTTGTCTACTATCGCAGCCTGCGAGATCGCGCGGCTTATCTTCCTGAAGCCCCGATTCCGGCGTTGATAGCCGAACACTCGACGCGGGCCGCGCATCCTCAAGCTTAATCGCCGCTGAGTAGCGGATGGAAAATCTGAGTAGTGATGTATGAGTGTGTTGCCGGCAAATCAGTAACTCTGCGCCCTCGGCGTCCTCTGCGGTTTTCTTGATCAGCGTTGAGAACCAACCGCAGGGGACGCCGAGGACACAGAGGGAGCAACGCGATTGTTAGCTGGCAATATACATCCTGACCCGCTACCAAAATCTGTTTCAGTTTTACAATCTCCATTGGGCCTTGCTAAGATTTCACGCATTGGTTGCTCGTTGAGCGGCCAACTTATAAGGTGAACGATTGGGAGTTGTTCTAGAAGCATGATCAAGCGAATGGTCTTCGGCATTGCACTCATCTTTTGTTCCCCTCTTGTTTTGAATGCACAGGTTCAATCCGATGCGCGCCCTTCTGACTCGAATCCCGATTCCGTCGTGAAGCGCGCCGATCAACATATCCAAAAAGGAGAGGCTTGTTTGACCGCGGGTGATACCGCTTGCGCGCGACGAGAGTTTGACGCCGCGATAGACGAGTTTCTCGAAACGGGCGTCGACTTACGCGGCGACGAGCGTCTGCGCGTGGGATGGCGCGAGACGATCGAAAAGATCAATCGATTTGAGACGTCACCGCTAGCCGCAACTGGAAAGCAGTTCTGGAGATCGCAGGACTTCGAGGGTGCGCCGCTCAAAGAGCGTGCGGATGAAACTCTCGCGGAATCGAGTGGCCCGCTATTGCCCGAGTTGTTTCAGAAGAGATTCAACGAGCTGCGAAAACGGTTTCAGGAAAAATACGATCGCGAAATCACACTAACCGGCGCGGATCACGCCGAGCATCGACGCTTGTATGGCAGCGGGAGCGCTTACGACATTCGTGTTCGGGATCTGACTCGCGAGCAAGTCGCGTTCATCATTACGACAGGACGTTCGCTTGGATTGCGCATCAAGGATTTCTCAACCTGGGAAAGCGTTGCGGCGCACAATGCGCGAACCTTGATGCTCGGCCGGCCGCTGGATACGCTAGCCACGGGTGTTCATCTGCACATAGATCGCATGACTATGCCGGTAAAACAGAAGCTGGTCAGCGTACCGGCTGTCAGCTCGAAGCAATCAAACACGAAGAAGCAGCGAACGCGTTAACATTGCCAAGCGAAGAGAAAAGATCGGGTAACGAGAGGCGGCTGATCGAACGCCGTCGCACAATGCGTTACAACGTTCGCGCGCTTTTGATAATTGATGGAATAACGTGGATAGATTCGGAAGGCGGAGAGCGGTGCCAGCGAGTTCGAAGAAGCGCCGATCGCGAATCGCTCGCCGTCAAGTTTATTGGTCGCGCGCGTCCGTGATGTGCATGCTCTTACAAAAGAACTATTGTCCTCTCGGGCAACTTACCCGGCGATTAGTCCTGTCAAACTTATCGAATTCAAATACAAGTTGGGTTGAAGTTTGGATATCCCGTCATTAGACTAAAGGCACTGATATGAGCGGAATGAAATTTCGTCGGACGTGTTCGGTTTGCAACGCAACGTTCTTCTCGCCCGATCGAAAAGCTGCTTATTGTTTAAAGTGCGTCAAGAAGCGCGTGGTGAAGCACGTTCCTTCGCAGGCGCGCGCCGTCGCCGAAGTCTCCCGCGTTGCGGCGCGACCGTTCAGTCCGCCGAGAAGTTCTTTCGGAGAAGCTCCAAAAGAAAGATCGTTGCGAGCGCCGAAGACCGGCACTCTAACCCCCGAGCTTCGCCAGCGAATTGTTGAAATCTACGAATCGGAATACGCCGGGCGGCCGATTCAGACGCGCGAAATGCATGCTCAAATTGCGACAAAGTTGTGGCTGAAGCGGCAGCTTGTAGCCGATGTCATTCGCGAGATGACTCAATCGCGCGCCGTATTAACCGACGAGTTGAAAACGCGCGCCATCGAAATGTATCAGCGCTTCGTCGAGAGCGGGCACCGTCCCGAAGGCGGCCGCCGTCGCGCGATCAGCTCGGCGCTTGGACTTCCATACAAGCAGGTGATGAAGATCATTCGCGAGTGGGCGATGACTGAGTATGAGAAATCACCAACGCCGAATCCGAATCGCCAACAGCTCTTCGAGATGGAGAAGATTTATTGGGATGAGCTGAACCGGCGGCGTTATCGGCTGACGGAGTTGCCGTCGAAGATAGCCGAGAAGCTGGGTTTCGTCAGCAGGTGGCAAGTGCTGAGATGGCTGGATGTGCTTCACGACGATCAACGAGCTTTCTCAAACGTACCCGACCCTTCGCCGGAAGCGCAGCAACAGATTCTCGAAGCCTATCTCGAATACTTGAACTCTGCGTCACCGCCCGAGCATGGATTGCATTACAGCATCGCATCACAGATCGCAAAGGTCAGCCCGCGTCAGGTGCACAAGGTCCTTCAGGATTACAGACACAAAATGCGCGCAGAGTATCCCCTTATTTAGTCCGTAGTCAGTAGTCAGTAGTCCGTGGTCCGTAGCCTTTGGCGGTGTCCGTTCCTGACTATTGACCACGGACCACGGACTACTGACTACTGACTACGGACTTCTTCTAATGAAACAAGTCGTACAAAACTTTCGGAACGGTCAGTTGACGGTCGAGCAACTGCCGCCTCCGGCGCTTCGCCCGGGAGGCGTGTTGGTGAAGACTGCTTACTCGTTGATCAGCGCAGGCACCGAGCGAACGGTTGTGGAAACTGCGCAGAGTTCTTTGATCGAAAAAGCTCGCAGCCGCCCTGACCTGGTTCGGCAGGTCATCGATACCGTTAGACGCGAAGGTATTGGCTCGGCTTACGAAAAGGTTAAGTCGCGTTTGTCGCAGATGAAGGCATTGGGGTATAGCGCTGCCGGGGTCGTGACCGCAGTTGGCCGGGAAGCGAGCGAGTTTTCGGTTGGAGATCGAGTCGCGTGCGCCGGCGCCGGCTACGCGTCACACGCTGAAGTCATCTTCGTTCCCAGAAATCTTTGCTGCAAGTTACCCGATGCGACTTCGCTTGAAGCGGCCTGCTACACGACGGTCGGGGCGATCGCGCTACAGGGCGTTCGTCAGGCTGATCCGCGACTCGGTGAATCGATTGCGGTAATTGGCCTGGGTCTGGTAGGACAACTTACAGTACAGTTGTTGAAGTCCGCGGGCTGTGAAGTCCTGGGAATCGATATCGACGATGCTGCCTGCGAGCTTGCCAGGAAATCAGGAGCTGACCTGGTTGCAGTTGATGCCGAGAGCGCTCGAGCGAGTTGCGCTCGTCTCACAAACGGCCGGGGCGCGGACTGCGTGGTCATAACGGCCGCAACGAAGTCGTCTCAGCCGATCGAGCTCGCGGCGGAGATTGCGCGCGATCGCGCTCGAATCGTAGTCGTCGGGCTGGTCGGAATGGACGTGCCGCGGCACAGCTTCTACGAAAAAGAACTCGAGCTTCGGTTGTCGCGTTCGTACGGACCGGGCCGCTACGACTCCGAGTACGAAGAGAAGGGAACTGACTACCCCATAGGTTACGTGCGCTGGACTGAGAAGCGAAACATGGAAGCGTTTCTGCGTCTCGTGGCCGACGGAAAGATCAACACTGATCTTCTCACCACTCATCGCTTCACGGTAGCGCAAGCAGAAGAAGCCTATGAGTTAATCACCAGTAATCGCGAGCGCTACTGCGGCGTGGTGCTTCAGTATCCGTCGGATGACATTGAAATACCGACGGAGACACCAACACATGCGAAATCCGCGATTGATGGTGAGCTCGGCGTTAGCTTTATAGGGGCGGGCAACTTTGCTCGCGGCGTGTTGTTGCCGATAGTCAAGCGCTCCGCGAAGGTTCAGCTAGTTGGCGTCAGCGCCGCGACCGGCTTGAGTGCAAAAAACACCTCCGATCAATTCGGATTCTCATATCCAACTACCGACTTCGATAGAATTATTTCCGATGAGAACTGCCGCGCAGTGTTCATCGCGACGCGGCACGGCTTGCACGCGCAGCTCGCTGCCGAAGCATTGCGTCGCGGGAAACACGTATTCGTCGAGAAGCCGCTCGCGATTGACGACGAAACGCTTCGCGAGGTTTATACGGCCGCGATTGATTCAAGCGGGTTGTTGATGGTCGGATACAATCGCCGGTTCGCGCCGATCGCAACCGAGATCAAGAAGCGATTCGCCGATCGCATCGGTCCAATGACGATTGTGTATCGCGTGAACGCGGGCCGGCTTCCGGCTGAACATTGGACTCACGATCAGTCTGAAGGCGGCGGGCGAATCATCGGCGAGGTTTGTCACTTCGTTGACTTCATTCAATACTTGACCGGAGCCTTGCCTTCGCGAGTCAGCGCGGATTCAGCACATCGCGCGCATGGAGGGCTCGTCGACGATAGCGCGGTCGTCGTGATGACTATGTCTGATGGTTCGATCGCCTCGATCATTTACGCCGCGAGCGGCGATTCATCGATCGCGAAGGAACGTGTCGAGATATTTTGCGACGGCAGCGTAGCGAGCATAGATGATTTCAGAAGCGGGTCGTTTGTTCGCAACAAAAAGACGGTGAAGTTCGGCGGACGCGTGCAAGACAAAGGACACGCCGCCGAAGTTGACGCGTTCTTCGATGCGCTGCGCAACGGAAGCGACTCTCCGGTCGGGCTCGAATCGTTGATAGCGACGAGCCTCGCGACTTTTGCAATTGTCGAATCGGCTAACACCGGGGTTTCAGTGAACGTCAACCTGAATTCAATATTGCGTCCGCGCGGCGAAGTTTGATCTTCGGAGGTTAGGATGAAGAGATCGAGATTGGGTTACGCGATTTTAGCAGTCTGTTTTATGGGCCTCCCGGTATTTGCTCAAGGGTCCGCGAAAGTAGTCAAAGTCAATCCTGGCGCGGCTGCTTATCAGATCAAGCGCGGCGGCGCCGCTCAGATTGCGGTCAACATTGAAGTCGACGAAGGCTATCACATCAACTCGAATCGGCCTGCCGACAGGAATCTTATCGCTACTTCGCTCAAGCTTGATCGCACAGCGGGATTGACGGCGACGCCGGTCATTTACCCGAAGGCGAAGCTCCAGAAATTCGAGTTCTCACAGAAGCCGTTATCGGTATTCGAAGGCAAATTAGCATTGAGGTTCACCGCGCGTGCATTGACTTCGCTGTCGGTTGGCGATCACGCGCTTACGGGAAAGTTGACCGTGCAGGCATGCAACAATCAGCAGTGCTTAAGGCCTCAGACGATCGACGTCAAGATTCCGTTGCAGGTGCAATGATCGCGCCGGTGAGCAATCTCTTCCGTTGCTTGCAAAGATGAATCATCCAGATGACACCACCCGCGAGCTCGGCACAAATCTCTTCACCCGACAAGTCGATGATTGATGAATGCGAGCAGGCAGTATCGAAACTGCTTCGATACTGCCGCAGCGAGTCGTGGGCCGGATACGATCCGTACGACGGATTGAATTCACCACTGGCGCATTCGTTTGTTTTTAGAAACGCATTCGCGCGAACCTTCCTGACGCAGATCGTCAAGCGGACTCCCGTCAATCTTAGGCCGCTTCTTGGTATCAAGAAGGAGTTGAACCCGAAAGGAGTCGCTCTCGCTGCTCGATCTTTGATGCTGCTCGCAGCGGGCGTTCACAATACTGCTTCAAGCGCGCGGGCACAGTCGGTTGAAAGCGAGTCGAGGGGCCTCGAAGCTGATCTGAGCTTTCTTCTTTCCAAACTCGCATCTCTTCGAAGCGATCAATACGCGGAAGCCTGTTGGGGTTACAACTTCGATTGGAAGTCTCGCGCTTTCTTCGCGCCTCGCGGCACACCAAACGTCGTGTGCACCGTGTCCGCCGCTCACGCATATCTCGATTGGTATGAGAAAACCGGAAGCGACAATGCGCTCGAAGTCGCTCGCAGCAGTTGCCGCTTCCTGCTCGATCGCATCAATCGAAGCCGTCCGTCATCAGGCGCGGGTCATTGCTTCAGCTATACGCCGCTCGATCATTCGCAGGTTCACAATGTGAACTTACTGGCGGCGGAACTGTTGTCGCGCACTTACTCGAAGACCGGCGCCGAACAGTATCGCGAGGCAGCCGAAAGTGCCGTGAGCTTCACCGCGTCGCGTCAACGAAGCGACGGCTCGTGGCCTTACGGTGAGGCTCAATCGCAATCGTGGATCGATAGTTTTCACACCGGGTTTGTGCTCGTATCACTCAAGCACTTGATTGAAGATCTTGGACGAAGCGATTTGAAGCCGGCGCTTAAGGCCGGTTATGAGTTCTACTCGAAACGATTCTTTCTTGCGGACGGCACACCCGGGTACTATCATGACCGGCTGTATCCGCTTGATGTCCACAGCGCAGCGCAAGGTGTGATTACGTTCGCCGAGTTGAAGGACCTGATGCCAAACGCCGAAGCGATGGCCGGTCGAATAATCAAATGGGCTTTAGACAATCTCCAGGGTCGGGCCGGCTTCTTCTATTTTCAAAAGCACCGCTGGTGGACAAACAAACTTTCATACATGCGATGGGCGCAAGCCTGGATGCTTTACGCGCTCAGCCTTTATCTCTCCCAACATCGGATTATCGAAAATGTCTGAACGTGCCGCATCCGTAGCCGAACAACGCGCAATCAAATCCGAAGCCCGCAAGCGGAGTCCACTTGTCGCCTTCATACCGGTAGTCGTTCTGATCATCGTCGACGTAGCGTTGTCGCTCGCGGCATTCGCCATCTCGTATAAGCTTCGTCATCACGCAGACATGTTTGTGTGGAGATTCAGAAGATCATCCTGGCCTATCGGAATCTATAATGACTTCGAACCCTATTTGAGCTTTCTCGTCTTCAGTCCACTGGTGAAGATCTACATGCTGCACCGTTACGGGCTGTACAAACTGCGCGGCGAGTTTTCGTTTGGCAATGACTTCGCAAAGATCGCCAGCGCATCGACTCTTGCGTCTCTTGTGCTGGTGTTGATCGCTTTTAGTTTTCGACAGGGCTTTTCGTATCGTGATGGTCACTGGATCTCGCTTGATTTTTCTTATTCCCGGCTTGTGTTTGTGTATGACTGGCTCATCGCCATTGTAGCTTTTTGGATAGCGCGATCTGTCGTGCGAGTGATCCAAATCCTGTATCGCTCGTCCGAGCGAAATCTGATTCCGACGGTTGTCGTCGGCTGCGGTGAGATGGCTCAAGTGTGTGTCACTGAGATTTCAGAAAAGCCCCGGCTGGGCTACAAGCTTATCGGCGCCGTTCGAGCGCGAGTCAACGAAGACGCTTCGGCGATCAATAGCTACGGCGTGAGGATGCTTGGCGGCTTTGATGATTTGCCCGAGCTTGTGAAGCGATACGATGTCGAGGAGGTGTTGATCACCGACACTCGAATCAATCCTCGAAAGATGTTCGAAGTGCTGATGGAATGCGGCCGCGATCATCACATCAAGTATCGAGTCATCCCAAATCTCTTCGATTGCCTGCCGGGGAAAACCGAAATCGCAACGATCGGCTCGCTGCCGATGATCAAGCTGTACGAGGAACCGCTTCGCGGATCTCAACGCGCGGTCAAGCGCGGGATGGACGTGCTCGTGTCAATCTTGTTGCTGCTGATCACGTGGCCTTTCTGGGTGGTGCTCGCGATCATGATCAAGATGGAATCACGAGGCCCGATCTTCCTGAAGCAAGAACGGGTAGGAATGGACGGCAATGTTTTTTCGATGATCAAGTTTCGCTCGATGATCGACGGCGTAGACGATCAGGCCCATCGCGATCTGATGGCAAAGACCATCAACGGAGAAGATGCGAATCAAGGCACGCCAGACTCGCCCATCTACGGCAAGGTCAAGGACGATCCTCGATTGACGAAGATCGGAAGTTGGATGAGACGTTACTCAGTTGACGAGCTGCCACAGATCTTCAACGTGTTGAAAGGCGAGATGAGCATAGTCGGCCCTCGCCCACCGATTGCTTACGAAGTTCGGCATTATAAGGACTGGCATCGGACTCGATTTCACGTACGCCCGGGCATAACGGGCTTATGGCAGGTGAGCGGCAGAAACCGATTGCACTTTGAAGAGATGGTTAGGCTCGATGTGTTTTATATAGAGAACTGGTCTCCGTGGCTGGATGTGAAGATAATGCTGAAGACGCTGCCGGTGATGCTGAGAGGGGATAATACTTACTAGAGTTGATCGGACTGAGAATTCCGAGCAAAGACACACTTTCTACTTAACGTCCGCCATCGAAAACTAGGCATTTACGTCGATATAAACAGCCATCGGTCACTCCGGGGTCAGGTAATGTTCCAAGGGGTCCAATACACCTTTTGGCGGTCTTCGATCAAGCACTTTGCTTAGCTTCTTCTCCCAGTTGAGAATCCACTCGCGTCCTTTCTTTTCCTCTTCGCTCAACTTTCCTACCTCGTCCTCGGGGATTTCCAATTTGGTGGTGACTTCTATGGCAGGCTCTTCAGAAATCTTTCCTGAATAGTAGCCAAAATAAGGCGAAGTTTCCTCAAGTTTGAAATAACCCCCAGCCAGTTCGCTGGCAGACATATCAGCCGTTTTTGCAATCATCTTTAGGAGTTTTATCACTGTTTGTTCAGCTGCTTGAGGATCATTAGTGTTGGAGGTATTCTTTTGAAACTTGGACTTATACTCCTGAAATCTATAAAGAAATGCACCGGCCCTTGAAAGTGGGTCTGGATTATAGATTGGCATATGTTTGTCGAATCTGCCGACGCGTTTTGCAGCATCATCAATCTCTTCCATGCGATTTGTAGCCAGGCAATAAACGAGGGATTGATTCTTGGCTGCGGCATGTAGCTTGACCAATTTGGGAAGCATACCGGTAACGAGGAACTTTAGGGTCGGATCATCAGGTCTTGATTCTGACTTGCGATTGCGTAGTACGGGTTCAAATTCATCAAGAATAATGACGGCTTGCGTCAGCATAGAAAGAGCTTCAAAGACTGATCTAGCACGCTCTTCAATCAACTGGTGACCTTGTACGGTAAGGTCACTGGGTGACAACCTGATTAACGGCGCCTTGCTGCTAAGAGCAAGAGATTCAGCTAAAGTAGTCTTGCCAGTGCCGGAAGGCCCGTAAAGAATTGCCGACGAGACTTTTTCTATCTTCTTTCCGTTGAATGATTCAGGTAAAGTTGCGCGCATTATATGTGCCCGCATCTGTTCAAGACGCATAGCGATAGACAGCTCATCTTTAAGATTCTTATCTTGAAAGAACTCGCTAAATCCATAGTCAGGATACAAAAGGTCGTTGAGATCGAGTTTTGTGTGAGGCTTTTCTGGTTTTATGACTTCAAAGTGCTTCAGAACAATCGAGTTGATACGCTCATTGAGCATACGAACGATTCGGTCGAGAGCCATGACTGTAACTGCTGTTACCCATACACATGGTTTTCCTGGACTGGGAGCGCCTTCGAAGTTCCAGCCAATACGTCTCTTGCTCTTTCCGATCTCTGCTGAACTAGAAAGATTGGTTGACTTCTCTTCAAAAATACTGAGCATCCGGCGAACTAACTCGGGTTTAAACTCATAGTCCGTTTTCTGTAATAACTGGGCGAAACTGCGTGTCATTTCACATCCAATCGGTAAGAGCCTATATCCCTCCGGAGTTGAATGAAAGGGCAGTTTAGTTGGTAAACTGCCGTTGTCAGGAAGCTCTTTTACTAGCAACTCGCACACCCGCATTAAGCACTCGTTTGGTTTCCAATTTGTAGTCGCTCCGAATGAAGCCGCCGCAAATGCCAATTCCCCAGCGTCAAACTGGCCTGTCGGAGCATTTGCTAGCTCTCGACTAACGACAGTTCTTACGTACCGTTTCGCAGGCTCTAGCAGTTCGTGGATCCGATGGGAAATCTTTTCAAATTGGTCGATGAAGTTGACCAATACATCTGTGGGCCCGGCCTTTTCAGCATTTTCATTCTCGAAGAACTCGCTTACGGCTCTTTCTGATTCTTCAACACCTCGCGCGACGACTCTAAGAGCTACACGATGAGCACTTTCAGTGTGCAGGTACCTGCGTCGATCTTCCTCCAAGGATTCATCGTTCGGTTTTTCTTTCTCCTCTCTATAGTCCTTAATCCTGATTTCTGCGTCTCCCATGTTCTTGTTGGCTTTTTTTGCAGACTCCTTTAAGTAAAGAAACAGGTTCTCGATGTATTCACTAACGGTTTTCATATTGACTGTTTCAAGAGGAGCCGGTAAAAGTTGATTCTCTTGTGAGCCGGAATCAGGTAGTTCGTAATAAAGCGCTATTTCTCCACGTCGCCTGTTCGTGGAGATGTACCAATCAAGCCACATTCTTTGGATAGCTTTATCCGCCCATTTACGCAATGGGTGATCTGTTGTTCGCTCTTCACCAACAGGTTCGAGCATGGCTTTTAAGAACTCATGTTTTTCTATCAATTTATAGGTATTCTTGAAAAACTCAATAGTTCTTCTTATCGCGCCATCAAAGGCGAGAATCGCTCTAATGCATTCGCCAGTAACAAAAGCAGATGAACTTCCTCCTACGCCTGCTCTTGCAGCACCGATGGTCCAGTCAGGTCCGTCTGCGACATATAGCTCACGGACAATACGGTAGTAGCAGATCATGGTTTTAGTCGAAAACACGTTCTTTGCCCTTCTGACCAAAGCTTGCATTGTCCGAGCCGCGGCAAGAACGGGGACAGTCTCTTCAACTATGTCCGTGCGAGTATTAGGAAAAAGCGAGTCAAGTTCAAATTCCTCTAACTTAATGCTGAGTTTTGATGACGCATCAGCGGCATCATTGTCATCATCATTTTCACTCAGGTCTCTATGGTTTTGTACTTTAACTAGCAAAGCAGTTTCGATTTGATCACCGCTAGCTATCCATGTTTCGTAAAAACTCTCATCACCCACGTTATCTCTTGGCTCAAGTTGATTTTCAGGGTTAATTCCTTTTACTCGTCTTATATCCTTTATTCCTTTGAGGGCTAATAGCCCATGCTCGCGGAGTTCTTTAGCTCTGTCTCTCAGTACATTTAATTCATACAAAACTTGAAGAGAATCATTCAGGGTGTCCACGTTGGGTCCTCCATTATCGATCGTCAAGCACAATCAATAGCTTCTCCAACGATTTCGTCTGCTCCGCGCTGCCAAGCCGCTGGGTAACGAATTGATGGCGCATGTACCCGAAGATGCTGCGTGCAGCCTATTACAGATTAGGGAACAGTGTCAAATATCAATAGTGACTTACCTCACGACGTTCTTGGCCACGAAATGACAGCAGAATCGGAGTGCGAAGGAGTATGGGACCGCGCTAAACCTTCCAAGTACCATACCAGCTGGCAGCGTCCGATCTCGCGACTCACCTCTTGATGCAGGCTGGATTTGAAGCTTGCACCCAATCTCATGGGTGGTATTTCGATTTGTGCAACTGCGAATCATTCGTCACAGAAGGTTCATCGATTTTGCATTATTCGCGTCACCATAGTCATCAAACCTGGGCCGCTCTTTCTTCCGCACAAGCCCGCCTTACCATCGCTTCAACAACGGCGGCGGGCGAAGCGCTTCTCATTGAACTCGTCAAGCTGGGGTGTTCTTCGTCTCGCTCGGCCCCCGGGCGCCGGCGATCACCAGCACCGAAAAGCCCACCAGCCAATCGGCCGTGAAGGCGTCCCGGTTCAGTTGCACTTCGTAGCCGTCGTTGGTGATCAAGTCGGCGAACCCCTTGTATCGCCCCTCCGCCGTGTGGACGTTGAGATGGGCTTCATCGCAAAGGACACGCGGCCGGTCAGTGCGGTAGGCGGGTTCCGCCACGCGAGTGTCGAAGTTCGGGTCATAAAGTTGTTCTCTGTTATAGAGGTAGAAGAGGAGCCCGGCCACCGCTAGTACAAAAACGATTAGCGCGATCCAGATAATCCACCGACGAGTTGCGAACGCCATTCTTTCTCCTATCTAAGCCGAACGGTGGAGTTGACGCGGCGGTGCAATTCAAAGCACCTCCGCCATACCAAACAAATTGAGAAACACGCCCCCGCCGCTCGCCGTCCCACGATTTGTTGGGCACCCTACTTCGCAGAATTGCGTTAGCGGCCCGGTTACTTCTCAAGAAAGATGCGGTGGTTTGGATAATCAAAGGTAATTCGAAATCGCGACAAGATGCCACCGCCAAGTTGGTTGTTGACGTCCTCACTGCCAGCACAGCAAGCAGAAACTGTATTCGGAATCGTCGTGCCGCCAATACGGAACCATTCATTAGGTCCAATGACCCCGCGCTGTGATTCTCCGAAACCTCCGTTGCCGGTATTCGTTTCCCGTAGTTGGCCTTTTGACTTTCGGATAATCGGATGATTCACGGCATAGTCTGAGCCTGTGTCTATCAGGAACTCGTCAGTGACAGGATCCACGCCGGGCACTTTCAGCGTGCCCGGAACATACGGTCCGCAAAAACCTGTTGAACCATTCGGTGTCGGGATAAAACCCCAAAGCCTATTTCGGAGAAGTCCTATCCCGTCACTCCTTACACGCAGCACTACTCGTTCCGAAAGTTTTATCCGGTTCGCATAAAACTACGCCCCTGCCGAATAATCGTGTTAAACAAGGTTCATCGGTTTCGGATTGTTCGGATCGCTGTAGTCGTAAAAACCTCGGCCGCTCTTTCTTCCGTACAATCCCGCCATCACCATTCGCTTCAATAACGGCGGCGGAGCGAAGCGCTTCTCTTTGAACTCGTCAAACATTATGTTAGCGATATAAAACGTCGTGTCGAGCCCCACAAAATCCCCAAGCGTGAAGGGTCCCATCGGATAACCGCATCCCAGCTTCATTGCGTTGTCGATATCCACTATCGAAGCGACTCCTTCTTCGAGAGCGCGAATCGAATCGAGCATGTAAGGCACCAGCAATCGATTTACGATGAACCCGGTCCGGTCAGAAGTCTGCACAGGAACCTTGCCGATCTCGCGTCCGAACTCAGTAGCGGCGCGAAAGACTTCGGGGTCGGTGAGGATTGTGCGAACGACTTCGACGAGCTTCATAACCGGCACCGGGTTGAAGAAGTGCATCCCGACGAAGCGCCGCTGACGCTCGGCGCTGGTCGCGGTCATCATCTGCGTGATCGACAGACTCGAAGTGTTCGAAGCGAAGATCGTCTCCTGCGAACAAATCTTATCGAGTCGCGAATACGTTTTGTGCTTCTCGTCCATGTTTTCGATGATCGCTTCGACGACGATTTCGGCTTCAGCCGCCTCTTCTAGTTTGGTTGCGCCGCGCAACCGTGCGAGCGTTTGATCTCGCTCTTCAGCACTGAGCTTGCCTTTCTCAACCATCTTGCCGAGTTGTTTGTTGATCGAGCCCAATCCTTTATTAAGGAATTCTTCTGACACCTCGATCACCGTCACTTCTCGCCCCGCTTGAGCGCACACCTGAGCGATGCCCGAGCCCATCAAACCACAACCAAGCACCGAAACTCTTTTAATTGCCATTCGCTTTCCTCCGGTTGGATCTCAAGACTGAGTTGATGAACAAAGAGACATCAATCTGAAGCTCAGTCAGAGAGGTTAGGTTATTACGTCGAGAATGATTATTCAATCGGGCAATCCAATCGCTTGGATTTGTCAGGTACTGATTGGAATGATGGAGGTGCGGGTGAGAGTCGAACTCACAAAAATAGGTTATGCACGCCTACACCTTTTGCCGTCTCGGTAACCGCACCTCTCGGTTGATCCGCTGGAGGCTTACTCCAGATGTGTACAGTGTACGAAAGAGCGGGTTTGAAAAACTACGACGGACGTCACACATCGTCGTGACGCGTATCACGCCGCAATAGATCCTGCCGTCAGTTAATGGGCTGGTATATTTCTGGTTGTCGAGTTCAAAATGATCGAGCAACAAACTAGTCAGACAGGATCGAGACATTCATGATGATGATCGACAAGCACACGCTAGCAGTGATCAGCATAGTTGGTTGTTCGCTCGACGTTCTCGGCGCATTGTACCTCGCTTACGATCTTCTTGGCGGAGAACACGGACCATTGAGAACTCTGACGAGAGGAGTCACCTACGGAGCGCTCTTTGGCACGGGATACGGTCTCGTTCTTGGGCCGGTAGTGGGTATCACCAGCGGCGTGGCGCATGGGATTACCTTAGGCTGGGAGTTTTCCCGGGCTTCCAGACGTGGACCGAAGCCAGGATTCTGGTATGACACCGCGATGAGCGCAATTCGCGGAGCTGGTTTCGGTCTGGGCACGGCGTACATTTACGGCGCAAGATTTGGAATCGCGTTTGGCACACTGAGCACAGTCGGACAGATCATTGCTTACCAGCTTGGCGTTCGCCCGACGTTGGACTACAAACCCTCCACGCGTCCGCGATTCACCAGGACTCAATTACTTGCGGCACTGAATCGCACAGTTGGCTACGCAATAGCCGCTTATGTCAGTGCTCTAATAGCGCAAGAGCGCGCTACCGCGATGAGTGTGGGATTGAAAGCCGGACTGATGATGGGAGTAGTCACCGCGATCGTAATTGGCTGCACGCCGTTCATCGAGTGGACTGCCGATCATTTGCCCGAAAGGCGCATGGGTGTGCTCGGAATTGGGTTGATTCTTATCGGATTCGCGTTGCAGTCCGTGCAGTATTGGGTGGCGCTGCTCGACGTGAGTGTTGCTAATAAATAAAGATGACACGACTCGCCTCGCGCATTCGAAGTTTGCGTTTTGGGCAATAGAAAGGAGCAATGCGATGGAACAGTCTCGCCGGAATTTCATCCTCCGCCTCGGTTCAATGGCTACCGCATGTGTGCTGCCAAAGAAAGCATTGTGGGCGGCAAGCCCACCTCTGTCTCCTCCAATGGACCTTTCCTACTTCAACCGGGCGATCACTCCCGCGCCATCTGAGATTCGTTTTGGCTATGCGGCGATAACGTGGGACGGAAACGATACGCAAGCCATCCGGGACATCAGTGAAGTTGGCTTTCGGGGCATTCAGTTGAGAGCCAACATACTGAAGGAATTCAACGATGACTCGAAGGCGGTCGCTGAACTTCTACAGCAACATAAGCTGCAGTTTGTTGCCTTGTCGGGGGGCGGACCACGCGGGGCCGACTACAATGAGGCGGAGGTGGTCGAGACTCAGGTAAAGCAGGCTACGTTTCTGAAGAAAGCAGGTGGGATGTATTTGCAGATGACCGACTCCTCTCGCCCGAAAGTTCGCAAGCCCTCGGACAATGATTTCAAGAAGCTGGGCCGCTTGTTGACCGAGGTCGGGAAGCGAACTATGGATCTAGGAGTGCCGATGGCGTACCACAATCACATGGGAAGCGTGGGGCAGAGCCCAGACGAGGTTGATGCGCTGATGGATGCTGCGGACGCTCGGTACGTCAAGCTACTCTTAGACGTGGCTCACTATGCGCAGGGCGGCGGCGACCCGGCCAAGGCAATTAAGAAATATCGCGACCGAATTCTGTTCTTACACATAAAGGATCTCGATAGTAAGAGCAGCGCCGGATCTGCAGCTTATCAGTTCGTTGAGCTGGGCCGGGGAAGAGTCGACCTCCCGGCTGTCTTCGTCGCGCTGCAAGGAATTAATTTTCGCGGATGGGCAATCGTCGAACTGGACCAGGTGCCCGACAAGTCGCGGACACCGCGAGAATCCGCGATCGTCAGCAAGAAGTACATCGAAGAGAAAATCGGGCTGAAAGTCTGAAAGACTGAACCATGACTGCGTGCTGATAAACCTGAATATCATGCAGCGTTTCAATTACAAGAGTGTTCTTTATTCCTTCGCGTCAGTCATCCCCGACTCGCCGCCCAATAACTTTTGGCAATCGTGATTCAAAGATGGCGAAAAGGGTTGGTGTTTAGCCTAGCCGACGGCTTGTTATACTCCGGAAGTCGATCAAAAATAATTTCGCTAGAGTAGGTATCATCAGAACGTTTAGTGACCGATGGGACTGAATCAATTCATTCGAGCTATAGTTCCAGCTTAGAGGCATGCAATGCGAGCGATTAACAAGTCAAATAGAATGAAGTCGCACACACTCGCGTTTGGATGTGGATGTTTAATCACGCTATGCACGCTCTGTTTGACCGCACCGATTGGACTCAGGGCTTCGGCAGCGTCGTCTTCGAAAAGACGGACGGATTCTGCCGCGGTTACCGCGTTTAGTCACGGAACGCGGATACGGTCCGCATACCTTGCCGATTCGTCTCAACCTGAGTCATCTAAGGTCTTCGAAGTTCGGAGGACTGCCCTACCACAACAACAGAAACAAATGCTTGAGCTCAAACCAGGGCAAGTGATCGAGCGGGAGATGGGAGGAGCGGCGACCCACACATATCGGATTGTCCTGACAACAGAGCAGTATCTGAGGGTTGTGGTGGAACAGAAAGGCATAGATGTTGTCGTTAGTGTTTTCGGGCCGGATGGACTCAAGATCACTGAGGTGGACAGTCCGAACGGGACCGAGGGCCCCGAGCCTGTATCACTGATAGCTGAAGCAGCGGGAGAGTACGTGTTGGAGGTGCGGTCACTGGAAGAGAAGGCGGCGCCCGGCAAGTATGAGATAAAAGTAGAAGAGTTGCGGCAATCCACCGCCCGAGATCGTGACCGCATAATGGCGGAGCGAGCCCTTTCAGAAGGAGAGCAGCTTCGCACACAAGGGACCGCAGAGTCACTGAGGAAGGCAATAGACAAATACAACGAGGCGCTGCCGCTTCAACGCAAACTAGACGATCGTCCGGCTGAAGCGACCACGCTCAATTTGATCGGCGGGCGTTATTGGGAATTGGGAGACCCCAAGAAGGCATTGGAGTATTACGCTCACGCGCTTCCGATATGGCGAGCATTGGGAAACCCTAAAGAAGAAGCTACTGTCCTGCACAACTTTGGTACTGCTTATTACCAACTAGGAGATAGCCAGAAAGCGTTGGAGTATCTGAGTCAGGCGTTGCCGCTGAGGCGAATCGCAGCTGATCGCGGCGAGGAAGCCATGACGCTCAACGCCATCGGCCTGGCATACGACAATCTAGGCAAGGCGCGGGAAGGACTCGATTACCATAATCAGGCGCTTGCGTTGCTGCGAACCCTCGGAGACCACCGAACTGAAGCCATAACCCTTGTCAGCATCGGAACCTCTTATTACACCCTGGGCGAATTGCAGAAGGCCCTGGATTACTTCAACCAGTCTCTAGCGCTGCGGCGAGAAGTAAGGGACCGCAGGGGCGAAGCCGCCACGCTTAACAACATTGCCGTGCTCTACTGGAGAGTAGGCGAGTTTCAAAGGGCGCTTGAATATCATAACCAGGCGCTGCCGCTGAGGCGCGCTTCAGGGGACCGCAACGGCGAGCTATATACACTCACTAATATAGGCGCGGTATACAATTCGTTGGGCGAGTTGCAGAAGTCCCTCGAGTATAACCAGCAAGCGCTGTCTCTAGCTCGGGCTATGGAAGACCGATTAGGAGAGGCAAGCACGCTTCAAAACATCGGCACGCTGTATAGATCGTTAGGTGAGCCGGAAAAGGCGCTTGACTTTCTCAATCAAGCGTTGCGGCTACAGCATGCTGCGGGAGATCTTCGGCGAGAAGCAATCACACTTTCGCAGATAGGTGTGAGTTTACACCTTGTCGGGTAAGCCGCAGGAGGCAATCAAGTATTTAGGTCAGGCTCTGTCGCTGCACCAATCCGTAGGTGATACTGTCAGCGAAGCTGCAACCCTGCAAAATATCGCTCGCGCTGAACGGGACCTGGGCCATCATGACGAGGCTCGATCTCGAATCGAAACCGCGCTGAACATTGTTGAAAGCGGGCGCTCAAAGTTTGTAAGCCAGGACCTGCGTACTTCCTACCTTTCATCGAATCAAAACTCATATGAATTTTATATCGACTTGCTTATGCAATCCTACAAGCACGATCACAACCAGCAGCACATCGTGGATACCGTACGCGCCAACGAGCGCCGGCTCGCTCGCAGCTTGCTTGATAGCCTGAGCGAAGCGCACGCTGACATTCGCCAGGGGATCGATCCTGCGCTGCTCGAACGCGAGCGAACGTTGCAGCAATCAATCAGCGTCAAGTCGGAACGTCTTACGCGGCTGCTAAGCGACAAACACACCGAAGAGCAAGAGATACAACCCCGAAAAGAAGTAGACGCTCTTCTGGCTGATTATCAGGACACAGAGGCAGAGATCCGCAGAAAGAGCCCGCGCTATGCTGCGTTGACGCAGCCTGAGCCGTTATCGTTGAAAGAGATTCAGCAACAAGTTCTGGATGCGGACACGCTGCTCCTGGAATACTCACTGGGCGAGGAGCGCAGCTATTTATGGGCGGCCACGTCAACATCGCTCACGGGCTATGAGCTCCCCAAGCGAGTCGAGATGGAAACGACGGCGCGACGGTTCTATGAACTGGTTACAACCCAAAAGAATCGCGATCTTAGTGCTCAGATCGAGGCAGCCACCGCTCTAAGCAATATGCTGCTTGGACCGGTGAAGGAGCACCTGGGCCAGAAGCGGTTGCTTATAGTCGGTGATGGCGCTCTTCAATATATCCCGTTCGCGGCGTTGCCTGATCCGGTGGTCGGCACGAAGAGCACTGACAAATATCAACCGCTAATAATCGCGCACGAGATTGTCAATCAGCCCTCGGCATCAGCGCTCGCGGTGTTGAGACGGGAACTGGCTGGTCGACTACCGGTAGCCAAGACAGTAGCTATGTCAGCCTGACTTATGCAGGTAATGTTACCAAAGCTAACAGCGGCGCATTGCTTAGCATTTCGGGAGGGCACAACGGCACACTAACTTTTAACACCGGCACACTCAGTGCTATCGCGGGCACCGGTCTGCAATTCGATAACGCAGATGGAACCTACAACCTCAACGGCACAAACACACTCAACGGCGGAGATGCCGGAGTAGACATAGTCAATGGCTCTGGCGGAACCTTTAGCTTCTCAAACAACAGCACTATCACAAATCCAACCGGCACCGCCTTCAACGTCAACACAGGTTCGCCTGCGGTGACTTACAGCGGCACAATCACTCAGAACAATGCGGTGCGGGTCATAGACATTCAAGGCACTACCTCCAGCACGGTGACGTTCGGAGGAACAGTAACCGGCGGGGCGAGCAGCTCAGGCGTTCATATCGGGGATACGAGCGCGGTGAACGGCAATGTGAGCTTTACGACACTCAATCTGGGGACCAGCGTCTCGCGAATGACCAGTCAAGCGGTGACAATCACTAACGGCGGAAGCGCCGCGACCTATAGCCTTGGCACCGTCAGCATCTTCACGACCGGAGCCGCGCAGGGAATTTCCGCGAGTAGTTTCGACGGTGTGCTCAATAGCACTGCTGGAACTGTTGATGCCAGCGGCGCAGCCGCGATCAACATTAGCGGGCCCGCAGGATTCACTGCCCTTGGCATGACCCTGACCAAAGTCGCCGCAAATGGCGGTACTAGTGGAATCATTCTGACAAGCACTTCTGGTAGCTTCACTGTTACGGGCAACGGCGCCGATGCAACTGTTGGAGGCAACGGTACCGGCGGGACAATCACCGGTATGACCGGCCCGGGTGTGAATCTGACAACAGTCGGCAATATCAGCTTCAACATCAATGACCGTTCAGAGTGGAAGATGCAACGTGCGGCTTTAGTGTCACGATCACGGATAACCAGGCGCCGACGTTCTCCGGTTGTACGAACATAACTACCAATGCCGCACCGGGAGTGTGCACGGCGACGGCAACCTACACGCCGACGGCGACGGACAACTGCGACGGGTCTCGACCGGTGACTTGCATACCCGCCTCAGGCTCTACGTTCAATAAAGGCGTGACCACGGTTACATGCTCGGCATCAGATCTGAACACGCCGACGGCAAACACCAGCACATGCATGTTCACCGTGACGGTCAACGACACTCAGCCGCCGACTGTGACGTGTCCTGCGAGCGACGGGACTTTTGCGGCGTCCGATTGTTTGCCTTCTTCGAGGTCGGCTTACACGGGAGCGACGTTGTATTCAACAGGCGGGAATACGGTGACAAACGCGGTGCTGTTTGGAATGACTAACTGCACTGCGCCTGGGAACGTGGTGTTCGTGAATGCGTCAACTGGAGACTTTGTGTTCTGCTCGGGAGGGGTACAGATCGCGAGCGGGCGAGGAACATTGACAGTGAGAGGCTGTCAGTTCGGGATCGAAGCTTCAAAGGGAGACGCAAGGTGCACATCGGAGGGGACACGAGCGCCAACAACGGTTTGGGGGCGGGAAATGCGGTGATTCAGAAGGCTAATGGGCACATGGTTATTCAGATAACAGACAGGAACATGACTAACAACACGTGCCAGTGTTCGCCTTCACCGCCACAATCGATCCCGAGAGAAAAACCCGACCCGAGGAAGAGGATTAATGTGAACTGATTGATCGAGTGACGGCGAATGCTGCGAGCTCGCCGAGTAACACGTACAATTGTCCCGACTAACTGAGTTGAGCGTTGATCAGAAATCCGGTCAGCAACAGGACAGATAACTTTGGCTTGCCGGAATGCGGGCGAGAGAATTAAGGTCTTCGGTCAACCGGCGCACCAGGCTTCAACCAAATGTGAGATTCCGGCGAAATGTGATAATGTGAGCCCGACAATGCTTAACTACTTACGGCATACGAGACCGCTTAACGTGAGGGGTGCGTGTGAGATTCGGGTTGTATTAAGCGTCGCCGCGTATTCATCCGTGCTTGCGGCAGCGATTACTCTCGTAAATTTGTTTCCTTTACGCGTCTGCGCTCAGCAGACTGCACCTGCGGCGCCGGTCGTGGTCCAGCCCGGTGCGCCGGGGAAACCGACGCGGACTCTTCCCTCGACGACGAGGGCTACGCTGCCGCCGGCCTCGCCGGCAGATGTAGAGTTCATGCAAGGCATGATAATGCATCACGCTCAGGCGGTTGAGATGACTGCGCTGATCGAATCTCACACTGAAAACAAAGATGTCAGGTCGCTCGGTGCGCGAATCAGCAGGTCGCAGTCGGACGAAATAAAGTTCATGAAGCGATGGCTGGCGACTCGTGGACAGCCAACTTCGCTCGCGATGCCTGATATGTCTCACATGGATATGTCGCACGGTAATATGTCTCACGAGTCGATGATGCTTATGCCGGGGATGCTTACCGCCAATCAGATGGAGGCGCTCAGGAAAGCGAGAGGCGAGGAGTTCGACCGTCTGTTTCTGACGGGTATGATTCAGCACCACGGCGGCGCTTTGACGATGGTGAAAGATCTGTTCGATACTGCCGGCGCGGGACAGGACGCTGAACTGTTCGACTTCACAACCGATGTAGACAGCGGCCAGCGCGCCGAAATCCGGATCATGCAAGGTATGTTGGAGAAAAAAACTTCAGGGGATAAACGATGAATCGAGTACTTATGATTACCTTTCGTTCGCTCGTGGCTTTCATTCTTTTGTGGTCGTGTTTAGCCGTTGAGACGCAGGCCCAAACGCCTCCAACTCAAGATGCAAAGAAGCCAGCAGAAACTAACGCCGACCAGAAGAAAGCAGAAGAGGATCCTTTTGCGCCTGTGCCCGCGCCGCCACTCCCAGCCGGTATGGCCGGCTCGGATGCCAATGATCCGCGTGCCAAGCTCACACCGGGATGGTACGACGCAGGCGAAGCGTCGAAAGGCCTGAAGCACCTCCAGCTCTTCAAAAAACCTGACGCGTTTCAGCTCGACTCTACCGATGTTAACGATCCGAAAGTGAAGAAGACGCTAGGTGTGATGGGCATTACCGACACATCAAAGATGCCCAAGTCGTTCCAATTAGTGATGGCTCAACTTGCGTTTGCAAACTCGGACATTGCGTTCCAGGGAGACCATCTGTTTCAGGGTAATTTTTATGGCATGAATATCTTTGACATTTCTAATCCCTCTAACGTCAAACTGGTAACGTCGATAATTTGTCCGGGTGGACAAGGAGACGTGTCGGTCTACAAGAACTTGATGTTTATGTCGGTCGAGCAGCCGAACGGCCGCATCGATTGCGGCACACAGGGATTTCCGCCGGGACCTCCGCCTGCGCCCGGCGAAGAGAAGAAGCCGCGCCTTCCCGCGCCGCAAAAAGATCGCTTCCGCGGCGTGAGGATCTTCGATATATCCGACATCAGGAGTCCGAAGCAGGTAGCCGCAGTGCAAACCTGCCGCGGCTCGCACACGCATACGCTTGTGGTTGATCCGAAGGATAAGAACAACGTCTACATCTATGTGTCCGGCACATCATTCGTGCGTCAGGGTGAAGAGTTGCCCGGGTGTTCAGGTGAGACGCCGGATAAAGACCCGAACACCGCACTGTTTCGAATCGATGTAATCAAAGTCCCGCTCGCATCGCCGCAGGATTCAAAGGTAGTGAACAGTCCTCGAGTGTTCATGGATCCCGACACCGGCAAACTCAACGCTTTGAGCAGCGGAGGCTCCCACGGCAGCCCCGATGAGCAGAAGCCAACCGATAGCAACCAGTGCCATGACATCACGGTGTACTCGGCGATCGGGTTGGCCGCAGGCGCCTGCTCCGGTAATGGAATCGTGCTGGACATAACAGATCCCGTGCATCCGAAACGCCTGGATGCGGTAAACGATCCGAACTATTCATATTGGCACTCGGCTTCGTTTTCAAACGATGGGAAGAAGGTCGTGTTCACCGACGAGTGGGGAGGCGGGCTTGGAGCCCGTTGTCGCGCCAACGATCCTAACAAGTGGGGCGCCGATGCGGTGTTCAGCTTGCAGAAGAACAAGCTGAGTTTCGCGAGCTACTACAAGTTGCCGGCAGCGCAGGGCGACACCGAGAATTGTGTGGCGCACAATGGTTCGCTCATTCCGGTTCCAGGCCGCGACATAGAAGTGCAGGCTTGGTATCAGGGCGGAATCTCTGTAATGGACTTTACCGACGCTGCGCACCCGGTTGAGATTGCCTACTTCGATCGTGGGCCGCTTGATCCACATATTCTCATACTGGGTGGAGACTGGTCGGCGTACTGGTACAACGGTCACATCTACGCTTCGGAGATCGCCCGCGGACTCGATGTCTTTGAACTGACGCCAACCGAATCTCTGAGTCAGAACGAAATCGATGCGGCGAGAACGGTGCGAGTCGGTGAGCTCAATGTACAGAACCAGCAAAAGATCGAGTGGCCGTCTCAGTTGGTAGTAGCCAAGGCGTATCTGGATCAGTTGGAGCGTTCTCAGGGACTTCCTTCGGCCCAAATCGCTGCGATGCGCAAGGCGATTCAAAGCGCAGAGAGTTCAGGCTTGAATCCAAAAGAGATTGCAAAACTCAAGAGCTTCACGCCGTCGCTGAAAGAAAGCGCGGCGAAGTCCAGGAGTGAAGCAGACTCGAAGAGACTGCAGGCGCTTGCGGAGATTCTACAGCGACCCTCAAAGTGAGCTGCCGACAGATTAGCGCAGGAACTCCGCCGCGATCATCATCCGCCGGGCCAATCGGCCCGGCTTTCCTTTTGAGTAACGGCTTGGTTCCGGTGTGAGAAAGTTGTGAGAAAATCGGTTGTGAGAAGATCAACCCTATGAGCCGGCCTAAACAGAAAAGAAACCGCGGAAGTCGTGAGACGGACGATGAAGGCATCGAGAGCGGGAAGAGGGTGAACCTCGAGGATGACGTGGATGCCCTGTTCAAGCTTCCGTTAGCCGAGTTCACTGGGGCACGCAATGAACTTGCCGCGCGGCTGAAGCGTGAGGGGCGCGCCGACGACTCGAACTTCGTAAAGGCATTTGCGAAGCCTTCAATCTCAGCATGGGCTGTCAACCAGCTCCACTGGAGTCATCGAGAGGTATTCGATCGGCTGCTCGCAAGCAGTCAACGCTTTCGACAATCTAAGACTTCGCAACCCGCCACGAGGATGGCCGACTTGCGCGGATCGCTCGACGCTCGACGAGAAGCGCTCTCCCACTTGTCGGACCTGGCGACTGTATTGCTGCGCAAGGCAGGTCACAACCCAACGCCCGATACGATACACCGCATAACCACTACTCTCGAGGCGCTCTCCGCCCACGCAACGCTTTCAGGTGGTCCAACTCCCGGACGCCTCACTCATGACGTAGACCCGCCGAGTTTCGCATCGCTCGCCTCATTGATTGCGGCCACCGACATTACGAAACGCACTGAGGAACCTACGAAGGTAACTCCCTCACAAAAGTCAGGCGGCGTCACCGCGAAAACGGGTCAAGCCACACCAACTGGTAACGCACAAGAGGTCTCCGAAGATGAAGAGACGCGTCGAGCTGGAATTGCTGCAGCGAAAGTTTCATTGCAAGAAGCCAGGAGATCGCTGACTGAAGCACAGCGCAAGGCCCAGCGCTCGGAGACGGCGAAGAAAAAGGCTGACGCAGAGGCGAAGAAGGCCGCTTCAGAAGCAAGCCAGGCCGATGCAGAGGCAAGGCAGGCTCAGAAGCACTTGCGCGACGCAGAGCATCGCTTCAACAAGGCAAGCACCGCTTCGCAAGATGCCGCAAGTCGCTCGGAACGCATCTCTGCCGAGGCCAAAGAGGCCGCGCAGGGTGTAGAAGACGCCGAGCGCGACATTGAAAAAGCATCCAAAGAGCTAGAGTTGTTGCTTCAAGAATCGGCCGCGAGGTAATCGAAACTGAGAACGACGAAGATTGCCTGGCACTGTCCTAATCTGTGTTGCGATCAATCAGTCATGTGGTGGTTTCACTCGCCACACTCGCCAAGTTCCATAAAGGGAAGATAACCGCGTAGCGGTGTCCTATCGATAGCTTGTGCGATTGGCGATGGATGCTGGCCGCGTAGCGGTTACCTATGTTCCACCAGAATCGATTTACAAGGTCGCTAGGTAACCGCTACCGCGGCCCAGCGGAATGCGCAATCAAGCGAAACTATCGATAGGACACCGCTACGCGGTTATCGTCCCCCTGTCGAGATGCAATCGATGCGGCTATGCGCGTGGCATCACCAGCAACGATCGCGTACACGCGATCGGGATCAGTCGCAGGGCGAAGACGGCCTGGCTGAATTGCGGTCCGAAGTGTCAGAATTGCAGCCCCGGCACACGAATCGAATTTGCACAAAGTTGAAGACGCGCATCACACTAAACTCTTATGAAACCTAAGAGGCACGCGAGCATCAACGAGCTGGCGCGGATCACGCAGATGTGCTCAAATCAGTCATCGCTGAAGTTGGTCTTTGCACTTGCTCTTGTCATCTCCTCGTTTACTGCCATGGCTCAACAGAAGAAATCCTCGTTTGCCGATCTGACGAAACTCTTCGCTGAATGGCGAGCGTTTCAACGGCCTAAGCTAATCGACGGCGCTCCGGATTACTCCGCGCCTGCGATGTCCGCTCAGCATCGAGAACTCGCCGCCTATCAACGCCGCCTCGCCGCTATTGATACAAGCGCGTGGCCCATCAACCAGCAGGTCGATTGGCATGTCGTGCGGGCCGAGATGAACGGGCTCGATTTCGACCATCGCGTGCTCAGACCGTGGGCAAACAACCCCGCTTTTTATGTCACTGTCTTCCTGGATCGGAGCGACCAACCAGCGCGAGAGGGCCCACACGCATACGGCTCAGTTGAGACGTGGAGATACACATTCTCATTAGCCGCTGAACGCGCCGCTGAAGTGCACGAGCATCTTCGCATTATCCCAAACCTCCTTGAACAAGCTCGCAAGAATCTCGTCGGAAACGGGAGAGACCTTTGGAGCTTTGGAACCTGGGAGGTGAGAGAACAGAGCTCATCCTTGATTCGTCTGGCAAACCTAATCGGCAACACCTCACCGGAGATCAAGTCTGACATTGCGCTGGCAAAGGAAGCCACGGATCAGTTTGTTGGATGGCTCGAAGCACAGGCCCCTTCAAAGACTGCGCTATCAGGGATCGGTATCGAGAACTATGACTGGTACCTGAAGAACGTGCAGTTGGTGCCTTATACGTGGCAGCAAGAGGTCGCTCTGATGGAGAGTGAGCTGGCGCGAGCTTATGCTTCTCTGGCGCTCGAAGAAGAAAAGAACAAAAACCTTCCGCAACAGGCTGTGGTTGGAGGCGAGACCGAACATACGCGACAGTTCAATGCCGCGGTGACCGAGTATATGTCCTTCTTAAAATCGAAGGAGATCCTGACGGTAAAAGACTACATGGATCCGGCGTTGCGTGAGCAGATCGGCAAGTTCAATCCGGGTCCCCGCGAATTCTTCAGCGAAGTTGATTACCGAGACCCCGAAGTGATGCGCACCCATGGTTATCACTGGTTCGACCTGGCGCAGATGGAACATGAGCCTCACGCGGACCCGATCCGCCGAGGCCCGCTCCTATACAATATCTTCAACACGCGCACCGAGGGACACGCCACAGCCTGGGAAGAGCTGATGATGCAGGCCGGGATGTTCGATGCGAAGCCGCGGTCGCGAGAGTTGATTTATATCTTAGTTGCTGAACGCGCGGCGCGGGCATTAGGCGACCTTCGGATGACCAGCGGCGAATTCACGCTCGAACGCGCAGCGGAGTTCACCTCGCAAAACACGCCGCGTGGTTGGCTTAGTTTGAAAGGAAGTCTGGTACGCGCAGAGCAGCATCTCTATCTACAGCAGCCCGGCTACGGGACCAGCTATTTAATCGGGAAGAAGCAGATCGAAATGTTGTTGGCGGCGCGAAAGAAGCAGCTTGGCGACAGCTTCCGGATGAGACAATTTATGGACTCGTTTAACGCGGCCGGTCTTGTGCCGGCATCGCTGCTTCGATGGGAACTGACGGGCGAGCTGCCTGAGGATGTCAGGCGCATGCTCGCGTCACGTTGAAGAATCCCCAACACATCAAAGTAATTGCCTTTGACTACCAATCAACGAGGAGGTTTCTATGAGCCAACCTGCAAAGAAGGGCAGGCAGAAGTCCGCCAAGAGCACCACCGCGAGCGGCAAGACGTTCAAGGGATTCACAGATGAGGAACGAACCGCGATGAAGGAGCGCACCCAGGAGATGAAGGCGGCCGCGCGCTCGCGCGCGGACAAGGCGGACGGGGAAAGCGCCGTGCTCGCGAAGATCGCCGAGATGCGGGAGCCGGATCGCGCCATGGGCAAGCGGCTCCATTCTATCGTCAAGGCCAGCGGGCCGGCCCTCTCGCCGAGACTTTGGTACGGGATGCCCGCGTATGCCAAAGATGGCAAGGTCGTCTGCTTCTTCCAATGCGCGCAGAAGTTCAAGACCAGGTACTCGACGTTAGGCTTCAGCGACGCGGCGAACCTCGATGAAGGCTCCCTGTGGCCGGTCGCCTTCGCGCTGAAGGAGTTGACCGCTGCCGAAGAGGCAAAGATCGCCGCGCTCGTGAAGAAAGCGGTGAGCTGAAGACTGAGCTCGCCACTGGGCGAACGAAGCTCGAGAAGACAAGTTCGAACGCTACCTCCTGGCCAAAGGACTCATTCATCAACGAGTCTGCCGCTCTGGTCAGCCTGGGAGCGCAGGCATCCCTGCCTGCTGCCGCGACCGAAAGGGAACACACAATTACGCGACTCAGGCAACGAAGGGTTTGCGCCGCTTGCGATCCCCAGAGAGGCGAGGCTGTAATGAAGAACGAAATGATCGTCAGTGCGACACACTTTAGAGTGGGAGGTGAGATGTAAGTCATGTTCTGCTTCTATTTGAGTAAGATGAAGCGAAAGAAAGCCGGCTTGCCTGCCCTCCGCCGGGGGGCGATGTTTATAGTCACGAATGGCAACCTTTAAGCTCATACCATCACTCCTGGCGGAGGCCGAGTCACTCCCTACGGAGTGAGCGCGGCGCTCGGTCGTCCGTTCTGTAGACATATCACTCCTTGTATCTAAAGGAGTGAGCTTTGTTCAGACTTGCCAGACAGTAGCCACGTTGATAAGTTTGCTGCTACCTTCTTTACCTTCAGTGGATTCATCGACTATTCGGTTCTTCTCAGGAGGAAATGCGATGCCTGACACGCGCCTTGTAATCAGAGCTTTCGGTTTTCTTTCGATCCTTTTGTTGGCTTTCTCATGGTCACCGGTTGGGTTTGCGCAGGACGGTGAATCCGCATCGACTTCGCCGTTTGCCGGATTGAGGTTTCGTGAAATCGGGCCCGCTTCTCCTGCCGGTCGCATTGATGATTTCGCGGTCCTCGAAAGCAACCCCGCGGTCTTCTACGTCGCGACTGCTACCGGAGGTTTGTGGAAGACCGTCAATCAAGGGACAACTTTTACAACCGTGTTTGACAATGAAGCCACTTCATCAATCGGCGATGTCGCTATCGCGCCAACCGACGCAAACCTCGTTTGGGTAGGCACTGGAGAAAACAACAATCGCCAAAGCTCATCGTGGGGCGACGGCGTTTATAAATCTGTTGACGGCGGCAAGAGCTGGAAAAACATGGGACTCCGCGACTCCAAACACATCGCGCGCATCATCGTCGATCCTGTAGATAGCGATGTCGTTTATGTTGCCGCCCTTGGCAGTCTCTGGGGCGCGGGCGGCGAACGCGGCGTATTCAAAACTACGGATGGCGGATTGACCTGGGCGAATGTCTTAAAGACGGATGCAGAGACCGGCGCGACCGAACTGGTGATGGACCCACAGAATAACAAAGTCATTTACGCGGCTACTTATCAACGTCGCCGCGCGACCTGGGGCTTTAACGGAGGCGGCAACGGCAGCGCGATTTACAAAACCGCTGATGGAGGGCGCACGTGGACCAAATTAACAAAAGGACTTCCCGAAGGCCCAAAGGGACGCATTGGGCTGGATGTCTATCGCCGCAATCCAAACATCGTTTATGCGCGAATCGAACACGCGAAAGAGAGCGGCATCTATCGTTCTGAAGATGCCGGAGCGACCTGGTCGAAGATGGGCAACACCAATCCGCGCCCGATGTACTTCAGTCAGATTCGCATTGACCCGAATAACGACCAGCGCATCTACGTGCTCGGCGTACAACTGCACATCTCTGACGATGGAGGTAAGACTTTCCGTAACGACGGCGCACAGAAGATTCATGTCGACTTTCATGCAATGTGGATAAACCCCGCGAACTCGAATCACATGATGATCGGCGGCGATGGGGGCGTGGGCGTCTCTTACGACAAGAGCAAAACGTATGTGTGGCTCAAAAATATGCCGCTCGGTCAGTTCTATCACGTAGCTTTTGACATGAAGACACCATTCAACGTGTGCGGCGGCTTGCAGGACAACAACACCTGGTGCGGTCCGAGCAGTGTTCGTTCGGCAAGCGGCATCGGCAATGATGAATGGTTTGTCATCCAGGGCGGCGACGGCTTCCAGGCACAGATGGATCCAAGCGACTCGCGCATTCTGTATGGTGAATCGCAAGACGGGCGCATGAGCCGCGTCGATCGCACGACCAATGAGCGCCAGACAATTAGACCCGAGCCTCCCGAAGGCGAAAAACCTTATCGTTGGAATTGGGATACGCCGATGGTGATCTCGCCGCATGACCCCGCCACGATTTTCGTTGCTGCAAATCGCCTGTTCAAATCAACCGATCGAGGGCATTCGTGGAAAGCAATCAGCGGAGACTTAACGACTAACACAGACCGCGAGACGCTTGATTTAATGGGGGCCAAAGGCAAAGACATAAAGCTTGCCAAAAACGACGGCGTTAGCTCTTACGGCAACCTCGTGACCTTTAATGAGTCCCCGAAAAGAGCCGGCTTGTACTACACCGGGTCGGATGACGGTGTAATCAGCGTGTCGCGTGACGACGGAGCGAATTGGTCTAACGTTACGTCGAAGGTTCCGGGTTTGGGAAAGAATGCTTATGTTTCGCGAGTCGCTCCCTCGCGGTTCGATGAAGCCACAGTCTATGCAACCTTCGACGGTCATCGCCTGAATGATTTCAGCACCTACGTTTATGCGAGCACGGACTACGGACAGAACTGGAAGAGCATCGTTGGTGATTTGCCGAAAGGCCAGATAGCGAGAACCATCACCGAAGATTTGAAGAATCCGGACGTGCTTTATCTCGGAACAGAGAGCGGGTTGTTTGTAAGCTTTGATAAGGGCAAACAATGGATGCGCGTAAAAGCGAATTTGCCTACTGTGCCGATTTACGAAATCACTCTGCATCCGCGTGCCAACGCAATGATTCTTGCGACGCACGGCCGCAGCATTTGGATTCTTGATGATATGACTCCGGTGCAACAGTTCGCGAAAGCGCGTTCAATGGATGCCCATCTGTTTGATATTCGCCCTGCGACCGAGATGAATCCGGCAGGAGACCGCTCGCGCGAGTTTGAAGGCGACATGCAGTTCCTGGGGAAGAACTCGGATACCGGCGCCGCATTCACTTACTACTTAAAATCACCGGCTAAGAAATTGACGCTGACCGTGAAAGATTCTGGAGGCAGCGTTGTGCGCGAGCTTGAGGGCGACGACGTCAAAGAGAAAACCGCAGCCGGTATCAATACGGTCATCTGGAATCTGCGCGTGAAACCTTTGCCGCGTCCGCGAGCGCCTCAAGGTGGCCCCGGTGGCGGAGGAGGCGGCGGCTTTGGTGGCGGCGGTCTTGATGGACCGTTCGTTTTACCCGGCACGTATCAAGTCAGTTTGAAAGTTGAGGACAAAGAAGTGGCTGCGGGTTCATTCAATGTGCAGGGCGATCCGGAAATTCAAATCTCGGCCGAGGACCGCAAAATCTGGTTCGACACGGCGCTTCAACTGCACGGGTTGCAGAAGACGCTAAACGAAGCAGCAGATCGCGTGAACGAATTGAGTGAAAAAATCAAAGGCATTCAACAGGCATTGAAGGATAATGCGAGCGCGCCCGCAGCGCTGAAAACGAAGGTTGAAGATTTTGCGAAGAAGTTTGAGCCCGTTGGCAGACGGTTTGGGGTCGGCGCGGAGAATCCGTTTGAGACAGGGAATTTTGAGCTCCTCAATGAGAATTTGCGTTTCCGTTTTGGCGGGCTGAAGGGCGGGATTATGGGTTCGACCTCAAGGCCTACGGACACCCAGATGAGACAGACTGCTGAAATGCGTCCGCTACTCGAAAAAGCCGTGCAAGAGGCGAACGCGCTGATTAACGCATTGCCGGCTTTGCTAAAGGAGCTGGCGGACGCGGGTATTTATCCTGCGCCGGTGAAACCTATTGGGCAGTAGTAGCACTCACTGGGTCAGAAGTCAGAAGTCACAACTAGAAGGGTATCACCTAAATTTCTCGACTCTGCTCAAAGTGCAGGATATTAGTCGTTACAAGCGGAAGGTTCTTTACCCAAGCGCTTGCCGCGATCAGCGCATCAGCCAAGTGTACTCGCAAATACCGGCAGCGCGATTACTCGGCAACAATAGGGAGGCTCTCTCTAATGCTTTGGACTATATCCGCGGGGCAAGCCGCGACATCGACTGTGATAGCCCCTTCCGGTTCCTCGAGCGCTGCAAATTGGCTCTTGAGTAAAGACGCGTTCATGAAATGGTCCTGCCGTTTGCTCAAGCGATCCTCGATTGTTGAATAGTCCCCTTTTAGATAGACCAGCCGCACCTGCTCGTCAATCAAGAGATGCTCGCGGTACGCGCTCTTCAGGGCCGAGCACGCTAGCACTGCGTTTGATCCCGCCTCGAGCAGGGTGCGCAGGAACTCGCCCAGCCTTCCAAGCCACGGAGCCCGATCGTCGTCGGTCAGCGGTTCACCGCGGCGCATCTTTTCAACATTGGCCGGCGGATGAAAATCGTCGGCGTCATAGAACGTCCAGCCAAGCTGCTCGGCCAGCAGCCGGCCGATGGTCGTTTTTCCTGCTCCACTAACGCCCATCAACACGATGATCATGTCGTGACGATTCCGCATCCTGGCGCTTGAGTCGGTACAGCAGCTCGCCCGCCTTTGGAACTAACAAGGTCTCTGGGTCTTCGCTCGCTCGCCATTCATCCAGATTGATATGGTCCGGGTTCATGTAATCTAGATTAACCCGGTGGCAACGCTCTTCAGAAATTCTTGTGGCCAATGTCACTTTAATCCGCGGTGTCTCAACACAGCTTGCGGCGTCATACTCTCCCAGGCCGCGTAGGTGAGTGCTGTGCGCCAGAACGCCGCCGGGATAGTGCTTGAATCTGTCCCATTGCTTCAGAAAGTAGTCGCGGACGTGATAGCCGATTTCGTCCAACATTCGACCGTGCGTGTAACTGATTTCGTTGATGTGTGGCGCGTATATGATCACCTCTCCGCCGTCGGCGATGACCGGCTCCAGTTTGTACATGCCTTTGGCCGCCGTCCAGATGTCTTCGTACATCTGAGGCATTATCGAGAGCACTCGCCGGAACGGCTTATCTACCCAACGAATATGGAGTCTGGCCGACAAATCAGCAGCAGCAAGGTACGCCTCTTCAGGTGAACCGATGTAGAGACCGGCCAACCGATTGTCTTTGACTACGAGACTGAAACAAAGCTTCGGGCGGACGATCAGCGACGCGGCTTTATCGATCACGCGGCGCACGGGTGTATTCTTCGTTCCGATGATTGAATAACTCGTCGCAATCGCGCCAAGCCAATGAGTGAGATTAATCACCTCGGCGCCGCCGATGCCGGGAAAGAAATACTTGTTGCCTCCCGAAAAGCCTGCGACTTCGTGCGGAAAGGTTGGCCCGCAAATGATGAGCTGGTCGTAGTCGAAGATCATCCGGTTGAGACGTACTTCAACGACTTCGCTCAGTAAGCCTCCGGTCAACTCTTCTACTTCGTCACGACTCATCGTGCCGATGCTGACGAATGTTTCCGGCTTGTCCCATCGGTGATTGAAGATGTTTATCTTGGCGTAGCGATCGCGGCGTTTCTCCGGAGAGACGTCGATCAACTGGTTGATGGCTTCTTCGGTCAGGGGTCTGTGGGTGCCCAACGCAATCAGGTAATCCAGTTGCCGGACACGCTCTTGCAGCAGCTCATGCAAGAGTCGAAACATCTGCGGTATAGGTGCAGTGCGAGTACGATCGGGTATGATGACCAGCACTCGCTTGTCATCAAGCCGCGCTTCCGCAAGCGCCGCTGACATTGACTCTTTGATGTCGCTCTCTGAGAGAAGCTCTTCTTCGCTACCTTTGCCGATAAGCATTTCGAATCATCCCCGCGCTGCCTGCGCGGCCGACTCGAGCGTTACTCGGCGCTTCTGGCGGTAGGAGAGGTTCGCCATGTGTGCTGCTACCGCCGAGCGATAGCCGATGTCCACCGGCGCATTTGGCTCTTTGCGTGAGCGGACGCATTCGATGAAGTTCCCCATATGACTTTGATCCCTGGTCTGGCCTTCGAGCGCTGCTCCCTCAGGGCGATTCGCATTCTCCGGATAATATCGAAGGCCCGATTGCGATTTTCCTGTGACCATATCGGTCGCGCCCGCCAATCGTTCGATCGTGCCGTGCGATCCGAGAATTCGCTCGCCCAGGCCGTAGCGGCTGTTACTAAAAGTCGATTGCCAGGTCACGACCAGATCATTTGGGAAATCCAGGGTAACCGCGATTGTGTCCGGAACCTCGCGTCCGTCTTTCTCGGAAAAGACGCCTCCCGACATGTAAGCCGCGGATGGAAGCGGCAGGTCGAGCGCTCGCATGATCCACGCGATCTGATGCACCATGTTTTCGGTAACATTTCCTCCTGAGAATTCCCAGTACAGCCGCCAGTTGATGAACTTGAACGGATCAAATGCGCGTTTCGGACGGCCGTTGAGGAACGCATCCCACTTGACGTTGGCGCTTATGCAGTCGGAGGGAACAGATCGGACCCATTGCGGTTTCCCTCGCGGAGTGTTGCGGCTCATCCACGATTCTATATGAGTGATCTTGCCGGCGAGGCCTTGTTTGATCCACGCCTTCGCGTCTGCGAGCGCGCCCGAGCTTTGATGCTGGAGACCAATGGTGATGACCCGATCGGAGCGTTTCGCGGCATCGCGGCATGCTTCGGCTTCTTCGATCGACCAGGTCATTGTTTTCTCGGAGTAGAGATCTTTGCCCGCGGCTATGGCGTCCAGGAAATGGCGCGTGTGACAATGCAGCGGCGTGGCTACGATCACCGCATCAACGTCCTTCAGATCGAGCAATCGTCGATGATCGTCAAAGCTCTTCATGCCTGCGCCTGCAAGTTTTTTCGCTTCGTCATGCCGCCGCGTGAATGCGTCCGCCACCGCGACAAATTCGATGTTGGGAACTCTCAGAAACTCTCCCATCAATTCCTGGCCGCGAGCGCCCGCGCCGATGATGCCGAGCCGGACGCGATCGTTCGCGCCAAGCACGCTGCTTGACGGATATGCCAATGCGATGCTCGCGCCGGCTGCTGCCTGCTTAATGAACTGCCTTCTATCGATTGTGGTTTTCGTCATGGTTGTGCTCCTGACCGTTTCGCTCGCTGAGCAGCCAGAATAGTTCGCAGCGACGACTCTTGCAAGCAATACGTGTCAAGATGCGGGCGTCAGATTCCCGCGTTCGCGCTTTTCAATTGACTCAGCCATTTCTTCGGTTTGCTTTTACTCCATACCCACCTCGTCAGAGACTTCTGTGTGAAGAACCGGGTAACCGCGTAGCGGTGGCCTCTCGATAGCAGGCAGTGGTTGGAATGCCGGGGCCGCGTAGCGGTCACTTGTTCCTTAAAAGCATGCTGCAATCAAACAGGTGACCGCTACGCGGCCCGGCGAATGAATGCATCCCCGCTCTATCGAGAGGTCACCGCTACGCGGTTACCCGGTTCTCACACAGTCTCTGACGAGATGGGTATGCACGGCGCTCTGATGCGGCAACGCCAGTATCAAAACTCTTCGTGTAGCGAAATTGCCCCGCTTCGTTTGACAAGCAACACTCATCATGGCAAGAACGGAAGCGTTATGAGTTACGCTCCTTTGGAACTTAATGGCAGAGTGGCGGTGGTAATCGGTGGAACGTCCGGCATCGGGCGAGCGATTGCTCACGGACTGGCCGAAGCCGGCGCGGATGTAGTACCGACCTCGCGCCGGATGGATCGAGTCGAAGCGGCAGCTCGCGAAATCGAGGACCGCGGACGCCGGACCTCGCGCCTGGTATCGGATGTGTCTGATCGGTTGTCCTTAGAACACCTCCTCGATGAAACCGTCAGGGCATTCGGCAAAGTCGACATTCTGGTGAACTCAGCCGGTCGAACGAAGCGTGCGCCGACGGTTGATTTAGCGGAACACGACTGGCACGAAATCGTGGACACCAACCTGACCGGAACGCTGAGAGCTTGTCAGGTCTTTGGCCGCCACATGATCGAACGCGGTTACGGGCGAATCATCAACATTGCTTCTATCGCATCGTTCGTGGCTCTTCAAGAAGTGGCCGCGTACTCGGCAAGCAAGGCGGCGGTAGCATCGCTCACCAAATCACTCGCAATTGAATGGGCGCCTCTTGGTGTGTGCGTGAATGCGATTGCTCCCGGCGTCTTTCTTACCGAGCTAAACCGAACGCTGCTGAATGAGACGGAACGCGGACGAGAGTTCTTGCTGCGCACTCCAATGAAACGATTCGGAAAAGTCGAAGAGCTGGCGGGCGCGGCAATCTTTCTCGCATCGGAGTCCGCAAGCTTCATCACCGGAGAGGTGTTGGTAGTTGACGGCGGCTTGCTCGCCAGCGGGGTTAATCACTGAATCGAATCATTGGTTCGTTGCGAGGTCGGCTCCTTCGAGCCTGGGCGCTAGCAGATGAACGATCGAGAGCGACACTAGATACGCAAATCCACAGATGATGAATATCGGAACGTAACTGCCGGTCCATTGCAAAATCTGACCGGTCAGCTCTGCGAATAACATCCCTCCGACTGCGCCCGCCATTCCGCCTATTCCTACGACCGACCCCACTGCCCGCCGCGGAAACATATCCGATGCCATGGTGAAAAGATTCGCAGAGAAGCCTTGATGCGATGCCGTTGCAATCCCGATCAGGATCACGGCAACCCAAAGATTAGACGCCTTCGAGGCGAAGACAACCGGCACTACCGCCACCGCGCAAATCAGCATCGCGGTCTTCCGTCCTGCGTTTACGCTCCAACCGCGCTTTATGAGCGTTGACGAGAGCCATCCCCCGCCGACGCTCCCGAGGTCGGCGATAAAATAAACGGTTATCAGCGGCAATCCGACTTGCGAAAGAGTAATGCCATAGTTCTTGTCGAGGAATTTCGCCAGCCAGTACAAGTAGAACCACCAGATCGGATCGGTCAAAAACTTTCCAAGTGCAATTGCCCACGTCTGCCGATGACTCGCGAGCCGCGTCCACCGAATCTTCGATACAGAATCCGGCGGGTCACTTTCTATGTGGGCTAGTTCGCTCTTAGATAAGCGCCGCTGCTCTTGAGGACGCCGGTACAACGGTAGCCAGAAAGCCAGCCAGAGGAAACCGACCGCGCCTGTCGCGATGAACGCCCATTGCCAACCGAACCTGATTGTGATCCAAGGCACTGTGAGCGGAGCAACGATTGCGCCGACGTTGGTGCCAGCGTTCACGAAACCGGTTGCAAACGCGCGCTCCTTCTTTGGGAACCACTCGGCTACGGTTTTGATCGCAGCGGGGAAGTTGCCCGCTTCGCTCACTCCGAGCCCGGCACGCGCCGCGCCGAATCCGAAGGAAGTGCGGGCAAGCGCATGCGCCATCGCAGCGATGCTCCAGGCGGTAATAGACAGTGCATAACCAATTCGTGTGCCGAACCGATCGATCAAGCCGCCGACGATCAGGAGTCCGGCGGCGTACGACGCCTGAAACGCCAGCACGATCCGCCCGTATTCAATCTCGCTCCAGCCGAACGTCCTTTGCAAGTCGGGAGCGAGGATGCCGAGCACCTGACGGTCAGCGTAGTTGATCGTGGTTGCAAAGAAGATCAGGGCGCAGACAACCCAGCGATACCGCCCGATTCGAGCGCCGACAGATTCGTCAGTAGCGGTGATTACTGTAGCGCCGGGCTGCGTTTTGTCCGACAATTCGCGCGGCAATGCCGCCGCTTGCGGATCCGCGGTTGACGGTTTGTTCGACGCGGACACGATGCTCCCTTAAGCAGGATGAAAACTTTATTTTAGACTGGCTTCCAATCCCGATCGGCCTGTGTCGAAGCCGGGTTCCACAGTCACAACCCCGTACTGGCGATCTTCAACTTCGCGATGCGCAGCCATCATCCAGACGAAGTTTATAGGATGACCGGGAACCGCGACATTCGGATGAAAACCTCGTGGCATCAATACGGCGTCGCCCTCGCGAACTATCGCGACCACATCCGGCTCGCCGGTGTTTGCGTAAACGAGTTGGACTCCATACGCAGGCGCGGGCATGTCGAAATAAACATAGAGCTCTTCAAGCATCGATGCGTGCTCGTGCGGCGGCCAGCTCGTCCAGTTTCCGGGTTCAGACGTCGTCATTCCGGCGAGAATGCGCCCCGCTTCAATGTTTTTCCCGAGCAGAATATTGACGGTCCGCTTGCTGGAGGCTCCGCCGGTCGTGAACTTCAACGAACCGTTTCTCTCGACCTCCGAGTAGCGGACGACCTGAACCGGGTAATTGCCTTCGACTTCGGCCGAGCACTCGACCAGGTCAGCGCTTGCTTCAGTAATGACGGTGACCGACGAGTCCCGCGGAATGTAGATCGCATCGTACCGGCCAAGCTCATGTAGTCGGCCTTCGATCTCAACCGCGCACTCTCCCGAAAGACAGATGAGCCCGACTTCCATATTTCCAGTCTCAAACGCGGTTCGCGGCATTTGTGAATCCAGGATTATGCGTCCGTAGCACAAATGCTTCATAACGCTGTTTTCGGGCGTCACGAAGATGCGCCTTCCTCGGACCGCATGGGTGCATCGGAAGATAACGTCGTTAGCGATATGTCGAGGTTGGTTAGTCATTGCCAGGGCGTTCCCGCGCGCCGCAGAAGATCTTTCATCCCGGCCATGCTCTGTCGCGTTGACTCTTCCGGGGTGCCTCCACCGCGCCAGTGTGTCTCAAGACTCAACACCCCTCGGTAGCCGTCCTTCTTCAACGCTTGAAACTGACCAATGTAATCTATGATGCCGCGGCTCATTGCAGCCCATTCGGTTCCACCGTCGGGCTTGCGAATGACGTCCTTGCAGTGCATGTAGCCGATTCTATCTTTCGGCAAAAGCGCGTAGCCATTCGGGAAGGGAACTTCGCCTCGAGCCGCAGCGTTACCCGGGTCCCAGTTCAGCTTCAGATTCGGCGATTGAACCGCAGCGAGCGTTCGGGCTGCTTCGGCGCCCGTCGCAGTGTTGCAAGACTGTTCGTTTTCAAGCAGCAACGTAATGCCGGCTCTTGCGGCCTTCGCCGCCGCTTCGATGAGCTTTTCATCTATCGCGGCGCGATGGGGCTTCTGGTCCTGGAGCCGCCAGAAATCGAAGATGCGCACTCGGTCGGTGTTGAAAGCGCGAGCGAGTTCAAGCGCATGTTCGAGAAGCTCATTCTGTTGTCTGAACGTGAAGTCAGCGCCAAACTGATCACGCTTTTGGACGGACGCTGACGGACCATCAACCCGCGCAGCGCCCGGCCAATCGACTTTGAAAACCGGTGATGCTATCGAAGAGACACGCAGCTTGTACTGTTCAAGCAGATGTTTCGTCTCCGCCAGTTCCTTCTCGTCGAGCTTCATCAGGTTCTTGCCCCACATCTCTCGCAGCTCGACGTAATGGAGTCCGAATTCTTTTGCTGCGATTTCCAACGCACGCCCGAAATCTTGAGTGATCTCGTCGGTGATTACCGACAGGTGGAAGGCGCTATCGAGGTGCGAGAGGTTCATTGAGGCCGGCAAACGCGGTTCTATTATTTTGCCTAGCAAGCGCAATGGCAGTGTAGGCGCCGCCGCAATCGCGCCGAGGCCTGCAATGAATGTGCGGCGAGTTATTGGAGATGACATGCTGCCCCCTCGCAAATCGTAAACGAAATCAAGCGGTGACCGCTATGATTGTCGGCTATTGTATTCGAGCGCGTAGTATCCAGCTAGTCTCGTACAGCCACTCTTCGATCACCAGGAAGCGAAGACCCGGCTCGCAGTCCAGTCACATCGGAGTACAGATGACCTTGTTTGAAACCGAATACGGATGAATGAAATCCTACCTTTGCGACGCACGAATGCGGACCACCAACGGTCTTAGTGTAACGAGTCTTCACAACTCAAAACAAGAAAACCGCGCTGCGGCGGCTTTCCTGTGGTCTTATTGTGCTTAGTCTATTGCAACTGGACGATCATCCGGCTTTGGACAGAGAAGCATAATTACAATGGCCCAATACCCTTTGTCGTCGAGAGCGGCGCAAAGGCGGAAGATGAAGAGCGGCTATCGGGGTCTTCAACAAGATAGTAGCTGATCCGGTAATGAAAAAGTTATATCGACTGCACTTGATGGATCGCGGAGCAAAGACAGACTTCGTCGGCCTATAGGCCGCTGACATTGTTGCCAACAGCATACATGATATTGCCACGCATTATGTAGTAGGAAGGCGAATGCGGTGATTACACGGTCCATCAAGCTTTCGCCCGTCAGTGAAGGGACGAAGGAACCAATTCGATCAAATCGAGATCGCCCGAGGGCTGCTTCACCGACGATCGGTCGATCTTTTGATCGGCTCCTCGTACTGCGTGTGGCTAACCAGCTCCGCGAGGAACCAGCCGGGCGACTGCAAGAGTTGTACAAAGCGAACAATCAAGATTCCGTGGATGTAACCTTTCGAGTGCTCGCCCGTAACCTGTGTAGCAATCAAGATGACGGACATCGAGAACCTCTACGAACGCTATGCCGGGGATGTCCGGCGATTTGCGCTGTATTTGTGCGGCGATGTGGTGATGGCAGATGAGATCACCTCGGATACGTTTGTGCGCGCGTGGATGGCGGCTGACCGTATTCGCCAGCCAACAGTGAAGAGCTATCTTTTCACCATTGCACGAAACGCGTATACGGATTTGTTGCGACGGGCCGCGCGGCAAACGCAGCTTGACGAGAAGATGCCCTATATGCGGATCAGCGCGCAGCGGCAAATGGAGCTGAGCGCGGAAGTGCGCGCAGTGCTGGCTGCGTTGCAGCAACTGCCAGAGATAGACCGCACGGTGCTGCTGATGCGCGCGCTCGACGAGATCCCATATGAGGAGATCGCGCAGACGCTGGGAATCTCGGTGGTTAGCGCAAAAGTGAAGGTTCATCGCGCAAGAGTGAAGCTGATGCAAACCAGGCAGGCATGGCGGGAGGTCGTTCCCGCCGCAGGAGCAAAATCATGAACGTCACACGGGAAGTGATCACGGATTTGTTGCCGATTTATTACTCGGGCGAGGCCAGCGGGGATACCAAGGTGCTGGTCGAGGAATATTTTCGTCAGGATCCTGACTTCGAACGCATTGCGCGGAACGCGGCGACGCCGCTCGAAACTTTGCGGGCACACGCGCCTATCGCGGCTGACCCAGAAAAGGAGAAACGCGACCTGGAGAGCGTCCGTTGGGGATTGCGGCGGCGTCAGTGGTTGTTCGCCGGGAGCCTGTTCTTAACGCTCTTCCCGCTGTCATACTATTTCACCTTCACCCATGGCCATCTCGTCTCGCTGACGGTTCGCGACGCCCTTTGGAACGCGGCGTTTCACTGGAGCTTGGCGGTCGTCTTCTGGTTTCTCTATTTCGCGCGGCTGCGACGGCGCACAGTCTCCTTGGCGGTTGCGATCTCTTTTACGCTGATCCCCATTCCCTTCGTCCTGCACTCTGTCTTCGTCGGCGAGCCAGTGGTATGGTTCGCGGTCTTCTGGGCTTGGGCGGCAGTCGCCTGGATAGGGCATTTCAGGCAGCGGCATTGTTAGGACTTTGCACGAGTATTAGAAAGATGTCGAAGCCGTGATTTTGTTGTCACAACGAGATTGGCCACACGATGAAAACAACGCTATCAACACTAATGACCACCAAGATCGTGGCGCTCACCGGGCCATCCATCGTTTTTACTCTGACCATGTCTTGCGCCGGAGCCGCCGTCGCTTGACCCATTCCAGGAGGCCTTTGACGACTGGACTAAGGCGCATCTGGATGGCAAGCGAAAAGAGATAGACGCCCAGATCGCCAAAGCTCCGGAAGGATTGCGTGCCGAATGGGCTGGGGCTCGACGACAGCTATGCGCAAGCCCGAGCAGCTCGAGATTAAAGAATATCTTGGAGGGCGTCGATGTTTTTTTGTTGGGCCTCTGCGAGGTCATCTCTTAGTTTCGAGTTCTGGGCGTGACGTTGGTCAAGTCGCTCATGAAGGAGGCGTTGATCAGCCTCCGTTGTCTTTTGACTGTCTCGGACTAAAGTACATTCAGATGAACACCAGAGAACATTGAGGATCGCAGTAGAAGCTTCGTGCCTCATTAGTGGGCAGCTACTCATTGTTGAAATGGGTACAATATCTTTCTTCGGGATCTTAAACCCCGAGAAAGCTTTTCGGCATTCCACCATTGATGCTCAGACTCTGGGTATCGTGGTCTGGATTCCCTGAGTCCGCCCGTGACGCTCTACCACGCGAGCCAGCAGATTTCCGATCCCCTCGAGCAAAGCTAAGGCTGAGGGAGTGGCGTGTTCGGATTACTGTTGAACCAGGCGATGAGAAGGTCATGGCACTGAGATATTGAATTAAGATCAGTGCGAACGACATAGCTACCCGAACGTTCCGCCAAAGAACGGTAGTGCCCGAGATAGTAGCTATGAGTCTCAATGGTCTCAGGTTTTTCGGTCCGGTGGCCGAGTCGATCAAGCGTCGTCTCTATATCCGCCCAGCACAGTACCGTCGGTATCCACAGGTGCCAGACTGGGAGAAAGTCTTCCCAACTGATAAGAGATGCAACAGTCATCCAGGCTCGGTCAAGTATGATGGGGCGAACGACGCCAGCAGCCACAAGCGCATTCCTGATTCCCTCCTCGCCCAGGGCAATTACCTGTGCGACATCGCCATGGTTAGCGGCATTCAACAAATCGGCACCTAACCTGCCGTGGAAAGGCCGCTGATATGTTCCGCCAACCGTTTGCGCCAACCAATCCGCTAACGTCGTCTTGCCTGCGGCATCATGTCCGTCGAGAGCGAAAATACTTGAGGTGTCGTTCATTGGAAGGGGTGGAGCTTCACCTGTCCATTGTCATCGAAGAGTTCTATCCAATAATGCCGGCCAACTCCACGTTGAAGCACACCTCGAGCCTCCTCTCGAAGCTCTAGTTGACCAGCCGCGGATACCCTAAAGCCACCCGTCTCGCCAGCTAGGGCTAACGCCACTGCGCCGTCGACGACAGCTACAGTGACTCTAGCCCCTCGGCCCCGTGACATCCGAAGGGATTTTCGTGCTGCCACCGGCAAGGTCACAATACCACCAGGCGACATTTTGAGCCGTCGGTTCTTGACAATCGTCGGTTTCTCACCCGCATTCTTGTAGTTTGGCATGGCGGTCTCCTTTTGTTCTACCCGGAAAGAATTCTTCACCAAACACGGCCCGGTACAAGCGTCGATAGCGATCCACAACTTCTTCAGGTTGGCCACCGCTTCGCCAGATATCCTTGTCCAAGGCCTCTCCCTCTATTGAGGCGTGGCTCCGAACTCGCATGCAGTCCGGACTGATTTCTCCGTAAAGTACCTTACCGGTACGGTCGATAAAAAAACAGATGTCAATAAGCTGAAGGTTTACATTCGCAAATCGCCTTTCGATCCACTCAAAGGCCCGGCGGGCCAATCGCTTTGCTCCAACGATGTCATCTATCCATAACGCTGCGTAATCATCCGGCAGAGGCTCGTCCGCGAGGCGATTACCGGCGTCGTCTTGAAGGGGATGTCGCCAATCGAAGCAGACTAACGGATGTTCAAACCGGGCCCATCGTTGCAGCGGTATTCCACCACGGGCAGTAAGGTGTTTCTCACAATACCGATAACGGTGAAGAGGTGAACCAATATGAAACCGTTTGACGCGAATCTCGATATTGCAGCTCTTCACAACCTCCTCAGCGAGCAGTGGCCCTACCGATGTCTCAACTAGGCCGAGAAATGCGGTGGACAAATGGGTGGTACCGGGGTATGCAGCCATTTCTCGAAATAGCTCAGCTGAAAAGCGTGCCCGAACTTCATCAGTGCCAGACACCACTCCGTATCGCTGGGAAGTGAATGAATAGACCGTCGGCAGCAACCGCGCCACAGCAATCCGGGGTGTCAGAAGCCGAATTTCCTTACTCTCTCCGCGTACCAGTAGTGGAAGGGCTGTGAAATCGAATTGGACTCCGCGGATAACCTGCTCGACCAAAGGGAATCGTGACGGACAGAGGTCGATAGAAATCGGCTCACCCGAGGGCCCACGGATTGAGATTCGATCACGGCTCAGGCACTGACCATCGGGATGGACCTCCAATTCTAAGTCTTGGCAGACATCCAACAGGTAGTCGAGAGCGAGGACACTTGAGGTCATACGCGCCATTTGACGTCCCCAGAAGTATCGGTTCCATGGTGACTTGTTCTCACTAGATTCACCCTTTCGTTTAAGGTGGCTAGGACTTTTCCCGTTGCCAGCGCCGATTTTGCCAGTGCACCGGCGGGGTTGCCCGTTCTTGCAAGTCTTTGCTCCTCGACGGCGTCGAACCCGAATTCAGATATCAGCCATTCTTGTATGCATTCCTTCGACCAACGCTCCCCCAAAGCCCCAAGCGTACCCTTCGCTACATTCGCGGGAATCTTGACGAAGTAGTCATGCAGGTTTCGTCGGTCGTCTCCGTTCGCTGGAATCTGTTCTCCTACCGCGCGGCTGAGCATCCCGAGTTGCTGCCGTTGTCGCAGAATGCCAAAGCTGAAATTCCGGATAAGGAGCCTGCTTACGTGCTTGCGTATCACCGGGATTGCACCACAAAGACACACGCCATAATCAGCGAGGTTGTCGCCAGATAGGCGTTGCATCACTAACAATTCATTCGGCGAGTAGATGCCTATGTTCATTTCCTTGTCACACCACTTCGGTGATTGTCCCGCTAGCCGTCGCAACAGAACCTCCGCATCCTCCGCTACAATTAACAGGTCATAGTCAGAAAAACTCTGACTCGACACGCTTGAACCGTAGGCGATAATAGCGTGTAGCCCGCGACCACAGCGCTTTCGTAGTTCATTAACAAAGCCGAAGCGAGCAGCAAATTCTATTGGCGGCTGACTCTCCGACATTACCTCAACATCTCCATTTGGTGGTGCGATCAAAGTCCAAGCCGCCATGAATTGTCGTCGAATCGCGAGCAATCGTTCGATACCATCAGCTTCGATGTCGGCGGCAAGCGCACGAACCGTTTCTAGTAAGTCTAGCACACGCAGTTCCGGTACAATGGCAGAGTCAGCCAATACTCCGGCCTCCCATAGGTGATCGTACTTGCTAGCGATCGTTCCGTGCGAGTACCGAGACTGGATAATCGCTGCGGAAAAGGTGACCCCTGCTAGAAACAGCGTCGACTCCAGCCACAGATGGACCAATTGGCCATCCTCGGGTGCTTCATCTGGAGAAGTCCAAGAAAGGCGAGACTCCCAGCCGCCCCGCTCAGCGATAACAGCGCCGAAGAAGCGTGGATTGAACAGTGAAGACCACTGAAACAGTGATGGCGTGATGACTCTTGGATTCGGTAGATTCTCGCTGTACGCCCAGCGATGCATTGCTACCAATTCGCCCGCAGTAGGTTCGTGATCGGCCAAAAGATACGTGATTAAATATGAATAGCCCCGCCAAGTTGCCGGGCGTTCCACGATGCGGATATCGTAGCTGGGGAGGATGGCCGAGGTGGGATTCCTACTCGCAGACAGATCCTTTTTCATACGCAACAGTTCATTACAATTTCGATTGTATTCATCAGGCTCCGTGTGCCCAACCGTGAAAGCTCACAGCGAGCTGCCCTAACAGGACGCTTTCGGATTTAAGGAGAACGACGTCCCCATATCATCACTGTTGGGTCCTTGTTCTTCGAGCAACTTGAGGCCGCCGCGAGGCGGTTACTAAGGTCCAAACGTCACGCGGACCCTGTTGATCTCTGGGTTAAGCGATTGCTCAAAAGCGCTGCGAGCATCACAATGGGAGACCATAATGACATTAAGAGTGTTCCACAGTTCGGGGTTTAGCACAACTAATTCGGCAGGTTATCGTCGCCTTCGTCATACTCTTTAGCGCTACACTGCCGATATGAAGCAACACATGATTGAGGATCATCGAATCGTATGCGGCCCTTGTAGATGGCTTGACCTTCTTCCTGGCTAAGTACGATTTCCAGAGGCTTCCTTCCACAAAATCCGCGAGAGTCAAAACAGAAGGTCTAGTAGCTGTGGCAACCGCGCTCGAATCTGCGTTAGCGGAATTTACGATTGCAATCAACTCATAAAGCTTCTTGCGTGCCTGCTTTACGGTTGTACGAGGAGGAAGTGTAACGCGACGTTCCTTCCAGCCATTGGGGCTATTAGAATCGCGTTCCCGAAACCGCAAAGTTGGGCGACCGTTCTTCCTCCACTGTACAAACCCAGCCTGATAAGACATCCGCTTGACCTTCTTCTTGATCATGATCATCTCGATGGTCCTCAGAGCTAGGATTTAAAATGCGACTCGAGCCAGATTTGCAACGCTTCGGATGCGGTATCGAAGCGCAGCAGCTTTCCCATTTTCAGGTGGGGAATCTTGTCCTGGCTGTCCGCGGAAGTACGCTTATATATCCATCTGATGTCGACACGCAGATAGCCTGCGAGTTCCTGAGGCGTCATCAATTTTCGAATAGAAGTGGGCTCAGGCATTCTGTTATGCCTTTCATTTGTATGATAATTACCGGTAGGAAAATCTCGGTGAGTAGGAAGACTCGCGTAGGTTGGGCCGGACAGGATTGTACTTCCGCGCTGAATCGAAGGCAATCGAAAAAAGGTATCAAAATTGACTACAGGGGAGAAAGATGGGAAGCCACCTATAGCCAAGGCGGGATGGAAAATCGGAAAGAGAAAATAAAAAACGGGAAGCACAGACGCCAATTGCGTCCTTATTGCGTCCCGTTTTGTGTAACTGGTTGCGGGGGCGGGATTTGAACCCGCGACCTTTGGGTTATGAGCCCAACGAGCTACCAGACTGCTCCACCCCGCGACAGAATACTACATTAATTCGAAGGTGCAGTATAGCTGTCGCTGACCGCGCGCGTCAAATTCGCCACTCGCACCGGACTGGTTTCCGGCGCACTTGCATCTGCCGGCTTTTGTTCCTGTGAGACTTTGATAATGACTTCACCCGTTCGTACGAAACCGAACTTCTGCCGAGCAACCGATTCAATTACTCGTGAGTCAGAACGCAATCGTTGAACATCGCGCTCGAGTTTTTCAACACCTATCCCAAGGTCGCGAACCTTTTCGACCGCGGCCGCGTGCTTCGCAAGCGCTGCGCTCAGCTCACCTCGGGCTCGTGAGTAGACTGAAAAGCACGTCGCCGTAGCTGCAAGAGTTATCATCAATATCACTCCATCCGTAAGCCGACGCGCCCGAACTCTCCGCCTGGCGATAGGATTTACCTTCACTTCAGCGTCGGCCTTCTTGCCTGCCCTTGCAGAAGCGCGCGGCCTTTCTACTGTGTCATCCCAATATGTATTTGCGACCTGACTCAAGAAGCACCTCCAATTCTTGCTCGTTAGAAGCTTCAGCGTACACACGAACCAGCGGCTCTGTTCCCGAAGGCCGCATCAAGATCCACGATCCGTCTTCGAGAATAAACTTGGCTCCATCAATTCGATTAGTCGATGCAACGCGATGACCGGCGAACTCGCTCCGATCTTGCGCAAGCTTGCTCGCCAATCCCTGTTTCAACTCCGGCGTCAACTCGACGCCGATTCTTCCGCTCACGAGTTTTCCGACTTTGGAATAAATCTGTTTTAGCATTTCAATGAGCGGTGTCTTGCGTGTGGCGACCATCTCAGCGACCAACAGACACGCCAGGATTCCGTCCTTTTCAGGATAATGGCCTCTTATCGTAAGCCCGGCGCTTTCTTCTCCACCTAGAAATATTTTGTCTTGATCTATTAACTCACCAATGAACTTGAAGCCTACGGGTGTCTCGATGACCTCGACACCACGACTCTTGGCTAATCGGTCGACAAGATGTGTTGTAGCGACTGATCGCGCTACCGCGTCGCTCCAGCCTCGAGTTTCGGCGAGGTAATCGACCAGCAGTGCGATCACGTGATTCGGTGTGATGAATGAGCCGTCGCGATCGAGAATTCCGAATCGATCCGAGTCGCCGTCGGTTGAAACTCCCAAATCGTGTTTGCCATTGATCACCGCGTCGCGAAGCTCGTTTAGATACTCGCCTTCGGGTGTCGGACTGTGCCCGCCAAAATAAACATCGCGATAGTCGTGAAGGGTTTCGACCTTACAGCGCGCGTCCGACAGAGCCTTGTTAAGATAACCGCGACCGGTGCCCCACAGTGGATCGTAAGCGACTCGCAAGCCCGCGGTGGAAATCGCTTCGAGGTTCACCTTCGAAGCCAGGTCCTTCAAGTAATCATCCACAACCGAAATGGTCTCGACCTTTTCATCAGGAGGCGGCGATTTAACCTGTTGTCCTTCGAGCCTCGATATTTCACGTTCGATTTCTTTGGTGACTTCCGGCAATGCCGGAGCGCCATCCGATGTTGAGAATTTCATCCCGCAGTACAGCGGAGGATTGTGGCTCGCGGTAAAGTTGATGCCCCCGCTAGCGTGCCTTGATCGAATGGCGAACGCGACTGCCGGAGTCGGAGTTGCGCGATCGCACAGTAACGGCTTCAGGCCGTTGGCTGCGATCAAACGTGCGGACTCTGCGGCGAAAACTTCAGCCATAAACCTGGTGTCGTAACCGACTATGACTTCGCTGACAGGCGCGTGACTGCTGATCCAATTCGATATTGCCTGCGTGACATGGCGAACGGCGTCGAAGGTGAATTCGTCCGCGATGATAGCACGCCATCCCGAAGTCCCGAACTTAATCATTCTTGAGTACGCCCAGTCCCGAAATGGACTGATGGAACCTGCAAACCAACCGGGGCGGACAACCAAACTGGGGAGGGGGTCGTGACAGGGACGGACTGTATCATCTTTCCCGAGGGAGCGCAAGAATTTTCTTTCTGGAAAGTTAAGATTGCTTGGTTGAGGAGATACATCAGGACAGAGCGACGATGATCTCGACGTGATCGCGACATTTTCGTTATGCGATCAGAGCCGGTTATCAGAAGTGAATAACTGACAGAATGCCTCGATTGACGCTGAGATTTCAGCCAGTCCGCGTTGCAGTAAAAGGTTCAACAGTTTATTCTTTCTGAGCTTCAGCGAAGAGTCATCGAAGCCCGCAGGTCTGCTAAGCTCGGTTGTCAGAAGAAGCATTGGAGGTCACGCCGTTGCTCGATTCGGTTAGTTCAATCGTCGAACATCTCAAGACAGAAGTCGCTAAGGCCATTGTTGGACAGGACGAAGTGCTGGAGCAAGTCTTGATCGCGCTGCTCACCGAAGGTCACGCCCTAATCGAAGGAGTGCCGGGCACCGCGAAGACTCTACTCGTAAAAGTGCTGGCTCGCGCAATCGGTGCTGACTTTGGTCGCATTCAATTCACGCCGGATTTGATGCCTGCGGACGTGACCGGCACGAATATCTTCAACATGCCGACTTCGACTTTTACCCTGAGGCGCGGACCTATCTTCACCGACTTGCTCCTGGCGGACGAAATAAATCGCACTCCCCCGAAAACGCAAGCTGCGCTGCTCGAAGCAATGGAAGAACGGCAGGTCACAATTGACGGCGAAGCTCACAAATTGTCGCCGCTGTTCACGGTGTTTGCTACACAGAATCCAATTGAATACGAAGGAACGTATCCGCTGCCCGAAGCACAACTCGATCGCTTCGTTCTCAAAATCACTGTCAACTATCCGAGCGCTGATGAAGAACAACAGGTAGTGGCGAATTGGAACGCGGGCTTCAATGCGCGACGGCTCGAAGACCTGGACATTCACGCGGTGCCGGACCTGTCGGTGATTCTAAACTGTCGTGCTGAAGTTCGCGGCGTCACAGTGGAAGAGGGTGTTCAGCACTACATCGTTTCGATCATTCGAGCGACTCGAACGGCGATCAACGTCTCGTGGGGAGCGAGCCCGCGAGCCGCGGTCGCTCTTCTGCTTTGTTCAAAGGCGTTGGCTGCGATTCGGGGCCGCAGTTTTGTAACGCCCGACGATGTGAAAGAGATCGCCAAGCCCGTGCTTCGACATAGAATCGTGCTCAGGTCAGAGGCGGAAATTGAAGGCGCTTCGCCCGACCAGGTTCTCAATGAAGTGATTGCCGGAGTTGAAGTACCCAGATAGAGACTTCCGAGTCGTCCGAATCAGTCGAATCATGAAACCAATTCCTGCAGCCGCTGTTGCGTTCGTCCGAGATTCGGAGAACGGAATAGAGGTTTATCTTAGTCGCAGGCCTAATCACTTTCGATATTATCCTGGCGCGTTCGTGTTTCCTGGAGGAAGAGTCGATACAGAAGATGCCGACATTCGAGCGACGGCTCACCGCGAGGTGCTTGAAGAGATCGGTGTCGAGATTGATATGAGCCGTTTGCTTCCGCTACGCAACATTCATACGAGCGCGCATGCGGGTCCCGTCTATCATATGCTCACCTTCGCGTATCCGGTCGAGAGCGACTTCAACACTTCTCTCAATGCCGAAGAAGTCGAAGAAGAGATTTGGATAACGGCGCATGAAGCCATTGCGAGGCTCGAGCTGCCGTATCAGATAAAGGCTGCAGTTTATACGATCGCCGGCTTCGCAACTGTCGCCGAGCTGCTCGATGTTCTTAAAACCGGCAGCATAGATGAGAACTACTTGATTTGAAGTTCACTTTCACAACTCGGTTGCTTCTTTTGCTTGCCGCCGGGCTCGCGTTGCTATCGCTTGGCTGGGTCGCTCGAGGCGCGGTTTACCTGACCCTGATCTATGATGCGGCGCTGATCGCGTTAGCCGTTGCCGACTATTTGCTTTCAGAGAAAGCGGAAGCATTTCGCGTTGAGCGCGAGATGGATGAGCGATTCGCGATGGGCGCGATAAACGAAGTCAGCCTGAAAATATTCAATCGCGCAAGACGCAAAGTCACGTTCATCGTAAAGGATGAGCCTCCGGCCGAGATGGAGCTGCTAACCCCTCGTGAAGCTCAACTGACTGTTCCAGCTCTGCGCACGCGAGCCTGGCGCTACCAGTTGCTTCCGACTGCGCGTGGTAAATACGGCTTCGGCAATACCGTGATCCGATTTCGCACAAGACTCGGGCTGTTGTGGCGACAGGCGGCTTATCAGACGGCTACGGATGTGAAGGTCTATCCGGATATTCGCGAAGCGAGGAAGCACGAAATCTATGCGCATCGAAATAAACGTCCTGAACCCGGATTGCGGCGAATGCGAATACGCGGTCAGGGACGCGAGTTTGAATCGTTGCGCGAGTTCGCAATCGGGGACGAGATACGTCACATCTCATGGGCGGCTACCGCGCGGAGAGGAAAGCTCATCACCCGCCAATACACGATCGAACGAAGTCAAAACATTGTCGTGTTACTTGACACCGGACGTTTGATGACAGCGCGAATCGGCAAGCTCACGAAATTGGATCACGCGGTCAACGCGACGTTGTCGATTGCTTACGTTGCGGCGGCTGGAGGCGATAACGTTGGATTAGTAGCCTTCTCGCGGCGAGTCGTGAGTTATTTGCCGCCGAGGCGAGGGCACGATCAAATCAATCGATTGATGGAAGCGCTTTACAGCCTGGAGCCTCAAATGATCGAGCCGAGCTACAAGCGCGCGTTCAATTTCTTCAGTGCGAATTGTCACCGCCGGTCCTTAGTGGTCATCCTTACAGACTTGGTCGATCGTGATGCATCCGCCGAGTTGCTGGCGCACACGTCGCAACTTATTCCCCGGCATCTTCCGCTGATCATCACGGTCGGGGACACCGACCTTCGAGAGTTGGTTCGAAGCGAACCGGTAAGTTCCACGGATGTTTATCGACAGGCGGTCGCCGAAGAGATACTTCGCCAGCGCGAAGAAGCTTTGACTCGCATTCGTCACGCGGGCGGACTTGCGCTCGATGTTCCGGCTGGAAGACTTTCGCTTGAATTGGTGAACAAGTATCTCGAGGTAAAAGAGCGCGGGTTGTTATGAGCGTGCTCAATCGTCGTTCCGCTGCGACGCGCGGTCGGGCTTCAAAAAATAAATCGCCATCAGCAGCGCGCTCAACGCCGAAATCGAAAACTTGATCGTTGCGGGAATGTGCGCAGGCGAGATGAATCCTTCGATCAAGCCCGCGATCAGCAACATTGGGATGCAGCCCAATATCAACTTAATCGCGAGCCGCCCATTCGTTACCAATGCATCGATGCGGCGAAAATCGCCCGGCATCAACAGAGCTTTCGCGATCAATAGACCAGCGCCTCCAGCTATGAAGATTGCGGTCAATTCGATTACGCCGTGCGCTGAAACAAAAATTGGGATCTCCCAGAAGCGATAGCGAAAGCAAAGGCTCAAAACCATTCCGAGCAGTAATCCGTTCTGCGCAAGCACCCACAACGTGCCAACTCCGGCGAGAACGCCGCCCGCAAAAGCGAAAAATGTTACGTTTATATTGTTGGTCTGAATAGATGTAGAAGCGAGTGGATTTGCGTTGTTCACTGACTCGGTCCAGTTGTGATGTTCGGCGATCGATTGTTTCAACTGCGGCGCAATTCGATCTGCGAATCCTTCATCCAGAGCGCAGGCAACGCTCGCGAATCCGGCCGCGATGGTAAAAACAAGAAAGGCAGTCAGCGTGTAATAGAATGTCTTTCTGAAAACGGCAGGGAACTCGTACCTGAAGAACGAAAGGAAAACGCCGAACCCGGAAGACTCGCTTCGGTAAATCGCTCCGTGAGCGCGGCCAACAAGATGATTGAGGTAGTTGATCAGCCGTTGATCGCGCACTTCTTCACGAGCGATTGCCAGGTCCGCGGCCGTGCGGCGATAGAGCCGGCCAAACTCGCGCACCTCTTCGCCGGAGAGACCTCGCAATCGAAGCCGCGACGCCCGAGCAGTGAGATCTTCGAGCCGCTTCCATTTTGCGAGCCGCGATTCGAGAAAGGTCTTCAGCACAGGACTCAGGATACAGCATTCGGGAGTTAGAAGTCAGGAGTCAGGAGTCAGGGATATGGAGACTCTGCGGGATCAGCTTTGTTGCAGAATCCTAGATCCTGTATTCTGACTTCTGACTTCTGACTTCTGACTTCTGACTCTCATGCCTTTTGCACAGCTCATCGGAAACCAACGCATAAAAAGAGCGCTGCAACGCGCTGTCGTTGAAGACCGCATCGCGCAATCGTTGTTGATGGCCGGATCGCGCGGCGTCGGCAAGTATCAGTTTGCGGTCGCGCTTGCTCAGGCACTCAATTGCGAGAACTCTATTGAAGGTGATGCGTGTGGCGTGTGTGTTTCATGCTTGCGAATCGAGCGCAATGAACACGCCGACGTTCGAACGATACTGCGCGAAATCAAAGATCCTAACTTCAAGAAAGAGCCGAAGAGCCAGTTCATCAGAATCGACCAAATGCGTTTGATGTCTGAACAGGCTCAGTTTCGTCCTTACGAAGGACGTCGCCGCGTCTTCATCATCGACGAAGCGGAATGGCTCAGACTCGAAGCTGCCAACTCGATCCTGAAGACGCTGGAGGAGCCGCCGTCGACTACTCTGATCATACTCATCACTTCGAAGCCGTACTCGCTGCTCGAGACGATTCGCTCGAGATGTCAGATGTTGAGCTTCGCTCCGGTTGGTGCTGTTGAGATAGAAGAACACCTGTTGACGAAGAAGAAAATGCCGTCGGTGGAGGCGAAGATACGGGCGCGGCTGTCGCAAGGCAGCATCGGGCGCGCTCTTGAAATCGATTTGGATGCTTATCGTGAAGTTCGTGAAAGAATGCTTGCGATAGTGGAAACGCTTTGCTTGAATCCCGGACTGGCGACGCTGCTCAATGCGAGCGAACATCTCGGCCGAAAGCTCGAGAAGGAAGACTTTGAGATTCATCTCGACACATTGATGGTCGTGCTCTCCGATCTCTTTCGCCTGAAGCTGAACGCATCAGCAGATTTACTAACCAATGCGGACATCGTCGAACGTTTGAAGCCGGTTGCCGCGAAAATGACTCGCGATCAGATCTCAACCCTCGTGGATCGAATTGAGGAGACGCTCTTCGGCCAAATCAGAAATATCAACAGACAGCTCTCAATGGATTCTATGTTGATGCGGCCGCTTTGAAGCATCGACGCTCAGAAAACCTGCGACGCTTTCAAACTTCATCAATCAGATCACGGTCTTGTCCGGGATCACTCCATTCTTCGGGATGATCACGACGCCATCGCGTATCGAAAAGCCGTCGCCATCCAACAGCTGATGTTCAGCCTCATTGATGATCTGTACGCCTGTGCCGATGCGAGCGTTTTTATCGATTATCGCTTTGCGGATCACGCAGTTTGGTCCGATCCCGATTCGAGGAAAGCCCCGATCGATGTCAGCCTGCAATTCCTCGAGCGTCTGATAGAAGTCGGCGCCCATCATCAAAACACCTTCGAGCCGCGAGTCGTGTTCAACACGGCTGCGAATACCGATGACCGAGTCTTTGACGGTCGCGCCGTTGATGATGCAGCCTTCCGTTATTATCGAGCTTTGAATGTGACAATCGAGCAGCTTTGAACCGGGAAGATAACGCGGCCTTGTATACATCGGAGCTTCTGAGTCAAAGACGTTAAAAGGCGGAAGCGGCAAGGTCATCTCGATGTTCGCGCGATAAAATGCGCCGATCGTTCCGATGTCCTCCCAGTAGCCGTCGAATAGGTGAGTCTGCACGTTGTAGTGCGTCAGCGCCTCGGGGATTATTTCTTTGCCAAAGTCTACCGCTTCGGGCATTTCTTCAAGCAGCAACTGCCGAAGTACGTCCTTGCGAAAAACGTAGATTCCCATCGACGCAAGAAATGGCCGCTGGCGGGCCTGTTCGGACGAAAGCCCGAGTCTTGTTGTGTCGACACGCATCCGCTCGAGCGCGTCGGCTTTTGGTTTTTCGCTGAACTCGATTATTCGACCATCATCATCGATTTTGAGCAGACCAAATTCCGAAGCCTCATCGCCGCGAGCGGCGGTCACCGAGATAGTAACGTCCGCTTGCGTTTCGAGATGCCTCTGAATGAAGCCGCGGTAATCCATTCGATATAGATGATCGCCGGACAAAACGAGGATCGTATCGCCCTTGTAATCGTCAAGATGATGCAGGCTCTGACGCACCGCGTCCGCGGTTCCCTGAAACCAGTCCGGGCGTTCGGGCGTGATTTCGGCGGCGAGGATTTCGACAAAGCCATTTGTGAAGCGGCTGAATCGATACGTGCGCGCGATGTGACGATTCAGCGACGCGGAGTTGTATTGCGTAAGAATGAAGATTCGCTGGAGGTCCGAGTTGATGCAGTTCGATACCGGAATGTCGATCAAGCGATACTTGCCGCCGAGCGGAACAGCAGGCTTCGCTCTCGCTTTAGTCAGCGGGTAAAGACGCTGCCCCGCACCGCCGCCCAGTATCACCGACAACACTCTGCTGGGCGCCATCCGACTCGTCCTCCTTCAAGAGACTGGAAAGTCAATGTTTTGAGCGAAGAGTATACCCGCGCCTCGCGTGACGTGGAAGTGACGAACGCGGGAAAAGTGAAGAGTGATGAGTGAAGCGTGATGAGTGATCACGTATTACGCGTCACGAGTCACTTGGCCCATCACGCATCACGTTTCACTCTCTCCTTGTCACGGCGAGGCTGCTCTAATACGATGAGCGAGCAAATCTCCTTCTGAAATTGGAGCAATCCCGTGTTCGAAATTCGAATCGCTGACAATGTCAAGCGTGCGCTTGAAGGACGGTCTCCGATCGTCGCGTTGGAATCGACCGTGATCGCGCACGGCTTACCTCATCCGCTCAATGTCGAGACTGCTCTGGCCTGTGAAGAAGCGGTGCGCTTAAACGGAGCGATACCGGCTACCATCGGCATCGTCGAAGGAGTCCCGGTTATCGGCTTGAGCGAAGACAATATCCGCGTATTTGGCGAGGGGAAATCAACTGATGGAAACGAAATTCAGAAAGTCGGATTGGACAATATGGCGGCTGTGATGATCAATCGAAGCTGGGGTGCGACTACGGTCGCTTCAACTTTGAAACTTGCTCATGTTGCGGGCATTCGAGTGTTTTCAACCGGGGGAATAGGCGGCGTCCACCGAGGAGCCGGCGATTCATTTGATGTCTCAGCAGATCTCACTGCGCTCGCCGGCACTCCGCTGGTTTGCGTGTGTGCCGGCGCGAAGGCCGTACTCGACCTGCCCAGGACACTCGAGTGTCTTGAAACCTTCGGCGTGCCGACTATCGGTTACGGCACGGATGAGTTTCCCGCATTCTATTCACGCTCGAGTGGGCATGGCATCGATGAAAGAGTTGACACTCCCGAAGAGGCCGCGGAGATCGCCGAGTGTCACTGGAAGTTCAGCACAACGGCTGTGCTGGTCTGCGTTCCGGTGCCAGCCGAATATGAAATTTCTTCTTCGACGATTGAAACTGCTGTTGACGAAGCGATGTCGGAAGCCGCTCGAGCGGGAGTTCGCGGAAAGGCGGTTACTCCATTCTTACTTTCACAAATGGAAAGACTCACCGAAGGAAGAACTCTACAGACGAATCGCACGCTTCTTGTGAACAACGCGCGAGTCGCAGCACGCATCGCTTCGAGCTTGTGCCATTGAGTGAGTTCACATCTTTGCGCCTCTTCGAACCGTCACCGCGAGCTCGAGCGTTTTTGTTCGAGCTCTTCCAGGGTGCGTGGCCAGTCTTCCTTCAACAACCGCGATAGCGCGCGATCAGCCAGAAGTCGACCGCCCGTCTGGCAGGTCGGACAGTAGTTCGCTTCGTTCGCGGCGTATACAATTCGCTGGATAGGCGTCCCGCACTTTGGACACGGCTTGCCGTAGCGGCCGTGGACCGACATCTCGCTTCGGAAAGCGGTTACCTTTTCAGGAAAGCTCCCGCGCGCTTCTGCCGTGAGCTTGTTCATCCAAAAACGGAGTGTCCGTTGAATTGCTTCAAAGAGCCTCGAAATCTCATAGTCGTCGAGCCGCTTAGTCAGCTTGAGCGGCGACAAACCTGCTTCGTGCAGGATTTCATCCGAATAGGCGTTGCCAATGCCGCTGAAGAAGTGGGGATCAGTCAGCGCACGTTTGAGCGTGTGATTCTCTTGCGTGAGCGTTTCCTTGAAGCTTTCGAGATCGCTATCGAGAACTTCAAGACCACCCGGGTCATGCGCAGCCAATGCAGATTCACCGCGAACGAAATACATCGAAGCCCGTTTCTTGGAGCCCGCTTCGGTAAGCATCAAGGTTCCATTGGGAAACACGAAGCTCGCTAACGTGTGTCGACTTGGCTTTACGGGCTTGTCCTTCCAGTGAAAGCGACCGGCGATCATGAGATGAATGATGATGAAAAGTTCGTCTTCGAGGCCGAATGCGATCCGCTTCCCGAGCCTACGAAGATTTGTAACCTTCTTTTCTGAGGCTTCGCTCAAGGGTGGATCAACTGAGCGAAGCAGAAAGGGGCTCGAGAGGCGAACGTCGAGTAGCGGCTGATTGAGAATTCTCGCTTCGAGCGCTTCGATATAAGCGACGATGTCGGGCAGCTCGGGCACGGAGGCTATTTTATCAGACCGCGCATCTGCTTGTTGCCCGTGAACGTTGCCGGTGTATGCCCGCTCATGCCGATTTCTTGACCAGCTTCAATGGCTGCCGGTATCTTTAATGCCATGTCAAAAGTAGTTCTTGGCTCCTTAGTAATTGTCGTTCTTGTCCTATCGGTTCACGCCGGGCAAACGGCGCCTAACACCAAGGCGGCTGCGGCCTCAGAGCAGGCACGATCCGGTTTCATTGCGCCGGCGGAAGTCAACGTTCGCATCGAGCCTGACGTCCGAACGTTCGTTGTGATGGCAGCATTGAACATGGCTGGGTTCGATCGCGAGACCGGCGGCCAGCAATTGTCTCCGGCGCGAGCGGTCTTGAGAAAGGACCTCGCCAGGCTTGATCCGCAGTTGAAAGAAAGACTCGCTGCGTTTTACAAGGCTCACAGACGTCAAAGCGTTGATGAGGTATCGGATGCCGCGCGATATGCGGCAATGAGCTTGATGATGACTCCGCCTCCGGCGTTCTCAGTGAATCAAACTCCGGAGCGCGTGATACCGGATGACCTGCAGCCGTTGCTGGAGTTTATTCCGCTGGTTCGCGAGTTCTACGTTAAGAGCGGAATAAGGGAACTAGTTCCGAAGTACCTAGGCATCGGCCAGGTTTACGCGGCGGCTTATCGGAATCCGGTCGGCGAGGTGATCTACGACGTTCTCGATTACTTTCACGCCGCGCCTGAAACGGTGATCAGCATGCGCCCACTCGTGGTGACCAGCAAATCAACGGACTCGACCAGACAGAGGACCGAAGTGTTCGCGCGCAATCGATCCCGACACATGTTCGTAATCATCGATCCGCTCGCACCATTGGACACTTCGATTTTGCGAGGTGACATCCTAAATCAAAAGGAAGATTTGCTCCTGCGGAGGGTTGGCGACGACTACATTGTCATCGTCGGTCCGTCTCGAGTTGCGACGACCGAACCGGTTCGGGAAGCGATGATACGTTTTGTGATCGACCCGTTGATCGAACGTCATTTGAAAACGTCGCTCGAATACAAGGATCAGATTCTGAAGCTGCTCGAATCGGCTCCCGCCTCGCCGAAGCAATATGCGGGCAGCGTCTATTTGGTGATACGCGAGTCGCTTGCGCAGGCTGCTACGGCCCGGATGCGACGCATTCACGCGAACGCGACCCTCGGCAGCTACACCGAAGACGATGCGATGTTCGATCTCGCTAAAGGTTATTTGCGCGGCGCAGTTTTGAGCTTTCACTTCTACCAGGCGCTTGCCGGTTTGGAGAAAGTTGGAATCGGCATTGAAGACTTCTTCGATCAAATGATCGCCACGACGAACTTCGATCGCGAGGCAGGCAGGCCGAAAGAGTTTGACTCGCTGATTGCGCGCGTTTCGTCTCGGTCGAAATCATCGAAGACCGTCAACGGTGAAGAAGCGGCTGCCGAAGCGGTAATGGGCGCGATGGCGGCAAAGATCCTGACTTCCGACGACCTGATCAGGCAAAAACGATTCGGCGAAGCGCGGTCAATTCTCAACGAAGTGCTCGCGGCCGAACCAACCAATGCGCGAGCGCTTTACGGAATGGCCCAGGTCGTAAACCAGTCAGCTTCGTCTGTTGAACTCGATCCGAAAGCCGATGAGAATGACAAGATTCAGGCTCAACACGACAGGCTCGAACAAGCGATCAAGCTCTATAGAAAAGCAATCGACAACGCGTCGAAGAACTCCGAGCGATGGCTGATCCAGTGGAGTCACGTTTTTGTTGGAAGGATTCTGGACTTTCAGGAATTTCGTGCGGATGCAATCGCCGAATATGAGAAGGCGATTGCGATGGGCCCGGACATTCCGGAGGGCGCTTATAAGGAAGCAATCGAAGGAAAGCAGCATCCATTCGGACAAAAATAAAAACGGGAGTCAGAAGGCAGGAGTCGCGGAGTCAGGAGTCTGACTCCCCGACTTCGGTTTTTATTCTTCTGACTCCCGACTCCTGAGACCTGACTCCCCCCGTCGGGTAATCAACTCCCCGTTGCCTCATCTAAAAAAGTGCCCGAACACCCATTCGTTGACTCACGTAAGAAAGTGCCCGAAATCATTCGTTGCAAAACCGCCAGAATGTTCATTAGAGTCTCGATCAGTTGGTG
>Ga0070711_100000014_pt1 | contig 157171 bp, 146 predicted proteins | sample LARL53metaG_FD_65452 | JGI IMG/M metagenome (GOLD analysis project Ga0070711, IMG submission 65452) | Corn, switchgrass and miscanthus rhizosphere microbial communities from Kellogg Biological Station, Michigan, USA - LAR L5-3 metaG | ecosystem: Host-associated > Plants > Roots > Rhizosphere... | reverse complement strand
ACTCAATAACTTCTGCGACTGTTCCTGCGCCTACCGTTCGTCCCCCTTCTCGTATCGCAAACCTCAATCCCTTCTCCATCGCGATCGGCGCTATCAACTCGATCGTCAGTCCCGAGTTGTCTCCGGGCATCACCATCTCTACTCCTTCGTTCAACGTCGCTACTCCTGTAACGTCCGTCGTCCGAAAGTAGAACTGCGGCCGGTACCCGCTGAAGAACGGCGTGTGTCTACCCCCCTCTTCCTTCGTCAGCACGTACACTTCCGCCTTGAACTTCGTGTGCGGTGTGATTGACCCAGGCTTCGAGATTACCTGCCCTCTTTCAATTTCCTTTCGCTCTACTCCTCTCAGCAGCAATCCCACATTATCTCCGGCCATCCCCGAGTCCAGCAGCTTCTTGAACATCTCGACCCCGGTCACCACCGTCTTTCGTGTCGGCTTGATTCCTACTATCTCTACTTCCTCTCCTACCTTCACCTGTCCTCGCTCGATCCTTCCCGTCGCCACCGTCCCTCTCCCGCTGATTGAAAAAATATCCTCCACTGGCATCAAAAACGGCTTGTCTATCTCTCTTGCCGGCTGCGGTATGTAGCTGTCCACCTGCTCCATCAGCTCATCTACCGTTTTCTCCCACTTATCTTCTCCGTTCAACGCTCCCAATGCCGACCCCCTCACGATTGGTATCTCATCCCCGGGAAATCCGTAGCTCGTCAGCAGCTCTCTCACTTCCAACTCAACCAGGTCCAGCAACTCCGAATCATCCACCGCGTCCACCTTGTTCATGAACACCACCATCGCCGGCACTCCCACCTGTCGCGCAAGCAAAATGTGCTCGCGCGTCTGCGGCATCGGCCCGTCCGTTGCCGCTACAACCAATATCGCTCCGTCCATCTGCGCCGCTCCCGTGATCATGTTCTTGATGTAGTCCGCGTGCCCCGGACAATCTACGTGCGCGTAGTGCCGGTTCTTCGTCTCGTACTCCACGTGCGCTGTCGCGATCGTGATTCCTCGCGCCTTCTCTTCTGGCGCGTTGTCGATCGAATCGAATGACCGAAACTGGATCTTCGGATTGTTCTTTGCCAGCACCTTCGTGATCGCCGCCGTCAACGTCGTCTTTCCGTGATCGATGTGCCCTATCGTCCCTACGTTTACGTGCGGCTTTGACCGGTCAAATTTTTCCTTTGCCATATCTCTCCTGACAAATGATTGACAGATGCAGTCTGTCGCGTCCTCTTAGTTGTGGCGAACGGCCACTACAAGTTGTCGGTTCCACCGATGGAGCCGGCGATGGGGATTGAACCCATGACCTCATCCTTACCAAGGATGCGCTCTACCACTGAGCTACGCCGGCCATCTCAGTTGCGCACCAAAAGCTGGAGCGGGCGACGGGACTCGAACCCGCAACATCTAGCTTGGAAGGCTAGTGCGCTACCATTGCGCTACGCCCGCCCTTACGAGCGATGCGAGTGGGAGACGCGGAGAGGGCGAGAGTTTCGTCTCGTCTCCGCGTCATCCCGTCTCCCTGTCGCTTCCGAATGGTGCTGGGGGAAGGATTCGAACCTTCGTAGAGCCTAAGCCCGCCGGGTTTACAGCCCGGTGCCATTAACCACTCGACCACCCCAGCACACCACCAGGCCCACCTAAGCCGCGGCTATTTTCAAATATGCTAACAATCCCTTCGGGCATATACTTGTCGCGCCGAGAGCACGGATTGAAAACGGTCATTCTAACTGAGTCGCGCTACGCGTGCAAGCGGGCGACCGGCAACACGCTCTCCAGTAGCGGGAAAGCTCAAGCGCTGTCAATCCAAAGTCGCTGTCGATCCAAAGTGTAGATGGAAGTACGGAGCGGGGTAAACCTGGTTCGCATCAGCACATCAGTTCACGCCGGTACGAAGGTCCGGTTCGATGTAAGATCAGAATGTTCGACGGTTTGATTAGGCTATCGACTCAGATCGAGACGTATAACCAAGAGCTAACCTATCCAGATACGGCTGGCAGTCACGCAAACGTAGTCGCGATCATGCAGCCTCTAATCGATGATTGAGTCAATTGTCAGCAGGATTCGGACTGCATTAGTCAGAATGAAATGGAGCGGCAATAGCCATTGAACACCGCTCCCACTGTTATCGTTCTTCGCGGCGTCAATTGCCGGCCAGATACTTCGCCAGGCCCCGCGAGATGGGCTGTCCGGTGTTCGCCTCGTAGTAGCTATACGCCGGGCACGGGTTGACCTCAAAGCAATACACGCGATTGTCGGGCGTGATTTTCAGATCGATTCCCGCAAACTCCAGACCCAGCCCCTTCGTTAGGTTTACGCACATCTCTCGAAGCTTGTCCGCTAATTCAAACTCAGTCAGTTCGGCGGAATCCCCCACCTGCCGGTACGCATAGCGATAGTCCGTAGCCTCAGTGTGTACGGCGGTGGCGAACACTTCGTCGCCGATGGTGTGGACTCTTACGTTCATTCCTTCGACGAATTCCTGGAACTGCGTGGGACACCAGCCGATCAACTCGAGGCGTCTATCGTCTTCTTCGGTCATCATCTGAACGATCGAACGCATGCCGCTGATAGACTTGTATATCACGCCCTTGTGATTCCGTTGGAACTCGCGCACCAGATCCGCCTCGTTGGTAATCAGCGTTTCAGGAACTTCGAAGCCGTATTGCTGGATAAGTTGAGCTTGATAAGGCTTCGAGGAATTCGAGCCCATCGGCGCGGCGCGATTCACGACACGAGTTGGAGCGATTTCGCACCAGCGCGTCAGCGTATCGTGAAGCACTCGGCAGCGCAGACGCATGGGGGAGTCGGCAGGCTCGCGCTTCACTTCGGGCAATACTCGGTCGTCCATCAACCTCACATACACTCCGGTGATGTCTTCGAGCTGATGCGTGCTGCCGTTAACGCGGAGTGTGCCCCCGACCTTTCCGCCGTGTGATATTTCAAACTCCATTTCCATAGTCGAAAACTGGCGTTGGTTGAATAAGACGTATGGAACGTCCAGCTCGTCCAGCGCTTCTCGCACCATCGCGAGCGGGGGTTCCGTTGGAATGCCGCATAGTAGAATCATTGATCCCTCCAATGTGCTTGCCGTTACAGCGGTGCACTGATAGAAAACCCAAGTGGTGAGTCCACCGAGCTCGGCGATACATGCGAATCATGTCCTTCTTGCGCCTGCTCTGGTTCGCCGGTCAGGATCGAAGCCAGTCGATCGAGCAACTCCTCGCCTCCATAACGCATGTCCGGCATCGGAGACGCCGCGGCAAACACCCAGTTCTCATCCGACCTCTGCACAAACTCCAGGCCGAGGAGCGCGGTCCCGGAAAGCTGCGACAGCCGGGCGCAGCCCTCGCGGATGATGTCAGGGACGCCCTCGCCGCAAACAGCGCCGTTGATCACAATCACTGTGCGAGTTGGAGTTCCCATCGGAAAGAGTCGTCTCTCAATCACTGCTTCGTTGATAAGATCCCGGCTGCTCTGCTTGTAAGACGCAACCGGAAGCCCGGCCCTTGATGCGAGCCACACCCATTCAGATAGGTGTCTCCATTGTCCGCACAGGCCCTGAGGAGTCGCGCGATTGATCACAGGGCCCGGCAGCGCGTAGAGCCAACTGAGAAACAGCGCCGAGAACTCCTGCGTTGCGTACTCGCCGTCGGGAGAGTGCGCGACTTGAAGGGACGGAACCGCAATGAGTCTGTTGATCGCGCCTCTTATTGAGCCGCCCTCGATCAAGCGTTCGTCGGGAAGCCTCAGTTTGATCACCGCGCCGTCCGCGCTCACTCGGTGCTCCCAGCTCAAGCTGAACGGAAGCGCCTCCGCATAAACCATCTCGAGCGGATCGAGCCCGCGTTTTTTCAGGCCGTGATACGCCCAGCGCGCCGAGATGTCGTTTGCTGAAGATAAGACTAACCACATATATCCCTCCAGGTTTGCACGAAAAGAATTGGGGGGACAGGGATACCTGTCCCCCAGACTAGCAGTCGCTTACTTTGGCTTGTTGGGTTCCGGCTTGGTCGGAGGAGGAGGAGCGACGTCCGGCTTAGTCGGAGCAGGAGGAGCAACGTCCGGCTTTGTCGGAGGAGGTGGTGCGACATCAGGTTCTCGGTTCAGCGCTCCTGCCGACAGGTCCGGACGCAAGTCGACGCCGATGAAGTGGGACATCCTCAGCAATGCGTTTTCGAGCCGTGAAACGCGTTCTTCCACAGTGCCCGTGGCTTCGAACTTGGTTTGCGCCGGATCTGGACCGAGCGGACCGGGGTCAATGCCAACTTCTAACAGCTTCTCGGCAATGAACTCCTTGCCGTGTTCCGCCTTCTCGATCTTGAACTCCTTGATCTCGATTTTCTCCTTGCGCTCGTACTTTTCGAACTTGTCTTTGTGCTCGATCTTCTCGAATTTGTCCTTGTACTCGACCTTTTCGAGTTTCTTTTCGACGTTCTTTTCGACGTTCTTTTCGAGTTGCTTGGCGACCGCGCCTTCGAGCCTGGCTAATCGCGCTTCGAGGGCCGTGCCTTCAGCGCCCGGGACGGGGCCTCCCGGGATTTCTTGCCGAGTTTCGGTCAATTTGTTTTCAGCCTCTTTTCCATGCTCCTTGAGATCCTTGATGAAATGCTTTTCGAACTCGTGTTTCTCGTGCTTCTCGTATTTCTCCGGCTTGTCCTTGAACTCCTTGGGTTCGAGCTTCTCCTTGGGTTCGTGCTTGGTGAATTCTTTCTCTGCCTTGATTTTTTCTATCTGCTTATCGGACGACTTGGCCACCGCAAATGCGTCGGCGCGGAGAGTTGATACGGGTTGGCCTGATAGATCGGGCAGATCGGGTTGCTCGACGAGGTCCTTGCCTTCGAGTTCCTTCACGTCCTTTTCAAGCTCTTTGATCTCCTTTCTGAACTCCTTGAACTCTTTCGGCTCGTGTTTTTCTTTTACGATCTCCTTGTGGTCCTTTGGCTCCTTGATCTCTTTGGGCTCATGTTTTTCGTGCTTTTCGTTTTTGTCCTTGAGGTCCTTGTGCTCTTTGTGCTCTTTGTTGTCTTTCTGATCCTTGTGATCTTTGTTGTCTTTGTCCTTGAGGTCTTTGTCCTTGAAGTCCTTCGGTTCTTTGAGCTCCTTGGGTTCGTGCTTCAGCTCCTTCTCGGGTTTGATCTTTTCCAGGTCCTTTTCCTTTTGAAGCTTTTCGATATTCTTACTCATAATTCTCTCCTTTTTGATCGGCAGACGCGCGCTCCAGCGCCAACCAGCAAGCTGCCTAATCGGAGGCTGATACTGGACAGGGTTCTTCCTTGAAGGCAGGTGCCCTGGAGAGCGAGTCTATTGTTAACGTTCAGTTATTAACCACCCCAGCCAGCGGCCCGCCTGCAGTTTCCAGCCGCCATAGCGAGCGCTATCAATACCTCCCAAATTACATGGACGCCAAACGACTCGCGTATTTTGCAAAAAGGTCATCGACCGACGAGCAATCCTGGAGGCGCAAGCTTTTTTACATTGTTGGAGCCATCATTTCTCTTCTGGGAGCTGGTGATTGTCTGGCGAACGTAACTCGCGAATTAGCGGTAAGGCGAGGCTCCGAATCTGAATGGAGCCGGCGAAGGGATTCGAACCCCCGACCCTCTGATTACAAATCAGATGCTCTACCAACTGAGCTACGCCGGCTTAAGGTGATTGCTTTCTTACTCGAAGAATAAGCAGTGCGTCTCTTCAATGCAAGACGCGAGTTCACTATAACTGCATTCGAAAGCATCGAGTTTGGCTCGCGTGATCCTGCTTTGCTATGATCCCGCCTATGCGAGGATTTGCCTTCGCGGTGTTGAGGCGCCTGCTAACCATCATTCCGGTGCTATGGGCAGTCGTCACGCTGGTCTTTCTGCTCATACACATCGTGCCCGGAGATCCCGCGCGACAACTCGTCGGCGAAAACGCGACCGAAGAACAATATCAAACCGCGCGAGCGGAACTCGGGTTGGACAAACCGCTGCTCTCGCAATATGGTGATTATTGGTCCGGGCTTGCGCGCGGGGACTGGGGAACAAATCCTGTAACAAAGCAATCCGTGCTCGGCCGAATAACCTCACGCTATCCGGCGACGATCAAGCTTGCCTTCGCGGCGATGCTGATCGCGACGCTCATATCGATTCCGCTGGGAGTAACCGCCGCTACTCACAAGGGAAGCTTCGTTGACAGTTTCTCAACGTTGATCGCGCTGCTTGGAATTTCTCTTCCGAGCTTCGCGCTTGGCCCGCTGCTCGTTCTGATTTTCTCTGTTGATCTTGGTGTTACGCCGGTTTCCGGAGCGGGAGGCCTCGCTAACCTTATTCTTCCGGCGGTGACGCTTGGCGCGGCGATGTCGGCGATTCTTACACGCGTGGTTCGCTCGAGCGTGCTCGAAGAACTCGACGAGGACTACGTTCGCACCGCTCGAGCGAAGGGTCTGCCGGAGCGAACGGTAATCTACAAACACGTCCTGAAGAACGGATTGATTCCTGTTGTAACCGTCCTCGGGCTTCAGTTCGGAGTGTTGCTGGCCGGCGCGATAATCACCGAACGGGTGTTCTCCTGGCCCGGCGTCGGAAGCCTGCTCGTTGACAGCATCAGTGAGCGCGATTACAAACTAACGCAGGGTTGTATTCTCGTGATCGCCGCAACTTATGTGTTGGTGAATACCGGAACCGACCTAGCCTATCGATTCCTCGATCCTCGGATAAAACTGGATTGAACAAAGTCACACAATTTGGATTTGCGGTCGCGGGTCTGCTTGTCGTCGTTGCTGCGCTCTCGCCGTTGCTTGCTTCGTGGGAGCGCGTTCAGAGTCAGGATCTGGTGGCGCGACTCGATTCGCCGGATAGTCGTCACTTGATGGGCCACGATCAGCTCGGCCGTGATGAATTGGCGCGCATCATTTACGGCGCAAGAGTGTCGATGCTGGTCGGCCTTTCGGTTGTCACCATATCATCTATTATTGGAATCCTGATCGGAGCTCTGTCCGGTTACGCGGGAGGATGGACCGATCGAATAGTCTCAGGCTTCTTGTTCAACGTCTTTCTTTCTTTCCCGGGAATCCTGCTCGCCATAGCTATGGTCGCGTTTCTTGGTCCGAGCTTGAAGAACCTGATCGTTGCTCTTTCTGTGATTGGCTGGGTAGGTTACGCGCGATTAATGCGAGCGCAGGTGCTCAAGGTTCGCGAATACGATTTCGTGGTCGCAGCTCGAGCGCTCGGTGCAAGCAACACAAGAATTCTTCTCAAGCATATTCTGCCGAATTCGATTCAGCCGTTGATTGTGCAAGCTTCTCTTGGAATGGCCGGTGCAATACTCGCGGAAGCAGGAATGAGTTTTCTTGGTTTAGGGGTGCCGGAACCGATTCCATCCTGGGGCAAGATGATCGATGATTCGCGCGAGTTCTGGTTTACAGCCCCTCATCTTTTCATCTTTCCCGGCGTGATGATCGCGCTCGCGGTATTGTCCTTCAACTTCATCGGGGACGGCTTGCGAGAAAAACTCGATCCTAGACAACAGGGGAGATAAGAAGCTTTAAGGAGCGTCCACCAATCACGATGTCTCACTGTTACTCTTTTCTTTCGTAAAAGCCTCCTTGTTTACCACGCAAGGCATCTTCGCTGGGTCGCCGTCGTAGTTCCCTTCGATCACATCAATCACCGCCTGCACACAACGTCCGGCCATTCCCGCTTCGGGATCTGGTGAAAGCCGCGTCTCGTGCGTCCCCGACGCAAAGTGGTGAAATAAGCGCAAACGATCTTTGAGACGCGGATCTCGAAGCGGGCTTTCGGGCGGAAGCGGTTCCCTCTCGTATACATCCAGCGCCGCGCCCGCGATCTCTTCGTTGATTAAGGCTTCGTACAACGCTTGCTCGTCGACAACCTGACCTCGCGATGTGTTGATCAAGTAAGCCGTCCGCTTCATTTGTTTGAACGACGCTTCGTTCATCAAATGGTAAGTTGGCTGATCGGACTTGCCCGGCATCAATAGCGGGACGTGCAGGCTTAAGTAGTCGGCCTGACTCAAGGCTTCGTCAAAAGAAACGTAGCAAGCCGTTCGGCGCCTCGACGAGAATCCGGCATCGAATCGCAACTCCATCTCGCGGTTCACGCTCTCGACGAAGCTCGCATCTTGTTCGACCGGATCATACAGCAGCAAGCTCATATCGAGGCCGATGCACTTCTTCGCGAAGGCCCTTCCGATGCGACCAGTCCCAATCACCCCAACTGCCTTGCCGGTGACTTCGTCTCCAAGGAACGGATGGTGGGGATGCCAGGAAGTCCATCGATTCTCTTCGACGAGTTTCTCAGATGGATAAAGCTTGCGCGAGACGGCGCCCATAATGAAGAACGCGAATTCGGCAGTTGCTTCGGTCAGGACTTCAGCAGTATTGGTGAAGGGTATTCGGTAGCGGTTTGCCGCCTTACGATCGATGTTGTCGAAGCCAACGGCGATTTGCGCGATTACCTTGAGCGTGCCGGCTCCTGCTGCAAGCACGTCTTCGTCGATTGGATCGCGCAGCGTAGTGATGAGCGCATCGACGCCGCTTTGCACCTTCGCAAGTATGAGCGATTTCGGCGGGGGCTCAGCGCTGGGGTAGACCTCGACGTTGTAGCCGAGATGACGCAAACGATCAAGCGCCGCTTCACCGATGTCGGCTGTAACAAAGACGCTAAACGCTCTCTTCATCAGTCTGTAGACTCCGGGTGTTCAGAGTACCGACTTTAGTCGGCTGCCCGCAAATAAAGAAACACCGACTAAAGTCGGTACTCTGAACACCTGCTACATATCGACGTTTTCGGCAGATCAATCGCTATTAGTTGTGCTTTGTCTTCACTTTTTTCTTGACTTGAAAAAGACTCGCCCTTACTATGCGAGCTAACACCAGAAAGGAGGTGATCCAAAGCAATGAAAAGATTAAGACTTGGTGAGGTGGCTGAGGCCTGAGCGTGGCCAGCCGCGCGAGCGGCTGACGATGGCGTCGAGATTACTCCGCCAATTCCGTTGCTGAAGCAGGAACAGCGCGCTCATTGCAGTTTGCGGATAGGCCACGGGCCAATCCCAACAGTCCACCGCAAGCCCCGACGCATGACCGATCGAGTCGCGTCGGGGCTTGTCGTTTCCACTGCTCAACACGAGGCTCCTTCTTCCGTTTTTCAATTGACATTCATTCTTGCTCGCGTCCAAAATGAAACCCCAACTGATCCCAGCAGCATCGAACTCGAAGGGTACGGCCGAACGCACAGTTCGCCGTCAATAAAGTTTCTCGGAGGTCAATTCTGATGTCGAGTGAAACCCTGAACGGCAGTGCTGTGGTTCCTGACACAACGAAAGTTGAAAACCCGTTCCTCGCAAACTTTCGCCCATACATTCCGTCGGGCGTTGTCCTGCGCGAGCTGACTCCTTTGCCGTTGATCGTGGGAACGCTGCTGGGAATGGTCTTCGGAGCTTCGTCTTTGTACCTCGTTCTAAAGACCGGATTAACCGTCAGCGCATCGATTCCGGTTGCGGTGATATCCATCACTGTGTTTCGAGCGCTTTCGAAATTCGGATTGAAGAACGCGACGATCCTCGAGAACAACATCGTTCAAACCGCGGGTTCGGCCGGCGAATCGATAGCCTTCGGCGTCGGCGTAACGATGCCCGCGATACTCATCCTCGGTTTTGATCTCGAGTTCACGCGGGTGACTTTGGTGGCGGTGCTCGGCGGTCTTCTTGGGATCCTAATGATGATTCCGCTCCGCCGCGCATTGATCGTCCAACAACACGGCTATCTGAAGTACCCCGAAGGCACGGCTTGCGCTGAAGTATTGAAGGCCGGCGCGTCCGAAGAATCGCGAGCCGCGGCGCAAACAGGTTCAGACAAGCCGCTCGCCGAAGTGCGCGGCTTACCGATCTTCACCGGCTTGGGTCTCGGCTTCATTTACAAAGTCGCGATGGACGCGTTTCACACCTGGAAGGACACCCCTGAGAAAATCTTTGGGCCGCCTTTCAGCGCCGGTTCGATTTCGGCAGAGATCAATCCCGCGCTGCTTGGCGTGGGCTACATCATCGGGCCGCGCATCGCTTCGATCATGTGCGCCGGTGGTGTTCTGGCTTACCTGGTGTTGATCCCCTTGATCAAATTTTTCGGCGAGGGAATGACAACCGTCCTTGCTCCGGGAACCAAACCCATCAGTCAGATGAGCCCGGGTGATATTCGTAGCGCTTACATTCTGTACATCGGCGCCGGAGCCGTCGCCGCCGGTGGAATCATCAGCCTTATGCGATCACTGCCAACCATCTGGCATGGTTTGAAGGGAGGCATCAGCGACTTCAGGGCCGGTCAGGCTGCCACCAGCGGCGCGCCTCGCACCGATCAGGATATGTCGATGAAGGTAGTCGTAGGCGGGATCATACTGCTGCTCGCATTGATCATGATTTTCCCGCAGCTTCATCTTCAATGGAATCTTCTCGGCGCGCTCCTGATTGTGGCGTTTGGTTTTTTGTTCGTCACGGTCTCGTCGCGATTGACGGGTGAGATAGGTTCTTCCTCAAATCCGATCTCGGGTATGACCGTAGCAACACTGCTGCTGACTTGCCTGGTGTTCCTGATTGTAGGCTGGGATCAGCCGGCTTATTACGTCACCGCCCTTTCAATTGGAGGCATCGTCTGCATCGCGGCTTCAAACGGAGGAACTACCTCGCAGGATCTAAAAACCGGCTTTTTGGTTGGATCGACGCCAAGACATCAGCAGGTAGCAATTCTGATCGGCGCGCTCGCCTCGGCTCTCGTGCTTGGACCGATCCTCCTCAAGATGAATTCGGCTGGAACCGTGTATGTGCCTGTTGCTTCAGATCCGGCGCTCGCTTTTCCGACGGACTTCAAGGTCGATCCTGCGCAACTGCAACGAGGAGCGGATCAATTGAAGAAAGAGCGGCTCGACGGTCCACAGGGCTCAACAGACAGTAATGAATATAACGTATGGTTCAAAAGCGACGGCGAGGGCGGAAACGCGGTCAAGTATTTGGTAAACGACGCAGGTGTCCCCGTGTATCTGGCCGACCCGGCGATCAACGGAGTTCATAAGACCAGGCCCGATGGATCAAGCGTTCAGAAATACGACGCGCCAAAGGCCGTGCTAATGTCTTACATCATCAAGGGCATTCTGAGTCACAAGCTTCCCTGGGGTTTGGTTCTTCTGGGAGCGATGATCTCGATTGTGCTCGAGATGTCGGGCATACCATCGCTCGCGTTTGCGGTCGGTGTTTATCTGCCGCTGTCATCGTCGAGTCCGATCTTCATCGGCGGAATGATTCGATGGCTGGTCGATCACTATCTGCGAACGACGAAATTCAAAGGCAAGAACTTGAGTGAAGAGCAACTCACTGCCGAGGGCGACAAGAGTCCAGGAGTGCTGATGGCATCGGGCTACATAGCAGGCGCCGCTCTTGCCGGAATCATAATCGCCTTTCTTCAGGGGCTTCCAAGTCTGGCGGAATTCAACAAGCGAGTTGAAGACTGGGCCGGCGCGCACAACCCATTGTTCAATGGCGCAAGTGCAAACCTGTTGTCGCTGATTCCGTTCATCATTCTGATTGTGCTTCTCTATCTTTCAGGACGCGAGGCCATCCTCGCCGGCAGAAACAAAGAGTCGAGCGCATAGTCACGTCGAATATTTTGGAAGACTGTCGAGCAGGGCGAGCGATCGCACGCGCGCCCTGCTTTTATTTTGGAGAGCCTTCGTTTTTATTTTCGTTCTGGTTCTTCTTCACGCCGGGGCCTTTGTTGTCGCTGGCCTTGTTGCTATTCTCGCTTCTGTCTTGGTTAGAACTCCCTGCGGCTCCGCTCTCCCTGAGTATTTTTCGCAGCGCCTTTTGGCTGTTGTCCTTAACCGTGCCACTGTTTTTCGGCGCTTGTCTCTCGCTTGAAGCCTGACTACCCGCGTAATCATTTTTGTCCTTGTCATTCTCTCTATCTACGTGCGGCGGTGCGGGAGCCGGGATCGCTCGCAGCTCGGGAGGCTTGGAGGCGGGATCGCGCCGCACAGGCGGCGGAGCATTTTCCGGCTCCAGACTATCAGCCGGCGAATTTGCTGGTGCAGCATTAGTCTCGCTGGAACGCTGAGATCCCGTTTGCGACTGAGAAGGCGATGAAGGATTCTCCGTCGGTTGAGGCGCGCTCGTATCTGGAGGGAATGCTCTGTCGTCTCGCGGGTGATTCAGGACCTTGCCGGCAAGCCAACCCGCTCCCAGCCCGAACATCACTATTAGAATAACGACAAATATTTTTCCGGCGGTTGAGTTTCGCCCAGTCGATTCAGACCTTACATAAACCGGAACGAAAGTCACAACCGGCTTAGCCGGTGCGATGCCTGGCCCTTGTTGTTGATTCAGATCGTCCATCGCTTGCTCCGAGATTCAAACTCTTCACAACTTGATAACGGCAACGTCTGTGCCGTTCGCAATACGGCTCGAAGTCCCGAAACGGTGCGCTCTCAATTCGCGCGAGTGGAATGTTCCGATACAACGTGAGCGCAGATCGAACTGAAGTCTTTCACGCGAGTTGTATTGGCTTTTGCCATTTCGCTTCGTGATTCGATATTATCCTTGCGGCCATGATTAGAACTATCGAGTGGACTGACGAAGGCGTCGTCATGATCGATCAACGGCGGCTTCCAACCCACGAACTGTATCCCGTCTTCAAAACCCACGAAGAAGTGGCCGGCGCAATCGAAGACATGGTCATAAGAGGCGCGCCCGCAATAGGCGTGGCCGCGGCAATGGGCATCGCTTTGGGAACAAACAACTCTCGTGCTGTGACTCCTGATGAACTCGAACAGGACTTTCATCTCGTTTGCGAGCGTCTTTCCGTGACTCGACCGACTGCGGTCAATCTTTTTTGGGCGGTCGAGCGCATGCGTTGGGCGTTTAAACGCGCGCGACGCGAGGGCGCGTCGATCGATGACTTGAAGAGCCAACTCATTGTCGAAGCGCAGGACATCCATCGCGAAGACGTCGAAAGCAATCAGCGTATAGGCGGCTTCGGCGCAGAGCTCATTCCGGACGACGCAACGGTTCTCACGCATTGCAACGCCGGCGCTCTTGCGACAGCCGGATTCGGAACCGCGCTTGGAGTTATTCGAGCGGCTGTCGAAGCCGGCAAGCGCGTTCGGGTCTACGCAGATGAAACGCGGCCCTTTCTTCAAGGCGCTCGGCTAACCGCGTGGGAGCTCGCGAAAGAAGACATCCCGGTAACGATTATCACCGATAGCATGGCCGGGTACTTTTTGAAGTCCGGCGAAATCGATTGCGTCATCGTCGGAGCTGATCGAATTGCCGCCAACGGTGACGTCGCAAATAAGATTGGAACTTACATGGTCGCGGTAGCAGCTCACGAGAACAACATTCCGTTCTATGTAGCCGCACCGCTATCAACGGTAGACTTGTCGTTGAACTCGGGAGATCAGATTCCGATCGAGTCTCGCGCAGATGAGGAAGTGACTCACTTCCGTGGTCAGCAGGTAGCACCCGAAGGCGTCAAGGTTGCGAATCCCGCGTTCGATGTGACGCCTCATCGTTACATTTCTGCTATCGTGACTGACGCGGGCGTCGCTCGCGAACCGTACGACACTGGCCTGAAAGCGCTTTTCGGAAAAAAGGATTGATCGATTTCAGATTCTGGTTTTGGATTACGGATGTAAGAATCTCTCATCAATACTAAAGTTCAAAATCTAAAATCTAAAATCTAAAATTTGAAGATGAAATTAGAACATCGCATTGGACAACTCTTAATGATCGGGCTGCCGGGACCTGAGCTCGACCTGGTAACTCGCGGAATGCTTCAAAGCGTTCAGCCCGGCGCCGTGCTGCTCAGTGTCCACAACATCGATAGCGCCCAGCAAGTCGTCGAGCTTACGTCTGCTATACGCTCGCTCGTTGAAGTTCCACCAATCATCGCCGTCGATCAGGAAGGCGGGCGTATCGATCGCCTCAAGAACATTTTTTCGCCGATGCCGTCGGCAGATCTTCTGCGAGCATCGGACGAAGCTTCAATCGCTGCCCGCGTTGGAGAGATCGGCGCCGAAGCGCTGCGGACGCTTGGATTCAACATCAATCTCGCGCCGGTCCTCGATATCGCAGCCGATGACGCCGCCGACAATGGATTGAAGGGACGTTATCTTGGACGCTCCGTCGCCGAAGTTGTGCGGCTTGCCGGTGCGTATCTTGAAGGACTTCAGCGAGCCGGAGTTGTTGGCGTGGGCAAGCACTTTCCCGGCCTGGGCGCCGCAACCTTCGATTCGCACTCGGGCCTTCCGACGATAGACCGGCCGCGAGATGAGATATTGAAACACGAGGCGGCGCCTTACAATGAATTGTTCAGCAAAATAAACGCGCGCTTGAATGCAGTCGTGGTTGGTCACGGTCACTATCCAGCTTTCGACGGTCCGGCTCCCTTGCCGGCATCGCTGTCTAAGAATATTGTGACCGGATTTTTGCGCGAAGAACTCGGGTTTAAGGGTCTCACTTTGACCGACGATTTGGAAATGGGCGCAATCACTTCGTCGCGAGACATTTCAGAAGCCGCTGTTATGGCGGTCGAAGCCGGCATCGACATGGTTATGATTACCGGCTCGCATGACCGCGCAACTGCTGCCTGGGAATCTATGGTTAAAGCCGCTAACGATGGACGGATTACCAGGACACACATCGGTCGCGCATTCGATCACATCGCTCGCATCAAGTCGATGGTCTCGCCGCCTCATCCCTTCAGCGAGCAAGCCGTCGCCAGAATTCGCGAGAGAATCGGCGAGCTGAACCTCATACTGCAACATTCCAAATGACCAGACGGGCGAAGGCAGAAAGCAGAAGGCTGCGGCACCAACTAGTTTCTGCGTTCTGCCTTCTGCTCTCTTCATTGCTGCTCGCGCTTCCGAATGCCGGCTGCCGTCGCGGAAAAGAACGCGGTACTCTCGTGATCGCAATTGAAGTGCCTCCGCGAGGATTCGATCCGCGATTCTCAACAGGTTTTCAAAGCTCCGCTCGAATAATGCAGTTGATCTACGACACTCTGGTGGTGCGAGATGAGAAGTTCGAGTTCGTTCCATCGCTCGCGGAGAAATTTGACGAATCGGCGGACCACCAGACATTCGTATTTCATATTCGCTCCGGCGTGATGTTTCACGATGGCAGACCGCTCACCTCCGCCGATGTGAAATACACATTTGAATCATTACTGTCGCCTGCATTGAAGTCTCCGATACGAGGCGCGGTCGACAAAATAACGTCGATCGATGCTCCCGATCCGTTGACCGTTGTTTTTCACGCGAGGGAGCCGTTCTACACTTTCATCGGCAATCTTCCTGCAATCGGAATCATTCCTGATAGCGCCGGAACGGAAATCATCAACTCTCCAGTCGGTAGCGGGCCCTACAGATTTTCATCTTACAACGAAGGTGATTCAGTCAGGCTTGAAGCCAACCCGGATTATTGGGGCGGCGCGCCGAGCATTCCGCACGTTCAAATCAAGGTCGTCACCGATAACAGCACGCGCCAGGCGGAATTGATGAGCGGCGAAGTCGATCTGGCTTACAACGCGCAGTTCGATCCTGAAACAATTCGCGCGCTCGGCGGGCGTCGCGATATGCAAGTCGTAATCGGAGACGGCGCGAGCATCGGATATCTCGGGCTGAATGTTTCGGCCACATCAGTTCTGGCGAACCAGAAGGTTCGGCAAGCGGTGGCTTATGGCATAGATCGAGAAGTTATCATTCACCGATTGCTGAGAGACCAGGCGCGCAAGGCGAATGCGATTATGCCGCCTGAGCATTGGGCCTACAATCCGAATGTTACCGTTTACGATCACGATCCGGAGCGCGCTAAACAATTGCTCGACGAAGCGGGCTACATCGACCCGGACGGCGATGGGCCCAGGACTCGGCTGACGCTCACGATGCTGACTACGACAACTCAGCTTTCGAGGAATATTGCTTCGATCATGCAAGATCAGCTCAGGGGTGTCGGCATCCAGCTCGAGCTTCAATCGCTCGAATCCGCAACCTTGTTCGATAAGCTCGGCAAAGCGCAGTTCGATCTTTATTACCTGATCGGCATCGGCTTCAATCAGCTCACTGACGTTTTTCAGTTTGTCTATCATAGCCGTTATCAGGATCCTGAATTCAACGACCTGATCGCTAAGCTGCGAGCGTCTGTTGACGGGGCTCCTGCTGCCCTGTTCGATAAAATCGCTTCGGTATTGTCAAAGCGAAGCTATTGCTCGAACCCTGAGGTCGATCGGCTCGCGCAGCAGGGCCTCGCGGCCGATTCAGCTGCTGCAAAGAAGGAACTGTATCTTCGAGTATCGGGTTTGCTCACCGATCGCGGCGGCCAGAACAGAATGCGATACTGCAATCCTCAGGTCGACGAATGGATAATAGAAGCCGAGAAAGCCAACGATCGTTCAACGAAGCTCGAACTCTTCGCGAAGATTCAGAAGACCGTATCGGACGAGCTGCCTCAGATTTATTTGTGGTACCCGGCCAATGTTCTCGTCGCCAGCACGCGCGTAGGCAACATTCAAATCGAACCCTCGGGTTCATGGTACTTCGTCACAAGATTGACGCTGGAACGAACCGGAGGAGCACAGTGACGCGGCGACGCGGCGACACGGGGACGCGGAGAGAAGCCGCCTCGACGCGGAACGCCGCGTCGCCGCGTCCCACAATCTCCGCGTCCCGTCTCTCACGCAGCACGATCATCATCGGTCTGGTGAGCCTGCTCGGAGACATCAGCTCAGAGATGATCTATCCGATTCTGCCGGTCTTCATCACTCAAACTCTTCGAGCGCCCGCGACCGCCGTCGGCTTGATTGAAGGCATTGCCGTCGGTTCAGCAAGCATCGTCAGCGGAGTGTCAGGTTGGATCTCGGACCGCATTCGCCGTCGCAAGCCTGTAGCGTTCGCGGGCTACGCGCTCACCGCGTTGTCTCGCCCGATGATCGCATTCGCATCCGTGTGGCCGGTCGTGCTTGGAGCTCGATTCGCAGACCGGTTCGGCAAGGGAATTCGCACCTCGCCGCGTGATGCATTGCTGGCTGAGACTTCGGCTGCGAAGGATCGCGGACGCTCGTTCGGATTCGAACGCGCGATGGATTCCGCAGGCGCGGTGTTAGGGCCGCTCATTGGGCTTGCGCTGGTCTCGTGGGCGAGTATGCAAGCGAGAAAGATTTTTCTAGTCTCAGCGATTCCGGCAACCCTTGCGTCACTGTTGATTCTTTCGGTGCGAGAGCGCCGCTCCGACATCGTCGCCGGCTTGCCGAACATCCGGCTTTCCATCGCGGGCACGACTCGAGACTATAAAAGGTTGTTGATAGTCGTGGGCGTTTTCGGTCTCGCGAATTCTGCGAACGCGTTCCTTATTTTAAGAGCTCAACAATTGGGATTAACCACGGGCGCGACAATTCTTACTTATGCTCTTTTTAACGCCGTCGCTTCAATTGCATCGATGCCCGCGGGCGCGGCGAGCGATCGCATCGGGCGCCGCAATCTGTTGATAGCCGGTTACGCGATCTATGCGCTTAGCTATGCCGGCTTCGCATTTGCCTCGTCGGGCTGGCTAGTGTGGCCTCTGTTCGCGCTCTACGGTTTGTTCCCGGCTTTGACTGAGGGAGTATCGAAGGCCCTCGCAGTGGACACCGCCGGCAAGTCCGGGCGAGCGACCGCGCTTGGTATTTATTTTGCCGTGGTCGGCATTACAGAGATCGCTGCGAGCTCTATCGGCGGAATTCTCTGGGACAAAATCGACTCGCGTGCAACGTTTTATTTCGGAGCGGCCGTCTCTTTCGCTGCGGTCGTGCTGTCGTTCGCGCTTTTGCCCCGCAGGCAAGTTAATTGAGTCTGAGCCGGCGGCTTTCCGATGGTTCGAACAGCGCAATCGTGAATTGCTCAACAAGCGAAAGAGCCTACGATTTGGGTCGTGGGCTCTTTCGGTTTTGGTTAGTCGATCTACGGTGACGGAGGTCTGTGGTTACCTTCGCCTCTTCTGCGGTCCGCTCCAGGATTCATCATCTGATGCCTGCGATATCTTCTATGACGCCGGCGCATTCTGCGAATTCGTCGCCGAGCTTCGCCCGGACGTCGATCTTCCATTCGCGTCTCCGGCCTTTGATCCCGAGGCCGTTCCTGCCCCGCAAATGCCGAACCCGTTATTAGCGAGACGGCCATCATTACTAAAGTGATTGACAGCTTCTTCATTCTTCCTCCAGTTGTTCTCAGTCGCTGTCCACATCTGTTCTGGTGAACCTGCAAGCATTGTATCAGGCTCGCGGCTGGCTCTCGAATCGAAATGCGCTTCGACTCGCTGGACTGAAACAAATGGACTCGAGGTTGCCCTCGGCCTGCCTCTTGAAGATAATCGCTTCTGCAACGCGACCGTAGTAGCCGCCCAAACTCGATAGGAGAATTTCATGTTGAGCACCATGCAAGATCGTCCGTTGACGATCAACGATATCTTCAATCACAGTCGACAAGTGCACGCCGACAGCGAAGTAGTCACCTTTATGGGCGATGACTGTCGACGGGCTTCATATGCACAAGTCGCGGATCGAGCCGAGCGATTGGCTGCAGTGCTCAAAAGGCTGGGCATACGAGAAGGCGATCGCGTCGGAACTTTTTCGTGGAATACTCAGGAACACCTCGAAGCATACTTCGCGATTCCATGCATGGGAGCCGTGCTTCACACCCTTAACCTGCGGCTGTTTCCCGATCAACTGACCTACATCATCAATCACGCCGAAGATCGAATGATCATTGTCGACGACTCGCTCATCCCGTTGCTCGCTCGTGTCGCGCCCGATTTGAAAACAGTCGAGCGCTACATCGTCATCGGCGACGGCGATGCATCGGTTCTCGGAGATGTACTGCGCTACGAAGAACTCCTCGCTGGCGAGAAGCAAGGATTTGAATGGCCGGAGCTCGACGAACGTTCGGCGGCAGCGATGTGCTACACCAGCGGCACGACGGGTAATCCGAAAGGCGTTGTTTATTCGCACCGCTCGACGTTCCTGCACTCACTCGCTCAGTGCGCCGGCTCAGTGTTCGCACTGACAGAGCACGATCGAATCATCCCGGTAGTCCCGATGTTTCACGCGAACGCGTGGGGCTTGCCTTACGGAGGATGGATGGCCGGATCAGACTTCATAATGCCAAACCGTTTTCTTCAGGCCGAGCCGCTATGCCGGCTGATGACCGCCGAGCGGCCCACATTCGCAGGAGCGGTGCCAACCATCTGGAATGAAGTCTTGCGCTACGCTGAGAACAATGAGGTCGTCGATTTGTCTGCGCTTCGAATGGTGATCTGCGGAGGCTCGGCCGTGCCCCGAAGCTTGATGGAACGATTCGAACAGCGCTTCGGTGTGAAGATCATTCAAGCGTGGGGAATGACCGAGACCAGTCCGCTTGCCGCGATTGCATATCCGCCGAAGGGTTGCTGTGACGAAGAGCTTATGGACTGGCGCTCGAAGGCAGGCCGCATCAAGCCCGGCGTCGAGCTTAGGTTGATGGACGGCGAAACCGTTCTGCCCTGGGACAACCAGGCGGTCGGAGAAATCGAAGTGCGTGGTCCGTGGATCACAGCGTCTTATTACGGCGACGACACGCCGGAAAAATTTCACGACGGCTGGCTTCGCACCGGCGATGTCGGCACCGTTGATTCGAAGGGTTTCATTCAGATTACCGATCGGGCTAAAGACGTGATCAAATCGGGCGGCGAATGGATATCGACGGTCGAGCTCGAGACTACTTTGATGGCTCATCCCGACGTTATCGAAGCAGCAGTGATCGGTGTTCCCGACGAGAAGTGGGACGAGCGCCCGCTGGCGTGTGTCGTGTTGCGAGAAAAGGCCGACGTGACAGCAGATCAGCTTCGCACTTTCCTGGCTGAGCGAGTTGCGAAGTGGTGGGTGCCCGAGCGCTGGACTTTTATCGATGAAGTGCCGAAGACCAGCGTCGGCAAGTTCGATAAAAAAGTGTTACGCGCTCGCCGCGAGCACGGTGAGCTGAATATCCTTGAAGCAGGATCACGAGCCGCGGGCTAGAACGATGTGATTCCAACTAATCGGCAAACGGAGGAAATATGAAACACGTAAAGGTGAGTTTGCTAGTAATAATGATGACGTTTGCGCAATTTGCGTATGCGAAGGAGAGTAAGAAGACTTCTCTCTACGATTGCATCGGTGGCTCGGAAGCAATCGGGAAAATCTTCGACGAGGTCGGAGGCCGAATGGCGGCTGATCCTGAATTGGCAAAATTCTTTCAGGGCCAGTCTCAGGAAGCATTGATGGCCCAGCGGCAGCGCGCCATAGAGTTCCTTTGCCACGAAACAGGAGGACCTTGCACGTACAGCGGACGCCCGCTCAAAGAGGCACACGCAAGCCTCAACATCACCGAGTCACAATGGAAGGCTTTCCTGAAACATTTGACCGCAACGCTTGATAACCAGAAAATCGGCGAGAAGGAAAAGAACGAGTTCCTCGCAGTGGTGAAGCGCTTCAAGTCGGACGTTGTCGCAAAGAAATAGCGCTGTGCGGTAGAATTACCGCGAACGCGAAGCCGCGGGAGGAAGTCATGCAGAAAGAACTCACAATCAATGTCGATGAACGTGTCTACGATCAATTGCAGAGAATCGGTGGGCCAGAAGACATAAGTCAGTTCATCGAGTCTCTGATCCTTCCACAGCTCACCGACGCGGACCTTGAATCAGGCTACCATCAAATGGCTGAAGACAAAACGCGCGAAGCCGAAGCGCTCGAATGGACCGAGGCGATGATCGGAGACATCGATGCTACGAGGTGAGGTCTGGTGGATCAACTTTAAGCACTCAGTAATCAAAATACAGGTTGGAGCTCTTCCCTGGAATGCATTCATAGTCACGCCGACAACGGAGCGTTCGATATGTCGAAGATTTGGGACGAACGAGAGAAATCACTCGAAGACGAATATTTTCGCCGCAAGGAGCAAGAGCTGATTGAACGGCTTCATGCGCTGCGCGCCGAAGAAGAACTTCACAAGAAAGAACAGAGCGCCCTCCTTCGCTGCCCCAAGTGCGACGGCTCGCTCAAAGAAGTGAAGTACGAAGGCGTCGCGATAGATCGATGCGAAAAGTGCAACGGCATATGGCTGGATGCCGGTGAGCTCGAGAGATTGACCGGCGAGGACGAGAGTCACGGGTGGTTGAGCAGGATGTGGAACAGTCTTTCAAATAGATAACCGGGACAAATCCGAATCCCACGCCGCCTCCGTAAGAGACCAATGTGAGGCTCGGAGGCGACAATGCAAAAGTCAAACAGCGCATTCAGTGAAGACACCAAACTTCGTTTTGCTGCGACCGCTTATTACGCGGTAGTACTTGCAGCTTTCGTGATGGGATTGTACGGATTCTTCTCGCTGGTGTGGCTTGCCAGTGCGGAGGTTCAGCACAGCGTCCAGGTGTTCGGATTACTTCGATGACAATCAACGAAGTTTAAGCTCGAAGCACTTCAGCTTCCTTCGATAGTTTTTATTGCATCGATGGCCGCCCGGACGAGGTAAGGGTCCTTATCGCGGCGCGCTCGTTCAAGCGCCGGGAGTGACGATCGATTACCGATTTGTCCCAATGCAGTTGCTGCCTGACGTTTGGCCTCTTCATCCGAATCCTTCTCCAACACATTGATAAGAGCCGGAACCGCCTTCATCGCATCGCGCTTGTTCACGCCGAGCGCGTGTGCCGCTTGCGCGCGAACGAACGGGCTTTTGTCGGATAAGGCCGTCGAGAGAGCGTTCACCGCAGAAGCATCTGCGTGGTCTCCAAGCGAAACAGCGGCGGCGCCACGCACCTCCTGATCTTTGTCTTTCAGGGCCGAAACCAGGGCAGCAGTTCGATCGGACCCGGAAAATCCGGCGAGTGCGTACGCGATAGTTTTCCTCACGAACTTGTCTTTGTCTGCGAAGAGGCGCGAAGCAAGCGATGATTCGACCGGCTGTTCGTTACGTTCGCCGAGCGCAGCGGCAACAGCCGCTCTCACTCGCGGCGACGGATCTGTTAACGCCGACACAAGCGCTGCAGATGCTGCGTCGCCCTTCAATTGTGTAAGTTGGAACGCGGCATCACGACGTGCTTCTTCGTCTGCCGATTTGAGCTGATTGGCCAAGCGTGAGACTTCAGCGTCGGGTTGGCGTGAAACCTGGCTGTGCGAACCTTGATCCGATGAGATGGTATTACCTGACGCGTAGGGCGCAATAAAGAACAAAACGACTAGCGCTGTGAAGCAACAAACGTAGGGTGCTCGAGCTTGCATCTTCGATCGATCACATCAGTTTTCTCGACGCAAACGTCGACGCGCGAGTATCGGCTCTTCGCCTTACGCGATCCCATTCTGTGACGACACGAGCCTTTCTGTTTTCGAGGGCATCGGCGAGCAGATTCATGAGCTCATCGTCGAACAGATCAGGTTTGCTGGCCTGCTCGCGCAACGATTCCATGATGTTGATGTAGTCGAGGACTTCTGCGATTTCGGGTTCGGAAAGAGTTTCGGCCTTGCGTCTGAGCACCTGGCGATTCGTGATCCGTTCTCCCATCATGCACCTCCCTGGAGCTGCGCGGGAGGCCGATCACGCTCACGCGGCCGGATCAACCCGCTGGAGGACTTTTTTCAATTGTTCGTGAGACGCCGCCCACGAGCCTTCTCATATTCCTCGTCTTGTCCTGCCTTTTGTTGCGTTCGATGGGCTCATAATAACGAAAGCCGATCGGCAAATCAAGCGACAGTAACCTGCGCAAAAGCTTTATGAAGACTGTGATTGCGATCGGTTGACACTCGTCAAGAACGACACCTAGAATTGACTGCTCAGCTTGGAAAGAAGGAGTTCACGTTGGTACAAAGAGACACGCTGACCGAAAACGTCCCACCGCATTTTGCCGATCGAACAATTCCATTCAACGAACCTAAACCGGTTTCGGCCGCTCGGCGAGCCGGGGCGGTGATTGCAGCATGGCTGATCCCCGGCGCTGGTCACTTGACTTTAGGAAGATACGGCCGCGGGGTTCTATTCTTCGTGACGATTATCGGAGCGTTTATTGTAGGCTTGAGGCTTCACGGACACCTCTACACGCCGACAGTCGCCGAACCGGGCTCATTGTTTCACTACGATTTGATTACGGTGCTCTGGTCTTTCGCGCAGGTCGGCTCGGGCCTGTGCTATGTCGCGTCGTTTGTGATGGGAATCGGAATGACTCCGATCCAACAAGCAGCCGCATCCCCAACTTTCGAATACGGCAACACCTTCATGTTTCTGGCCGGCCTTCTAAACTACCTTGTGATCCACGACGCATTTGATATCGCGGCAGGGAGGAAGCGCTGATGCACGTGTTGATGATGTCGTTATACGCCGCGATGGCCGCGGTCGTGCTTGCAACGGTCGACCCTAAATCCGATACGACGCGTGAGCGCGTGCTGCACGGGCTAAAAATTTTTGGCTCTTTTCTGGGAATCGGCCTGCTGCTCTCATGGGTCCTGCTTCCGGTTCCCTGGTGACGGTGAATGCCGCACATCCTTGCCAACCCAAAACATCAGCCTCCCCAGCAGCCAGTGTTCTGTCTTGGAAGAAACACTCCCGCGCGAGCCTTGGGTACTGTCCTAACGTTGTGTTGCTGGCTTGCGGCTGTCTTGGGCAGCCCCGTAGGGGCGACATATTTATAGCCCAGGGCGTCAGCCCTGGGTTCGGAGCAGAACGAACCACCGAGCCCCGTAGGGGCGACCGAGATTCGCTGTGCCGCATTCGCATTTTCAATCGACTTTCTGCCGCCCCTCCGGGGCTAGGAGGCCGTGCGGTGCGGCCTTTGTACGCAGGGCTCGCGCCCTGGGCTATAGATATGTCGCCCCTAACGGGGCTACAAGTCCTTTCCAACGCAACTAACTTCGATTCGCGGCAGCCAACCACGAGCTCTCCCCAGATGTAGCAACACTCAGTCGGACACCACGGAGCCTTGCAACTACTAACGCAAGACTGTATTCAGCTTGCCTTGAGATTACGCCAAGCATAAAATGCAAGGCGGCCCCGATAGAGTTATTCTTCGAGGCTCCAATTCCCTTTTCTTGAAGAGCTTGAATGAAGGACGGGTCTGGATTGAATTCGTCTCTCGTCCGGCCCAACCTTGTTTGTAAAGGAGACTACAAATGGAACGAATCGTTCTTAGGCACCTGAGCGGCTCGAAGGCAAATCAGGTCGAAGAATTCCCGATAGCACATTTCAAAGAACTCATCTTTGGACGCGATCCTTCGTCCTCAGTCAAATACGATCCAAACATCGACGATCTGGTAGGCCGGCAACACGCCAGGATCATGCAGGACCCGGCCGATCAGACTCAATTCACGCTCACTGATCTCAACAGCCGGAACGGAACATTCGTCAACAGACAGAGAATAGTCGGCTCGGTCAAGATCGCCCCCGGGGACATGGTTCAATTCGGCGCCGGGGGACCGGAGTTTCAATTCGACCTCGAGCCCCGTCCGCAGCAATACATGCAACAGACTCGAATTCCTGGCCAGGGAACGACGGCGAGTTACGGCTCGACTCCGGCTACTACACCGCCAACGCGAATGGGAACGGGTTCATCGCCTGTACCTCCAACAGCGATGCCGATGGGAATGGGTTCAATGCCTCCTCCCGGCTCGGTTGGTAAAGCTACGGTCGAACGCATGATTTCTCAGACGAAGAGCGACAGCCGCAAAGTGATGTTCGTCGTCGCCGGAGCGCTGATACTGATCGTGATTCTTTTGGCCGGCGTCCTGGTTTATCATCAGATCTCTTCAAACCGGCAACTGGCCAGCGACATAAATGCGGTATCGGCAAACGCTCCGATGAGCCCGGCGGATATCGCCAAGGCTTACACGAATTCTGTTGTCTACATCGAAGCCGGCTGGAAACTGATCTACACTTCCAACGGTGGCCAGGTTTATCACAAGTACATTACGAACCAGTGGAAGGATCAGCAGGGCAATCTGCATTATATAGTCAACGACGGCCGCTCCTCGGTCGCGACTTACGTTTTGATTGGGCAGAACACGGTCGAGCCATTGCTGACCCTCGATAACCGAGGGGGCCTCCCAATCGGAGGGGAACACAGTGGAACGGGCTTTTCGGTAACCAGTGATGGTTTCATCCTCACGAACAGACACGTCGGCGCCACCTGGCGCACGAGCTACCATTTTCCGGACTCTGCGACACCCGGCGTGGTCATTTCAAACGGGGGTATCGCACTTCGACCTGACGGCACGCCGCTTCTGGTTGCCGCGCCGTCTGATTGGGTCCCGTCGGAAACAAAACAGGCCGGACAAACGCTTCAAGGTGGCTTCGACGGCAGGAACGATTATCTCAATGTCACTTTTGCCAAGAACGAGCTGCGCATTCCGGCTAAGGTCGCACGCGTATCCGATCGTCACGACGTCGCTATGCTAAAGATCGATGTTCCCGACTCAGTTCCGAAAGTTGAGCTCAACGACAACTATGACACGATCAAGCCCGGAGATGCATCGATAGTCCTTGGCTATCCGGGAGTCTCTCCTCCGGTCTACGGCGTCATAAGATCGCAAGACGTTTTCAATCGAGAGGCCCAGCTTAAGATCATTCCAGATCCGACCATAAGCGTGGGCAACATCGGACGAGTGATTCGCGGACAAGATGCGAACGGAACCAACAAAGACATGGTCTTCAGCGGGTTCGGAGATGCTTATCAGTTGACTATTAACTCGACAGGCGCCGGCAACAGTGGAGGGCCCGTCTTCGATGATCACGGCCGGGTGACCGGCATTTTCTTCGCCGGAGGTAGTCTGGGAGGAGCGTCCGTCACGTATGCGGTTCCGATTCGTTATGGCAAGGAACTAATGAGCGTGACTTCGCCCAGGTGAACACGCGAAAATACCAAATTGACCGGAGTGTTCACGACGTGAGCACTCCGCGAGCGAGAATATGAGCACTGCCATTTTGATCAATTCAATGATTGGTGAATACCGCCTCACGCGGAAACTCGGCGAAGGCGGAATGGGTGAGGTCTATCAGGGCGTTCATTCAAAGATAGGCCGCATTGTTGCGGTCAAAATTCTGAATCAGGCGTCCTCCGGTCCGCAGTTCGTCGAGCGATTTCTGAATGAAGCTCGGATACAAGCCGGGCTTCAACACAACAACATCGCGACCCTCTACGATTTCCTTGAATTCGGCGGCAAGCCCTGCATCATCATGGAGTATATTGAAGGGCAAACGCTGACTGAATGCATCACCTCCTGGGGTTGCCTTCCTCTCGCGGATGCGATTCGATATTTTCAATCGATAGTTGAAGCGATCGACTACGTCCACGGCCGAGGCATCGTCCATCGCGATATCAAATCAAACAACGTCAAAATCACGACGACCGGTCAGGTCAAGCTGTTGGATTTTGGAATTGCGAAATCCGGCGCGAGCCCGTCGCTAACCGTAACCGGCGCGTTCATTGGAACGCTTCAATACCTTTCGCCCGAGCAGCTGCAGGGCGGATTCGCCGACGCTCGATCGGATATCTGGGCGCTTGGAGTCCTGCTTTACGAAATGACCACGAGTCATCTTCCGTTTGAAGCTACGACGCTCGGAGATCTGTATCAGAAGATCAGCAAGGCGAACTATATTCCCGCCAGCACGATGAATCAGAGCGTGCCGCGGGAAGTGCAAAGCATAATCGCACGCTGCTTGAAAAAGAATCCGGGCGATCGATATCAATCTGCTAGAGATCTTTTGCAGGAAGTGAATCGCGTCGCGGCTGGTCTGTCGTCATCGTCCGCGCGGCCGACCGTGCCGGCGTCTTGGACGGCGCCGAAGAATTTTCAGCCCGCGCCGTCCTATGCGCCGCAACCTCCGGCGAGTGTAGCCGCAGCTCCGAGCTCCAAATCGAAGATGCCGTTGATTGCTGCAGCGGCGGGTCTAATCCTTCTGCTGCTTGTTGGCGGACTGTACTTTCTTCTGAGCGGCACTTCCACTTCGACGCAGAGAGAACGTGGGCAAACAGATCAATCCACCGCAGGGGGGCGCCGCGGGGCTGGTGGTCACGAGGAGACATATACCATCGATGCCGCTGAAGGCCGGGCCGATGTTTTCATAAGCGGCGAGCGCGTGGGATCAACACCCTATCAGTTTCAGGCGAGGCCGGGTGAACAGGTTCGTCTCGTGTTGAAGCGCGAGGGCTACAAGGATAAAGAGGTCGACGTGTCTGCCAGCGAAAACAAGAAGATGTACACCTTCATGCTCGATAAAAAATGACGATTACGAGCTGAGATGTGGCGGCGTTTCGCGTCACGCGCGCGTGAGGTTTCCCGCTTGGCACAACAAACCGCAGTGAAATAGAATCTATCGATTCAAAAATCGAGCAACGGTCGAGGTCGAAAGTCATAGTTCCTATGTTCAAATCAAACAAGAAGACGAAGCCTAAAAAATCCAGTGCCGCAGAAACAGTAGCTCTGGTAAAACCGGGGAAGTTCGAAATAGTCGCCGGAATGTCGAGCGACGTCGGCTGCGTGCGCGAATTGAATGAAGATTCAGGCACGTACGTTCAGCCGAATGATCCTGAAGTTCGCGCCAACAAGGGCTTGCTGATCATGGTTGCCGATGGGATGGGTGGCCACTCAGCGGGCGAAGTGGCAAGCCGCCTCGCAGTCGAAGTTGTCTCGCGCGAGTACTACGAATCGTCGGGCGATCCTCAGTCCGCTCTGAAAGCCGCTTTCCGTAAGGCTAATGACACGATTCACAAGGCCGCCGAAAAAGATGAGAGCAAGAGTGGTATGGGCACGACCTGCACTGCCCTGGTATTGGAGAACGGCACAGCCATTTCGGCACACGTCGGCGATAGCCGTCTCTACCTCGTTCGCAATGGATCGATCTATCTGATGTCCGAAGACCACTCCGCAGTGATGGAGATGGTTAAAGCAGGGTTGATTACACTCGAGCAGGCGCGCCATCATCCGGATAAGAACGTGATCCTTCGCGCGATGGGTAGTCACCCTGAAGTTGAGGTCTCGACATGGAAGGAACCCTTTCCTGTAAAAGCCGGTGATAGTTTTTTGCTGTGCTCAGACGGTCTCTACGATCTGGTCGAGGACGAAGAGATCAAGCACATCGTACTTCTCGGCGAACCGCAGTCTGCTTGCGAAAATTTAATTGCGCTCGCTAAGGAGCGCGGAGGTCACGACAACATCACTGTCGGCATCGTGAGCCTTAAACCGGAGGGCGAGGCAGTGAGTGGGCCTGTGCCGGAAACGCGCCAGGCGGAGGCATTCGTATGATAGGCAATGTAGTCGGAAGCTATAAGGTGACTGAAAAAATCGGCGAAGGCGGCATGGGCGCCGTGTTCAAAGGCATCGACCTGATGCTCGAGCGCGAAGTCGCAATCAAGATGCTGCGTCCGGAGTTGGCAAGTCAGCCTCAAGTGGTCGAGCGATTTCGCTCTGAAGCGGTCACGCTTGCAAAACTGAATCATCCCAACATCGCTACCCTTTTCAGTTTCCTGCGGCAAGGCGAAGACTTCTTCATGGTGATGGAGTTCGTGCGTGGAGAGACATTAGATAGCTTGATTAACAGAACCGGAGCGATGCAGTGCGAACGGGCGATTGCGCTCCTTAATCAGGCGCTCGACGGAATCGATCACGCGCACAGAATGGGAATCATCCATCGCGATATCAAGCCGGCAAACATGATGCTGACCGAAAACGGCATTCTCAAGGTCATGGATTTTGGCATAGCTCGAGTGCTTGGCACTTCGAGAATGACGAAGCAAGGCAACATCGTCGGCACAATCGAATACATGTCTCCCGAGCAGGTTCGCGGACAGGAAACAGACGCGCGCTCTGATATTTATTCGCTCGGAATTTTGCTATATGAAATGCTGACCGGGCGGGTACCGTTTCATTCCGATAGTGAATACGATTTGATGAGAATGCAGATTGAAAATGCGCCGGAGCCGCCTCGCGTATTCTGTGCTCACATTCCGCAACCCGTTGAACAAGCGATAATGCGATCGTTAGCTAAGCGGCCCGAGGCGAGATTTCAGGGCGCGGCCGAGTTTCGCACTGCTCTTTCGGGCGCGCTAAGCGGAATCGCGCCGACAATCATTGCTTCTCCGGCGACGACGCCTCCAGCAACGCGACTTGGTGACGCAGTTCCTGCAGCAGCGGCCTACGGAGTTACCGCAAAAGAAACGAGACTTGCAAACGAAGCAGTCGCGCCGAACTATCAGATTAATCCAACAAGGTTGGCGCCCGAGTCTGCCCCTCCTTCCTTCGCGGGCGCAGCTTATCAGCCTGTGGTTCAGGCAAGCGCGTCCGGCAAAGCCGGAACGAAGATATTCATCGCAGTGGCGGCTCTTGTGGTTGTTGCAGCAATCGGCGTTTCCGTGGCCGTGCTGAGCGGCTTGAACAAGTCATCAAAGACGACCCCTCCGGCGACTGAAACGGTGACGACGCCAACAAATTCTTCGCCACCACCGTCATCCTCAGGATTCAGCCAGCAAACTCCGCCTGCGCAACAGCCGCCGCAGCCGGTTAATCAGGTTGAGCCTGCGAAACCAGCAAACGAACACGTCGCCGGCAGTGTTGCTCCAGTGGTTGAAAGCCCCAGCTCTTCCAAGCCGGCGAAGGTCGCGCGTAAAGAAACCGACGCCGAAGCGGCCGCTCGCAAAGAGAAGGAGCGCAAGATCGCAGAAGCTCGGAGGCTTTTGAATCAATGAAGAGTCCCAAAAGCTGAATGCAATCGGGGAGACGTATCAATGACCAGTCAATCCAACAACTCAAATCGCATTCAAGCCGTGAGGTTGATCAGCATATTCCTGGCGGTGATAGTTATGCTTATGACGACGTCTGGCGTAGCGATGATGCAGGCCAAAAAGCCTTACGACAAAGATACGCTGCTAAGAGTCGTGCAACTGAACGTGCTTCAAACAGCTGAAATCGTCGAGCATATTCAACAGCGTGGAGTCGAATTTCGACTGAACTCCCAGGTTGAATCTGAGTTTCGATCGGCAGGCGCGCGTCCCGAAGTGATCGATGCCATCAATGCCAATTATCGAGGCCCAGTCAGTAATCCGACCCACAACCCCGGGCCAGGACCGTCGAAGCCCGCGACGAATGTGCCCTCCGGTCCGCCTCTCTCGAAGAACGAGATCATCACGTTGTTGCAGAGCGGCGTCCCAACAACGCGCGTCGAACAATTCGTCGAAGTGCGCGGAGTGGCATTCACTGTCACGCCTCAGATCGCTCGCGAAATCAAAGAGGCCGGCGGTAACAACGCGCTGATCGGGGCGATCACCGCCAAGGCCAGCGATGCTCCCGTAGTTTCGAGCTCGCCGGGACGGCGGCCGGCGCCCGCAGCTCCAGACTACGACGAATTGACCGACAAGGCGGTTGCCGCGATGCAGGCAAACAACCATTACGCGGCAATCACTCTGCTTCAACAGGCAGTCAATCTCGATTCATCGAAACCGCAGGCTTTTGGATTACTGGGCTTTGCTCAGTTGTACGGGAGCCACGATCCGATTGCGGCTGAGCGCTCGATGCGCGCCGCGATTGAGCGAGGCGGCGGCGCTCCTTTTCGCGTCTATCACGATCACGACGGATTCTTTAAAACGTATTGTCAGGGATCGCTGTTCGTTTCGCGAGCTAAGGTCACTTATAGAGCGGATGACGGCAATCACACGTTCGAAGCGAACCGGGCCGACATAACGGAAGCGAAGACCAATGGTTTTGTCGGCTCACAATTCGGCGCTTATCATTTGAAAGTGGGCGTCGGATCGGGAAAACCAATCAATTACAATTTCGCTCCGGCGACGAGACAAAAATCCGAAGCTAACCTGACTATTAGTTTAATTGAGAGCAAGTAGGTGGAGCACGCCTACGGGTTTGTGCTTTTTCAGGATTCCAGAAGTTCACACAGCGAGGTAGTTCAATGATCGGCAGTGTAGTTGGGAATTACAAAATCATAGATAAAATCGGTGAAGGCGGCATGGGTTCGGTCTTCAAGGGCGTTGACCTCATGCTCGAACGCGAAGTCGCCATCAAGATGCTTCGCCCTGAGCTGGCGCAACAGCCCAATGTGGTCGAGCGATTTCGCACAGAAGCCGTCACGCTCGCCAAGCTCAATCATCCAAACGTCGCCACTCTTCACAGCTTCTTTCGTCAGGGCGAAGATTTTTTCATGGTGATGGAATTCGTGCGCGGCGAAACTCTCGACCGTGTTATAAGGACGCGTGGCGCAATGCCCTGCGACCAGGCGATTCAGTTGATCGGAATGTCGCTCGAGGGAATCGATCACGCGCACAAGATGGGAATCGTTCACCGCGACATAAAACCCGCCAACATGATGCTCACTGAGACTGGTTCGATTAAAGTAATGGACTTCGGCATCGCTCGTGTCTTGGGTACCGATCGAATGACTAAGGTCGGACACTTGATTGGTACGGTTGAATACATGTCTCCCGAGCAGGTTCGCGGAGAGGAAACCGATGCGCGGTCGGACATTTATTCGCTCGGAATCCTGTTGTACGAAATGTTGACGGGGCGCGTCCCTTTCACGAGCACCAGCGAGTACGAGCTAATGCGGTGTCAAATTGAAGACGCCCCGACGCCGCCTCGAACGTTCGCTCCGCATATTCCGTTGCCAGTCGAGCAAGCCATAATGCGGGCCCTCGCAAAGCGTCGCGAAGCGCGGTACCAGAGCGCGAGCGAGTTTCGCTCAATGCTTTTGCAGACCACGGGCTCACCGGCCGGTTCGAGCCGCGATTCGGCAGCGCGCATTGGAGGCTACGTTGCACCCGCAACGATCGCGGACCAGGCAATGAGAAGCGGTCCTCCCTCTGGCGATGTGCTCAAAGCAACGAGGCTTGGTGACCCGAGTATGGTACCGCCAATGAGCGCGGCTCAAATGCGGGATACCCGGCTTGCGACGCCCGATGCCGGTCACGTGCAATCTGCGCCCGGTTATTATCCTCAGCAGATGAGCCAACCAGGTTCTTCATTTCTGAGTAAGCTGAATTGGAAGCATTTTGCGGGAGCTGGAGCTGTGTTGGTTGCGCTGGCAGGGTTGACTACGTTCGCTCTCGTTGAAGGGAGCAAACCTACAGCGCCTGCTACACCGGCGGTTCAACCCGCTGTGAATCCGAATGCATCAGCGCCCGCCGAGCAGGCTCCGGCTCCGACTCCGCAAACGGTTCCGACGCAGCCTGCGGTTCCCGTCGGTGGCGGTCAAACTGCAGGTGCTTCCGGCTCCGGCGCGGAACGCTCGCGGGACAGAGGAGCGCAGAAAGCAGCGGATTCTTCATCGTCGGCGGCAACACCCGCCGAACCGTCGACTGTTCAAGCCGAGCAGCCTCACGCGCAGGCCGCACCTCCCAAACCCGAGCACACCGCCGTCGCAAAACCTCCTGAGAAGAGGGAGACGGAGAAGTCAGAGCCGAAGAAGGATGATAAGAAGGTCGTTGAAAAAGTCGGCGGCTTCTTCAAGAAGGTTTTTGGTGGAGACAAGAAGAAGGACGATAAAAAGAATTAGGTTTTCGTTTGGAGTAATTCGTTTTAACAGTCTCGCGCAAAAGGGTCGTCAATTCAGTTCGACGACCTCTTTGTATTTTGGTATGACCACGTCCCAACCCAGCTCTCGGACGACACGATCGCGAAGCGCCGTCGAAGAACCAATCTCGCCATGAACAACAAAAGTCTTTTTCGGCGGACGCTTGAATCCTCTCAGCCATCGCATAATTTCGTCCGAGTCGGCATGCGCGGAAAGACTGCTGATGCTTTCGATCGTCGCGTGAACCGGCACCGTCTGTCCGTAAATTTTGATTTGCTTCTCGCCGTCTTGAAGCCTTCTGCCGCGAGTCCCGGCAGCTTGATAGCCAACCAGAACAACAGAGCTCGCAGGATCCGGGAGCCACTGCGCCAAATGGTGAAGCACACGTCCTCCGGTTGCCATTCCTGAGGCCGAAATGATTATCGCGGGCCCTTGTTGCGCGTTCAAAGCCTTCGAGCCGCTCTTCCCCTGCACCAGACTGAAGTTGCGGGTCGCCAACGGATTCTTGTGAAGGTTTTCCAACCGCTGCATATCGACATCGTGATCTTCATGATGCTTCGAATACAACCTGGTCGCCGCAGCTCCCATCGGAGAATCAACCGCGACCGGAAGAACAGGAATTCGGTTCTCGTCTTCCAACTCGCGCAGATAATATACGAGCAATTGAGTGCGGCCGACAGCAAACGCGGGAATGATGATCTTGCCGCCGCGACCGGCCGTCGCATTGATGATCTCCGCAAGACGATCCTTCGGGCTCGCTTGATCGTGAATGCGATCGCCGTAAGTGGATTCAATCAATAAATAGTCAGCGTCGCCTTCGGGCTCCGGATCGTTCAGGATCGGTTCGCTGTAGCGGCCGAGATCTCCCGAGAAAACTATTTTAAGCGGAGGTTGATTCGCCTCAGCGAGTTGAACCTCAATAAAGGTTGAACCAAGTATGTGTCCGGCGGGGATGAAGCGCGCAGTGATGAACTTGTTTAGCCGAAGCTCTTCACCGTACGCGACCTTGTGGAGATGTTTGAGAGCCGTGACCGCATCTTGTTCCGTGTACAGTGGAGACGCCGGATGGTGCTTCGAAAACCCCTTGCGGTTCGCGTATTCGGCATCCTCTTCCTGCAGCTTCGCCGAATCCGGAAGGAGAACCTTCAATAAATCCACCGTTGCTTCGGAAGCATAGACCGGACCTGTGAATCCGTCACGAACCAGGCGCGGCAGGTAGCCCGAATGATCGATGTGAGCGTGAGTGAGAAGCAACCAGGTTATCGACGCAGGATTGATGGGCAGCGTCTCCCAATTGCGCAGCCTCAACTCTTTAAGACCCTGAAACAATCCGCAGTCGATCATCACCCGGCTTCCATGAACTTCAAGAATATACTTAGAACCGGTGACAGTTTCGGTCGCCCCGAGAAACTGAAGTGTGCTCATAGCGGTTCAGCCTAACAAACGCGCCATTGGCAAACAAGCAGGTACAATGCCGTTCTCCTGCTAAATGCTTGACACGTGCGTGATTCATGATAGACTTAACACCGTTAAGTGAGATGACATTGTTAAACAGTTAACCGATATGGGGTCAAAGCAAAGACGAGAACGTGAAAAGGAAGCTTTGCGGCAAGAGATTCTGGACGCCGCGCGCGAGTTGTTTGTAAACGAGGGTTACGAAAACGTCTCAATGCGACGAGTTGCCGAGAAGATCGAATACTCGCCGACTACGATCTATCTGTACTTCGAGGACAAGGCCTCCCTGCTTTATGCGATCTGTGAAGAGACGTTCGCAAGACTCGCAAAGCGCATGGAGGCGATCACCAGAGATAGCGACGAGCCCATCGCAGCGCTGCGCGCGGGCTGCCGGGCTTATGTAGATTTTGGATTGAAGAACCCCAATCACTACAAAGTCACATTCATCAACCATCCTCGCCATCCCGGCGACGACAAGCGCCACCTCAAGGAAGCATCGATGGGAATGAAATGCTATGGCAACTTGCGAGCGGGAGTCGAGGCTTGCATCAAGGCGAATAAGTTTCGCCAGACCGACGTCGAAGCCGTTACTCAAATGATTTGGGCCGGCGGTCACGGAATTACCTCGTTGTTGATCACTATGCCCACTTTCCCCTGGGTCAAAAAGTCCAAGTTAATTGATTTAATGATTGATTCTTTGATCGCGGGCCTGCGAGCTTGATTTTTTTTGGAACCTTGGTTAACACTGTTAACGTAGTAAGAGTCGTTAATGAAGCGAGGGCCGTAAACCGGCTAAACTCGATGCAGGGGGCCGGTGGTTGGGAAACGATGGCAAAGCCGAGTCTTAAATCAGAGGACAATGCGGTCGGGCGCGAAGCTTTTCCGGTGACGTTCCATTCCGCGAAGCGAGGCCGGACCAAAGCTGTTAGCGTATTCAATTTAATCGATGGAAGGAGTCGTGCAATGAAAAAGTTTGTGAGTTCAATGATCTTCGGGTTGGTGTTGGCGACGGGATTGGCGGTTGCCTTGCCGGCTTCGGCGCAGGAAGTGAATCGCACAATAACGATTACTCGTGACAGCAAAGTCGGCGGACAGGCCGTCACGAAGGGAGAGTACTCGATTAAGTTCGCCGAGGGTAAGGACGGCGACCTCGTCCTTCTAAAAGGCAAGAAGGAAGTGTTGAAGGCTTCCTACAAGGTAACCAAGTTGTCGCAACCAGCCAGCGATACGTCGGTGCGTTATGTTGCTGGGGCCGACGGCTCCTTCCAGGTCAAGCGGATCGAGTTCAAAGGTAAGAGCGAAGCTATCTCATTTGAATGAAGATCCAGCCGACACGCGGTCACCCGGAGCTGTAGTGTCGACGTGTAGTATGTACTCGATTCTGGGAACAGGCGATCCCATAGCCGGGCATGGAGGTCCGAGTGGGATCGCCTTTTCTTTTCCAAATGAACCCCTCTCGTCGTAGAAGCGTCCGCCATCACGTGGCACAAGGTTTGGTTTCATTCTTCCTTTCACATTGCGCACCGTCGAGCTGTTAACGAGTTGTAGGGTACTGACGTTTGTAATTCCGTGGGCAAAGTGTACACTTTTACTTTGCTAAGCTGATTTGTTTTGAAGGTTGCGTGGCCTCGAGCCAGACTTTGTTGAAACGCCTGCTTCGCAGATGTCGTATCAGGCATTTGATCAATAACGACATGGCCGCGAGATCCCGAGAGATTCTTGACCGGATCGACCGTTTTAACTTCGAATTGAGAGGAAGTCTATGAGTCCATTTTCAAGGAAGCTTCAGTATATCCACCGCTCAGCCGCGGCAGTATCATTAGCCGCGCTGCTAGCTGTGTGTTCACCAATTGCTGCCTTTTCGCAGAACGGTTCCCTTACCGCTCGGCAGCAGCCGACAACGACTCAACAGCCGAGTGCAGCCGGGCAGAGTTCAATCACTCAGCCGCTTGCACTCTCGCCTGAAGTCTCAGATAAGCGCGTGGGCATTACCGAAGGAGAAGTGCAGGCGCTAGCCATTCAAGATGCGATCGTTATGTCTCTGCAAAACAATCTGGACATCGAACAATTCCGTCAGGGCGTCCAGATAGCCGAGCGAAATCTGTATTCGCTGAAGGGCGTGTACGACATCCTCTCAACCTCGGACGTGAACTTTAAGAGTCAGACTGTGCCCGTCGTGTCTATATTCGGCGGAGGCGGTTCGACATCCTCACTCACTCAAAGACAATTCAATTACAACTTCACCACGAGTCAGTTTGTGCAACAAACGGGTGGATATTGGGAAGCCGACTTCTTCAACTCACGAACCGTTACCAGTTCAACCGCCTCGCTTCTGACTACGCAGTACACTCCGCAACTCGTGCTTCAGTTCACGCAACCGTTGCTTCGTAACTTTTCGATCGATCAGAACCGGCGCTCGATCCAAATCGCAAAGAAAGCCCTGGATCTTTCTGACAGTCAATTCCGACAGAGAGTGATCGAGATTATCAACTCGGTGCAACATGCGTACTGGGATCTGGTGTTTGCGATTCGAAACGAAAAGATTGCGCGTGATTCAGTAGAGCTGGCGCGGCAGCAACTAGACAACAATCGCAAGATGGTTGACGCGGGAACGCTAGCGCCGATCGAGCTTCGCTCAACAGAGGCGCAGCTCGAGACCGCAAAGGGAAACGTGATAGTCGCGCTACAGGGCATCACGACCGCGGAAAACGTGCTCAAAGGTTTGCTGCTCAAGAATCCGACAGACAAGATGTGGAACGCGGCGATATCACCGACCGACGAGCCGCAACTCGGGCAGGCGACATTCAATTTGGATGAAGCGACCCGGCTCGCGCTAAAGAATCGGCCGGAGCTCGAACAAATGCGGCTAACGACAGAACAAAAAGACATAGACATCAAATTCTACAAGAACCAGCTTAAGCCTCAGGTCGACCTTGTCGGGAACTACGGAGACAATGGTCTGGCCGGGACTCCGTCGACGGTAATCAACCCCTCGACCGGGTTGCCGCTCGGTCAAAACGTTCTGTCGCGCTTCAACGGAGGTTACTTTCAATCTTTGAGCAACCTCTTCAGTCAAGACTTCAAGTCGTATCAAGTTGGAGTACACATCAGCTTTCCATGGAGAAATCGCACTGCGGAAGGAAACCTCGGACGCGCGCTTGCAGAGTCCCGACAACTTGATGCGCGACAGCGCCAACTCGTCGAGACGGTTGAAGTCGATGTCCGAAATGCGTTGCAGGCTGTCGAAGCTTCGAGGCAGCGCTTTGAAGCCGCGCAAGCCGCAGAACTCGCGGCAAAAGCGCAGTACGAAGGCGAGCAGGAGCGGTATCGCGCGGGCCTCTCAACCAATTTCGTTGTGTTGCAACGACAGACCGACTGGTCGATCGCGCGTGGCAACACCCTGCGCGCACAGACTGATTACAACAAGGCGTTGGCTGATTTGCAGCGAGTCACCGGAATGACGCTGGTCAGCAATAACGTTCAGATCTCGTCTGGAACTTCAACCACAACGAAGTAGTCGCGTCATAATGAAAAAGTTTAAGGGGTGGCTTGAGCCACCCCTTCTTTAATGGCGATTGGATTTTTGACGATTTCAGATCGCAGAATGTTGGCGTCAGTATACGATTAAGTCGATCTGATCGCGGTCCTGCTGCGCGAGATCGACGAACTCGACGTTGAACCCGGACTGGAACTTACTGTCCGTCACGACCCCGACTGTGCAGACTTGATGTCCTCCGGGAAGACGAAATTGAAGGGTAACTCTCGATCCGTTCTGTGGTGGAACAAAGCTCTCGACGAAAACGCGTTGGTTAGTCAGGTTGAGTATCCGACAGTCCCGGCCACTACCATCTACATCGCAACGAGCGCGCAAAAAGTTCTGAATCTCGGTTCGATTACCTGCGGAGGCACAAGCACCCACGGCACTCATAACAATTCTCCTTTCGCGATACCACAGACAGCGTGGTAGCTCGGAATTCAGCCCAACAGAATACACCACCGCCCACGGGACATACAACAGTAATTCGAATCCACGAAGGAACTATCTCGGCGAAACGCCTTAATAAGGCGAATTGGAGGAGCCGAAAAGCTGTTGACATTTTGATTTTCTATTGCGCCCTGGTCCGTCACCTGTACAATTGTTAGCGGGCTTCAAGGAACGGCTTCTTTAAGCACAGCGACGGTTCTGTAGAGTCGATTGCGATATCTCAAGTCTCATGGCAGACAAGGAAATTCTACAACTTGGCAACCCGATTCTTTGGCAGCGATCGGTTGAAGTCGAGAATGCTCGCGGTGTTGAAGTTCAAGATCTAATCCGTGATTTGAGCGATACGTTGGCCGCATTTCGACGTGCAACGGGTTACGGGCGAGGAATTTCCGCGCCGCAGATCGGCGCCCTCAAACGAGTAGTCTTCATTCGAATGCAACCGCACGGCTATTGCTCAGCTCTTATCAATCCCAGTATCGTTGATTCAAGCAACAGCAGCTTTGAGTTGTGGGATGATTGTTTTAGCTTTCCTGATTTGATGGTGCGCGTCTCACGAGCAACGCAGATTCGCGTTGAGTATGAGGATGACCGTGGATTGGCTAGAACTCTTGAAGCAGACGGAGCGCTATCTGAGCTTCTCCAACATGAAATCGATCATCTCGACGGAATTCTTGCCGTGCAGCGCGCGATTTCTCCCGAGGCGTTCGCAACGCGAGCCGAGTGGGAACGGAGTCTGAAGAATCAAGCCGGCCGATGACAAACTCTGCTCGACTGCTGAGTAACTTTTTCAGACTTTTGAATTCCGTTTGCAGTCTGAACAGGCGGGACTGATTCTGAGAATTCCATTCGTACCGGAAAGAGACTTAAACCGTGCGGGACTAGTTCCCTCCTCACGAGCACGGTTTCAGGATTTAAGCTTAGAATTTCGACACAGTACTTGTTGTCTGCGACCGGCGGAATCAGCCAGCCACCGGTCGAGGAGGAGAAAGACCTATGGCAAGCCTAAGCTACGACGAAGCCGCTCACTTGCTTAGACGAGCGGGGTTTGGCGGCACCCCGGAAGAGATCGACGACTTGTCGTCTCGCGGGCGCGAAGGTGCCGTCGATTTTCTCATCAATGTCGGTTCGATAGACAATTCGGCGATGGACGCCTTGCTGGCTGCCAGCTTCGACTTTTCGAATCCCGGCGACAACAGCAAGTTTAACAATGGAGAAATCCGCCGTTGGTGGTTCACTCGCCAGGTTGCGACGAAACGCCATTTCGAAGAGAAGATGACGCTGTTCTGGCACAATCACTTCGCCACATCGAGCTCAAAGGTGCAGGACATCTTCATGTACAATCAAAACCTGCTCCTTCGCCAGTTCTCGCTCGATCGGTTCGATAACCTGCTGCTTAAAGTCGCGCAAGACGCCGCCATGCTGATCTGGCTGGACAATATCACCAACGTTCTCGGCATGCCCAATGAGAACTTCGCACGCGAGCTTCAAGAGTTGTTTACGATGGGCATCAATGACGTGGTGACCGGCGACCAGAACTACACCGAGCAGGACGTGAAAGAAGTTGCTCGAGCGTTCACCGGCTGGGACTACGTCAGAAGGTCGCCTTTCGCCTTTCAGCTCAAGACTGCGCAACACGACAACGGGACAAAAACAATCTACGGTCAACAGGCCAACTTCTCCGGCGAGGACGTGATTACCATCATAAGCGCACGCCCGGCTACCGCCCGCTTTCTGACGTGGAAGCTCTTCAACTTCTTTGTCTATCCGGTCTCAACCAGCACCGCAGACAAGGCAACCATCGACAAGTTCTCAAAGGTCTATTTGAACAACAACCATTCAATCAAGGAGTTGGTTCGCGCGATCTTCACCTCCGACGAGTTCTTCAGCGATCGCGCGTTCTTCTCTCTGGTCAAGCAGCCGGCTGAATTCGTCGTCGGCGCGGTTCGAATGCTGGGAGGGACATACAATCCGGGCAGCACGATCACCAGCCCGGCGCGAACTTCAAACACGCTGTCGACATCGTCGCGGAACATGGGCCAGGACTTGTTCGCTCCACCGGACGTCTCGGGATGGGACTTCAATCTCGGCTGGGTCAACACGGCGAGCATGCTCGAACGATTCAACTACGCAAACGCTTATGCAACTAATCGCACGACAACCGCGCCAGGCGTGTTCGTGACCACTGATCAGCTTCGCAGCTTAACAAAAGGTTCGAGCAAGAAGACTGTGAAGAAATTCCTGGCGAGACTGGGGCCGCTGAGCGCGCCCGACGCGATCTCAACGCTGCGCACTTATCTTGAAACGGGGGACAACGGGCAACCAGTCTCTTTCGTGAACGACGACGCAACGATCGACAAAAAAATTCGAGGGCTCGTTCACCAGATAATGTGCTTGCCGGAGTTTCAGTTGAACTAGGAGGAGACCATGGCGATCAACAGACGACAGTTTATCAAACGCAGCGCGGGAGCGGTGAGCGTCAGCCTGGTCATGCCCAGGTTTTGGATGAGCAATGTTGCGCGAGGCCAGGAAGCAGCCGCCGACCCGAACAGGAAAATCTTCGTGATGATTCAGCTCGCCGGAGGCAATGACGGGCTCAACACGGTTGTTCCGTTCCAGGACTCGCGTTACTTGAGTCTTCGGCCGACTCTTGGCTTCAAGGACACTGATCTCAAGGATGAAACCGGCGCTTCGACGATTCTAGGAAGTAATCCGTTCGGATTGAATCCCGCGATGGGCGAATTGAAGTCGCTCTACGATTCGAACAGGGTGGCCATCGTCCTTGGCGTAGGCTATCAGAACCCGAATCTTTCGCACTTCTTTTCGATGGACATCTGGCAGACGGCGAATACTTCAGGCGCCGGCAACGGCTGGCTCGGGCGATATGCCGATCAAAAACTGGTTGGCCAGTCCGGTCTTTCTGCTGTTTCGATCGGAAGTGCACTACCGAAGACTTTTTATGCAGACAAGGTTGTGATCCCAAACATAACCCCAGCCAACGGCACGGATCCTTTCGTCAACTACGCCTATCAGACGGATGCGCGAAACGCGGGTGACAAGAACAACCAGATAAACGCTTTCAAATCGACAAACACAAGAAGCTTCCCGACTGATAGCTTTATCGCTGCAATCGCAAAGGCGGGATTCGACGCCGAAGAAGGCGCCGCGCAACTCAGAGCCGCCGTCGGAAACTACACGCCGGGCGCGACCTATCCGACGAATAACCAGCCTTCGGCGACGGCGGTACAGTTTGCGTCCGCGTTGAAGATGGTCGCCCAAATCATAACGACTATTCCCGACGCGAATTTGTTTTACGTTCAGTTGGGCGGCTTCGATCATCATTCGCAGGAGATCGGCACAAACACTGATAACTTCACAGACAAAACCAAGGGCCAGCATGCGGTGTTGCTGAAAGCATTCTCCCTGGGTGTTAAAACCTTCTACGATGATCTTACTGCACACGGACTAGCTGATAACGTTGTGATGATGACGTGGTCCGAGTTCGGACGTCGACCAAATGAAAACGCGTCGCACGGGACCGATCACGGCACTGCTTCGCCGCTGTTTGTCGTAGGAAATTCCGTTCACGGCGGTCTATATGGTCAGCAACCGCCGCTCAGCGACCTGGATAGCGCAGGAAATATAAAGTTCAAGGTGGACTTCCGTCAGACCTATGCAACGGTTCTCGACAAATGGCTCAGCGCCGATTCGCAGTCCATACTTGGGGCGAAGTACGACGATTTGGGTTTCCTGTAATCGTTCCGGCGAGTGAGAGTCGCAGGCAACTTTACGGATTCAAGAGTTAGATATCTAAGAGAGATCATAGAAGCACAGCGATGTTGAAATCGGGCAGCAAAAGGCAAATCCAAACCGCTGTCTTCTTCTTCTTCTCAGTGGTTGTAGCTTACGCGAGCGTGAAGGGGCCAGATCCCGGTTACACCAACGCGCCTGGTGATCTCGGTAATTGCACTGCCTGCCACGACCACAATCTTTTGAATTCCGGTCCGGGAAGCGTGAAGATCAGCGGCCTTCCTGCGATCTATGACCCGGGTCATACCTACACCTTCAGCGTTACAACCGCACAATCGGGACGAATTCGATTTGGATTTCAGCTTACTGCGTTGGACACTTCCTTCAAGCGAGCCGGCACTCTCGCTTCGGTTGACGGTTCAACACAAGTGATCCCGGAAACCGGTGTCGGGGGTCGTCAATATATTGAGCACACCGAACAAGGGACCCTCTCCTCGATTCCCGGCAGCCAGACCTGGCAACTGAAGTGGACTGCGCCCGATTCGGATATTGGGACCGTGCGCTTCTACGTTGCAGGAAACGCAACCGACAACAGCGGAAAGCAGGACGACAACGATTTCATCTACACCAACACAGCTTCGTCCGATTCGGCCACGAGTTTTGTAAGCGTCTCGATGCAATCGCAACCTGGCGGCCTCACACTTCAAGCCGGATCGCACTTCACGATCGGTTGGAATGTGAGCGGCGTATCCAATATCGATAACATCGAAGTGCGTTATTCGACCGATAATGGAGCGACGTTTCCGATTACAAATCTTATTTTCTTTACTACAAATCCTGAGATCACCGTTTCTGACTGGACCGTGCCGAATACTCCGACTACTCAAGCTGTGATCCGCGTTATGGTCGGCAAGAAATCTGGCGATGCGGTTCAAACGCTGAGCCAGGTTTTCACGATCACGGGTGACGGAACGACGACGCCTCCAGGCATATCAAGCGCTTCAGTCAATGGAAAGAAACTCTTTGTGTTGGGCGAGAATTTTCAAATGGGCGCGGTGGTTCTGTTGAACGGCGACGAACAAGCTACGTTGAACGATGATGACTTCTCTCATATGCTCAGGTGCAAGAAGGCGGGAAAGAAAATCGCACCCGGCCAGACAGTGGCGCTCACGGTTCGCAATCCCGACGGCTCGGTATCCAGTCCCTTCAGCTTCGCCCGTCCACTCGAATGAAGCACTCCCGTCGTGAATCGAGTCGCAAAAGTTGCAAACGCGACTCGATCAAATATAATCAACTCTCCTGAGAACAAATCCAGGCAAGCTGGCGTAAGCCGCGTCCCCTGCAGGTCGCTTCGGTATGGAAATAATCAATCGCATACCTCGAATGACTTCCATCGCAGCCGAGCTTCGAAGCGAAGGCAAGCGCACAGGCCTTGTCCTGACCAGCGGCGCGCTTCACGAAGGGCAACTATCTCTGATGAACCGCGCGCGCGAGTTATGCGACGCGGTGATAGTATCAATTTTCGCAAATCCCCTGCTCGACGAGGGAGCTCATCGCCCTCCTGCCGACCTTCCTCGCGACGCTGAGCTTGCCTTTACGCGCGGCGTGGATTTTATCTTCGCGCCCGCGCCGGAGGATTTTTTTCCTGACGGCTTTTCGACCTGCGTAACGGTCGAAGGCTTGAGTGAAAAGCTCGAGGGTGCCAGCCGGCCCGGCTATTTTCGTGCGATCACTACTGCGGCAAACAAGCTGCTCAATATAGTTGAACCGCAATTCGCTTTCTTCGGACGCAAGGATGCCCAACAGGTCGTGATCGTGAGGCGAATGGTGAAGGAACTGGGAATGAACGTCGAGATAGTGGTGTGCCCGACGGTCAGAGAAGAAGACGGTTTGGCGTTGTCATCAATGAACGCAAATCTCAGCACATCGGAGCGAAAGGCCGCCACTGTTTTGCGGCGCGCGTTGGAGCGTTGCCTTTCACTCTACAACGGAGGCGAGCGCGATGCTGCGCGATTGATCGCTTCGATGAGTACAGTGATCGAAGGCGAGCCGCTCGCGCGCCTGGATTACGCTGCGATAACCGACACAAACGAACTCGATAAAGTGGAGCTGATTCCTACTGCGTCACCGACACTCGTTTCGCTGGCCGTTAATGTTGGTGATATTCGGCTGACTGATAATATCGTATTGAACGGCGAGCTTTAGCTGGTTAGGTGTAAACCTTGCAACGTCGGATCAGGTCGGTAAGGCTCTATGTCGCAATCCCCTCGAACAGTATTCCGACCATACCACTCCTTAAGCGGTCATCCTGATCGTAGCACAAGGGATGGGAATGTCTCAGGCAGCAGGGGCAGTCCACAGCCTCATCCCAGCAATTCCTCCTGCGCAGTGAGTACTTGCACAGGATTTGTCATAAGTCTTCGATTTCGGCATGGCCTTGACTAATCCAACTATGAGGTTCAGCGGACCGCGCTTGAATTATCGGAGGTAATCGCGGCGCTCGCATTGCGCGTCTCCGTCGCAACCCAATTTAGCCTCGTCGATAAGTCGGCCTCAATTCCCGCTATTACTCCGGTCCTCCTGGCTAGGATCGAACTTGGCCCAGGACTGGAGAAGAGCAATCGCACCTTCGACCGAGGCTTCTACCCTTGGCATGTCCGTAACCCACCCTTTTAGCTTTTCTCTTATCCACCAATTGTACCCCAGCCCTGCATCAGATGCATTCGAAACGGTTTTGGAGATATATGAAGCAAGATCGAGAGCGTCATAAAGCAGATTTAGCTGAGATACGTTATGTGACTCGTCCGCTTCTTTCCAGGTTTGCCGTACGAGTTCTATCGACGCTTGAACGTCGGATGCGTCTACTTTAAGACGCTTCAAGATCCACATCGCGCCCTTGGACGCCTCATCGATTCGATAAGCCGCACCGTAGGTAGTGGGTGGCAAATACTTGTAATGGCCTTCACTATCTGACAGTCCGAAGGGCTCATCATAGCCTTGGTTACTTATAGCACTAGTGTATTCGTTGTAGGCATGGTAGAAATTTCCAAGTATTTCTCGAAACACTATCAGGTCTCGGCGAAGCCTATTGCAGGCCTCCAGTAATGTTCGTCTCTTCTTACCCTTAATTATCTCTCGCTCATATTCTCTAAGGGCAATGCCAAAGTCTCGAAGCGCTTCCCCAGAAGCCAACTGCTCTAGCTCTGTGCGCGAGTGCTTCGCATAAAGATCAGGCCGTACTTCTCTAAGGATCTGAATGGCGACGTCGTCCGCCTTCAGCCCTTCGGTGTTGATCGCAACCGTGTCAGCCAGAGGGGGACTGAAGGCTACGACTTCTTTTCGGGTGACGCCATGCCAGATTGGAAGGATGACTCGGCCTTCGTCAATGTCTCTGGCAACAAGTCCGCGTAATTCGTATTCCGGCCATCTTTTTTTGATGAAGTGCGGGCTGATCACAACCACGCCAAACCTCGAATTCGCAAGTCCCTGATCAATTGACCTTGAGAGGCTGTCTCCAATTCGTAGCGCAAACTCGTCATACCAGACAGATACGCCCATACTCCGTAGTAACATCGCAAGGGGGCGAACGAATGTATCCTTGTCCTCCGAGGCATGGGAGATGAAAACGTCCCACCTTTTATTTTGATCAGTCATTTGTAAGCTACTTACGTCAAATCGCGCTCCGCATTATCTTGCCAAATGCGCTCACAGACAATCCGGACGGGTTGCGCACACCCGCCCCATCGTTAACACCCAGGTGTACTCGATTCACTCCGCCCGGCCCGCTGGCAACTCAATAATGAAGCGCGCGCCTCTAGGTTGGTTGTCTTCCACCGACACCCGGCCTTTGTGATCCGCGATGATGTGACTCACAATCGCAAGGCCCAAGCCGGTACCTCGACTTCGAGTCGAAAACTTCGGCAGGAATAGTTTGTCGCGATCACGAGGACTTATGCCGTGACCAGAATCAGCGATTATCAACCGCACGCTGTCAGTTGCCCTTATGTGAGCCGTTTCCAGGGCAATTGATCTTTCGGGCGCAGAGGTTGGTTCCTCTTTCGAACCATTGCCATCGGCGTCCGGTGCCAGAGCCTCAACCGCGTTGTCGATCAAATTGACAAGCACTCTCTTGATCTGTTCGGTGTCGAGCCACAGCGTCGGAAGATCATCCGACAGGCTGCAATCGATTCGTATTCCATCGAGCCGCTCGGCATACAAGCTCACCGCATCGCGCACGACATCATTCAGCGAGGCTGCGGTTGGCCGCGCTTCGGGCAGCCGCGCGAATCGCGAGAATTCTTCTACCATCCGCTGAAGCGCGGCCACTTCGCGCACGATTGTGGTCGTGCCCTCGCGGACGACTTCGGTGAATTTCGGTTCGCCGCGAACCCCTACGCCACGATCGTAGTTTCTCATTATTCGCTCGGCTGAAAGCTGAATCGGAGTCAACGGATTCTTAATCTCGTGCGCCATTCGTCGCGCCACTTCACTCCACGCAGCCGCGCGTTCAGCTTGAATCAGGTCGGTGAGATCTTCGATTACGACCACAAGCCCCTCGATCGCTCCTTCAGAGCTTCGAAGAGCGATTGCAGTTGTGGCCGTTGATAAAAGCGTGCCGTCTGCGCGTTTGAATTCTATCTCGCTTTGAGCTATCTCGCTGCGTCGCGCACGGCGACACAACGCAGCCAGTTCTTCGCCTTGAGGCCCTTCGGCAATTCGATCGATAGGCGTGCCGATCTCCGGCTTCTCCTTAAGACTCAGCATCCATAGCGCGGATCGATTGATGGTCGCGATCGCGGCGTTCTCATCAGTCGATATGACCCCGGTCGAGAGAGATTCCAGGACCGTTTCGATGTAGCGGCGGCGATCGTCAAGCGCGAGATTGATCCGGCTGAGATCTTCAGCCGCTCGTTCGAGCCGCTCGCGATTCTCTGCAAGCATCGCGGCCATTTGATTGAACGATTTTACGAGCACCGCCAGCTCATCTTCCGCGACAACCTCGACCGGTCTCGCAAAATCGCCGCGCGCAACTCGATCCGTAGCTTCGGCAAGAGCTTGAATCGGAACTGTTATTCCGCGGGCCACGTAAAGAGCGAGCCAACTCGCCGAAAAAATCAAAAGCAAAGTCACAGCCGCAAGCAGCAATATGTAAATCGCCTTGATTCGCTTTATCTTTCCGAGAAGACTGTGAAAGTTTTCGTGTTGCTCGCTTATGGTAGCCGCGCGTTCAGTCAGCTCAGGGGGAAACTCGCGGGCGACAATCAGCCCGCGCGGTGGTCCGGCAGCAATCGGAATTCGGACCGCGGCGATGATGAACACGGCGCTCGGACTGTCGCCCTCGTCGCTGCCGCTGAATGAATCTGCTCCTGAGTGAATCTGCTGTTCGGCGGCGTCCAGAGTTTCTACAATGTCCGGCTCGACCCGCTTATCGCCCCGCTCGATTGTTTCTCGTCCATTCGCAAGCACCAATCGCACGAGCGACAGATTGTATTCGGACATCTCCTGATCGAGACTCGCCCTGAATTGTTTTGAATCGAAGTCGCCGCGGTCACTCATTGCAAGATGTCGCGAGATCGCTCGCGAAATGCCGATGAGGTCAGATTGTTCTTTCTGAAGATAGCTTTCCTCTATCGCCCTCGCGCCATCGACGGCTTGACGCGCAGGATCGCCAAACCATCGATCGATGCTTCGATTCAACAGGCCGAAAGAAAAGAAAAAAAGAAGCAGGACCGGCAACAGCGACAAGCCTATCGCATAACTTACGAGTCGTGACTTGAACTTCGAGCCTAGCCTTGCTGACCGGCGCTCACGAACAAGCTTCAGCACATTGCGCAACAAAACAAAGAGCAGCGTTACAAAGGCCAGGAAGTTGAGGGTGGAGAGCGCGTACAACAGCAGCGTCTCGCCGGCGGTTCCCGGAGTGACAAAGGGCGCGAGATTAAATCCGCCCTGCGCAATGAGCGAGAGCATCAGCAGCAGCACTACTATCGAAAGAATGACAACCTTCGTGAGTCGCCGTCGCCCGCGCTCGCTCATTCGCGAATTGCCTGAGTTTTGCTGTTGATCGATCAAGCTTGCACGCTCGCTAACGTAAGGTTCATCAGTGTTTGATTATAGGCTCCTCTCGACGATTGCCAAGTAGCCGGCGCACCCGCTTTATGATCCACGTATTTCTTCAATGACCCCATGCGCTGCGTGGTCTGCGCCCGAAAGCGCGTCAGCGGTAAGCGCATCGCGCACGAGTTTCAACTCATTTCGCATTCGAGAAATTCTCGATGGATCGGACAGAATTGCAGTCACTTCGCGAGCGATATTATCTCCAGTTGCGGCATGCTGCATCAACTCGGGAACTATTCGGCGCCCCGCGATCAAGTTCACCATGCCAAAGGTGTCGAGGTGTATAAGCGGTCGAATTAACCGCCAGTTGAATTCCGAAGCTCGATAGATGATTACCATTGGCGTTCCCGCGAGCGCGGCTTCAACCGTTGCAGTCCCGCTTGCGACGACCGCGATTTCCGAATGGCTCAAGCTGTTGTATGTATCGCGCTCCACGATCTTAAACTCGACGGGCTTCGCCATCCTGGCGACGGCCTCAATATCGTCGCGGCGAACAGTCGATGCAAGAGGAATGATGAATTGAGGATCTCCCGATTTCCGATTGCCGATCGCCGATTGCCGATTTGCAGTCAGCCGCCTTGCTGCATCGAGCATAACCGGCAGGTGATAGTGAATCTCTTTTAGCCTGCTTCCTGGCAGAAGCGCAAAGATGGGACGCGCCGGGTCCAGATCGTGAGAGCGACAGAACTCATCGCGGGACTTAGTAGCGTGAACGGCTGCTGAGAGAGGATGCCCGACATATTCAACTTTGACTCCCGCGTTCTTGTAGAACTCCACTTCAAATGGGAGGATCACGAGCATTCGGTCGACGTCGCGTCGCAGCGCATGAATGCGATACTTTCGCCACGCCCAAACCTGAGGTCCGACATAATAGATGACCTTGAAGCCTTCACGATGAAGCTTGCGAGCTAGCCTCATGTTGAAATCGGGCCAGTCGATCAAGATTACGGCCGACGGTCGCCGCAATCGCGCAGCTTCAAGCAGTGTTCGATACGCACGGTAAAGTCTGCCAATGGCGCGAGCTATTTCAGGTACGCCGATCACTGCGACCTCACGCGCATCGACGAGCGTTTCAACTCCCGCCGCACGCATCTCTTCTCCGCCCGAACCGAATAAGTCAAAGCTGATTTCCGGATACAGTCGCTTGAGCGCTCTCGCTAAAGATGCGCCGTGTTTGTCGCCGCTGGCCTCGCCGGCGACGATCATTATCGATAAAGCCGACGATTCGTAATTATCGGGAGATTGTCGCTTTGAGGGATTTGGGTCCATCTCGTGCCAGGCGCGACGCAGTCTACGAGAGATTTGTCTTAAGATGGATGTTATTCAATTGCAGCCAATGGCGAGGCTCGTTATCTCCCGGCTTTAGCCAGGGCCGTGAAAGACCAACGGATAAGAGTGACTCTTTTCCCTTTCGAAGCAGCTGAGTCACACGCTGAATCTCGGCATGGTTCAGGGTCACTTGATCTTTCTCGTACAAGCGAATATCAGTGACTGAAAGCCCAAACTCTTTCCCCGCATCGCTAATGCGGACTCGTAGACTTTCTTTTCCAAAGTACTCGGCAGTAATTAGGACAGGGGTAGTATTTGTCCGCAGGCAACCGAGAGATGCCGAACCGTGATTTACACTAACGGCAAGTCCTCTACCGTGTGGTTGTAAGTCGTCGCCGAATATCTCGTTGAATGAATCTCTCGCCGATCTGCCTATGACAGCCCAGAACTGCTTATCATCCAGTGTATCTACTATTCGTGTGTTCTTGATTTCAAAAGAAACGTCTTCTGTTTCAGGAGCCTTGCCAACGGGTCTTACTTCACCAAGATCAACTACCATACCGATCTCAAATACGCCTCCTTCCTGTCGAAGCAAACTCCTTGGTAGTCTTCCCGCAAGTACCGGGCGTACATGTCTCCCCGTATCTAAATCAATACCCGCCACACAAATATAACCAGGCTTCATCCGCGTCAGGTGATTGATAGCTATTCTCATAAATGTAGAATCGATACACCGCTCCAATGGCTTCTCAGATACTCAGCAACAATACGTCGATGGCAATGCTCCGCAGTCGGTTCACTGCAGAGTAGAACAGCTGGAACCGCGAACAAGCTTGGACTGATTCGTTGCTCAATAGAACGCTCTTGGATCAACGATGTGAACTGACTTTCATAGTCCTCCCATCTGCCCTTATTCTTCTTGTATGAGTCTAAGAGCTCTTGCGTCGGCGCCAAGAGTGGCTCGTGTGAGTAATCAGCAGCACAAATTTCCCGCAAGAAAAAGGCTAGATCATCTCTCTTAGTAAATCCTGCAAGCTGAGATACGTTGTTTAAGCGTACGTCGATTAACCGTCTTATATGATTCCTCTTCAGGATGTCGAAGAATTCCTCTGCGGTCTTCTTTGTAAAACCGAGTGTGTAGATTTCCATGCGATTCCTTCTGGATTCGTAAAAAGAGAGGGCTGTGCTTCAAGTTTCAAAAGATCCGTCTCCGATTGTTGAGTTCCATCGCCACGAATATGGATGACGTCAAAGCCGCGTCGTATTAGAACAGGTGTAACCAGTAATCGACGATGGCAATGCACCGGGTTCTCCTCGCTGCACATCAACGCAATTTGATGATTCATAGCTCCCTGTTCTAACCTTTCAATTCCTTCCAAGAAAAGAGCTGATCGAGACCATTCGCTGTATAGGACATATCCATTCTCGTCATAATACTGCTCCTCCTTTGGTCTTCCACCCAACTCATTACCTAAATAGAGATATCTCATCCCTTGCTTGCGCAACTCCTGCTTTAGGTTAATCAGGCTGAAATGAGACGCACGCTTTGAATAGGGCTGAGAACGGATATCGACAACTACATCAATGCAAGCGCCTTCAAGTAGGGATAGGAATTGCTGCATTGCATGGACTGAATGGCCAATAGAGAAGATCGGACCATGATCTTGTTGAGCGCTTCTCATCTTTCATTCATTAGCATCAAGCTCAACATATTGCTGCTGCGTGACAATCAGCGGCTCGATTGAAGTAAGTTATTTGACAATAAAGAACTGGGAAATCACACTCGGGTACGATACTGGAAAAACTTAGATGTCGCGCGGCGTGTGATACCGCAGTTGTTAGGCATTGAGTGCCGGGAACCGACGCCCGGCACCCAACACCTGATATTTTATGGATTGCGCAAGATGCTTGAGCTGTCGTCTTTTTTCTTCTTGTCTTTGTCTTTGCTCTTCTTGTCTTTCGAAGTCGTCTGAGCTTTTGGATCAGCAGGCGCGCCGGGTTTGACTTCGACGTCCTGCCCTGCCTCAGTCGCGCGTCGCGGTCGAGCGTCGGGTGAGTTGCTTGTCGTCGTCGCGCCGGGCGTGATTGGACCGGCAGCCTTGGCCCCGCTCAACTCTTGCGCACGCGCTACGATGTCATCCGTTTTTTGTTCGCGATCGATGAGCACGCCCTTTGATGAAGTGTCTATGTGGGGACCCATCATAAATCCGACCAGCCGTGACGGCAGAGCCTTTCCTTCCGGGGGAGCTTCGGCAACCTTGGCGGGATCCGGTTCCGGCACCGGCTTGCCCCACTTCTTCAATGTCTCTTTCGCACGGTCGAGATACTCGGAGTGAGGATAGCTCGTGGCGATGCGAGCCAGATCCTGACTTGCCGTTTCTGTGTCCTCCTGAATCTCCATCGCTTTGGAATGCAGAAAGAGAGCTTCGTCGAATCGAGAGAAGTTCGGATACTTGTTCAGAATCTCCTCAGTGCGCAACTGCGTCGCTTGAGCCGAGCCTCGGATCACCATGTAAAACCGGGCGACCTTCAGCTCGTGCATCGCCAGGATCTCCTGCACTGAAGTCATCAATTGCTCGGCTTGTTTTTTCGCATCGGTGTTCGGGTAGCGGCGCATCAGGTCTTTCAACTGCCGCTCTGCGAGTCTCGCATGAGTCGTGTCTCGATCGGGCGCCACCACCTGCTTCAGGTGAATCTCAGCAATCTTCAGCATCGCATCATCAGCAAGTTGGTCATCCGGGAAGAATTGAATCCAGTCGCGGTATTCGACTTCCGCTTGAGCGAGACCCTTCGAACCACCTTGAAGGTAGAAGGAATCGGCCATGGCAAGCTTAGCCATTTTGATCATCGGGCTATCCGAATATGTGTTGATCATCGTGTTCAACAATATCCGGCCTTCGTCGTAATTACCTTTGCGAATCGCTTCCACGCCCTGACGAAAGAGCTCGCGATCGCGTCCGGGTCCCTTTGCCTCTTCAATGGTGATTCTGTTTTTCGGCTTGCCTCCGCACGCCGCAAACGGAAGCGCAAAGGCCAAAACTAGAATGATTATTTTTGCTGCTTTCATACTACTTTGGTGACCGCAGGCGCAGACCAACGGCCTGTCTCCTTTTGTTAACCTGATGGGCTGGTAATGCACGGATCAAACTGTGAGCGGCTCAAGTGCCTTCCTTCGCAATTCGCGTGTCGCCTTTTCCGGATCTCCGCCGCCAAAAACCGCGGAACCTGCAACTATCCATTCGGCGCCGCGTCTTACAACCTCTCCAACATTTTCTGTGCCGATTCCGCCATCAACTTCGATGTGAACATTCAAGCCGCGAGAATCAATCATACCCCGCAGCCGACTTATCTTGTCAAGCGAGGCGCCTATGAACGATTGTCCGCCGAAACCAGGATTTACCGACATAACCAGCACGTAATCGACGAAGGACAACGCTTCTTCAATTGAACCAAGGGGCGTCGCCGGATTCAGGACTACTCCCGGACGGCAGCCCAATTCCCGGATCGCGGTCAAAGTGCGATGAAGGTGTGCGACCGCTTCCACGTGCACGGAAATCATCGAAGCTCCCGCGCGGGCGAACTCGTCAATGTACAAATCCGGATCGGTAATCATGAGATGGCAGTCGAGTGGCAACTCGGTCGCACGTCGAGCGGCTTTCACAACCAACGGCCCGATCGTTATGTTTGGAACGAAGTGGCCGTCCATTACGTCGCAGTGTATCAACCCGGCGCCGCCTCGCTCCGCTGCCTTTATCTCTTCTCCGAGCCGGCCAAAGTCTGCTGACAGTATTGACGGAGCTATCTCGATCATTCCGTAATCCTCTTCAGCGAGCCGATCAGGTTGTTAGCTTGATCAGCAACAAATCTCCGTACGATTACTCTTGTACCAGGCGACGTTGGGTAAGCAGGCTTCAATTGCCCCTTCGCCTGGGGGCCACTGCTCACTACTATTGTCAACACCGAATCTTTCTTCACCGAAGAATTGGGACCCGGGCGCGTTTCGATTACAGCATTGGCGGGAACGCTTGCGTCGTTGCGGAGTTGAATCTTGACTCTCAACCCGGCTTGCTCCGCGAGTTTCTGGGCCTCGGTCTGCGAGCGTCCCACAACATTTGGCACTTGCGTGTCTCCGCTTCGAAAGAGAGTGTAGATAGTCACGATTGCGCTCAGAAAAAATGCAAGCGCAAGCACAATCACCATGCCTAACCGGCGCGAAATAGTCCAAACGATGCTGCCCGGCTCAGCGTGCCCTGCGCCTCGTGGCGTGTTCATACGCGGCAGTCTATCACCGCACTCAAAAAGCTTTCAACTTTGCGTCGTTCAGTTCTTATTGAGTGGAATCTCCTGAAAGCATCGCGGAAAACGTATCGAGTTTAACAAGTTGGTCGTGACTCTCGTTGACGTGATTCGCGACCGAGGAATAGAATTTCACCTCAATCGTATTTCGCGTTCGATTCGATTGAAGCAGGAGAACCCGATGTCAGCATCAGTATCAAGCGGCGCCACTATCGACTTCCAACGAGTCGAGCAGTTCAAAAAGGATTTGGTGGCATTCGCTACGGCCGGACCGCTGAGACAGGAATACGAGCTTCAGCGCGCGCTATTCGTTCAGGCCGCGCAACCCGGAGATGAGCACGAGGCCGAAAGCGTTCTCGACTGGTTCTTATTCGATTGGTTTGACGATCAGGGCCACGGTGTAATAGATCACTTTCTCGATGCCAAGACCGAACTCGAGGAAGCCGACCGGGAAATCCTTCTCGACTGGTTGGATTCCATCAACAGCGTTTTTGAAGTACGCTCCGCCGGCAAGCGCTCGTTCAAGTTGGCGGAACTCGACAGCGGTGAGGAATATACGGTCAAGACTCATTCCGATCGCGCTCCGTTCAAACGAGGACAGTTCCTCATCGCCCGCCTGCTGCCTCTTGGCGACGATCTGATTTTCTCCGGACTTCAATTCGTTATGCCCGATCGCAACTCCGCGCTTGCGTGGCTCGAGATGCGCCGCGCTTTTGATGCGTTCGACTCGCCCGAGGCTATCGAGAAGGCTCGCATCGAACAGTGCACCGCGTTTTGTGACTTGTTCGGTTGTGATGAGCTGACGGTCGCGTCGAACAAACTCAATTCCACACTCGCGAGATTTCAAAGATACCTGCTTACCGAACGTCGCGATCCCGAGACAGGTCTGACAGCCGCCGAAAGATTCCGAAAGGAACTGGGTCAGGAGCTGATCGTTCCTGAACTGCCGCCGCTTCCGCCGCCGGTAGCCGGCGCCGGCGAAGTCACGATTCTATGCGACGATTTCGACGGTATCGTTCTTCTGCCGGACTTCGACCGCTTTAAGCGCATTTTTAGAGCCGATGAACCCAGCAGAGCGATGCCCGATTGGAAGGACCTGGTTTGGACTTACATCAAGAATCCTGACATTCCAATTGTCGCATTCGAGCGGGTGGCTGAGCAGTACCCGCGTCGGGTCGAGAAGGTCATTCGCACGCTTATTGGCGACAAGGATTTTTCGCTCGAACATTTGTATGCGGTGCTTCTCCATTACAAGCAGCCGGTGGATGGGCTCGAAGATCTTAAAGACGATCAGATACTCTGGGATTTGTTCGATGGTAACGGCAGCGTTAAATCGACCGCGGGGAAACGGAAGGCCGCTGCCGATTCCACCTCGCAGAAGCGAACTCGAGGAAGAGCCGCTGCAAAGGATTCAGCAGCAAAGAAGACGAAGCCAGGGCGACGAGCCAACTTAAAAACAGCGGCAAAGCAAACCAGCGCTGCAAAGCTCGAGAGCGCCGAGCTTTCGCGAGCAACCAAGCGAGCCAGCAAATCAACGAAGTCGTCCTCCCGCAAAAAGTCGTCGAAGCGATGACCCTCGCTGAGATCACTGCGCGCTTTCTGGCAGAACAAAGGCAAAGCGTTTCTGCCGTCGAATCAGATTCCGAGCATGAAACTGACGAGCGAGTGATGAGCTTGCTCACCGGTCACTTCTCCGGCAAGGCGTCGCTTGACGTAGTGTCGGCCAGTGCTCTTCGAGACTTTCTTGCGCGTTCGTACGTGGAGAAAGCCTGCGTCGCGAAGTTCGGTTCCGGAAATGACGGCTTCGACAAATTGAAGCAAGCCGCTCTACCGGAGCCCGAAGCTGTGGTTGATTCGCTCGCCAGATTATTTGAGTGGATTCGGCAACAAGAGGGAATCGATTTGGTTCAACAAACCTCATCGATGCTTGCCGTGCTGCGCGAGTCTATCCCGCATGCACTTGCGATCGCCGGTTCGCTGTGGAGCTGGCTTGGAAATCGTCACGGAGCGTTCAGCTTTCCAGAATTTCTAACTACGTTTGAGGAAGGCGGACACAGTCAATACGATATCGACACACCAGGAGAGGTCGGCGCCATCGAAGGTTTTTTTCGCATTATCAAAATACGCGAGGGTCGAGTTGAAGCTGAAGACCTCATTTCCGAAGCGCGAGTATGGCCGATTCTCTTTCCCGCTGAGGTCGTCGAACTTCTTGTCGAGGACTACATCATAAACCTTGAACTTACCCGCAGCGGTGAAGGCTGGCATATCACCGCATGTGGTTTTGTCTACCCGCCGGGAACGGATGTCTGATGGAGTCGGGCTCAACCGAGCCGTTCAAGCGATGCCTTGACTCTCGCGGTAGTCTTCTCACCAAGCCCCGGAACTGAAGAGAGCTCGCCGGCGTCAACGAACGTCTTCAAATCAGCAAGGCTCTTTATTCCGTAATCGCGATAAAGAAGCTGTGCCGTCTTCAGGCCGATTCCCGACACTTTTCGAAGTTCCAGAACCGAAGCCGGTATGTCCTTAGTCAACTCTTCGAAGTATGAAGACCTTCCGCTCTCAATGATCTCGAGGATCTGCGCGCTGATAGTCTTCCCTATGCCCGGAATGGTTTGAAGCTCAGCAGCGCCGCCGCGCGCAATGATGTCAGCGATCGGCGTGCCCATCGATCCAATGGTTTCCGCGGCCATCTGATATGAGCGAAACTTGAACGGATTCTCGTTTTTGAACTCGAGCATGTCGGCGATCTGTTGCAAGACGCGCGCAACTTCTGAGTTGTCTACTGCGCCCTTAGAAGATGAACCGCTCACACAGTTAAAGTATCTCGCGATGGAATACTGGTCAATCCGAGCCCGCTGCGTTGCCTACTCATCCAAGGCGTGTGTTATGATTTGCTGCAACCTGAATTGATCTGAGCATCATCACACGAGCACTCGCACGTTCGCGAGAATGAGTTTTGACAGTTCGCCGCTATTAGGAGAATTTCCATGTTAAGAAAAGCATTACCTGGCTTCATTTTTTCCGCGTTGGTGCTTGTGTCATTATACCTGGTCTCGCCATTCACTAACGCGAAGAGCAACGCAGAAGCCGCCCCAATGTTGCAGAAGGGGCCTGAAAGCACGACGGGTGCGCCTCTCAAAGGCGTCGACGTCAAGCTTGGGAAAAATCCCGGCGGCAGTCCCGCAGCTCGCGTGACCACCGACGACAAGGGCAAGTTCAACCTTGGTGTCGTGCCCGCGGGGTCTTACATATTGACATTGGGCTTTGCTGAAGACTCCGGCCTGAATCAGGGTTCGGGCACTATCTCTACCAAGGAAAAAAGTCCTTCAGCAGTGAATGTTAAATTAGCTCGGATCACGATAGACGGCGCGACCGGCGGCCGGACGGTGAGGGGCTGGGATCCCAGGAACAAGAAGCCGGTCGACCTCAATTCGACGTCTACGGGCAAGAGCACCGGTGGAGATAAGATCATCATTGAATCCGACGGCCACAATCCTATAACCGGCATCTGCGAGACGGCGGTAGTCAAATCAAAATCGAACATTTCGAACAACTGACGCTTGATTGAGACTCTTGTGTTAGAAGTGATCCCGCCGCGCGCCGAGATTTGTTGAACGTCGATGAGTGCTGCAACGTTTGAAGCGTTGCGCTCTGTGTGAACTGTTCGATATGCTCGTTTTGGACGCAGGTGACTATTAAGTCGGTGGAAACTCGGCAGGTCTATGCCAAAGAAAATCCTGGTGGTTGAGGACAATCTCGATACACGAGAGTTGATTCATCTGCACCTATCAATGGAAGGATTCACCGTCGTCATAGCCGCGAACGGTCGCGAAGGTTTGTACATGGCAACGGCCGAACGACCCGACGTGATTATCAGCGATATCAATATGCCCGAAGTGAGCGGGCTCGATATGATAAGACAATTGAGGGAAGAACCAGAGCTTCACGACACTCCCGTACTCGTCCTGACTGCTCTTGGCCGCGAAGAAATGGATCAAGGCATCAGAGCCGGCGCCGATCGCGCGATGAACAAGCCCGTACATCTTGATTCGCTGGTTGATGAAGTGAGAGAACTTTTGGCAAAGGCTAAGAAGTCTTCACCAGAAGAATAGAACGGTGCTTCAAGTATACCTCCGCCTCAACACAATAAGGTCACCCGCATAATGGGCCGGCCAACTTTACAGCTCGAAGGGACCCAGACGATTCGCATGTTTTTGGTTTCCATCGAATGCAAGTCGGCGAAATGGACGTTGCTGGTCAAACACTCACGATGTCGCGATTCGCGTTAAGCGACAAAAGCGAAGCTGCAGTTCTACAGCCAGGACCCCGACTTTGAAGGGAGAGTAGGTTGCGGGACCGTCAACAAGATCGCGTTCATTTATTTCAAGCCGGCAGCAGTCCAGGCTAAATCTGCCGGTGATGTGGTTGCCGTCCAGCTTTACTCGATAGTACGGGGCTTGAGCTTCACATCAAAGATATCGGGACGAGAATAATGGCCGGTAACATCAAGCGCGAGACTCTCCTCGGCAATTCGAGACAGATCGAGGTCCGCGGTCAGAATCACTTCTTGATCGAATACAGGTCCCGCGAGCAGCGAACCATCAGGCGCTATGATCGCGCTTCCGCCGTTGAGCACAAACGATTCCGATCGCTGCTTCAGCGAGTCGATCATCTCCAGCTCATCGGGCAGTTCGCTCGCTCTCATGATTGCACCGCACGCAATCACAAAGCATCGCCCTTCAAACGCATAGTGCCGGCTCGCGACAAGATTCATTTCTTTCACCTGCGGCCAGGCTGCTACGTGAATGTCTTCACTCGATTGGTGAAGCACTTGACGTGCGAGCGGCATCCAGTGTTCCCAACAAATCAATCCGCCGATTCTTCCAACATCGGTTTGGACCGCGCGCAAGCTTGAACCGTCGCCCTGTCCCCAAATCATTCGCTCGGTATAAGTCGGCATTATCTTGCGGTGACTGTTGAGTAGAGACCCGTCGGCTCCGAAGGTCAGCATCGTGTTGTACAGAGTCCCGCGTCCCGGACCGGTGGTCACTCGCTCGTGAACTCCGATGTTGAGAACAACGTTGTTCTCGCGAGCGGCTCCGGCTAACACATCTATAGCGGGCCCTGGCACCACAACGCTGTTCTCCATCAAACGCGCGAAGACCCTCTTAACCGGCGGATGATCCCACAACCCGACATCGCGACAGCAATCGAGCCACGCGGGATAACCCGGCAGCCAGGTTTCGGGAAAGACCACGAGCCTGGCGCCAAGCGACGAAGCTTTCGCGATCAGCTCGCGAGCTTTTTCCAGCGAGCGCGTGAGATCAAGATATATCGGGGCAGCTTGAATTGCAGCAGCTTTAACGGTCACGAACTTCCTTCGAAAGCCACGCTAAGCTTTTTCGAGGGCCGCGAATTTAGCGACAAATTTCTTTTGCCCGTAGCCAGGAAAACTCACCGTGAGCTTTGCGTCATCTCCAGCTCCCTCCGAACGCAGCACCACTCCTGTTCCATATCGCTGGTGACGAACGCGAGCCCCAATTCGGAATTGAACGCCGGAGCTTGAAACCAGCGTCTCGCCGGTTTCATTTCGCTTGCCGCTAACGCGCTCAGACTTCCCTCTCGCTCGAGGCTCACGGTTTTCGTGCGAGCGCTCTCGCCGGTTGAAAAACTCGCGCACGCTTTCGACCGAGTTATAAGTCTTGCCTGAATAGTTCGACGTGTTCTTCACCGGAGGCCGCTCTTCGCCGCGAAGCGCAGCCGCGGCTTCGCGATTGTGCCGGGTTTCCGGCCGTTCGGCGAATCCAAGCCACGAAGGGCCAGAGGACAGATTCTCCAACAGCTCGAGCGGCAGCTCATTCAAGAATCGCGACGGCTCGGTTATCGATTCTTCTCCGAATATCCGGCGCTGCATCGCGTGCGTAATGTAAAGGTGTCTCTGGGCGCGGGTGATGGCAACATAACAGAGCCTGCGTTCTTCTTCGAGATCCTCCTCGCTGGTCGCGGCTCGCGAATGAGGGAAGAGCCCTTCTTCCATTCCGACGATAAACACCGACGGAAACTCGAGGCCCTTTGCGGAATGCATCGTCATCAATGTCACACGAGCGTCCGCCCGATATTGATCGGTGTCAGATACAAGCGCGGCGTGATCGATGAAGTCCTGCAAAGTCTCGCCTTGTTCTTCGGCCTCAACTCCGGCGGTCACGAGCTCTTCGATGTTCAGGAGCCGCCCTTCGGCTTCGACGCTTTTCTCTTCTTCAAGCGCCCGCACATAGCCGGTCTCAAGCGTTGCGGCCTTCACTACTTCGGAAAGCGGCTGCGCGTGCATCACGCGTTCCGCCAATCCTTCGACGATTCGCTTGAAAGCGACGAGTGAGGAAGCCGCTCGAGGTCCAACCGAATGATTCGAGATGAGCGAATCGATGGCTTCCCAGGCCGAGGTCCCGCGTTCGCGTTGCACGTTTTGAAGCGCGTCAATTGTCGTCTTTCCGATGCCGCGCGGCGGAGAGTTGATCACACGCGCCATCGCGACGTCGTCGCGGGGATTCATCGCAAGCTTCAAGTAGGCGATGATGTCTTTGACTTCCGCGCGTTCGTAAAACGAAAAACCGCCGACGATATTGTAGGCGATCGAGCGGCGCCTGAGAGATTCTTCAAACAACCGCGACTGCGCGTTCGTCCTGTACAACACAACGAGTCGTGAATCAGGCTCGTATCGCCGATGCTCTGCGATATGATCGGCGACAAACGCTGCTTCGCTCTCCGCGTCATAAGCCTGATAGTAGCGAATCTTCTCGCCCTGACCGAGTTCCGGAGACGCGTGCAGCGTCTTCGGCAATCGTTGCCGGTTGTTTTCGATTATCTTGTTTGCCGCCTCGAGGATTGTTTGGGTCGAGCGATAGTTCTGTTCGAGTTTGATGGTCCTTGTGCCCGCGAAATCGTTTTGAAATCCCAGAATTATGTTGAAGTCAGAGCCCCTGAAAGAGTAGATGCTCTGATCGATATCGCCTACAACGCACAAGCTCCGCTCGCGCCACAGTTGGTCACGGTCGATGCTTGCGTCGATCTTTGTCGAGCCGACCGCAATCAGACGCACCAACTCGTACTGAATTCCATTTGTATCCTGGAACTCGTCAATCATCACGTGACGAAAACGATTGTGGTAGTACTCGCGCACGTCGGGCACGCGTCTCAAAAGCTCGACGGCTTTGATTAATAAATCATCGAAGTCCACGGCGTTCGACTTCCTGAGCCGCTCTTCGAAGAGCTTGAAGATTCGCGCTACCTTTTCGGTACGGTCGCTGACGTATTCACCCTGATTGAGCAATGCGGCCGGCGACGTTCCACGATTCTTTGCGGCGCTGATCGAGCTGAGAGCCTGTCTAGCCGTAAGAGACTTGTCGTCTATGTCGAGCTCTTTCATGATCGTGCGAACGACTCGAGTCTGATCGTCCTGATCGTAGATTGTGAAGTTGCGGGTGTATCCTTCATTCAAAGCTTCGAAATTGCGGCGAAGGACTCGAACACAGAACGAGTGGAATGTCGATATGAGCGGCGACGAGGTTCGTGCTCCGGGCTCGACTGCGGCTTCAACCCGCGACTTCATTTCGCCCGCAGCCTTGTTTGTGAAAGTCACTGCAAGAATCTGCCACGGCGGAACGGAAACTTCTTCGATCAAGTGCACGACGCGACTCGTTATCACACGCGTCTTACCCGAGCCGGCTCCGGCAAGCACGAGGAGCGGCCCTTCTACGGCATGCACTGCTTCGATTTGTTGGGGATTGAGGTTCATTGAAAGGGGTCGGGGCTCGGGGGCCAGGGATTGGGGAGGATTCCGACCAACCCCTGACCCCCAACACCCAGCCCCTACTTAATCAGTTTCTGAATCGCCTTGAACTGAGGCGAGTCCGCGGTTCGCATCATTTCAAAAAGCGCCATCTCCAAAGTTGCCTCGACGGCCCCCGCTTGCGATAGCCGCGCAAACGCGGCTTCTTTGTTGCGGACATCGCGTGAGGTAATACAATCACGAAGCATAAAAACGTCGAAGTCTCGTTCGAGCAAGTCAATACAAGTTTGAAGCACGCAAATGTGCGCTTCGATGCCGCAGACGAGTACTTGTTTTATGTTCCTGCCGATCAGTTGTGACATGAAATCTTCGGCGCCGCACGAGCTGAAACACGACTTCTCAATAGCGTTCAACTCCCGGGGCAGACGCGCGACTATTTCTTCAGCCGTGTGCCTGAGTCCTTTGGGATATTGCTCGGTTACAATGACGGGCACTTCCAGCAGTCGGGCTCCTTCAACAGCCAGCGCAATTCGGGACGCGACTTCGCCGAAGTCAGAGATCGCAGATCGAAAAGCTTCTTGCATGTCGATGACTGCCAGAGCTGCCGACTCGCGGGAGAGCTTGATGACTCTACTCATGAATTCACTTAGATAGCTGTTGCGAATTACCCTCTTGAATATATCAGCAGCTTCATGACGCGGACAACTTGAAGATGAGCGAGGGCTCGACTAGAGAGGAAGCAATCTGAGGATAACTGCTGGATAGTTCAAGCGAAGCGAACTGACTCAATAGGAGTCGGATGTTGAAGGCGGTTCGGCTGGGGTCAGCTCAATCTTACGTGCCCATTTTCTTCCGCCGCGTTGTGTGTACTTAACCATCGCGGGCGTGCCGGAGGTTATCGAGGCAGGCTTAACCGGCTTACCCGATTCAAGAATTGCAGTCCGCTCGTCGAATGCCAACATGACTTCTTCGCTGTCGTTTACCAGCGTAAGAGTTTGAGCTCTCGGATCAAAAGTCTGAATCTGTCCTTCTACGATCTTGGTTTCTTCGATGAGAATTGGAGTCGTTTGGCTCTGAGGGTTCCGGCGCAGCGTGCTCCCGAGCCGCAGCCTGTATATGAAAAGGCTGGACAACAGAAAAGCCAACAGGATAATGCTTAGAATTCGAAACAGCTTAGTCACGACTCTACATTCCTCACTCGAGTCTGCTCGATGGTCCACGCACGATGAATCTATAAAGAACTCAACCTAGTCAAAATACGTCATTGACATCAACGCCTATTACAAGAGATGCGAGATCATCAAAAAAAGTTTCATCCAAATCAAAACTTGAGCGGGTCAGCAAGAAGACCGGCCAACCCGCTCACCAGGTGACGACTCGCGTCACTATTACTACATGTTTTTGTTCTTGGTCTTTGAAGTGGTCTTGTGGTGGCGACGCTTGTGATGTTTGCCCTTGCCCTTGCTCTTCGGCGCCATGTTACTGGTTGGAGCGGGCTTCGACGCAGCCGGCTTCGTCTTCCCCGTATTCTTGTTCTGCGACGCGAACGCGGTTGTGCCGGCGAGCGCCAATGCCAAAACAGCACTAATAAGTATCCTCTTCATCATTGTCCTCCGTAGATTTTTTCTTGCCGTGAACTCGACAACTATAGCTGGCGCTATTCTCGTCAAGGCAAGTCATCCAGCGAACTGCAAGACGCGTGCCCATTCGGGAAGCTCGTATCACGTCGGAAATGAACTCGGTTTCAAGCCAGTTTCTTGCGTAGCCGCCTACGCTCGGCTGATCAAGAACAATTCTGATGTGGCCGTTTTGCCTCGCGAAACAAAATGGCCACAATCAAAGCTGCGTTCTCGTTTGGCCAAAGTCTATTCGGCGCTTTCTTTCAGATTGATGCCGAACCGCTCAGCCATTCTGTAAAGAGTGCGGCGATCAATCTCCAGGACCTCGGCCGCCCGCGTGCGACTCCCGTTCACGGCTTGCAACACGTGGATCAAGTAACGGCGTTCGAGCTCGTCAAGCGATGGAAGCTCTTTGAATATCGCCTGCATTTTGCTCTCGGATTCAAGCGAGCGGGAATGATTGCGAATCCTGGAGGGTAGATCTTCAGGAGTTATTACCTTGCCACGCGCGTAGAGCGCGGCGTGGGCGATCGTGTTTTCCAGCTCTCGAACGTTTCCGGGCCAATCGTAGCTGTTCAAGGTAGCGAGCGCTTCTTCTGAAATTGTCTCGGCTCTAGCGCCGGCCTCTCGAGCCTGTCTCAGCGAGTGCGCGGCCAGCAGCGGCAAGTCTTCGCCTCGTTCGCGCAGAGGAGGCACTCGCAACGTCACCACGCTCAAACGATAGTAGAGATCTTCTCTGAAGCGCCCTTCCTTCACCTCACGTTCCAGATCGCGATTCGTCGCGGCCAGTACGCGCACATCAACGCGAACCGATTTGGCGCTTCCTACTCTGCGAATCTCGCCTTCTTGAAGCACCCGCAGCAATTTCACTTGCAGCGCCAGGCTGGTCTCGCCGATTTCATCCAGGAGAATCGTGCCTTCGTTGGCCTCTTCAAAAAGGCCGCGCTTATCGGCGCTCGCACCGGTGAAACTTCCTTTGACGTGTCCGAACAACTCGGACTCGAGCAGCGTTTCAGTTATCGCGCCGCAATTCACCGCGACGAATGCGCCGGACGCGCGAGGACTGTTTCGGTGAAGCGCTCGCGCAACCAATTCTTTTCCGGTTCCCGATTCTCCCGTGATTAAAACGGTTGAGCGCGAGGCCGCGACCAGCGCGATCTCTTTGTACAACTCGATCATCTTATGGCTGTGCCCGACCAGTCCCGATGCTTCGCTGTACTCCTTCAGCAACACCGCCGCTGGAGCGCCGGCATCTCGACCCTTCAGCGCCCGGCGTGCGGTCGATATCACCTCGTTCACGTTGAATGGCTTGCTGATATAGTCAAAAGCGCCTTCGCGAACTGCTTCGACGGCGGTTTCCAGCGTGCCGAATCCGCTGATCAATATGACTTCAGAGTCCGGTGTAACAGTTTTGAATTCCTTGAGCAGAGCGACGCCGGTCGTTCGTCCGCCGAGGTTGATGTCGCTTACGATCAAGTCGCAATGAGTCTTCTCGACTGTCTCGCGGGCGGCCTCAGCGCTCTGACTGGAGATCACCTCCCAACCCTCCTCCGCGAAAATCTCGGTGAGGAAGTTGCACGTCTCGAGGTCGTCGTCGATTACCAGAATGCGTTTCATTTGTTCGCCAGCACCTGATCATTCGATACCAACAACTCTTCGGCATCGGCAATAGCTTCCGATCTCTTCGAGCCATTGCCGCCAACTTCGGTCGCACCGTGAGAGCTCAACAGAGTTATCCGAAAAGTAGTTTGCTTGCCCGGCTCGCTTGCTACTTCGACTTCACCGCCGTGCTCGGAAATAATTTGCTTCACGATAGTCAAGCCGAGGCCTGTGCCGCGACCATGCTTGGTTGAGAACAACGGATCAAATATCAGGTCGAGTTGATCTTCAGCGATGCCTTCACCGCTGTCGGTCAGCTCGATAACAACAGCGTCCTGCTCGAGCTTTGTGAACACAGTCAACTCACCTCCAAGCGGCATCGCATCCAGGCTGTTGTTAATCAGATTTATGAAGACCTGCTGCAACTGATCGGCATCGGCCTTGACCAGCGGAAGCCCATCGGATAATTCCGTACGAAGCTCCACATTGCGCGCGACAAGAGTCGGCTGGGTCGCGTCTAGAATATGTGCCAGCAGCGAGTTGATGTCGATCGGCTCGAAATGCGGAACCGGTCTTCGAGTCGAATCAAGCATCGAGCGCACGATCTCGGTGATCCTGTCGATCTGCCCCGCGATGACGTCCAGCCTCTGGATCATTCGCTCGTCTTGAGCCCGCGCCCGAAGCAACTGAACGTGTCCGGAGATCAGATTGAGCGGAGTGCCGACCTCGTGAGCGAATTGCGCAGCGAGCTGACCGGCTCCGGCAAGCCTCTCGAGCTGCGTCAACTGCCGTTGCATTTCGAATAGTCGCAAGTTCGCTTCTTCAAGCTGCTCTTTGCGATCCGCTATTTCGGCGGTCGCTTCATGCACGCGATCTTCAAGCCGGCGCTGCTCGACATTCAGTTGCTGGGTCATCTCGCGAATGCGTCCCAACATTCGATTGAATCGCGAAGTGAGGAGCCCGATCTCATAAGGCATTGCCGGCTCAACCTCGGCAGCAAGATCGCCTTCCTCCGCTTTCGACATTGCCAGCAGCAGGCTGTCGATTGGCTTATAAACCATCTGCCGGAAGAGAAAGTAAGTCATCAGCGTGATCGAAATGATCGCGAGCAGCATCAGCGGCCACATCAATCGACGAAGCTCGGCGGCCGAGCTATGGCTCTCATCGAAGGTCAACAAAACATCAACCGTTCCAAAGTGTGTTGGTCCGCCCGCCTCGAGTACGTTTATACCCGCAGTGGCCGTGATCAGTTTGTTGGCGCCTTGTCGTCGGATCGAGGTTATCTTCGGCGAGTCGATCTGCTGTGAAGCTGCTCGCTCCTCGTCGGGTGGCAGCGGCCCGGCATCAACCGGCATTCTCAGTTTTTCGGCCCAACGCCCGGGACCTTCTCGTTGAAAGACTCTCACTTCTGTTAGCTGAGGATTGTCTTTGGCTATGATGTCTTCGATCTGTTCCTGCACGTCGGACCAGTCCGGGATCGTTGTGGACTCGGTTTCTTCCTGAATCTCGCCGCGCTTCTTGCGTCGTTCGATTCGAGTCTTCTGGCGCTTGATGTGATGCTCTACCGTGTCCGCAACACGAGTGGCCAGCAACTGAGCCTGGTCCTGTTCCTGACGGTCGCTCAATTTAGTTATCGCAAGGTCGGAAAAGATAGCGGTGACTGCAAAGACGCCGACTATTACGGCGGACGCGACAAGCGTCGTCCTTGTGTGCAGCTTCAAAGGTGGCAGCTTGAAGAAAAGCTTTGATCGCATCGTGCGCTTACCGGGAGAGTATCGCTTCACGATGGATTATAGTGGAAGCTCGCTGGTTTTGAGCAAGGCAAGGGTCGCAGCAACGCACCGATCACTCGACTGTGACGGACTTCGCCAGATTGCGAGGCTGATCGACATCGCAGCCCCTTCGAACGCCGATATGATAAGCCAGCAATTGCAGCGGGACTATCGAGAGAATCGGCGCGATCAAGTCGCTCGCGCGCGGAATCTCGATCACGTGATCAGCAACATCGCGAGCTTCAGTGTCGCCTTCTGTTACCACGGCAATCACAACGCCGTCACGCGCTTTCACTTCGACGATGTTTGAAAGCGTCTTCTCGTAGCGGAGTTTTGAAGTCTCGCTTGCGTCATCGCGTGTGCAGATGACCACGACCGGAAGCTCTTCGTCGATCAAAGCGTTTGGCCCGTGCTTCATTTCGCCCGCCGGGTAGCCTTCCGCGTGAATGTAGGAAATTTCTTTGAGCTTCAACGCACCTTCAAGCGCTATCGGATAATTGATGCCTCTTCCGAGATAAAGAAAATCCTGCGCGCGATGAAACTCTCGAGCGAGTTTCTCGACGTGATCGTCGCAGCCAAGCAGCGTCTCCATCTTCACCGGAAGCCCGTTGAGCGCGGCCACGTGTTCAAGTGATTGTTCCTCGCTCAAAACGCCCCGTTGTTGACCGAGATAAAGCGCGAGCAGATAAAGCACCGTCATCTGACTCGTAAAAGCCTTCGTCGAAGCCACCCCGATCTCTGGTCCGGCGTGCGTCAGCACCGTGCCGTGAGACTCGCGAGTGAGCATCGAACCCTGCACGTTACAGATCGATAGAATCTTCGCCCCCTTTTCTTTCGACTCGCGAACCGCCGCAAGCGTGTCGGCGGTCTCTCCCGATTGCGAAATTGCTATGATCAGGGTTTTGTCGTCGATTATCGGATCGCGATAGCGAAACTCTGACGCGTAATCGATCTCGACTGGAATTCGCGCGAGGTCTTCGAGCCAATACTTTCCCGCCATCGCCGCGTGCAAGCTCGTGCCGCAGGCAATCGCTTTCACCGAAGTGAACTCGCGAAACTCCGCTTCGCTGATTTCCATTTCATCCAGATACACTCGTCCGGTTGTTTGCGAAACGCGGCCGATAATCGTGTCGCGTACGGCTCGAGGCTGCTCATAAATTTCCTTGAGCATGTAATGCTTGAAGCCGCCCTTCTCCGCCGCGATCGGGTCCCAGGTGATTCGCTGAACATCGGGAGAAACGGAATTGCCCTCGAAATCCGTGACCGTCACGCCGTCTCGCGTGAGAACGGCGATCTCGCCGTCGCCGAGAAAGAACATATCTCGAGTGTGATACAAGACCGGCGGAATGTCTGAAGCGACAAAATATTCATTGTTGCCAAGCCCGATGACGATAGGCGGGCCTTGCCGCACCGCGACTATTTTTTCCGGTTCATCTGAAGACATAATCGCAAGCGCGTAGATTCCTCGAAGGTCGCCAACCGCTCTGCGAACCGCCGCTTCGAGCGTGGGCTCGCCCTCGTCGATGTACTTCTCGATCAGATGAGCGATGACTTCGGTGTCGGTCTCGGTGACCAGCGTGTGATTTTCAGCCTGAAGCTTTCGTTTGAGCGGTAGAAAGTTCTCGATGATACCGTTGTGAACGACGACGACTCGACCGGAACAGTCACGATGTGGATGCGCGTTGTCTTCCGTAGGTCTACCGTGCGTTGCCCATCGCGTGTGCCCGATTCCGTACGTTCCATCGAGCGGCCTCAAGCGAATCGCTTCTTCAAGATTGCGAAGCTTGCCTTCCGCGCGTCGTATCGTGAGCGCTCCGTCGTCGTCGACTACGGCGATTCCAGCCGAATCATATCCGCGATATTCAAGCTTCTTGAGTCCGTCCAGAATCACTCCGACGACTTGCTTGTCCCCGACATATCCAACTATTCCGCACATTTTTCTTTCTTCCTTATTCCCTGCTGTTGAAATCAGCCATTCCGATCTGAACGATTCTCCGCGCGACCCTGCGTCCTCTGGGGTTAAATTCCTTCGGTGCTCCAACCGCGGAGGACGCAGGCCCAACGCTGAGATGGTTCCTATTTCAACTTCTTCTTTACAACCGCCGGAACTCCTGCGACCAGCGAATCAGCAGGCACGTCTTTGGTGACCACTGAGCCCGCCGCGGTCTTCGATCCACGGCCTACTCGCACGGGAGCCACAAGCATTGTATCGCTGCCGATCTTCACATCGTCCTCGATGATCGTTTCGTTCTTCCGCACTCCATCGTAATTGCATGTAACCGTTCCCGCTCCGATATTGACTCGCTCGCCAAGCGTCGCATTCCCGAGATAGGTAAGATGCGAAGCCTTCGTGCCGCGGCCAATCTTAGACTTCTTCACCTCGACGAAATTACCAATACCCGCCTTTTCTCCGATGTCCGCGCCCGCGCGCAGCCTCGCGAACGGCCCTACCGTAGCGCCTTTCCTGATCACGCTGTCTTCGATGACGCTCGAGTTGCGAACTGTGACGTTGTCTTCGATCTGAACGTTCTTCATCCGGGTCCACGATTGGATCACGCAGCCCGAACCGATGCGACTGGCGCCTTCGATGATGACTTGAGGATGAATGATCGAGTCCTGACCAATCTGAACGTCTCGGTGAATGTAAGTCGTCGCCGGATCGATGATGGTCACGCCCGAGAGCATCAGCTCGCGCAGCTTGCTTTCGCGGAGCTTTCGTTCGAGGTCCGCGAGCTCGATTCGCGTGTTTACGCCGAGCACTTCTTCGGCGTTCGAGTGTAGAAGCAATCCCACTTTCTTACCGTGAGCCTGCATGATTCGAGGAACATCGGTTAAGTAATATTCGCCCTGCGCGTTGTCGGTTGTCAGATGATCGAGCGCGGCGAGCAGCGCGTCCACGTTGAAACAGTAAATGCTCACGCCGACCTCGCGAATCGCCAACTCTTCGGGCGATCCGTCTTTTTGCTCGACGCACCGAAGCAGGCTTCCGTCTTTGTTTCTGATTATTCGTCCGTAGCCCGTAGGATCGTCCATCAGAACGGTGAGCATCGTGGCGTCATTCTTCTCGGCTCGATGAGTCTCAGCCAGGACTTTCAACGTTTCACTCTTGATCAGCGGCGCGTCTCCGGCAAGTACCAAGAGCTCGCCGTGCCGTTTCTCCAGTTGATCCCGCGCCGCCATCACCGCGTGGCCGGTTCCTCTCTGTTCGAGCTGCCGAACGAAATGTAGCTTGGTTGAAGACTCCGCGCTTGGGAGCGCAGGCATCCTTGCCTGCTCCCCGCTCGTGAGCGCAGCGATCCCTGCCTGCTCCCCGCGTTTTACTTCATCGCGCACGGCACGTTCGACCTCATCCGCTTGATAGCCCACTACCGTGAAAGCGGCTTCTGGAGCCAGTTCCAGGGCCGCACGCAATACGTAAGCGATTAGTGGCGAGCCTGCCAGCTCGTGCAGCACTTTAGCGCGCCGCGACTTCATCCGCGTGCCCAACCCGGCCGCAAGGATCAGTACGTCAGTCTTACCCTCTCTCATGGTTCACATCTCTCCGACCGGCTTTGATTCTACCCTCACCGCTCGGGTTGGCGCGAGAGATTTTGTTTATTAGGAGCGCGTCCCGCAGCGAGAACCGGACTATAATGCCGTCAGTCTCGAAATTGAATTCGTCGATTCAAGTGTTTGAGTTTGCTTGATAGCGGATCGCCGATCTAGCATTCCAAAGACTGCAAGACAAAGCCTGATCTCCGATCCCTTGTACAGCAATGGACGCAACTTCGCTGACAAGCAAAGACAAGATGCTCGATCAGAAAAGTGACGCGGGCCAAAGCGTTGGCGCAGCATTCGTCGAACTCGCAGGCCTAATACTGCTGATTGAGGCGATCGAGTGGATCGCGCCTACGACTGACCACCCTCGCGGAGTCTACGAAGTATTGGCGCTCTTTATCCTGGTGTTGTTGATGGTCTGCTTTGTGCGTGACGGAGTGAATGCGCGCGAGCTTGGCATCAGACTGGATAACATATTGACGGTTTTAGCGCGAATCTCGATTCCTCTACTTGTTTTCGTAGTGCTGACAATCGCTGTAGGACTTGCAGCCGGAACTCTCAGGTTCGGGACGAAGTTCCATTCGATGCTGATCTCCGTGCCTTTCTGGGCATTTCTTCAGCAGTATATGCTGCTCGCTTTTGCAAACCGTCGACAGAGGATTATCGTTGGCGCTCACAGCGCGTTTGCCACGGCCGTACTTTTTTCGCTCCTCCATCTACCCAATCCGGTGCTTACACTGGTGTGCGCCCTGGGCGGCTACATCTGGGCGGGGCAATACGAGCGCGAGCCTAATCTGTTTGCAAATGCCTTGACGCACGGTATAGCCAGCGCGTTTCTGGCTAACTCAATTCCGTCCTCGCTCCTGAAGAATATGGTGGTGGGATACAATTACTTTTTCAGGTGATGGAATGTTACCGGCAAGGGAGTCCTCTGTGTCCTCAGCGCCCTCAGCGGTTTTTCTTAATCAATTTTGCAATTCAACCGCAGAGCACGCGAGGTCGCAGAGCATCAGCACCTCAGGTCATGGAGATTTCCTCGAAGGAGGCAACTCATTCCCTTCCGGGCACTCGATGGCAATATGGTCGGTAGCGACGGTGGTCGCATTAGAGTACAGGAGGCACCGATGGGTGCAGTTCACGGCATACGGCATTGCGACCCTGGTGAGTGTGTCGCGCTTCACCGGCAGCAATCACTTCCTTTCTGATGTATTGATCGGTAGCGCAATCGGATACGGGACGGCGAGGTATGTATATCAATCTCATCACGATCCCGTGTTGAATCCTTAAAGAGAGTAAGAATCTAAGGCTGCGATCAACTCATCGGCCGTGGAATCGGGATTCGCTTCGCCTGTTTGAATTTGCGAATGACTCGGCGGATCGTCTGTTCAAGTCTCTCTTTTGTAATCATCTTTCGCCTCGCTCAACGCAATTGATTCTACTCTGACGCTCCGGTTTGGCGCGAGAGGTGTTGTCTTATTGATATGTTTAGTGATTTGGTTTAGCGAAGACCCTGTTCTTCAGTTTCGGCACAATAGTGTCAGCCTGAGTTTAGCCCGGCCTTTCAATGCTGGCGACGCACAGAAGCGGCAAGGCGCGGCGGAGTCATCGCGCACAACGGCGTCCACCACACGAAGGAGTATTCGGTAGAGCTTACAAGCTCATAGTTGTGAAGAAGTTGCCCAAGTCGGCATTGTCAGACTGGCGGTTCGGCATTGTTAACTTGCTCACCAAGTCGTAACGGCGTAGTATGGGCTCCGTGCGCTTTGGCCAGCGGTTATCTCGAGCTCAAAGTCAAATGAGGCGAGCAAGAGTCACGTTGAATCGAAATACATCTACTCCGCATTGATCATGAGCAACGCAAGTAGCGATTTGTTCGATACGTTCGCCGAAGACCTCCTCGGGGAGCGCAATGCTAGGCCCTTAATAATTATCGGAGCATCGAAGGTCGACAATCTATTGTTTCAGATTCTGAATGGGTACCTCTTACCAAAACGGGCTAAGCCGAAGGACCATGACGAGTTACTTGAGGGTGATAGACCCCTCGCAACCTTCAGCGCTCGCATTAAGATATGCTACCGTTTGGGCTTGATTGATGAGACACTCTATCTTGCGCTTGAGCGGCTCAGAGCGCTTCGGAATCCAAGTGCACACTCGATTGGGTTTGACATTACGAGTTCCCCGACCCGTGAACACTTAGCCGAACTGCAGAGGGGCGTTGCCAAACGCAATTCGTTTCGACTGACAAAAGAGCGCTACTTTGATAGCGAGCCTCTCAGCAAGATTGAGGATTTGCAGTGCGTCCTGTTAACGCTATGTGTCCTACTGGAGGCTATTCGAGAGAAGACCTCGACCACAGTGGGAAGCAAGATTGCGTTGAGCATCGCTAACCGGTGACTGGTAGAGTCAATGACAAAGAAACCAACCAAAACATTGATATGTCCAGCCGTAAGGGCAAAGGTACTGGGTGTCAACGTATACCGAGGCTTCGCTAGTCTTGGTGACCTGGCGGATGTTTCCAGCGCCGATATCTACGATCAGGAGACAAATCCAACGGGTACACAACGCGATTTAAGCCCGGCACACGCGCGAGATGCGTATGGATACGTTAAGAACAAAGACCTAGGTTTCTGGCCTGAGATCTTTCTCTGCGCGCGCAGAAATGATGTGGTGACCTTTCGACCTGTGTCGCCGGAGTTGCCAGACCTCGGAATATTAGAGATAGATCTCACGGCAGTGAAGAGTGGACCAGCCATTGCAATATCGCGGGTTGATGGCAACCACCGGCTGCACTATGGTGATGGGGCAGAGACCGGATACTCGCGAATTGAGAAGGTCGTGTCATTCTGCCTGGCCTACGACCTCAGTCGCGAAGAAGAAATACAGCTGTTCAAGGACATAAACAAGAATCAAAAGCCCATGAATACCAGCCACCTAGACGGAATCGAGGTGCGGTTGACCACTGAGGAGGAACTAAAGCGCAGGAATCCCGAACTCTATATTGCGCAACGCCTCCACCGCGACCCAAAAAGCTCTCTACATGGTCGGGTGTATGAAGGTGGAAGGAAGCCTGTCGGGGTCGATATTCCACTTCGCGGTCTAAAGACTGGTATCGAGTATATGCTGACTAGATCAACGCAACTCCCTCGATTAGAAGACGCCGAGGCGCAATACCGCGTTATTAGAAACTACTTTGACGCCGTCAAGAAGTGGCAGCCAAAGGCTTGGTCGTCACCCAAAGATTACATTTTACTGCGAGGCTCGGGACTATGGGCAATATGCTTCATCGGCGCACAGGTCGTTGACCGTGCACTGATGCAGGATTATTTCGACGCTAAACACATGCTTGCGATCTTGAAATCCGGTAAGGATTGGGATTGGAGCCGAAAGGGAGACTTTGTTGGACTCGGTGGGAGAGGCGGAGCCCTAGAAATAAGTAATCGCGTGACAAGGAAACTGCAGGATGAAAGTCGCATGTCGACCAAGCAACTGTTTGACAAGATCATGGCCGAGGATCACAAAGCATAAGCTGTCATTTCTTCATAGGAGCGCATTTATCCCGAAATGTTGTTTCTCGAACACAGTAAGATAAGGACCGCGGGCGATATGTTTAAGCCGGAGATAGCCGGCTATGCGAGCCAACATGCAGTCAAGAAGATCGCATATCAATTGAGCGTGAGGTCAATCTCCGGTTCGCTGTATGGCAGCGAGTCCCTTCTGTCAAAGAATGTGCTAGGCACTACACGATTCGGGCGTCTTTATGTAAGCGGCGACTCGTATGCAATCGTCTGGGACGGCACCATTGATTTTGCACGTCTTGCAAACGTAGCGGTGACCGAGGTAGGAAACTGTGTCAGACATGGCTTAGGAGTTCTTCCTATAACGCGTCAATTGGTGAGACCTGAATTTGATTCAGCCCATACAGGACCGCCAAGCACGATTGAAAAGGCCGCAGTCTCCTTGATAGTTTCGGGCGAAACGGACGAGGACGAGTTAGTGGAGCATGAGTTCCGCTACTGCGACTATACACATCTAGGGCCCCCAGCTGAATCAGAGAGAACTTGGCAGCCCCTCAGATCGCCGAAGAGAATAGCATTCGCGAGGTTCGATGTTACTGTGAAGGTGGGTTTTAGCAGCGTTATCTATTCTTTCACCGCCGAGAAAACGCCCGCTGTAATCAAGGGCGCGACCTTGGTGGGCGTTGGAGAGGCCGAAATGGTCAAGGCATTAGCTCTCCATGCTAAGCTCTTTGGAACGGGAGATTTCGCAGAGTTGGGTATTAGGCTTCCGAAGTCATACATCTTGGACAAGGGTATCTTGCGCTGGGTATTGCTCCGTCATCCGCTCTCCCTGCGGCCGATAAGCGAAATTGAGCTGAACGGCTTTGTGAACACGCTTCGCACTCTGATAGGGTTTGATCGTGACTGGAGCTCTCCCTCTGGAAGATCCGGCCCGAAAAACCTACTCACGAACCTTGGGGAATCTAACATTCGTTGAAGTTCAATTATTCATGAGGAGCCCGGACCCACTATGTCGGATGCCAGTAGGATTGGAAAACGCTTAAGTGGTGTTTTTGTCGAAGCGGAGGCGCATGACGGCACTAAAGCCGTTTCGCAGTTAGGTACACGTACCGATGTTCGCCACACTGTGAGGGTAAGAAACTTAATGGTTTACGATGCATCCGTAAGGGCTGACGGGTGGGTTCCAGACAGATCGAGAATCTGTTTTTCGGCCCGTGCTTCAGGAGCGTCCCCACTCCCCTCTCTTATATATTTGCCCAAAGTCCAGTCTTCGGTTACTGAGACTAACTGGGCGGAAAGCCTGGAACCCTTAGGCGAAGGTGAGAGCTGTCAGTTCGACTCTGCTCTGTTGATTCCGCGGTCCCAAGGGAAGCAGAGTGTCTTTGCTAAGGTTGCTGTGGCCTGGCCAGAGAGAGGCCCGCTATACCGGGAAGTACGGCTGCGAATAGAAGTGGAAGTGTGAGGAGTAGACACGATGTACATGAAGTATCTCCCACCATTGCTTTCGATATATCTGATCCTAGTGTCGGGCTCGGCCAAAGGATATTTCAGAAACAGGCTCACAGCTTTCCTAGCTGCCGACGAGTTCCTCAAACAAAGGGAAACTCTCATCCGCTCCGTTGCGCTAGACTGGTCGTCAAGACTGGGCTTCTTCAATGCAATGTTTACCGCAATGGTTTCAGTATTCTCGATCTATTCCGAAAGCAAGAGCTACGAATGGGCGGTAGGAACGTTTCTGGTGTTGCTGTTAGTTTTCATTCCGACGTTCTGGTGGATAATGGGGCAGGAGCCTGATGAAATCGCCGCCAGAAAAATGGCTCGGATAAACATTTCGCCCGCTAGGTTCTGCAGTCTAATACTCGTAGTGATCAACCTTATTCTAATTGGCGCTATTGCCGGTGCCCACAGGTTAACCCCGTAAATCATATGAAGCACCCTCGTAAGCCGCAACGCAAGAAAGTATCGGAGATCACTCAAGTTAAGGTAACAGGAACTCAGCCGTCATCGTATCGCGAGCCATTCGGTTTGATGAGTTTCCAGCAGCAAGCAAGCGAGTTTGTAGGTTCGTGACGGACCAGCCCGTCTTCGTGAAGAAGTGTCGCCGCATGAAATTTTAAACGATGTAAGCGATTGCCGCCTTCGACTACTGCGGACTCAGATTCTTCTCCTCAATCGCATCGTACGATCCCGAGAGTTCCACTTGAGAGCTCCGTTGGCCAAATACTTCCCTGGAAGCTCCGACCGAGCGGCGCGGTGTTTGCTATCGCGTAGTCGATTCTTAGACCCGGGCTGTACTCGAACAAAACAATGGTCTTGCACGTCAAAGCCGTCGGTTTCTCCGGGCTGCGTGATGATGTTGCAGAAGCAAAAGACTAACGCGTTCGAATCGCGCGTGCCTTCGGTGACTCCATCGACAAGAAGATTCGGAATTATCGAGGTGTACAGCGAACCGGGCCCGATCGTGATTATGTCCGCGCCGGGGAACAGCGCGTATGCGTGACGCGCCATACTTGATCGATGGCAGATCACCGAACACCGGTGGCCGAGCAGCAATGACCGGTGACGGTGTAGAGTCAACGATGCCTGAAGGCTCGCTGTCTATATTCGGATGGCGTGACTCGGAAGCGTTTCCTGAAAAAACGTATGAAGTTGCCCTTACTCCTATAACCCACCGCTCCCATAATCTCCTTAATACTTAGAAACGTGGTCGCTAAGAGCTGGGCCGCTTTTTCAATTCTCAAGTCGGTGAGATATTGCCCCGGCGCGATTCCCATTTCAGTTTTGAACAGGCGGGCAAAATGCGATGCCGAAAGATGGACGGATCTCGCTACCTCGTTGACGTTAATGCTCCGATGAAGATTGGCGCTCATGAAGTCAATCGCTGCTTGAACTCTTGCCTTACGAATCGCGTTCGCCACTGGCGTACTTACTATGTCTTCGGTTAATCTTTCGAATTCATAAACGAGACGGGTTGCGCAGTCCCGGCAAGGTCAAACGCAACCCGGCCCGCAGCTACTTCGGCATTTCTGTCGAAGTTCGGCCCGGTTGCCGTTGTTACGTTCCGGGCATGGTCATTTTTACAAAACGCCTTTCAAACACGCAAGCCGTTCTGTGATATAATGCGAGTTGACCTTAGCAAGCTGATCACACAGAAAGAGGCGGCAGAGATTCGAGGATGCACGCCGCAAGCGATTAACCAACTCGTTCAGCGCGGGAGTCTCAAGTCAATTGAGGTAGGCGGAAGGCGGCTTGTATTTAAGGATGAGGTTGAGAAGTTCAAGCCGAGTCTCGGCGGAAGACCACCAAAGACTCCAGCAAAGAAAACCACTAAGCGAAGTACCCACCGCAGAAAATCAAATTAAGGCACCTCTGAATTTTCCAGTGCTATCGTAATGCGTGTTGCATCTGCGAAATCTCAATGCGAACCGCGAATCTAGGTCGCCCCTAACGGGGCTATGTTGTTCGTTCTGCTCCGCACCCAGGGCTGACGCCCTGGGCTATAAACATGTCGCCCCTACGGGGCTGAGTAAGCCGTGTTCGCCTCGAAGTGAATTCGTGGATGATCGGGAAAGAAATCCGCACGTTGCAAGGCCACGAATGGAATGTGACCACTCAGGTTCTTACTTCCATCGGAAAAAAGTTGCCTATAACACCTCTCCGCTCACTTCGTCCTCGAGAAATGGGTAGGGATCTTTCGCGATTCACACGCGAATGGTTGTGAAGTTCGATTCGGATCAATCAACGCTTCTGAGCATCGGAGTCCATCAGTTGTCTTGTGGTGTGCTCGGTCACGCTGGAAGGTGAGGGGGCGAATTCCGATGTATCGGCGGGCGTCAGCGACTGACGTTGCAACTCTTTTTCAAAGGCTGCGCGTTCTGCCGCCCTCTTGGGGCTCTTTACCAGCAGCCCGTTGATTAGAAGTCCCAGGCCGACAAAGGTGGGGATCACGCCTACGATCCACAGACGGCTAAGGATCTCCGCCGTGTCATTCGGAATGTGCGCGCCTATGATGATTCCGTCCATGAAGATGGAAAGAAATATTGCTACCGCGATGCCGACGCTGGTGGTGATTACTCCGGCCTTGATTTCCTTATGGCTTTGGTACTCGGGAGTGATCCCGCGCTGACGTTTGAGTTCTTCGTCACGTTTTTCACGCTCGGCGCCGGAGAGCAGCATGTCGGCGACCCAGGTCTTGCTCCAGTCGAATTTCTCGGCGGGCTCTCTCGTGGTCACCGCTTGTCGCACCGCGAACAGGTTTCCACCGCATGACTTGCAAAACTTCAGCTCGTCGCTTTGACTTGTGCCACATTGCGGACAGAACATTTGGTCTACTCCTTCTCGTGTGTGTTCTTTCGTAGCCGAGATACGAGGATTATAAACCCGATGTTCGTATTGTCGAATGTTGTAGTTTCAATTGTCGACTATTCTACCAATTTGCCTTTCAGCAGGCACTGCCAGCCCTCACGTCCTCGCGGCACGTGTAGTCAATCGCACCCTTCGACTTTACATTCATTGAATTCTTCGGCAAGATCATCTCCACAAGGCTTAGCGCTTTAACTACTCAGGCTCAGAGGAGGAGCAACATGGCAACAATTCAACAAAACAAAGCTAGTGAAAAAGTAACTGCCAAGACACTCGGGGACGCCAAAGGGACGCTCTCGCTGAAAAACATTACGGGCAAGTGGAACAACTGCGATAAGAACACTCGCGGGCTTGTTCGCCTCGTGCTCGGCACTAAGGGAACCACGCTGACCGTTCAGGGATTCGGCGCCTGCGTGCCCACGCCCTGCGACTGGGGTGTCGTTGAAGGCATTGCTTACGGCGACAGCGTCGTCGCGACAGAGGCGATTGCCTTTTCTGCCCACTATGATTTCGGCTTCAAGGAGACGATCGTGACGGGATACCTCGATAGCGGCACCTTGATAGTTGAAACTTACGACAGATTCAAAGACGGGAGCGGTCGTTCCAATTACTACAGCCGGGTGTATCTCTGCCGCGGGTAGTTCACACCTGTTCACTTCAATGCCACGCGAGCGTGGCCTTCTTAGCCTTTAACTTGACCGTAGGGGCGGACCAACAAAAGTCCGCCCCGCGGTCGCTGACTTTTCGTGCAAGCGAAGTCTTTGTTCGATACACCAACCGAATGCGTTAATCTTCGGATCTATCAGCGAACTCGGCGGGCGGACTCCGCCGGATGCCTTTGTTTAGACCACACGATTCGGTGATTCACCTGTGGACCTGCCAGTAGTGACTGCACGTAGCACAGATGTCATTGCCCTTGCCCGTTGCCTTAAACCCACGGCAATCGCATGCTCTACAAGCACCGGGGCCACAGCGCGGCAAATCGATCGGTTCGTCGACCGTAGCGATGCCGACACCCACTTCACGCACCTTTTCGCGGAAAGCGCCATTGCGAACTCGCCCGGCAACCACCTCATCCCCTTGGCTTCCCACGACATCGATCACGAATGACTGATATCTCTGTTTCAAATTAATCCTCCGTTGTTTGAGGGAAACCTTCGCATAGGCTGGTTTCTATCGCTGCCCCCGTTCAACGACAGAAGCCTAACATGGTTATCTCCCTTTCTTGATGAAGCATGAAATTGGCTCAAGCAAAAGCTCTTATCGAATATATATGGACATAATATATCCAAGCAAAAAGGCAGCAATAACTACAAGCATACAGCCGCCGCCCGAAGTCTTTGCTGAATTGGATTCCTGTGGTTTGGGTTCATCATTTCTAGGGGCCCTGTTTGTTGACGTCTCCTGTTGACTCTCATTGTAAGTTGACTCAAGCCCCCTAAGTAACTTAACGAATTTCGGGTCTTCTATCTTTTCCTTAAATTGGTCAAGCGTTGCTCCTGGATGAAGAAATATGATCTGCATGGTGTCATACATAAGAGTTGCTTCCGCACAACCTAGGCGACCAGCCCACGAAAACCTATCCGCTTGATTTGATGTGCTGAAATATTGCGACATCAGAATCACAGGATGGACAGTGGTCAATGTATAGAACCGTCGCATTTCTTCCTTCATATTTTCTTCTGACTCCCCAAGTGCTAGCAGAAAATTATATCGGTCTAGCATATGGCGAGTTTTCGCAAATGCGTATGTTGAATTAAATTGATTAGGGTCATCTTTACACTCCTCAAATTTCTGCTCGACAAGTTCCTTGATCGTTTCACCTAAGGAGCTGTCTCCGCCCCTGCTGGCTCCTGCCGCTTGCAGGATAACTTTTTCTTCATCAATACTTCTTTTCCTAAGGCTGCTGGAAATGTTCAGTTCAATCACGTTTCTCTCCTTAAGCGCCTGGATAAGCCGCCAGGTTGTCGATGGCGCATCGAGGTCAGGCGTGCAACTTTGAATTCGTTCATCTTGCTGTCAAGGGCTTCCATTTTTATTTGTAAAGGTTTTTTAAGTACATACGGCAGTCGCAGTTGACGCCATGTCTATAGTAATCATATGAGGCTCCGTTATTAGGGCGGGATTCGTCTTTCTTGTTGCTCTTCGAAATCGAGATCACAACGCATACTGCCAAAACGATTAGCACAAGCACAAGTAAAACTCCCATTTTTCCTCCTAAAAACGTAATTACGACAAATGCGAAGAGCCTACTGTGAAGTCGCAGTACTAAAAGCGGGCTGAATAATACTGACCTTGATACACATATTCAAGTAGCATGCTTTACCTACATCAACCCTGCCCAAAACAGATTCCGCCAAGAGTGACCGAATAAACGAATGATCAAGTCTAAAACGGGGCGAGGCCATCAAGTCTTCGACTAAGAGGGCCGCGATTGACAATCGGGAGATCGAGGTTAAAGAAGTCGCCGTCTATTCAATTAACTTACCTTTATCTCCCGGAAGCAGCACCTGGCGATGAACCCACAATGGAGCGTTGCCGTTCGATAACAAACGGTCGTGGAATTCCTGTAGAGTGAACTCTTGTTTTCTCTCGCGCTTGTAGTCGTCTCGTAGCTTCAATATCGCGAGCTTCCCTACCGTGTACACAAGGTAAGTCGGATCGAATGTTCCGCGCTCGGCTTCGATGCGAGCCGGCGTTTCGCCCATGTAACCGTTATCCATGAAAAAGCGAGTGCCCTGATCGACGGTCATGCCCATCGTGTGTTCTCGGATGCCCACCTCGAAACGGCACAAGCGCAGAAGCGCGTCAGCTAGCTGGCCCATTCTTATTTTCGGATCGCCGTTGCCGAAGCCTTCGTCGATCATCATCTGTTCGGTGTAGTGAGCCCAGCCTTCGACAAAGCTGCCGGGCGCAAGCGCGGCATCTTTTCGAACTGCCGACGAGACTTGCTTGAGAAAAACTCCCTGCACGAAGTGGCCGGGGTAGACTTCGTGAATGGACGTCGTCCAAAGCTGCGGATAGTTGATAGAGCCGAGATATTCTTCCTTCTGCTTGTCAGTCCATTTCGGGTCAACGTCTGTGATCAGGTAGCGAGCCGGCAACGAGACTCTTTCAAAAGGGCCGGGCGTCCACATGCTCGCCGTAGACCAGCGCATGAAGTCCGGCGTCGGAGCGACCACCGGCGCTGTGGACGCGGGAAGCGTGACAATCTTTTTCTCTTCGATGAATTTCACCAGCGCATCGAGCTGCTTCTGTGCTTCCTGAACGAGCGTGCCGGCTTTCGGGTGATCTCGCTGAACGTCGGCCCACACTGAGAGCGGATCGCGCTTCGAATCGATTCGGGCAGCGGTCTTACGGAAATCGTCCTGGGTTTTCGCAAGCTCACGATCGGCGATCTTCAGAAGCTTGTCGACGGAGATGTCGATGCCCTCTTCGAACTTGAGCTTGGCTTCGTAGTTCTGTTTGCCAATCGCAAACGTAGAATCTGAATCGGCTTTTGTCTGTTGAAGGTGCTTGATGTAGCTCGAGATTGCGCCGCCCGCGTTCTTTGTTGATTTCTTGAACTCGGATTGAAGCTTCTGATCCTTCACCGAAGCAAACGCTTTAGGCAAATCGTTCTGAACGAAACTCAACGTGCCCTGGAAGCTTTCGATTCCAACCTTCAAATAAACCGCCGGCGGTTTGTGAACGTTATCTCGCGCGGAATCGAGAAGCCGGGGCACCAATTTTTCCTTCTCGATTATTCGCCGAAGCCGAGCTTCGGCCGGCGCCGATTCGAACATAGCGAGCTGCAACAGACCGGTTGATATCGGCTCATTGTAGATTTGAGGATTGCGCTCGTAGTTCTTGATCTGTTCGAGCTCGAGCAGCCGCGCGCTCATGTTCGACGACAGAATCTGATGATCGAAAGTATCGGACAGAGGGAGCTCGAGCGGCGGAATTTTTTCGATGCGCGATTGAAAGGCTTTTATCGCGGCAATCTCGGCGGCGATCGCTTGCGGGCTGTAGTCTTCGAGCTGCGCGTCCCAGGTGTGAATGCCGCTCGACGCCGCAAGCGCAGGATGACGCGCGTGCAAGTCCTGCAGGTATTCAGCTACAAGCTTTGGAAATTTTGCAGCAGCCATCTCGGTTTTGGATTCAGTTTTTTGAAAAAGCGGAGCAGCAGAAGAGGCCACGGCAAGAATTGTGAGAACAAGACCGGCGGTCAACCTTGTGGCGAGTCGTGTATGGGCGCCCCTCCGTGGGCGCCCCTCCGTTCGAAGGCGCAAGTCCCTTGGCGATGAGGGGCGGCCACGGAGTGCCGCCCTTACAAGCTTGTAATAATCCATCTACGTTTCCAACAGCTCCTTTGCTCGCTGGGTCGCTTTGACGACCGCTTTGATCAGCGTCACACGCAGTCCGCCTTCTTCCAATTCCAGAATGCCGTCGATGGTGCAGCCCGCGGGAGTCGTCACCATATCTTTGAGCTTGGCCGGATGCTCCGAGGTTTCGAGCACCATCGATCCGGCGCCGACTACCGTTTGCGCCGCGAGTTCAGTGGCGACATCGCGCGGCAAGCCTACCTTTACGCCGGCCTCAGCCAACGATTCGATCACGATGTAGATGAAAGCCGGTCCGCTAGCCGAGAGTCCAGTGATCGCGTCCATGTGTTTTTCGTCGGCGACTACCGTACGGCCGACCGAGTCAAAGATGAACTTCGCGAGATCCAGATGCTCGCGCGAAGCATTCACTCCCGCTGCGATTCCGGTCATCCCTTTCTTGATAAGGCACGGCGTATTGGGCATCGCTCGAATCACCGGCACCGGCGCGCTCAGATGCTTTTCGATGAAGGCTGTGCTCACTGAAGCGGCGACTGAGATCACAAGTTGAGCCGGTCTCAAACCTTCTCCGATTTCAGACAAGACACGCGGTACCGTTTGCGGCTTAACGGCAAGAATGATTATGTCGGCGGTAGCCGACGCGACTTTGTTTGAGAGCGTGCCCGCCACGTTGAACCTTTCTCGCAATCGATCGAGTCTCTGTTGATGGCCGGCCGTTACTCGAAGATTCGCGATGTTGATTACCTGAGCTTCGAGCAAACCTTTGATCAAAGATTCGCCAAGCTTGCCGGCGCCGAGCACCGCGATCTTCTTGTCTTTCAGCATCACTGCTTCTCCGTCAAGATTGTCTTTGATTGCGATGATAACAGCGGCCGGCGGACAGTGGCCAGTGTTTGCCCGTTGTGCTAGGCTCGGTTCGATTCAAGTTGGAACGCATTTTTGAGCTTGCGAATCCGCGTATGCGTGATCTCTCCGATTAGCATGTCTGAAAACCCCGCTCGAATTTGTGCAGTCATCACGGAAGAAACAATCGAAGCTGCGCTGGCTGCGCTCCAACGAGCGTCACAAATCGCCGACCTCGCCGAACTGAGGCTCGACTACCTGAGAGACTTTGACTTCAACGATTCAAGCGCGTTGCGCGCATTGCTCGAGCACAAGCCGCTTCCGGTAATCATTACTTGCCGCGATGTCGCCGAAGGTGGACGACAACCAGTCGAGGATTCGGTTCGACTTCGCATGCTTGTCGAGGGCGCAAGGCGTCTGGGCGACTACTGCGACATCGAAGCGGCTCATTACGATCGAGCGGCTGCGTTGTCGCCTGATGTGTCTCGGCTCATCGTCTCTTATCACAATTTCACGGAGACACCTTCGGATCTGAATTCGATCGGCGACCGAGTTACATCTCTTCCCGCAGCGGTGCACAAGATAGTAACGCGCGCAAACAGTGTGACCGATTCGCTCGGCGTGATGAAACTCATCGAACGCGTTCGAGCGAGACGGCAAGAGATCATTGCGATCGCGATGGGGGAGGCCGGGGTTATGACTCGAGTGCTCGGCCCGGCATTCGGAAATTTTCTAACCTACGGCTCGCTGGATAAACGAAAAGAAAGCGCGCCCGGTCAGCCGACGTGCGATGAACTTGTGAACCTTTATCGCGTGCGGCGAATCTCTCGCAACACAAGGATCGCGGGCATCATCGGTTCTCCCGTCTCTCATTCCGCGTCACCCGCCATGCACAACCGAGCGTTCGCGGAACTGGGTCTAGACTTCATTTATCTTCCGTTCGAGGTTAATGACTTGAATGAGTTCTTCGGCCGCCTTGTGCGACCAAAGACTCGTGAAGTTGATTGGAATCTGCGCGGATTCAGCGTGACCATTCCTCACAAGAGCGCGATCATTCCGCTGCTCGATGAAGTCGATCCAATTGCCAGCCGAGTTGGCGCCGTAAACACTGTTGTCGTGAATCACGATCGCCTGGCCGGCTACAACACCGACGTTCAAGGCGCAATGGAACCGTTAGCCGGGATCGCTCCTCTCTCCAACGTTCGCTGCGCAGTGCTTGGAGCCGGAGGCGCCTCGCGAGCGGTCGTTTTCGGCCTGCTTGAGCGAGGCGCTCGCGTCGAATTGTTCGCTCGCGATCCTCAAAGAGCAATCGCGTGGTGTGAACCGCTTGTCGTCAATGTTGCTCCGCTCGAGTCGTTCGGATCGAGCGATGCAAAGATGGTAATCAATACAACACCGATCGGAATGCGCGGTCACAGCGAAGGCTCGAGCCCGGCGCCGGCGATTTCGCTAACAGGTCGCTCTATTGTGTATGATCTTGTCTACAATCCGATCGAGACTCAATTCATCAGGGACGCGCGAGCCGCGGGTTGCGAAGCGATCAGCGGCCTTGAAATGTTGATCGCTCAAGGCGCGCTTCAGTTCGAGTTATGGACCGGACTCAAGCCGCCGATCGATGCAATGCGGCAAGCCGCAATCGAGAAGATCGCCGGCGACGATTTGTAAACAGTAATGCCGGTACGGTGCGGGTAGTTAGTCACACTGATTTTGAATGAACACCTGTATGGGCGTCCCCCAGTGGGCGCCCCTCTCTGGCATTGAAAGTGGCCCTGCAATGAGGGGCGCCCACGGAGGAACGCCGCCCATACAAAGTTCGTCACCTGAGCATGACTGAGTACCAGGTTCAACACACTTTACCGCTAGAATCGGGCGATGAAGAGTGATATCCTCACTCGCGACCCCGGTTATACGCAGGAGAAGCATCAATGCGTAAGCTCGTATCCGCAGCAATCCTCACATCATTGTTCCTGGCGGCGCATTCGTTCGCGGCTCACTTGTTTCCGGGTCAAGACCAGAACGACAACGGCACGATCGCTGGCCGGGTAACGGTCGACGGAAAGCCGGCGCGCGGCGTGATTGTAATCGCTGCTTTGTCAGGCTCGTCGGATCCGTCGAAGATTATCGAGCGGATGTTCAACTCACCCAAGTCGCCCAAAGCGGAGACCGATTCCGACGGACACTACCGCATTGAAGGGCTTCCGGCGGGCAGCTATGAAGTCGGCCCTTCAGCTCCGACGATGGTTAATACTTCAAACGACGGCTACCAGAAAGTTTCGATCGCCGGTGGAGCTACGGTTGAAGGGATTGATTTCTCTTTGTCGCGCGGAGGCGTCATAACCGGCAAGGTTACAGACAGCGAAGGCCGTCCGCTCATCGGCGAATCGATCTCAATTAAGGCAACTGATAATTCAAAGCGATCCGTCTCCACGCCGAACATCGATCCGAGGATGTACGTGACAGATGATCGCGGCGTCTATCGAATCTTCGGCGTGCCTCCCGGCAAGTACATCGTCAGCTCCGGGAGCGGAGGAAACGATATGCTCGCTTTAATGGGGCAGCGGCCCAAGAGGGTTCAGACGTATTACCCCGGCGTTGCAGACGAAGCGCGCGCCAGGCCGGTTGACGTAACTGCGGGCTCGGAAACCGCTGTCGATATAAAGCTCATCGCTCCCGACAAAGGTTTCAGCGTTAGCGGGCTCGTCATCGATGGCGAAACCGGCAAGCCGATTTCAGATGCGATGGTCGCTTATTCGCCTGCTCCTCAGCAGCGCTCCGGCGATGTCGATCGAGATGAATTTTCGTTTTTTGGACCAGGTGGAATGACTACAACAAACGCCAGGGGCGAGTTCCGGTTTGAATCGCTGGCGCCGGGAAGTTACAAAGCACAAGTTGAATCTCTGGGAATACTGACGGGCGCAAGCGGGTTCTTTGCCGACCCCATCAACTTCGAAGTTCAATCTTCGACCGTCGATAAACTGGAAATAAGGGTTCATCAAGGCGCCAGCATCAGCGGTGTGGTGGTAATCGAGAACGCAGACGCTTCAGAGGCCTTCAATCAGCTTGTACCCGTTATGCTCTACGCCTCAAACAGCGATCATTCGTCGGCGACCGCAGCCAGAATCTCCGCCGATTCAAGTTTTCGAATAAGCGGGCTCAAGCCAGGGCTGGTGAAAATCGGACCGCTGCCGTATGCAGCTCAGAAATTTTCGCTTCTTCGAGTCGAGCGAGACGGCATCGACCAACCCGACGGAATTGATGTTCAGCCAAACGAGCAAATCTCCGGAGTGAGAGTCATCATTGCGCCGGCGAATTGCGCGATACGCGGCCACGTTACTATTCAAGGGGACTCTCAAGGCGCTAGCGTCTGGGTCTCCGCGAGGTCGTTGAAGGGCGAGATGGTCGGTTCCAATGGAAGCACACGCGTCGATGCAAAGGGTGACTTCGTCATTGAGAACCTCGCACCCGGCGACTATGAAGTAGAAGCGGGTGTTATGCGGCCGGGCACAGGACCGGAACGCAATGTCTCTACCAAACAACTCGTCACGGTGACCAACGGCGCTCCGGCGGAAGTGAATATTGTGCTCAACCTGAATCAATGAATCATAGAAACAGCATGGTCAAAGTTTTTCTAACAACAATGCTGATGGCCTGTTTGGTTAGCGCGACTGAGGTGGAGTCGCGAGCCCAGTCTGATCTGTCCGCAGGAAGCGATCGCAGCGGGTTTCAGCAGATCACGCCTGCACAGGAAAAAGGCTCGAAGTCTGGCGGCTCAATCAAAGGGCGCGTGATCGGAGAAGGAGGCCGAGGTGTCGCGGACGCTTCGATCATGGCATTCCCGGTTAATATCGTTTCTAACATGCAAGCGATGGTGACCTCACTGTTCCGCCCTGTTAGTACTGATCCGGATGGCAAGTTCGAGTTGAGTGGACTCCAACCGGGCGCCTACAGCATCTCGGCCAGCGCTCCCGGATTCGTTCTTTCAGATTCAGACTCGAAACCGTTCTACCGCCCCGGCGACTCGGTCAACCTTGGTTTGGTTAGAGGCGCTGTGATAACAGGCAAGGTCACCAATTCAACGGGAGATCCAATCGTTGGCATCGTAGTGCGAGCGATCAAAGTGCGAGAGATCGACAACAAACCGTTGCGCGATCGTCGAAGTGTTTCTTCTGAAATGGTCGATTCCTTAAGTTCGATGCTTGGTCCTTACAAGACAGACGATCGCGGAATTTATCGCATCTACGGTCTCACCTCTGGCTACTACCAGGTTGCCGCCGGTGGTTCGGGCGGAAAAGGCATGCCTTCAGTTTCAGTAAGCCCTTATAACAGCGACGCACCTACCTATTTCCCCTCGAGTACGATGTACACGGCTGCCGAAGTGATCTTGCACACAGGGGAAGAGGCCGGAAATATCGACATACGGTACCGCGAGAATCGAGGTCACTCGATTGCGGGCACGGTCTCCGGCGCGAAGCTAACGGGGCCGCAACAAGGGACATCGGTTGTCCTCGCTCGCGCGGGTACCGGGATCATCGAAGCGACCACTTTCGTTGTTCCTTCAACTGCCGAAAGAAATTTCGCATTCGACGCCGTTCTTGACGGCGAATATGTTCTCACTGCGACGGTCGGCTCCGGCGCAATGCTCGAAGGACCCGAGGCTCTGAGCGTTCTCGTCTCGCCTTCACGACGCGTCACGGTGAGCGGCTCAGACGTAACCGGAATCGATCTCCGACTGGAAACACTCGGTTCGATATCGGGCCGCGTGAAGCTCGACCCGTTGAAGGACGCTTCGCAGAAACCGGATTGTAAGCCGTCCCGAAAATCGCAGATCGAGGAACTGGTCATCAGCACTCAAAGCGAAGGCAAGCGTCATCCGGAAGACCAAGCGGCGATGCTGCTCTCGATGTTTAAAGACACCACTCCAAACGATAAAGGCGAGTTCGTGATCAGTCTTCTGCGTCCCGCAATCCATCGTCTCGAAATACAACTTCCAACTGAGCAATTATTCGTCAAATCAATAGTCCTTCCGGCTGCAACTCCAAACGGTAAGCCGCTCGATGCCGCAAAAAGCGGAGTGGCGTTGAAGTCGGGCGAGAAGCTGAGGGAGATGGTCGTCACACTCAGCGAAGGCGCATCGGGCTTGCGTGGAAAAGTCGTGACCGAGGGCGACAAGCCGCCGTCGACAAAGATGAGAGTGCATTTGGTTCCCGCTGAAGCTGAAGCGGCTGACGAAGTGTTGCGTTACTTTGAAGCCGAGATCTCGGCGGACGGCGGCTTCTCGATGGCAAACGTCCCGCCCGGCAAGTACTGGCTCGTCGCTCGAGAGCTTCCAGACGAGGAACAAACTGAAACAGATCACAAGCCTCTTGCATGGGACGCGGGAGGAAGAGTTGGACTGAGGTTTGAAGGTGAAGCTTCGAAAAAAATCATCACCCTTGCTCAATGCCAGCGCGTCGACAACTTCGTGTTGAACTACGCACCGCTGATCAAACCTTCAAAACCGTCAACAAAGAAGACCGCGCATTGACCTCAATGGCTTCGATCACAGTGAGTTCATCCACGATGTTGCATTCGCCGCCCGTTGCTTGACACGCCATCGTTCCATCGACTAAACCATAGTCGAGACGCATCAAATCCAGAATACGGAGGATCCACTCAATGTCTGTTGAAGTAGGCGACATGGCTCCTGACTTTGAACTGCCCAGCCATGTAGAGAAGGGCAAGAAGGTCAAGCTGTCAGATTTTCGCGGGAAGAAGAATGTTTTCATCGCGTTTTATCCGCTGGCGTGGACGCCGGTTTGAACGATGCAAATGCCTTCCTATCAGGCTGACCTCAGCCGGTTCGAAGGGCATGACACCCAGGTGCTGGGTATTTCAGTCGATTCCGTTCCCTGCAACACCGCCTGGGCCAAGAGCCTCGGCGGTATCTCTTACGACCTGCTCTCAGACTTTGAGCCCAAAGGAGGAGTCGCTTCCGAGTTCGGTGCTTACCGGCCGCAAGGCTTCGCCGAACGCGCTCTTTTTGTCGTCGATAAACAAGGTAAGATCGTTTACAAAGATATCCACGACATCAGTCAGCAGCCCGACAACGAAGAAATCTTCGACGTGCTGCGCAAGCTTGACTGAGTCGCAGCCGAGCTGGAGGCTGGTTGCCTTGCGCTTCAAGCGCAGGGTTTTGATCTGATCCCGCCTCCAGCATCCAATTCCTCAATTCAAGCCCCGAGACGGATTTATGTCTCAGCTGCATCGCAAGTGCGTGCCCTTCACACCCTATGAGCGTGAGCTTTCGCGAGCCAGCGTTGCAATCGTGACTGCGGCCGGCGTTCACAAAAAAGATCAGCAAGCTTTCAACATCGGGGATGAGCTGGGCGATTTGACTTTCAGAATAATCGATTCAAACGCGAACGCCACGGATTTGATGGTGACTCATCATCACTACGACCACTCGGACGCCGACCGCGACATCAACGTGGTCTTTCCGATCGACGCGCTTCGTTCGCTTGCGGACGAAGGCTTCATCGGAGAGCTGGCCCGCAGTCACGTGGGCTTTATGGGTTACACGATGCAGCTCAAGCGGATGTACGAGGAGACAGCTCCGGCAATTGCAGAGCACATAGACAAGCAGTCGCGAGCCGACATTGTGGTGCTCACAGGAGGCTGACCGAACGTCTGTCATCGCACGGTCGTCGCGGTTCAACGTGAAATTGAGATGAGAGGAATGTCGACGGTCCTCATAACCGTCAGCCCGGAAGCTTCGCGTCAGATGCGTCCGCCTCGAGCTCTGTATCCGAAGGGGTTCAAGATCGGCAACTCTTTAGGTCGTCCATCGATGCCCGAGCTTCACAAGCGCGTGCTGCGCGATGCGTTGTTGCTTTTTAAGGGAGCTCCAAGGCCTGGCGAAATCATCGAACACGAGTATCCGGAGTACGCAGTCCGAGAGTGATGTTATTTCGTCCCATCTCCGCTCGAGTGCTTGTGCAGGTTCTTGAGTAGTTCGCCGATTTTATTTGACAGATCGCTGCCACGCAGCCCCGTCGCTTGAATCACGCCATCCTGGTCAATCAATATCGTGTGAGGAATCGCGGTCACTCTGTAAAGAAGCGATATCTTGTTTCCCCATCCCAACCCATCGAAGTATTGCGGCCAGGTGACGCCCTGCTCTTTCGCATAAGCCTCGAATGACGGCCGGTTTTTATCCAGATTGATTCCGATGATAAGGAACTGATCGTTGTTGTACTTCTTCCAGATCTTTTTAACTTCCGGCATGTCCACGCGACACGGCCCACACCAACTCGCCCAAAAATCCAGAAGCACGATTTTGCCTCTGAGCTTCTCGAGCGAAAGATCCTCGCCGCTGCTCGACTTGACGTCGAACGAAGTCGCGATTCTCGCGTCCACCATTTTTGGGTTGCCGATCACCGCGCGAGCTTGACCCGCTTCGCCCGCAGCAGGCGCAAGCTCGATAAATTTTTTGAGCGCTTCAATTCCCTGTTGTTCTCTCCCGGATTTGATCAGGGCGAAACCCAGGTTGTAATAAGCCATCACGATTTTGCCGCCGCTTAAATCGATCGCGCGCTGAAGCGCCACCGCGGCCTGTTCGAATGTTTCCTTTTTGTTCTCGAGATAAAGCACGACTCCAAGCACGTTGTATAAGTCCGCTTCGTTCGCCGGCTTCAATTCAGCCGCTTGCCGAAAAGCCGCAGCAGATTCTTTTAGTTTCCCGAGTTGCAGATTCGCGTGGCCAATCATCTGAAAGCACGGCGCGCATTTGTCACCCTGGAGCTTTGCGGCTTTGCGATAAACGTTGATCGCATCCTCGAGTCGTCCCTGGGCCGCGAGTACGCGAGCTTCATCGAACGCCTTCTCGAACTCACTTTGCTGCTCGATCGTTTTCGCACCGGCATCCTGAGCCGGCGCCGCCGTGCCGCTTTGCGCCCAACAAACAAAGGCGCAAAGCAGGATTAAGACACTTGCTCGAATCACACTCACAAAAGAACTCCTCAAAATGATTATCTCCGCCCGAGAACATGCTTTGAGCATGCTACCTCAATTCAACTTCAGTTCGATAGCATCTCGCGATTCGCCTGACGACAATCGCGTGATCCGCAGCGTCAAACCCACCGCGCGCGCCGATTCACCTTGAGTGAGAAAAAACACGAATCCCTGTCGCGACTGTCCTGCCGCAAGCGGCGACTTCACATCGAGAGCGTAAGAGCTGAACGCCTCAAGCGATTTTTTGTAACCAGACTTGTTGTACGCTTTGATCTCATAGTAAGAAATCAGTCGCTTAAACGCCCGGCGAGCGTCGACTGCGGGAGTTGCGCGGCCCTGCGGCGGGCGAATCTCAAACCGAGCCTTCTGCAGGTCCACATCCTGGCTCGCAGAGTTTGTCAGCATCACGCGAACCGGCAAGACGCCGGCGGCGATCAGATTCGCATCGAAGTTGTCGTACAAGAAGTCTTCGTCCGTTATCGCCTGGGCCCGAACGTCGACGTTGGCGGCGGACGCTTTTTCGGAATAGCTCGCAGGCGGAAGGTTTGGCTCCTTAACGTTGAAGGGCTTTCCACAGCCGATCAAGCCTATCAGAAGCGAGAACACGATGGTGTAAGTCAGCGCTTGCATCAATACTGTGCGCACAGAAACGCGCTCGATCAATGGTACGGACAACATCACGATGATGCTAGGACAGCGCCAATTACGTGTCAACTTGCGAGCCTTCTCGGCGCTATGCTAACGTCAATTCTTTCCCAAAACGGCTCGCCTCTTGTCCTACGTGACGCGCCCGCAAGCCGGTTCAAGGAGAAGCTCGGGCCGTGTATGTTTAGAGACACCAACAACATCAACGGTCGATCCATCGCACTGCGAGGGAGAACAGGGATGCCCGATGATTCTTGCTCGCCGAACTTTTCAATGTTCATTTTGCAATTTGCATTTTGCAATTCCCGGATGGTCCGCTAGTGATTAAGAGAGTTCGAGGAACACAAGATATTCTTCCGGCTCGCTTCACCGATAAGGTCGATGCGCAGATCGAGCGCCGCAACCTTGTCGAGCGCACCGCTCGCGATGCGTTTCGCCGCTACGGCTTTGAAGAAATTCGCACACCCATAATCGAACGGACCGAGTTGTTCGAACGCGGCGTCGGAACTGAAACCGATGTAAACAAGGAGATGTACACGTTCGAAGACCGCGACGGCGAACGAGTGTCGCTTCGGCCGGAACAGACTGCTTCGGTCGTACGGGCATACATCGAGCACGGCATGTTCAATCAACCGGGACTTGTGAAGCTTTATTACATCGGACCGCAGTTCCGGCGCGAGCGCCCTCAAAAGGGGCGGTATCGCCAGTTCTCGCAGATCGGCGTCGAAGTTCTCGGTCAAAGCGATGATGCTTCGATCGAAGCGGAAGTAATCGAAATGCTCGAGTGGTATTTGAAGGCGCTTCGAATCGACGGCACAGTGTTGCAGATTAACTCGATCGGCGATGAGAACTGCCGCCCCGCTTACATCGAGCGATTGAGAGAAACGATTCGTCAACAGCTCCCGAACCTGTGCGGAAGTTGCAATCAGCGGTACGAAACAAATCCGTTGCGGGTGCTCGACTGTAAAGTCGAATCATGCCAGCCGTATTTGAATGAGCTTCCGTCGATCGCCGATTCGCTATGCGAGCCTTGTCGCACACACTTCGAACAATTCAAAGGCCTGCTCGAGGAACGCGGCATCAGTTATACGATTGCGCCGAGACTTGTGCGGGGGCTCGATTACTACACACGCACCGCGTTCGAGATAATCGGAGACAAGCTCGGCGCTCAGAACACAATTGTCGGCGGCGGTCGTTACGACGGTCTGTCGCAGATGCTCGGCGGACCGCCGACTAAAGGCTTCGGCTTCGCCCTTGGCATTGAGCGCTTGATTATGAGCTTGCCCGAAGACGGCGCTGAGAACTTGAAACAGGCTCCGCTATTGTTTATCGCGTACATCGGAGCGCTTGCGCGCATACACGCCTTCGCCCTTGCAAAGCGGTTGCGCGAAGCTGGCATCAGCACGATCGTTGATCTCGAAGGGCGTAAGCTGAAGAAGTCACTGGCGGTCGCAAACAGTTTGTCGGCACGCTACTCTTTGATCATTGGTGATGACGAAATCGAAAAAGGCAGCTACGTTCTGCGCAACATGGCTACGGGAGAGCAAAGGAATTCGGGCGAGCAAGACTTGATCGCCACGCTGAGAAATGATGAACGATGAATGATAAGCGCGTAACTATTCGTCGTTCATCGTTCATCGTTCATCGTTCACACTTTATTCTTATGACTACACTCGACAAACTCGGAGACTTAAGACGCACTCATTATTCCGGCGATCTCAGACCGGAACATGCAGGCGAAGTTGTGAAGCTGATGGGCTGGGTTCATCGCCGAAGAGATTTCGGTCCGCTCACGTTCATTGACCTGCGAGACCGCGAAGGACTCGTGCAGGTTGTCTTCGACGAGGAGAAAAACGCCGACGCTCATCGCCGCGCCAAGGATTGCCGCAACGAAAACGTTATTGCCGTTGTCGGCAAGGTCCTGATGCGCGACAAGGATAAGATCAACCCAAATTTAAAGTCGGGAAGGATCGAGGTCAAAGCGCTGGAGCTTTACATTCTCAACGACGCCAAGACTCCGCCGTTTGAGATCGATGCGAACAAGGCCAGCGAGGAAGTGCGCCTCAAGTATCGTTATCTCGATCTTCGCCGCGAGAAGATGCAGTACAACATAGGGCTTCGACATCGCGCGTCCATCACGGTTCGACGCTACATGGACGAACACGGTTTCTACGAAATCGAAACGCCGATGCTGATCAAGACCACTCCCGAAGGCGCGCGCGACTACATAGTGCCAAGCCGGTTGCAACACGGGCGGTTCTTCGCTTTGCCGCAGTCGCCTCAGATTTTCAAACAACTGTTGATGGCTTCCGGGTTCGACAAATACTTTCAGCTCGCGCACTGCTTTCGCGATGAAGATCTGCGCGCTGATCGCCAGCCGGAGTTTACTCAGATCGATATCGAAATGAGCTTCATTCGACCCGACGATGTGTTCAAAGTCATCGAGCCGTTGATGGCAGAGCTCTCGCGGTTGATCGACGTCAAGATCGAGCTTCCCTTCCCTCGACTGACTTACGCAGAAGCCATGCGTCGTTACGGAACCGACAAGCCCGACACCAGATTCGCGATGGAGCTCATCGATCTCTCCAACAAGCTTCGAGACGTTGAATTCACGCCTTATCGCACTGCTTTGGATAGCGGCGGACAGGTTCAGGCGATCAACGTTACCGGCGGATCGAAATACTCACGCAAGAACCTTGACGAGTTAACCGAGATCGCTCGCCGTTACGCAGCGGGCGGGCTCGCGTGGATCAAGACCGCTGAATCGGGCGAAGTGACGTCCTCGCTGCTGAAAGCGCTTGGCGAAGCACAAGTCACAGAACTGGCTCTGGAAGCCGGCTCCAAGGCGGGCGACTGCGTGCTGATCGTCGCAGGGAAGCCCGCGGTCGTGGCGGCTTCTTTGAGCGCGCTGCGGCTGGAGATTGCCGAGCGCGAAGGGTTGATCGATCAGACAAAGTTCAATTACTTATGGGTCACCGACTTTCCGATGTTCGAATATCACGAGGAAGACAATCGCTATTACGCGATGCATCATCCATTCACGAGCCCAAGGGAACAGGACGTCGCCAAGCTTGAAACGGACCCGGGCGCCGTGCTCGCGAAAGCTTACGATTTGGTGCTCAACGGCGTCGAACTGGGTAGCGGATCGATCAGAATTCACTCGCGAGAACTTCAACGCCGGGTCTTCCAGGCCCTCGGATTGACGGAAGAGGAAGCTCGCTCGAAGTTCGGCTTCCTGCTCGATGCTCTCGAGTACGGGACGCCCCCGCACGGAGGAATCGCGTTTGGCTTCGATCGAATCGTCATGCTTCTTGCACGGGAGAAATCCATTCGTGAGGTTATTGCGTTTCCGAAGACGGCCAGCGCGATGGACTTGATGACTGATTCTCCGAGCCCGGTTTCAGAGCAGCAGCTCCAGGAACTGCACATCAAGATCGTTGATTGAGTTTCGAACACGGGCGCGGTCGCATTTGACGGCCGCTGTACGAGCCTTTGATAATGCGATCTCGCGATTTCGACCGCGTGAATCGCAGGTCCAAGAGGAGACGATGAAAACAAGAGCTCACGATGTCTTCAACTTTGAACTTAGTATGCACCGCACAATGCTGGCGATTGCGCTTGGCTCGTTGATCTTTGTCTTTGGTTGCGGCGGCAGCTCAAACGACACCACTACTGCCGCAAAGTATCCAACCGGAATCAGCGAAGACATAGAACAACAGTTGAAATACGACGCTCGAGTAGACAGTTTCGACACAAGCGGAGACACGCTTGTCGTCAATGTCAACGATGCCTGGGTGAATTCACCTCCAGGTATGCAGGAGCGTTCGGTTGGTCAGTGGTACACGCTATGGCACTCGAATCACAGCGGTGGGGTCGAAGTTCAAAAGGATGGAGACAAAGTCGCTACCTGGACCAGCAAGTCAGGTTACAAGCCGGTCACAAAATCAAAAGGCGACGAAACCCATTCTGAAACGTAGCGGATCCCGGGAAGCTTCTAGCCTTTCTCGGCCATCTCAATCGCTTGAAGCATCGCTCGAGCTTTGTTGACGGTTTCGACGTATTCGGTTTCGGGAACTGAGTCGGCGACGATTCCCGCGCCGGCTTGGAAGTACGCGCGGCCATCCTTTACAACGATCATTCTGATCGCGATACACGAGTCAAGATTTCCCGAATAGTCCAGATACATCACCGCGCCTGCGTAGACGCCGCGGCGCGTCGGTTCGAGCTCGTCGATTATTTCCATCGCTCGAATCTTTGGAGCACCTGTCACCGTGCCTGCGGGGAAACACGCGGCAAGCGCGTCGAAGCGATCCATCCCCGGCCGCAGCCGAGCTTTGATGGAAGAGACGAGGTGCATCACGTGAGAGTAACGTTCGACGATCATCAAATCTGTGACTTCAACAGAACCGTAATCTGCCACGCGGCCAAGGTCGTTTCGCCCCAGGTCCACCAGCATCACATGCTCGGCGACTTCCTTTTCGTCCGCTCGCATCTCTTCGCCGAGCAACAAGTCTTCGGTCTCGGTGGCGCCGCGAGGCCTGGTGCCGGCGATCGGACGATACTCGATTCGACGGCCTGTCGCGCGCACCAACATCTCAGGCGAAGCCCCGATGATCGACTGATCGTCAATCTTGAGAAAGAACATATAAGGCGAGGGGTTCACCATTCGCAGTGCGCGGTAGACCTCAAACGGATGTGCGCCGAGCCTGGCTTCGAGCCGCTGCGATAACACGACCTGAAAAATGTCGCCTGCCGCGATGTATTCCTTTGCCGTGCGCACCGCCTGCTCGAACCGCTCCCTGCTCACGTTTGACCGGACACGCATGTCCGGCGGAGATGATTGCCGAGGCAACGGTTCGATCGGATCTTCGAGCCGGGCCTCCATCGCTTCGATTTCGTCGAGCGCTTTCTTGTATTCGGACTCGAGTCCCTCGGTGCGTCCTTCAGTAAACACATTCACGATGACATGAATCTGGTGACGCGCGTGATCAAAGGCGAGCAGTCGCGAGAAAAACATCATCACCGCGTCGTCAATACCAGCCTCATCTGAATGCGAATCTGGAATCTTTTCGAACCATCGCACCGAGTCATAACTCATGTAGCCGACGGCGCCGCAGACAAACGGAGGCAAATCGGGAAACCTGACGGGGATGTGCTTGCCCGACAACCTACGAAGCACCGCCAGCATCGGCTCGTCGGTTTCCTGCTTGCCCGAGCCGGTTTGAATCGTGACTTTGTTTGCGCGGCTCCGAACGATGATGTCCGGGTCGAGGCCGAGAAACGAATAACGTGCTACTTTCTCTCCGCCTTCAATCGATTCGAGCAAGAACGAATACGAGCTCAGCCTTTCGATCTTCAAATAAGCAGCGACCGGCGTCAAAAGATCAGCCATCACGCGCTTCACGACGGGCACAACCGTGCCGTGTGATGCCAGTTCAAGAAACTCTTCGTAGGTTTGCGGGTAAAGACTATTCATTGAAAGCAACATCACAGAATAACAACTGGCCGAATAAAAAACGATTAGGGAACGCTGGTTCAGGAGTCAGTGTTCCCTGTCTGCCGCTTACCGGCCCGCTGCGTCAGTTCATCGCCGACGTCGCTCAGCTTCACATCGCGTTCGACCATCAATACAAGCAAGTGATAAAAAAGATCGGCAAGTTCTGAAATCATTTCACGGGATGCTTTGTTCTTTGCGGCAATGATCACTTCACCGGATTCCTCGGCAACTTTTTTGAGAATCTTGTCGAGCCCGCTTTCGAACAAGTAAGTCGTGTAGGAACCCTCGGGACGCTTTTCGTTCCGGTCCGCGATCAACGCATACAAATCGTTGACGGTCAGCCCGAACTCCATCGAGCTGACGTTTACCAGCGACACTTCGGATGGAACTATTTTCGCGGCTGGAGTCCGCTCGGCCGTATCTGTGGCTTTTTTCCGGTCAAACTCGCCCACGCGTTCAACCAGGAAAGTGAGCGACTCGCCGTCGCGATTGACCCGCACATCAAGCAATGAATATCTACCGCTACGTGAAGGATCGCCTTCAACGAACAAGTCCACCTCGCCTGTTTGCAAGCTACTCGCAAGCGTTTCTCTGTCGATGAAGCGCACGGCGATGACTTCACTTGTGACAGAATCCTGAACTACGGCGGCGATCGATCCTCGCTCATCGAATCGGATGTTGTGGACGAATGCGTCTACCATTCTTGCTATGGGAGATTAGTGAACAGGGATTCTTTAAGTTGCAATATTATCGAATCGTTCGCTGAATGCTATCACTCGCGAGTGATCCCCAACAAGACAGGCCTTCCGTGCAGGGATCACACGAGGTGCCGCGAGGGCGTCTAGACTCCGAGCAATGCGGATCAGACGTTCAAGTTGTATTTCTGGATCTTGCTGTACAGACGAGGCCGATAGATTCCCAGCGCCTTTGCCGCCGCCTGTTTATTGCCTTTTGTCCGCTTAAGAGTCTGATCGATTACTTCCCGCTCGATTTCCTCTAGAGTCATGTTGGCAGGCACAACAAACCCGTTGTCGGAGTGAGCCGGCGGTTCGATTGCGCTGAATTGAAAGTCGCTGGTGTCAACCGAATCAGACTTCGAGAGCAGGACTGCTCGCTCAATAGCCGATTCAAGCTCGCGAACATTTCCGGGCCACTGATGGTTGTACATCGCCGCGCGGGCGGCTTGCGAGAAGCCCTGGACTTGTTTGCCGTATTTTTCAGAGAAGGCCTTCAAGAAGTGGTCTGCCAACAACTGGATGTCTTCAGCGCGCTCTCGCAAAGGTGGGACTTCGATCGTGATCGTTGACACGCGGTAGTACAAGTCTTCGCGAAGTTGTCCCGCTCGCACTGCTTCGAGCGGCGTGTGATTGGTGGAGCAAATCAATCGGAAATCGACTTCAATGGGCTGTTCGCTTCCGAGCCGGTAATAGACGCGCTCCTGAAGGGCACGCAGAAGTTTCGGTTGAAGCTCGAGCGGCATCTCCGCAATTTCGTCGAGCAGAAGCGAGCCGCCGTTTGCGCTTGCGATGAGACCTTCCTTATCGCGCGCCGCTCCGGTGAACGCGCCTTTGGTATGGCCAAACAATTCCGATTCGATCAACTCCTTTGGCAGCGCCGCGCAATTGACTTTGACAAACTTCGCTTTGGATCGATGCGAGTTGTAGTGAATCGCATTCGCAATCAGCTCCTTGCCCGTTCCGGATTCACCAACAATCAAAATATTGGCGTCGCTTTTCGCGACCGCTTCTATCATTTCGTAAATGTCCTGCATTTTTTTGGAGCGCCCGATGATGTTCGCGTAAGTGGTCCGGTCGCGAAGTGTTCGTCGAAGGCCTTCGCTCTCTTCAATGAGCTCCTGACGTTCCAACGCACGCTCGATCAACAACTGCAGTTCATCGAACTCGAATGGTTTTTCAACAAAGTGAAAGGCGCCGGCCTTGGTAGCTTCAACGGCGTTTTCGACCGAACCGTAAGCGCTGATGATGATAACTTCGGTCGCGGGTTGCATTTCTTTTAACTTCTTGAGCACTTCCAGACCGGGCATATCAGGCAACTGAAGGTCACACAAAACGAGCTGAAAAGTACCGGCATCAAATAACGCAATTCCTTCCTGCCCGCTCGCCGCCGTCGTAACGGTGTATCCAGTTTGTTGAAGATTCAGTCGCAGCGAGTCCAGCATCTGCTCTTCGTCATCAATGACAAGAATGTTGTGTTGTCTTTTCATCACGAGTCTCCCCTTCGAATCTTATCCAGATAGCCGATTAGCGCATTGACCCCGTTCAACATTTTCTCGATTATCAACCGTTCGTCTCCGTCCGGCATTTTCCGTTTCAAGAAAGTCGCGTACAGTCTCAGAGCTCCAACATGGTTCTTGATCTCGTGCCATTGTTTTCGCGTAATTAGCGAATCGCCCTCTGGTGGCGAGAACGCGCTCGGCTCAGGCGCGCTAGGACATAACTGAAGAGCGAATCCGTACAACTCGCTTCCACACCTTAAGCTTTCGAGCTTTGCGAACACCGTATCGCCGCCGAAACCCAGGTCCACAGTTGCTTCTGCCGTGTACTCATCCTGATCGAGCGCGTCTTTTATGGACTCATTAAACCAATTAGTAATGTGCGAGCCGCGCCCGAAGATGTCAGCAAGATCCAAATCACGCTCAGCGATATTAACTCCTCGGAATGTTTCGCCCTCGCCCTTTGAAGTCACGGCTTGCACCTTGCCCGCGGTATCACAAACCAACAGCATCGCCTTTCCAACCTGAACGCGGGCGTTTGATTCTGGTGAACTCATCTTGTAGCTCTCACACGTCCGACGCGGGGCCTTTGTTTGAAGCTGCGGGGCGCTCCAGGAGCATCTTCACGAGCCATTAGCTCGCGAAGATGCGCCTAAAGCCGCTGGCAAACGCTTATCTGAAGACATCCGTATCGGTGTCAACGTTGGCATCGGTCACCGTAATGATGCGAACCTCGTCACGAAGCTGCGACCAGTCGTTTGAAACTATCGACGAGAACGCAGCGTCGGCTCGGCGCATAATCCGGCTGGTTAGTCTCATCTGTCTCACCAGCGAATCTGCCGCTCCTCGCAGAGCGTCCGGATCGCTCACGCCCGATACCATCTGGCTGTAGAGTTCCGCCGAAGCTTGCAGACTGTTGAGCTGGAACAACATCTCAACTTCGTTCTGACGGAAGTTTCGGTGAGTATCGAAGATTACCTGACCGCGATTGCCGTGAACGTTCAGCTCGCGCTGATAGTCCTGCAACAACCTGTTAGCGAGGAAAAGAATCTGGCGCGGATTGCCGGTTCCCAGTCCAGGGCCGTTGCCGCCCCCGATCACCCCGCCACGCAGATCGACGATTAAGTCGCGTTGTGGTCCGTGGAAGACGACTCGCGATATATTGCCAACGTTGTAGAAAGTTTCCGAGAACGGATGATGATCGATTGCGTTGCCGATAGGCTGTCGCGGGGGAACGCCGCGCACGTAGACGTGCAACGTATTATTGTTCACAAAGCGATTGGCAAATACCTGCCATCCGCCACCGGTTGTGTGTACGTCTACGAAGATGCGGATTCCGTCGCGGCCTACTCGCTCTGCTCGAGCATCAGCGATTTCAATGGCCGATGCTTCGAAGCCCTGCTCGCTGGCGATTCCCAAATCACGCGCCGTCATCGGGTTCAAGTCTCCGCTGATGGGAAGATTGTGGTCGCGCTGATAGCGACGCAATGCCTCGCGGGTCGCAACTGTCATTTCTCCGTTAATCGGTCCGTTGTAGTAGCCTCGATCTCGAAGAGCGACTTGAGCGAATTGAATGGACTGAGATGAATTGAAGATTGTCTGAGGGCCGGTGTAGTCGCGATCGTCGGCAAAGCCGGCTGCCTCAGATTCTACCGTCAAGGGACTTTCGAGCATCATTCCGAATTCGGTCCCGGTTTGTACTTCAGCTTTTTCACCTTGATTCAATAGCACGCCGATGGTGCCGAGAACCGCGCCCAAGCCCGCTCCCACGGCGGCGCCTTTGCCACCGCCGGCAATCGCTCCGATCAGTGCGCCTACTCCGGCTCCGCCTCCAATGAACACAACAGCTCGCCGGGTCCGGCTTCCACCGCCGATCACGTCTTCATTGCTGGCTTCGATCTGTCGGCGCCCTTCTTCGCTGAGCGTGGTAAGCGATCCATCGACGAATGTCGAAGATCCGTCAACGAATCTCACACGATCAAAGGCTACCGCAATCGTCCCGGCTCTCGAGCGGGTTGCCGGACTCGCTCCCGTGACGTGTCCCTCTATCTTCGTTCCCGCGGGCAGCGCCAGCATTCCATTCACCGTTACATCGCTTGAGGCCGTCGCGGTGAATCGGTCGCCAACACGGGACGTTTCAGAACTAAGGTACGTGTCCATCCGCAGCGGAATCACAGTACCGGTTGGAACGGTGACCCTCGTCGCCGCCCACAACTGATTTGAAAAAGCAAAAATTAAAGCCAGCGACAGAAGACCGGCCGCTGACCTCCTGGTTATGGTGCAAAAAGTATTGCTCATTTCCCACCTCCTTGTTCCAACAATCCTTGTAGCTGTTAACGCTTAGAAAGACACCGATGTGTGCTTAGAACACTTCGAAAACCTGGAGTTCGGCAACCATTGTGCCATCGGACCGCGGCTCGGGAGTCAAGCACTTTCTGGGGTTCGAGGAATATTTCGATCGCGACAGCGGCTGGAAACGAGACATCTTTGCGCTCTTGCTGCGACCTGTTTGCGTACGTTGGAGTTCTCTGCCTCCCTCTTGCGTCGAACGTCTCGGATGATTCGTCGAATCCTAGGCTTACATACAACAAAATACTTTGGTCTGAGTCATCATCTCTTGCTACAATCAAGCGCAATGAAGTTGCCGACGCCGTGGGTGTGCCAGGGAAAAGAAATTAATGACCACCGGGAAACGTGTGTTGCTCGTCGAGGATTTCGAAGACAGCAGAACCGGATTATCCAAGCTTCTGCAGATCGAAGGATACGAGGTAATCGAAGCTACTGACGGTGCTCAAGCGATTGAGTTCGCGGCTTCAGCCAAACCGGATCTCATCTTAATGGACCTCTCGCTACCGTTCGTCGACGGTCTAACCGCGTCGAAGAGAATAAAAGAAAATGAATCAACAAGCAGCATTCCGATTATTGCCCTCTCGGCTCACGATATGGATGACGTTCAAAAGATGGTAACGCTCGCTGGCTGCACCGATTTCATGACTAAACCGGTGGACTTCCCCGCATTGCTGGACATGCTTTCACGATACCTTTCCGGCTGATCACCAGAGTCGATTCGCAAACCAGTTCAAATCTGATTATGGCCTTCGGGGGGTCCGAGGCTTGGGGACTTCTGCGGTAGCGCAACGCCATCCATCAGAGCGGACACCGTAGCATCGAGTTCAGCTAATGACACTGGTTTTGTCAGCACGGCGGCACAACCGACGGCCGTTGCGCACGCCTCGACATCCGGGTTTCCCCAACCGGTAGTCAAAACCGTCGGGACGACTCCCAAAGACATTTCATTGATTCGGTGCATCAAGCCGAAGCCGTCTACAGAAGGCATTATCAGGTCGAGAATGATGACACCCGGCATTTCACTTCGGAGAAACGTTATCGCATCGTCCGCGTGATTGGAGACACAAACGTTATACTTGTGTGAGAAGAAAATCCTCAGCAAATCCGTCCACTCTATGTCGTCATCAACAACGAGCAGGGTTCTTTTGATTGTGTTAACGCCGTCCTCCAACTTTTCCTCCTTTACGAACTCAATAACTCGCTTGGAAACACTCGTGGATTCGTTTGCGCAACCGATGTGCCAACTACCGACCTTGACCATTACGCCTTGGTAGCACTGCGTCTTACGCGAGTGAGCCCACAAATCACAAGTTGTATAAAGTGTCCGGCTAGAAATCACAAGCGACTGACAGAGGTAGTAGTTTCGTACGCGATCAGTACGTCGCATAGTCACAAGATCAAAAAGTTTATAGGTTCAACGCGCGTCCGGACGGACACACCGTCAGATGGTAGACCAATAGCTATTCGCGGATAAAGTTTATCGAATTAGGCAGCGATCTCAGGAAGATTTCGCCTTACGCAGCAGTTTTCTTGATCGCCAACTTGTTTTTCACATCCTTCACGCCGTCGGTCTTCCTTGCAAGCTCTTCGGCTTTGGCTTTCTTCTGCGCGTCGTCGACTTCTCCCTTCAAAACGACTTTGCCTTCGCGGACATCGACATTGGTCCCGGTAATTCCGTCAGCCAGGAGTTTGGCTTTCAGCTTAGTCAGAATCGCGGCATCGGTGATGGCTGAACCTGTGTCCTTCAAAGCCTCTCCGGCTTTATCACCGAGGCTTGTAGAGCCGGTCGCGCTGGTCTCAACGGTGATCTTGTTGCTAACGCTTTTTACGCCGTCGGTATTCTTCGCGAGCTGTTCCGCTTTGTCCTTCTCGGTCCCAGTAGGGACAGTTCCTGTGAGTGTGACGACGCCGGCGTTTGTTTCAACTCCGATCTTTATCGCGCTCGTTTCGCTGTTGGTAGCAAGTTTGCCTTTTATTTTTGCAGTGACCGCGGAATCATCCGCGGCTTGCGAACTACATCCCGTCAGAATCACAGTCACTGCGCACACAACTGCACAAACAAATCTCCTCATGGCTTCCTCCTTTTAGTTGACCGTGCGGCGTTCAACTACCTGGAACCGCGCCAATCGCCGATTCCGCTCGAGGTTTGCTGGCTTCCTCAGTTGGTTTCGAAATGCTCTTGAGCGTCTCGCTTGTCTCCCCTTTCGGAACCTTTCCACGATTCATCAGGTCCGACATCGAGACGATTCCCTGAATTCTGTCCTGGTCATCGACAACTGGAATCCGACGCACCTGATTTTCCTGCATCAGCTCGAGCACCTTTTCCAGATCGTCCGCCTCGCGGCAACTGATGACCTTCCTGGTCATGCATCGTTCGATTGGCAGGTTAGTCGGATCTAAACCATCCATAATTGTCGGCCTCTCCGCAATCACTCCGATGCACAAGTCTCGGTCAGTTACGACTCCAACTAACTTGTTGCTTCCCTTGCTTTCGACGACGGGCACGACCCCGGTGTCCTCGTCTCTCATTACTATCGCCGCTGTTTGAGCGGCATCAGACGGGATACAGCACGTCGGGTTTCTCGTCATGAGTTCGCTGACTTGCATGTGTGTCACCTCCAAATCTTATCTCGGATTTCTGCGTGTTTGTAAGATCTGCGACTTCAAACAATGCCCGGCTCGGCGAGCTTACTGCTCCGTGGCACAGGCACCGGTGCGCCGCGCCGCAAATCGTGCGACTCTCGCCAGACTCCTGCGCTTCGACTTAAGGCATAGAAAAATCCCTTGAGCACGAGCCAACTTATCACTGCCGCAAACGCGGTCAGAATCGATCCCGCGGTTAAAGCTCCCAACACTTCCATAAAGTATTCATCCTTGGAAGATGGGTCGAGCAAGTACTATTCCTGTTGCGTGAGCTCTCCAAAGTGTCGTAGTAAAAGAGTGCTGGCCACAAATCAACAAAGCGATACTCTGACCTGCGACGGCGAACCAGGTCTTTTCATACAGCCGCGTACCAGTTTAGAACGAGTGACGATGTTCTACTTTGATTCGTGAAGAAGAAGGAGGCGTACTAAACTTGAAGTCATCGTTGCAGCAGGATCACGTGAAGCTCTTGCGGCCCGTGCACTCCGACGACTAGTGTCAATTCAATGTCCGCAGTTCGGCTGGGACCGGTGATGAAAGTAATTGCACTCCCCAAATCGCTCTCAAGGCTCACCAGAGGAAAAAGATCATCAAGGCTCGAAAGGAGTTGGTCTGCTTGCACAACTGCGATGTGAACTGGCGGCAGCAGCGAAATCGAGCGAGCTTGCCCGGTTCGCGCGAGCAGAACAAGCGTTCCCGTGTCTGCCAGCGCGTAGTCTACTCCTGAGACGCCCAGATCCGCGGATACCGCGCTTCGAAGGAAGTGCGCGTCGGAGGCTTCGGTAGAATATTTGACGCTTACCTCTTGCAGAGAGCGCTCCAGATTGGTGCGATCCAAAGGAATCTCGTTCCAGCCGATCGCATTCTCGGCGCGTCGGTCTCGGCTGATCTGTTTGATATATTCGATAACCGACGCTTCGTCTGCTGCTCGATAGAAACGCGCTCCGACTCGCTGAACTTCCGCTTGAAATTGCTCGACGAGCTGTGCCCGGTTCCGCTCGCATTCATTTTTTATTTCAACAACGTCCCGGCTTGCGCCTTCTAATCGGGCGCTAGGCGTTGACTCGTTCGGGCCTCGCTTTAGTGCGGTTCGAACGGAGCCGAGTATTTCATCTCGAGCACTTGTCGTCATCATTGAACACCTCGAGAATTCTCGTCGCGCCACATCGACCGAAACGGCTTTCTCGCGACTGCGGGAAAGTCGCGATTCATTGTCCATCCGTTGAAAGAAAGCGGAAGGTTCTTGAAGTTGCCGTCCTCGAGCATCGGCCCCTGCAATAACGCTGCTGCTCTGAACAGCAAGTGATAAACGACTGGACTCCGCATTGCGAAAGCCCAGGCCTTGATTGACAGCCGCTCGAACAACGACGATCCCGCACGATGTTTTTGATATCCTTCGGACCAATCGCTTCGAAGCTTGAGAAGAATTCTCGGAATATCGATTCGCACCGGACAAATCTCGCGGCACGCTCCGCACAGAGTTGATGCAAATGGTAAGTCTTTACTCTTCTCCAGTCCTGCAAAAGCCGGCGTCAGAATCGAGCCAATCGGCCCCGAATAAACTGACCCGTACGCATGCCCGCCGAGTTTCTGATACACCGGACACACGTTCAAGCAGGCTCCGCATCGCAAACAGTAGAGCGATTCGCGCATCTCCTCATCAGCAAGAATGCGTGTCCGTCCATTATCCAGGATGATCAAGTGGAACTCGCGCGCGCCGTCGATCTCATCGAGCTTCGCTGGGCCGGTGATGAATGACACATAGCTGGACATCTTCTGCCCGCTTGCGCTTCGAGCGAGAATCTTCAGAAACACCGCCAGATCGTCGAGCGTCGGAATCACCTTTTCAATTCCCATGATTGCGACATGAATGCGAGGAAGCGTTGTGCTCAAACGAATATTCCCTTCGTTTTCGACTAACACGATAGTTCCGGTGTCGGCGACCGCGAAATTAGCACCGGTAACTCCCATGTCTGCCGTGCAGAAGTTCTCACGAAGACGCTTGCGAGCAACAACCGTCATCTCCGCAGCCTCTTTCAGGTTGGGCGCGCCCAGCTTGTCCGCAAAGAGCTCTGAGATGTCTTCCTTCGACTTGTGAACGGCAGGCGCCAGAATGTGCGAGGGTTTCTCGCGCGCCAGTTGCACAATGTATTCGCCGAGATCTGTTTCAACTGCTTCGATACCTGCTTGTTCAAACGCCTCATTCAACTCGATTTCTTCACTCACCATTGACTTGGCTTTGACGACGCGCTTGACCGAGCGGCTGCGCGCCAGGTCCAGCACAATATCGCGCGCTTCTTCGCCGGTTCTTGCCCAGTGAACCGTGCCGCCGAGTTTCAAAATGTTGGCTTCGAGCTCGGTTAGATAGGAGTCAAGTTTGGATATCGTTTCTTGTTTGATTTCTCGAGCACGATCGCGCAGAGCGTCGCCATTTTCCAGCTCGCGGAAAGCCGCATCGCGTTTGACGGTGAAGCTTGTGAGCACTCGCAGCCGCGACTGCAGAGTCTTGTTCTGCACTGCCGCTGTCGAATCTTGAATGAACTTTTCGGTTCGTACGTCCACGGTTTACGATTCGGTTTGTCTTGCCAGCAGTTCTGCGATGTGCATCGTCCGGGCGTGGGCGCTCTGCCTGCTGAGCCCGCCGCCAATGTGCATTAAACATCCTATGTCGCTCGCCACGATCAGGTCGGCGCCGCTCCTGTTGATGTTGTCGATCTTCTCCTGCAGGATGCCGCCGGAAATGTGCGGATACTTGATCGAGAACAGACCCCCGAATCCGCAGCAACTCTCGGCGTGTTCCAACTCGACCAGTTCGATTCCCTTCACTGCTCTCAACAAGCGAAGCGGCTCAGTTTTGACATTCAATTCGCGAAGCAGATGACACGACTGGTGCAGAGCGACTCTGCCTTGATGCGAAGCGCCGACATCTTCGACTCCGAGCACGTTCACCAGGAACTCGGTGAACTCGAACGTACGCGAGGCAATCGAGGCGGCGCGCTTTCGCCACTCGGGATCGTCCTTGAAGAGTTCCGGGTAAAACACTCTCACCATGCTCGTGCATGAACCCGAGGGCGCGACAATGTATTCGCTCTGCTCGAAGATCGAGATGAAGCGGCGGGCCAGGTCGCGAGCTTCGTGCGTGAAGCCTGTATTGAACGCGGGCTGTCCGCAGCAGGTTTGAGCGGAAGGAAAATCGACTTCCACTCCGAGCCTTCGAAGCAGTCGCACAACACTCACGCCGACTTCAGGAAAGAATTGGTCAACAAGGCACGTTATGAACAGCGAGACTTTCATCTTTAACTGGGTTGGTCATTGTAGCATCGGAATCTGTTTTCAGCCGAGACGGAAAAAATAATTGAAGTGCGAGAATCGAGATGGACGGGTGATGCGAGTTGTCGGCGCCGCGCTCGATCAAAGCACGGCGCCGATCGGTGGGATCACTAAGCGGTTCTGATGTTGTCGTTGAGCCGAGAAGGCGGCTGTCCTTTGAACGTCAACTGTGGAGGAGCGAGGTTCGGACCGGCAAACGTTCTCAGCTTTGAAGAACGCGAAGGATGTTGAAGCTTGAATAAAGCCTTCGCTTCGATTTGCCGCACGCGCTCGCGGGTCACTCCAAAATGACTGCCGACTTCATCGAGCGTGTGTTCGCGGCCGGCGTGGCCAAGTCCGAATCGCATCTTCAGCACTTTCTCTTCACGCGGCGTGAGGTGTTTCAATGCTTCGTCAATCGCGTCGCGCAGGTCCGCGTTGATCAAGGCTTCGCTGAATCCGGCAACTGATTTGTCTTCGATCAATTCGCCGAGACTTACGTCTTCGTCTGAACCCACCGGCGTTTCGAGCGAGATGGGCTCCTGCACCACTTCCATCACCTTTCGCACTCGCGACTCCGGCACATCAAGCCTCTTCGAAATATCTTCGGTAGTCGGCGCGTGCCCGAGCTCCTGTTCGAGCGCGCGGCTTGCCTGTATCTGCTTGTTGATTGTCTCGACCATGTGAACCGGTATGCGGATCGTGTGCGACTGCTCCATGATCGCTCGGGTTATCGCCTGTCGAATCCACCACGTTCCATAAGTCGAGAACTTATAGCCGCGACGCCAATCAAATTTCTCGACCGCTCGCATCAAGCCGACGTTGCCTTCCTGTATCAAGTCCAGAAACTGCAATCCGCGATTGACGTATTTTTTTGCGATCGAAACTACCAACCGCAGATTAGAGCGGACCATCTCGTCTCTCGCTTGTCCCGCTTCCGCGTCTCCGGTACGCAATTGTACGAGCGCCCGTTCAAGCTCGGTAGAACTCACACGCCATCCAGCTTCGAGAGCTATGAGATTCCGGTTAGCCTTTCGGAGCGTGCGCTTGAGTTCCGCCGGATCTGTCTTTCGGGTCTTCCTTCGTTCGAGAGCCGAACGTGCTGCCGAAACCGCCGCCCTTGCTTCGCGAGCCTGATCAACCGCGCCGCAAACGAGTGCCGCCAGATGATCGAACTGCCTGGGTGTAACGTCCAGTTCGTGACACAAACGGCTCAGCTCGACTCGCCTTCGAGCAAGCTTGCGTCGGAGTCTCGGAAGCCTCCGTGAGATCTTCGGCTCGTCTTGAACTCGCGCGTGCAGCTTCACCAGAGCCTTATAACGGCTCGAGATCTCAGCAAGAGAATCGATTGTCGAAACCAGGCATTCTTCAATGCCGGCCTCGGTGATGTCTTCCTGGTCGCGAAAGTTTATGACCTCGCGTATATGAACCTCGCCGCGTTTCAAGCGCTCTCCAGTCGCGAGGATCTCCTCAACGCAAACCGGCAACCGCCAAACCGCTTTCGCCATTCGCCTCCGGCCGCGCTCGATTCGCAGAGCCAATCTCGTCTCGCCCTCGCGTGTGAGCATCGGCGTCACGCCCATTTCACGGAGGTACAAACCAACCAGATCGTCAGCGCCTTCCATCGGTTGGTTGTTTTGTTCTACGTGTCCATCATCTTCAAGACGTTTGTGTTCATCTTCTTCAGCCGTGTCTGTTGCCGTGGCTAATTCTTCAGAAGCTGAATATGTATCCTCATTATCATTCGGTCCCACTAAATGAAGTCGGCGCGGCGATGGTTCCGATTCGTCGCGCGTCGCGATAGCTGATTTCGTTCTCACTGCCTTCTCCTTAATAACTCGGGGCTGAGTCATCTCAGGGGACTAAGGCCGCTTATGTTGCACGAGTCATACTGTTTTCGGCCGACTGTCACCTTGCAAAGAGCATTCCCTCAGCGGGCTACGCGACCAGCGAAAGGAGCGCTTTTATAAACAGGATTGCGTGGGCGGGTGGCGGGCTCCCATTTCCAGTGTGGGGACAAGGGGTGCAGTCAAGAAATCCGCTGCACTTTTGAGGGACAAAGCCCGAACAACGTGCTTGTTGTGCGAGGTCAAGCGAATCGATAAGTCAATACTTTTTCCCAGCCGGGCTATCCCGGGTTGGGTACTTTTCCCCGAGACCTGCCGCCAAAAACTGTCACTACAAACCGGATCATAGTCAAATACTGTCACTTTCACCCGGCAATTTGACCGAAGCAGATGGCTAGTTCACAATCCGTCCGTGCGAAACTCCAATTTGAATTATGAGATTTATGTTGACGGCTCGCATATAAACGGCGCGACCGGTTACGGCGCGGTGATTCTCAAAAACGATCGCGTGGTCGAGGAGCTTTGCGGTCCGGTAGCTTCGGTCGAAGTCGCCAACACGCGCCAGGTAGCAGGCGAGCTGATCGCTGTCAAAGAAGCTTTGAAATGGTGCATCGAGCATTCAATCAACGAAGTCGCGATCTACTTCGACTATCTTGGAATCGAGAAGTGGGCTACTGGGCAGTGGAAAACAAATCAACCGCTGACAAAGGAGTATGCGCGATTTGTCCGCGAGTGCCCAATCAAAATTCACTGGCACAAAGTCAATAGTCACAGCGGCGACCGATGGAACGATCGCGCCGACGCGCTGGCAAAGAAAGGAGCGGGATTAACTGATTTGTCGTCGGTAAAAACCGGAATCGGACGCGGGAGCACAGACACTTCGAAGCCTGGGAGCGCGGGCGTCCCGCCCGCTACATCAAACGAATCGGATTTAATAAACGAGCTTCTCATAAAAACCGACCAATGGATCGAGTTTCTGATGCTCAACGGAATCGAAGCGAGACTCGATCGTGTCTACAACGAACAATTCGCAAGGGTCGTGATTCTAAGAGCAAATGAACAAGCCGGGGTCTTCGATTTATACAACACCAAAAAGAAAAGGTTCTCGCCGTACTTGCACAACTTTCGAAGCGAACAATTGAAGAGACAAATTGAAGCCCTCTGGACCAGATTCCTGGCATCCGCTTGATCCGTTCTTCAAGCAGTAAGGTCAAATTTTCAGTCAATCAACCCCGCGTACTTCTCCACGAGCGGCATAACCACGTCTCGATTTCCTGGAGGAAGCATGAAGACCGCGCGTTCGACGCCAACGCTCGCAAGCTCATCGAGTGTTGCTCGATCGGGTTTCGCCCCGAAGATCGAGATCGAAATTGTCTTCGGATCACGGCCAGCCGCCTCAGCTCTCCGGCGAAGCGTTGTGATTTTCTCGCCCAGGCCCTCAATGCGATAGCCGATCGGCATCCATCCGTCGCAGAACTCGATCACCCGATCGAAAGTTGTCGGGCCGTCTCCGCCCATCAAAATCGGAGGGTGCGGTTTCTGAACCGGCTTCGGATATGACCACAGCTTGTCGAAGTTGACGAACTCGCCGTGAAACTCCGCTTCTTCTTTGGTCCAGATTTCCTTCATCGCAAGCACTCGTTCGCGAAGCAAACGCCAGCGAGTCTTGAATTCAGTTCCGTGGTTCTCCATTTCTTCGGCGTTCCATCCGCCGCCTATCCCGAAAATAAATCGCCCGTTCGAAAGCATATCGAGACTGGCTACTTCTTTCGCGGTCGTGATCGGATCGCGTTCGATGATCAGGCAGATGCCGGTTGCGACTCGAAGCTTCTTTGTAACCATTGCCGCGGCAGTCAAAGCTACGAACGGGTCGTGAGTGTGCCAATACTCTTCGGGCAGATCCGTTCCCGCGGGATAAGGCGTGCGGCGACTGGCCGGAATGTGAGTGTGCTCCGGCAGCCACAGCGATTCAAAGCCCCGCTGTTCCAGTTCGCGCGCAAGCTCGTCGGGTCGAATCGCATAGTCGGTGGCGAATATCGCTACTCCAAAAAGCATGATCCCTCCAGAGATGATGAGTCAGTGGCGTTACAACTCAGCGCAAAGTTTCTAAGCCTTTCTCAACCGGATAGTTCTTCATCACCCAGTCTTGCGTGAAATTGTTTGGGAGATGAAGCAATCTGACCTTCGCAAAACCCATTTCGTGAAGCGCATTGAAGGCCGGCCGCGTGTTCGGGCAGTGGTCCCACGGACAACACCCGCAGTAGCAAACGATCTCTCGATCTCGAGGCACCGCCGCAACTTCTTTTTTCAGTGAGTTAATTCCTTCAGCTTCGCTCGCGGTGCCCGCGAATATCGAGCCGGGAATGTGAGCAAGCTTATACAGATGAACCACTCCAATTTGGAGCACGAGAGGCTTGTGTTCCGACTTGAGCAGACTCGCCAGGTCAGCAGGCTCAATCAGATCGTTGCTTGTTGAGGCGCCCTCGATATGATCGTGTTTCATCTCAATAGCCGCTTCCGATCCGTCACTCGACGCGACCGTCGCGGCAGGAACATCGCGATAAGCGAACGACTTGTCTACGGAAGTGAAGGGCTTGCCATCAACTTCGGCGTAAGGATAGACGAAGTAGTTGAGCGGCTCTGCTGATTGCCGGGGGTTGAGCGTGAGATCGCGGCCAATGCTGAACTCGACGCGGTTCTCGTCGTGCGCGCCGAAGAAGTATTCGCGTTTGGCGGGGTTCTTCGCCGCTTCCGACGCATCTAACGGGACCCATCCAATTCCCTTGGCATAGAACTCGGCCCAGCAATGATAGCCGCTGATCTGTCCCGCTCCTCTGTCGGAGGGAAGCGGAAATCCAATGGCGAAGCGAGCCGGAATGCCCAGCGCTCGACAGTAGCCGATGACTATTGCGTGGAAGTCGGTGCAGTTGCCTCTGCGCGCGTCGCACGCGTAATAGATATCGCCTCGACCCCAGCCTTGACCGGTCTTGTCGTACTTCACGGTTGCGACGACGTGATTGTAGATTGCTCGCGCTTTTTCCAGATCAGTTTTCGCGCCTGCCGCGTTGACCACTTCTTCGGCCCACTGTCTGACTTTGCCATCGATGGGCACAAGCCGATCAGGCTGAAGCCAACGTGACATATTCGGATCGCGATCCTCTTTAGGTGCCGAGTAACCGGCCGCCTGAAGCCGCTCTTGAATGTGCTCCTTTCGAAGCGTGTTGAAGCGCATCGCGACCGAGAGTGTTGTCTGCTGCGGGTTCTTCAGAGCAATGTGAAGAACCTTGTTCCCGTATTGCGCTTCGTGAAATTGATACGGATACGTCGATTCAATTTGAAGATCCGAGATCTTCTGAAAGGGTCCGTCGTGCGGAACCGGAATCCACAAGTCCACTCTCCGGGACCCCGCAGGTATATCCTTGACCGTCGCCGTGTAATCGAATTCAAACTTTCTTTCACGGGGTGTCTCGGCGCCGGCCTTCGGTATCCACAACGAAAGCAGCGACGCCGACACCACGGCGAAGACAACAAAACGCAAACCTGAATGAACGAGCCTTTTCATGTTTCCTCCTAACAAAATTCTACGGACGCAGTGTTAGAAACTGTACTGAAGAAAAATGTTCACACGGTTATCGATACCAGACCTGGGACCTTTGAAGGTCGTCTTCCAGCGCAAGTAGTCCGCGCCGATCAGGAAATTGTGACCCGGCGTGATTCGGTTTGCGAAATAAAAGGCGCGATTGCGCGTTCGTCCGCCGTTGGGCACATCTGCGTCAACCGGATCATCAGTCGAGAAACCAGGATTGAAAGACCAGAACCGCGACACTGTAATGTTAGCCTCAGACCAGCCTCCCCGGCCGCGAATCTCTCTTCCGTTGGCTACATTGACGCCCTGGCCAGCGCCTCCTCGAATATCGCTCATGTTGCGGCCCCACCATCCCTCACCACGCAGTGCGAAGTGACTCGCGAACGGCACAGTGAAATCGACGTTCAAGAGCTGACTATGAAAGTCGGTTCGTCCGGCAATCGGCTTCACGGTTCTCAAGAATCCATAGAAGCCCGACAGCCCAAAGCTCACGCTTCTGTCTTTGCCAATCGGGTACGAGTACCCGATCCGCGCTTGAATGTCGGGAAGCTGAGATTCTTCTCCGTCACGGAAGCCGTTGTTATCCAGATCAGCGGCGTCGATCGCGCCCGTCAATCCGATGCCTCCGATAACCGAAAGCTTTCCTTCTCCGAGCTTCGGCTCATAAGCAGCGCGCACCTGTGGTCTGCGATCGCCGACATTTCCCGCGTTCCATTGAACCGTGTCGTTGTTGACCGTCGGAAAGAGCGGAGAAACAATGTCCCAGGTCTGACCTCCGAGTATCGAGAAATCATTCCAATCCAGTTTCAGATACGCGTGACGAATCCGAATGATCTGACGCGATTCTGATCCGCCGTTTTCGAAATCGGTCTCGAGCTTGCCGGACAGTTTCGCATCGCCAAGCGCCTCGATGCGTGGACCTGAGAAATCTATCCCGAACCGAGTGAGTCGCGGATGCATCGAGAACTCGCCGATGTTCGTGCCTCCCGCAGCCGGATCGGGCGACGTGATAAAGAGCGGCGCCTGAGTGCTGTTGGCACGCTGGCTATCGATGTCGAGATCGACGCGGAGAAAACCATAGAACTTGAGCTTGCTGCCTTCTCCGATTAAGTCTGACCAACGCACAGGTTGGTTTTTATCCGGCTGCTCCTGTTTTGGCGGAGCCTGCGCGACGGGGGTCGCTGATGAAGCACCGGGCAGCGGCGCAGTGACCGATGCAGCATCCGCTGCGACCTTTTCTTTTTTAGAATCGCCGACGTTTGCGGCGTCGAGCCGCGCCTTGAGTTCGGTAACCATCAGCACCAAAGCGCGGTTCTGATTCTCCACTTCTTCAACACGGCGCCGGAGCAGATCGATATCCGTAGCGGTTCCTGCTGCGCCTGACGGCCGATTGTCGTTCACGGTAACGGCAGACGCTTGAGACTTTGTTGAGTCGATCTGCTTAAGTGATTGTGATTCCTGCGCCGAGGCGGTGATGACCAGAACGAAAGCGGCGCAAAATGCGGCAAGTGTAAAACGTGTGTTGTTCATATTGACGGTCACTCGCTTTCCGGACCAGGAAAGCAAGCCACGTCAATCCAGCGATGATAAACTCTGGCGAGCAATTCCCGAGTCCGTTATTTGCGGCCAATCGACGATCCCAAACTGGGATGTTATTCGGCCCGCTCATTCTCTGTGTTTTTGCATGCTTCGAGCGGCGTGGTTGATAACCGCCGATCGATCATCGCTAAAGGACCTCATTTATTGTCCACAAAAGTTCAGGTCTTCAGTTCGGAATACTAAATTGCAGGCTGCGAAGTCAGAGTATACGCGGCGTCAAAACATCGCGCAAATGCGTGACAACCGGTCTCGGTTTGAACGAGAATATCCGCGGTGGTTTGTTGAATTCAATTCAGACTGAGGATCGAAAATGAATCGTGTCGAGATCGAAATCAAGATCAATCGCGATCGGGCGTGGCTGCTTGAAACCCTTGCAGTGATGTCCGAGCACGACCTGACGCGCGCGATTACGACCAGCCGTCATGACTCCGAAGCTTCGTGGAGCGCAAAGGACCATCTCGCGCATCTGATTGGCATCGAAGTCGCCTTCAACAGAATTATCCAGCGTCATCTTGAAGGCCATCCGAGCCCGATCGGGATAGCAACCGCGCCAGATGGAAGTCGCCGCTCGCAGGAAGAAATGATGACGATCGTTCACGCCTTAAATGAAAAATGGGTGAACGAGCACAAGCACAGCAGCTTCGACGAAATCGTGGCCCTGGGACAAAAGGTCCGCGCTGAGACGCTTTCGATTATGGCAAGTCTAACTGACGAACAACTGAGTGAGAAAATACCGGGAGCTCCGTGGGGCGATGCGACCGTAGGCGGGATCATCGCAATCAATGGCGATCACGCGCGTCAACACTACGGTTGGGTTTCAGACGGGTTAGCGGGGAAGAAAAAGTAGTCGAAGTGTAGAACTTCACGTTCTGATTTGTTTCTTCTGAGCACTCTTCGCAGAGGGCTTCTCGGATCGATTCGCGATCTCTCTTTCTTTCACGATGGACCTGGCGTGTTTCAGCGCCGCGCGAATAAATTTTCGCAGATGCGGATTCTTCAAATCTGTGGGACGCCTGACTTTGATGTGACGAATTATCTTACCTTCGCCGACGAGCACTCCTTCAGGATCATTCAGCTCCGCGCCGCGATTAAACATCAAGTTGACGCCTTTGGGATAGATGACAATTTGACAGAAGGCATCAGTCATCTTGCCGCTAAGCGAGTACCAGAACACGAGCGCATAAACTTGAAAGACTTTCTCAATGGCGGCGGGGGCTTCCTTCAAAACCATCTCTCGCAGCGCAAGCGCTAGTTCGCCGACGCTCAAGTCGTAGCGCGAAAGCTGCCGAATCAAGTCTTCGGTTGGAGATCTGTCGACCATTATGATGCGGTCTACAACTTAACCTGCTTGACTGAAATCACTCCATCTACAGCAGCCAGCCCGTTGAGTGACTCCTCCGTCATTCGCTGATCGATTTGAATCAACGCGAGAGCGCTCTCTCCAACCTTTTTTCTGCCGAGATACAAACGGCCGATGTTGACGCCGGCATCGCCGATGAATGTAGCAATGCTGCCGAGGATCCCGGGAAGATCGCGGTTGAAAAGAAAAAGCATGTGCCCTTTTGGTATCGCCTCCAGGCTGAAGCCGTTGATGCGCACGATGCGGCCATCGCGGCGGCCGAACAACGCGCCCGCGACTTCGCTCTCACGTTCGGAAGTCACGGTCCGCACACGTATCATGCTTGCGAAGTCTCGCGCGCGCCGTGAAAGCGATTCGCTAACTTTTATTCCACGCTGCTCCGCCACGATTGACGCGTTCACCATGTTGACGCGCTCTATCACCGGCCCGAGAAGTCCAGCAAGAATTGCGTGAGTGATTGGCTTCACATCGTGTTCGGTGACCTCTCCTGAATATTCAATTTCGACTTCGCGCAGGTCGTGGCCGAAGACTTGACCCTGGAAGAGTCCGATCTTCTCGCCCAAAACAATGTATGGGCCGATCGCTTCGAGAAGTTCCGCGCTAACGGCGGGCATGTTGACCGCGCCGCGAATCGTTCCGTGCTTCAGAAAGTCGAGCACCTGTTCGGCGATCATCGTCGCAACGCCTAGTTGCGCCTCGGTAGTCGAAGCTCCGAGATGTGGCGTTGCAATCACCTGATCGAGCTTGAGCAACGGATTTTCCGGCGAGACCGGTTCCTGTTGAAAGACGTCGAGCGCTGCGCCTGCCACTTTGCCCGATCGTATCGCATGCAAAAGCGCCGCTTCGTCAACCAGTCCGCCGCGAGCGCAGTTGATAACCCGCACGCCCGGCTTCATTTTATCGAGCGCGGCCTCACCGATCATTCCTCGAGTCTCGTCCGTCAGCGGAGTATGCAACGTGATGAAGTCGGAGCGCGCCAACAACTCGTTGAAACTTGACATCTCGATGCCGAGTTCGCGCGCTGCCTCTCGAGTGAAGTATGGATCGTAGCCCAGAATATTCATACCGAAGGCGCGAGCGCGCTGAGCCACTGCAGCTCCGATTCGACCGAGTCCGACGACGCCGAGCGTCTTGCCCATCAACTCAACGCCGAGAAATTTATTCTTCTCCCACTTCCCGGTCAGAGTTGAACTCGCGGCTTGTGGGATTTGTCTGGCGAGCGAAAGCAGCATCGCCATCGTGTGTTCGGCTGTGGTGACCGTGTTTCCGGCGGCGGCATTCATCACCACGATGCCACGACGCGTGGAGGCCGACACATCAATGTTGTCGACGCCGGTACCTGCGCGACCAACGACGCGAAGTGATTGTGCTCGTTCAATCAACTCGGCGGTAACCCGTGTCTTGCTGCGTACTATCAGCGCTTCATAGCCGCTGATTATTTGTGCAAGGTCTTCAGCTCCGATTGAAGGGCGCTCATCGACTGAAACGCCACTTGCTGATTTCAGCTTGTCGACGCCCGCTTTTTCAAGACCGTCACAAACGAGAATGCGCATAGGAATCTCGAATTGTAGCGCCTCTCTGCTAAAGCTTCCATCGCCGTGGTTCTTTGAAGACACTGGGCGAATCGCTATAGTTTCAACTGTAATCATCTCCTTCACTCGGGGGCGAGGATGAACGCAGCCAGGTTATCGGCGATTGTATTGGCGACGGCCGGCGTTTACATTGCCGCATATTTCACCCTTGTGTTCTACGGTCACCTCGATGCTAACACCAGGCTAATGCCTCGGGTGTGCCGGCTTGAAGAGCGGACCTGCCGGACGGTGCTCGGTACGAAGTATGCCAAGGTTTTCGGCGTCCCGAACTCGCTGCTTGGCGTCCTGTACTACCTGATCGTCATCGCAGTTTTGTTGATTGGTTGGGCACCCCACGCGCTCGCGGTAGGTTTGATCCTTGTCGCGTGGTTCACCGTGGCGCTCGGACTTTACCTGATTTACGCGCTGTTCTTCATCATCATGATTCCCTGCCCGCTGTGTCTCACCGGTCATGCCATCAATCTGGGGCTAGCGATTCTGTTAACCGCGATTCTTTTGTGATCGAGCTTGATTCGACTCATTATACCCGGTACTTTCTCGCGGCGTTGACAGGTTTTTGACGGGGCAGCTATACTCTTGGACTTTGGTCAAAGGCGGATTTTTGGAGGGAGCTAACCGTGGCATACGCAATCATTCAGACGGGCGGAAAACAGTTTCGAGTTAAAGAAGGCGACGTCGTTCAAGTGCCTTCATTGACTGCCGAAGTAGGCTCATCTGTCGAGTTCGACGCCCTTTTGTCGGCTGATGGCGACCAAATTGCCGTGGGCAACTCGATCGGCGGCCAGCAAGTTAGCGGTACGGTTGTCGAGCACGGCCGCGCGCGCAAAATAATCGTGTTCAAGAAGAAGCGACGCAAGCAATACAAGAAAACTCACGGCCATCGACAAAACTATACCGCCGTCCGCATTGGCCAGTTAACCGAATCAAGCGAAGAGAGTAAGTCAGAATAAGACAGAAAAATAGATCGCTTCGTCTTAAGTCAGAGGGGTGTTTTTATGGCACACAAAAAAGGAGTCGGTAGCTCACGAAACGGTCGCGATTCGAACGCACAGCGCCTGGGCGTCAAGAGATTCGGAGGTCAAAGCGTTCTGGGAGGCGAGATTCTTGTGCGCCAGCGCGGCACGAAGTTCAAACCCGGCAACAACGTCGGACGCGGCTCCGACGACACCTTGTTCGCGCTTGTGACCGGCGTGGTGAAGTACGAAGAGAAGGGTCGAAAAGGCAAATTCATCAGCGTCTATCCGGAGTCCTAAGTCATTCGGTCATTAGTCATTGGTCATTTAGTCGTCGGTCAAGCTTCTTGAATGACCAGTGACGAATGACTAAGAACCAATGACGACCTATGCAGTTCTTAGATCGAGCCAAAATAATTGTGAAGGGCGGTGACGGCGGAAATGGAGTGACCGCCTTCCGACGCGAGAAGTTCGTCCCACGAGGAGGCCCATCGGGCGGCGACGGAGGACGAGGCGGCTCGGTTTCGATGCAAGCGACAACGCAGATAAATACCCTCCTGCAGTTTCGTTTCAATCCAGAGTATCGAGCTGGGCGTGGGTCGCACGGTGAAGGCGATAAGCGTCACGGACGAGACGGTGAGGATCGCGAGATCTTAGTGCCTGTTGGCACGATCGCGACTGACGCTGAGACCGGCGAGATTGTGCACGACTTCGCGGAGGCCGGAGAACGGATTATCGTAGCGCGAGGCGGGCGTGGCGGTCGCGGCAACGCGCAGTTTGCGACGCCAACCAATCGCGCGCCACGTCATCACACCGAAGGCGAGCCGGGCGTGGCGCGAACACTTCAACTCGAATTGAAGTTAATTGCCGACGTAGGTCTGGTGGGCCTTCCCAATGTAGGCAAGTCGACGTTGATCTCGCGTATATCGGCGGCGCGTCCCAAAGTCGCCGATTATCCTTTCACGACGCTGGAGCCTCATCTTGGCGTAGTGGCCTACGGCGACGAAGGTTCATTCGTGGTCGCCGACATCCCCGGCTTGATCGAAGGCGCGCACGAGGGGACTGGGCTCGGACTTGAGTTCTTGCGTCACGTTGAGCGAACGAAACTGCTGGCTCACGTCATTGATATCTCTTCGTCCGATCGCGATCCGGTCGATGACTTTCTCACGATCGGCCGCGAGCTGGAGCTATACAAACGCGAGCTTATTGCAAAACCGCAAATCATCATCGCGTCAAAGATGGACGCGCTCGATGATCGGTCGCGATTGGAGAGTCTCCGAGATTTTTGCCAGGGGCGCGGCCTCGAGTTGTTCGAAATATCGTCGGTGACCGGCTACGGGATCGACTACCTGATCCGCGGAGTCGGAGCGAAGATCGAACAGATCAGGGAAAGCAGTCAGTTGGCGGCGGTTCGTTCTTAGGTTCTCGATTCTGTTCTAGTTTTGGGCTCGTGGTAGTGAATGAGCCCTTAGCAAAACTTATGGCTGAGCGTCGCGTAGCAGCGTTCGGAGGAACTTTCGATCCGATACACAACGGGCACCTTGAAGTCGCAAAAGCAATTGTTCGGAACTTCGCTCTCGATCAATTACTCGTGGTGCCGGCTCACAAGCCGCCGCACAAGCAGGCTCGCGAGATTTCGCACGCATATCACCGGTACGCGATGGCGACGCTCGCAACGATTGATGAGCCTCGGATGCTTGTTTCGGCTGTCGAACTCGACGCGCCGGACCGGCCTTATACTTTTGAGACCGTTGAGCGGCTCGAAAGTCTTTTAGGCTTGGACACCCGATTGTTTTTTGTGATGGGAGCTGACTCGTTTGAAGAAATGAATACGTGGCGGGAACCAGGAAGAATACTCTCGAAGGTTGATGTGATCGTTGCCACACGCCCCGGTCATGCGGTGAAGTCTTCTCATTTGGATGAACCATTTCGCTCGAGTGTTATTGATCTTCCCGAATCGAATGCCAAAGAACTGTCGTCGGACTTCGCTCGGCATAGAATTTACATAGCCGGTTACGTCAACAATGACATTTCGTCGACCGATATAAGGAAAAGGGTGCGCCAAAACGAATCGATTGACGGTCTGGCGCCGGCTCGCGTCGTTGAATACATTCGAAAATACGAACTCTACAAGCGGTAACTCAATGGGTGGAAGCGCAAACAAAATACCAGATTCGCCAGTGATATCGACGATTGAGCCGGAGGACGGAGTAAAGTTGGCGGCGCATGCGGCAGGCGAAAAAAAAGCGACTGACCTTGTGGCTCTCGATCTAAGAACAGTCGCTTCGTTCACTGACTTTTTTCTGATATGCACCGGCGCCAGCACTCGGCAGGTTCAGGCCATCTCGAACGCGGTCGAAGAAGGTTTGCGAAAGAATGGCAAGCGCCCGCTGCACATTGAAGGCTATAGCAGCGGAGAATGGATTCTGCTAGACTACGGCGATTTTATCGTGCACGTTTTCAGCCCGGCGTCTCGACGGTTCTATGATCTTGAGCGGCTATGGCGCGATGCGGCGCAACTCGAAATCGAGGAGTAATAGTGGGCGGGGTTGCACGCTCAGAGAGAGCTGACTCGCTTTCCGGCGATCGGGGTCAACTTGCTCGCCGGTGTCCAATGAGTATGAGGCTAGTTACAAACTCCCCGGTAATGCACGCTATAGCCGAGTTGGTCGACCGAGTTGCGGCAACAGCTTCGAATGTGCTCGTGCTGGGAGACTCCGGTACCGGAAAAGACGTGACCGCGAGGCTGATCCACGAACGCAGCCCGCGTCGAGAGCGCCCACTCGTGAAGATCGATTGCGCATCGCTGCCCGAAGATCTGCTCGAATCCGAACTATTCGGCTACGAGAAAGGAGCGTTCACCGGTGCGACTGAAACAAAGCCGGGCAGGCTGGAAGCTGCCGACGGCGGCACGCTGGTGCTCGACGAAATTGTGAGCCTCATCCCGCAGTCACAAGCGAAGCTCCTTCGAGTGATCGAAGAGCGAAGCTTCGAAAGACTTGGCGGCAAGCAAACGATCAATATTGATGTTCGTGTAATCGCCCTCGCGAACACCGACATCGAAGAAACAGTGCGCGCCAGGCGTTTTCGCGATGATCTTTACTACAGGCTGGCAGTCGTGACGATCAAGTTGCCGAGGTTGATTGATCGATTCGAGGACATCCCGGAGCTGGCCGGCTGTTTTGTCCGCGAGTTCGCGTCGCGCAACGGCCGGCCGGGTGTTCGGCTTTCGACCGAAGCCGTCGATGCGCTCTCGAGCTACGATTTCCCGGGCAATGTTCGCGAGTTGCGAAACATCATAGAACACGCTGTGTTGACTGCGAATCAGGAGGTGATCGAGCTTGAAGCGTTGCCCGACTATTTGAGGTCGGCCGCACGCTTGATGCAATCGCGGACGACGAAGCCTTCGCTTGCCGAGCTCGAAGCCGTTTACATTCGCGAGGTGCTCGAACATACGCGCGGAAACAAGACTCGCGCGGCCGAGATACTGGGAATCAGCCGCAAGAATCTTTACGAAAAAATGCGACGCTACAAAATCGGGCACTTGCGAGCAGGCAGCGCCGCGTTAAACTAACCGGTTTCTGGTTTCTAGTTTTCTGGCTTGTGCGAACTAGAAACCGCAAACCAAAAACCAGGAACCAAACATGAAACTGAGGTTCCTTTGGGTAGGAAAAACAAAATCGTCGCCCGTAAAAGAGTTGATTCGCGAATACAAAGCGCGCCTCGAGAATTTTGTTAACGTCGAAGTGACGGAGCTGCGCGATCGCGATGACGTGGGCGGCAATACGCAACGGATCGTTGACAAAGAAGGTGAAGACATTCTTTCGCGAATAGCGGACGCGCCCTTTGTTGTTGCGCTGGACGAACGAGGTCGTGAGCTTGACTCGAGAGAGCTCGCGAAACTGATTGAAAGGAACAGGCTTGCAGCGATAAAGGAAATCGCGTTCGTCATCGGAGGTTACGGAGGATTGGCCGGAGCAGTGAAAGACCGAGCGGACATAGTGCTGGCTTTGTCGAGGATGACATTGACGCATGAGCTCGCGCGCGTCTTATTGATAGAGCAGATCTACCGTGCATTTACTATCATTCACGGGCTGCCTTATCAAAAATGATCCCACTGTGAGAGCGAAGAGAAAGTTCAGAATTAGAGATCGGACCAGGAGAATTCGATGGACAAAAGGAAGATTAGACAGTACGAGACCAAGTTGACGGAGCAGCGAAACACATTGCTCGGAATGGTCGAGCGAACCGAAGACTATGGCCGCGAAGCTGATCGCGATGTCAGCCAGGATCCCGCCGATAAGGCGTCGAACTCATACACTAAAGAGCTTCTATTCTCTCAAAGCACCACCGAGCGCAACACCCTGCGGCTGATTGAAGAGGCTTTGGATCGAATTACTGAAGGCGTGTTCGGCGAATGCGTGAACTGCGGTCAGGACATTCAAGCCAAGCGATTGGATGCGATTCCATGGACGCCCCACTGCATAAAGTGTCAGGAGCAGATGGAACAAGGCCTGCTCGTCGAGAAAGAAATGTAATGAGGATGTCCCTCCACAATCCGATCAAGTACCCGGTGGCGGTCTCGCGCAACACATAGTTTCTGATTGCCCAGCCTTCGATTCTGAAAAATGACTTGAGGAGGTGCACGCGTGATCGAGCACGCGCTTCGAGGAGTCCGAGACGGTCTGCTCGGCCTCGCATATCCCGAGGACTGCCGCGTCTGCGGCGAGTCGGTGGAGTCGTGGGATGATGGAGTCGCTTGCTCGCGATGCTGGAACGATCCCTCGATTACACGACTTCTTGTCGGTAGGTTGTGTGAGAAATGCGGCGCGCAAATGACCGCAGACGTCTTAAGTGGGATTGCCTCCTCACCGAAAAAGGACGACGGGTTTTGCGGGAAGTGCGCTTCACAAGCATTCACAACCGCGCGAGCGTGCGGTCTTTATTCCGGCGCACTTGAAGCGAGCATCCTCTTTCTCAAGACGAATCCTCATGTTTGCCCGCGGCTTCGCCGGTTGCTCTGTGCCACTTTCGAAGCGAATCGCAGCTGCATCGATTGCGAAATCGTGGTACCTGTGCCGCTTCATCAGGAACGCGAGAAACAACGCGGATTCAACCAAGCGACGCTCATTGCCGAGGTGATTGCGAGCGATTTTGATTTAGCCCTCGATAGGCACGCCCTCAAACGCATCAAACCCACAGAGCGTCACCGAGCTGGCATGGATGCCGCCGATCGCGCCAGGTCGGTGGAGCAGGCTTTTGCGGTTGCGATATCTCACTCGCTCGAGGGTGCTTCGGTCCTTCTCGTTGACGACGTAATGACCACCGGCAGCACCGTCAGCGCTGCATCGCTTACTTTGCTCAACGCCGGTGTCGCAAGAGTACACATATTAACTATCGCGCGGGTCCAATAGCTGAGACTTTGCACCTTGACCTCGACGGTACGCGCGCGGAAAATTCGTTCCAATGTCAAACCAAATCAACGAAGAGGCGCTGTCCGTAACGGGCGAGATCCGAGAACAACTGAAATTCTATCGCGAAATAGGCCTGGAGGACATTGGCTCGGCGGGCGCCACAGAGCTGGCTACTGGAGCCGATTTCACGTCGATGCCTCATATGGAACCGCAAACCGCCGACATCGAAACAACCGCGCGCTCGAACTTCGAAGCGGGTCAGCCGGCACTATTCCAGGAAGCTTTCATCCCACGGAACAGCCCGGCGCGGCAGCAACGATCAATCTTACCGATCGCAAGTGACGTATCTCTCGAGGCTGTTCGCGAGAACCTTGGCGACTGCCAGCGCTGCAAGCTTCACGAACATCGTCGAACGATCGTCTTCGGCGAAGGCAACCCACGAGCTAAGCTCGTTTTCGTAGGCGAAGGTCCCGGAGCGGAAGAAGATGCGACCGGGCGACCGTTTGTTGGCAGGGCGGGTCAGCTGCTCGACAAGATCATCGCCGCGATCGGATTGAAGCGCGAGGATGTTTACATCGCGAACATCGTCAAATGCAGACCACCGGGAAATCGAACGCCGGAGCGCGACGAGGTAGAAACCTGCGAGCCGTTTCTCTTTCGTCAGATCGCGTGCATTAAACCTTTGGTCATCGTAGCGCTCGGATCGCCCGCATTCCAATGTCTGCTCAGGACACGAGAGCCGATTACTCGAGCGCGCGGTCAATGGCGTGACCTTAACGGCATACGACTAATGCCTACTTTTCATCCTGCATTTCTTTTGCGCTCTCCCGACAAGAAGCGCGAGGTATGGGAGGACATGAAGAAAGTCCGTGATTATCTGAATAGCAAATGATGAAGCGCGGCTGAACCAATCTTCAGTGGTAAAGGGCGGCTTCAGGGAAGCTGAGCGGGGACTTGCGCTGACGAACCGCGCATCCTCAGGAAACAATCGCGACAGTAAACCGGTCGTCCCTGCGTAGGTCGAAACGGCACGGTTGTTTCGACGCCGCAAAGAGCGCATTTTACCGCGACTTCGACGCGTTCTCGCGCAAATGGTTGTCCGAATGCCTGCATATTCGCAGCGATGCGTTCATTCTTTTTTAGTTTGCATGGCTTGCAACGCTTCGGATCGTTCCGCAATCCCTTATCGGCGAAAAACTGCTGCTCTCCGGCGCTGAAGACGAACTCTTCGTCGCAATCGATGCACCGCAAAACCTTGTCGTTGTACTCGTACACTTGGGCCTCCTATACCTTGCTCGACCGTTAAGACGGCTGGTTCAGAATTGCAGCTCTTTGCATTTAACGGTATTGAGTGAGGCGAGGCTACAGGAAATTATTCCCCCGAGGACCCGACCACTTTTCGTTCAGTTTTAAGCTGCAATCTCGATTTCTAATGCCGACCGCCTGCGTATAATTGCGAAGAGTCGAACCTGTGGCCGCCTGCCATTATCGCTCTATTTGCATCACTGTCAAGCTAATTGTGTTGAATCAAACGGTGTCACATTTGAGAATTAAGTCAGTTCAGCGAGCCTTCGCATTCGCCCGCCGGAGCTTCCTAAGTAGCACTCGCGGCAATGGCTGCAACAACTTAATTATTGACTCATGGTTAGCACTCTGTTACGTTGCGGTCAGATTTGACATCTTGCCCCTTCGAGCTCATTTCAACTCGCTTCCAACCTTTTTGAAGGAGTAACGATGAACAGCTTCGTCCGTGTAGCTATAGCTTTGATAGTTTTTGTAATCGGATCTTTGACAACCTCGGTTATCGCTCGTCAGCAACAAACTGACCAACACGAGCCTTTGGCAAAGCGCTCCGATATCTATTGCACAGGATATATTTCAGAGACCGCGCCACGCACCGACCTGCAGGTCATCGGAGCCGAAAAAGAAAATCTTAAAGAAACGTTTACGCAGGGTGACGTTGTATACCTCAACCGCGGACGCGGCGCAGGAATAAAGCCTGGCGCCGTTTACTATATAGTCCGTCCAGTCGGAGAATTGAATCACCCATTCAAGAAGAGCAAGCTTGGATATTACGTTCGCGAGCTGGGCCTTCTTCGAGTTCTCGAAGTAGCCGATCAGGTCTCGACCGCCGAAATAACTGTGTCCTGTGATACCGTCGAGTTTGGTGATCTGCTCAGGCCATACGAAGAATACCTCGGGCCCGATGTGGTTGAAGCTCGGCCGTTGCCTCGCTATGGCGAAGGCTCCGGTGGCGCTGAAGGCCAGATCGTTATGTCACCGGGATTTCATGAGAATCTCTCGGCAAATCAGGTTGTGTATATTGATCTTGGGACGCGGCAGGACATTCGACCCGGTGATCAATTTACAATTTTCCGTGAGATCGGCAGAAGCGAAGGTATCACTCGCACACCACAGGACAAAGTTGTTAAGGATCGCAATGACGGTTACGAAAGCGATCGCTTTCGCGGCGGCGAATATTCAATTCAAAAGACGAGAGTTCCTCTCGCACGAGTGATGCGCGATCGCCCGGCGCTTCCACGAAAAGTACTCGGCGAGCTTGTTGTGCTTAAAGTAGAAAAGACTGCTTCTGTCGCCATCATCACTCGAACGACGGCTGAGGTTCAAATCGGCGATCGAGTGGAAAGATCGAACTAGAAAAGCGAAAAACAACTTCGCTAAATCGAGGCGCGCTCGCACTCCGAACGCGCCTTGATTTGTTTTTGGACTGATTGTCTCTTGCTTCTATTCTCTCCGCGACTTTTCGCAGCGTGTGTCAATGTCTATAATGTGCTCACTGTGGACTTCAGGAGGACCGAACATGCGTCTGAAGTTGAAGACTCTCCCAGCACTAGCGCTGATGGCGATATTGCTATGCTCGCCGTTTATCGCGACCGGCTCTATTGACGGCGCGCAGAAAAAGGACAAGGGCGACAAGCCCAAGAAGCAAAAAGAAGAGAAGAAAAAAGAAGCATCCGACTCAGGCGGCGCTAAAGAGGCGCGTCCCGTGATGTGGGAAGAGCCATCCGACATTGAAAGCCGCGACTTGTTCTACGGTCCGGGAGGCGCTGAAGGAGCGCCCGACGCGAACGGCAAATTCACTTTTGAGGCCCGCTCGAAAACGGGCACTTCGGAGAAAATTCACGTCGTGGATGACAAGAGTCGAAAGTGGACGGTAAAGTTCGGGCCCGAGGCCAAGCCCGAGACGGCTGCCACGCGGATCGTATGGGCCGCCGGATATCACGTCGATCAAGACTATTTCGTTAAGAGGACTCACATCGAAGGGCGTGGCGGCTTCGATGTCTGGGATGTGCGCTTCGAGCGTCGCGACGATGGGTACAAAGAAGAAGGTCTCTGGCCGTGGGATACCAACCCGTTCAACGGCACAAGAGAGTTGCAGGGCTTGAAAGTGTTGATGGCGTTGCTCAACAACTGGGATCTCAAGATCGACAACAACAAGATCGTTCGACCGAACAAGAAGAGCGGAGGCGATCGAGACACCAGGATCTACTACGACGCCGACCTTGGAGCGACGTTCGGCTCGACCGGATCGTTTTTCGCAAAGCTTCCGTTCTTTGGCAATGCACCAGCCGGCAGCAAGGGTGATCCCGATGCTTACTCGAACCAGATCTTTATTGACGGAGTGAAGAACGGAATGGTCGTGTTTCACTACAAGGGAAAGAACCCGAAGGCTCTTGAAGGCGTGACGGTTGAGAATGCGCGCTGGATGGGCGAGTTACTCGGCCGGCTCTCAGACAAGCAGCTCTCGGACGCATTTCGCGCCGGCGGCTTCAGCGATTCAGAAGTCGATACGTACCAAAAAGCGCTGCGCAACAGGATTAATCAACTTAGAAATCTAAAGTAGCAAGACTGTCGATCTAGTCGCTCGATGTCGACTTTGCGAACCAAAGGTCTTTGGGCGTAACCGACGGCGACAGCAAATGGAGAGTCACCCCTTCAAGATTTGACCGGTGCGCGACGAAGCTTCGGCGGTGAGCGAGAAACGCGCACGGCGCATCTTCAAGAAGATGCTTTGTGATCTCGCGATATATCGCAGCCCGCTGTTCTCGGTTCATTACTGAACGAGCTTCATCGGTCAAGCGATCAATTTCTTCGCTTGAATAAGTGCTGATAAAAAGATCCCGATTGCTCGAATTGAAAAGAACATACGTGAAATTGTCCGGATCGGGATAATCTGCATACCAGTCGCGGCCGGCGATTGGAACGCTGCGAAGCCTCAGCCCTCGCTCCATGTCCTCCGGTTCGACGTATCGAAACTCCGCGCGAATGCCAATAACCTCGAGATCGTCTTTCAAGCATTCAACTGCCGAATTCACCGACTGCGGCCACCATACCTCCGTTTCAAAACCGTTGTCATAACCGGCATCCTGCAGAAGCGCGCGCGCGCGGTCCGGATCGTAGTCGTAGCCGCGTTCGCCGGGATCGTAACCCAGGACTCCGGGAGGAATCGGACCGATGCTCAGCTCCGCCATTTCGCCGTAGACCTCGCGCAGGAAACGTCTGCGATCGATTGCCAACGACACGGCTTGCCTCACCCGTCTGTCAGACAACGGCGGCCTCTCACAATCGAAGACGAGCATTCGAGTCTGTAGCTGGACGGCTTCAAGCACGTGCACGTCTGCTGCGCGATTCTTTAGTTCAGCGAGGTCAGTTAGCGGCAGATCAGTCACGTAATCGAGATCACCTCGCAGAAACATATCCAGAATCTCTTCCGCGCTCATACCGAAGTGCACTGTCAGGCGATCGACGTAAGGCAAGACCGGGTTCCAATAGTTCGAGAATCGCTCGAGTTGAACTTCCTTTCCAAGCACGGGCTCGACCAGCCGAAACGGCCCGGATCCGACGGGTCGAATTTCGAAATCCATCGCGGAGCGTTCGACTTCCTCTCGCGGGACGATGTAGCAGTATTCGGTGCACAACGTCGAAAGAAAAAACGCGACGGGATGTATCAGCTCGAGTCTTACAATTTGCTCGTTGACAATTTCAATGCCGGCGACCGAATCCACTTCGCCGGACATAAACTGTTGCGCGCCGACCAGCGGCCGAAACGCCCACGCCGCAGCGTCTTCGTTCTGACGCATTTGCCGCTCAAAGGAGTACTTCACGTCCTCGGTCCGCACTCGACGCCCGTTGTGAAACCTCGCAGCCTCTCGCAAGTAAAAAGTGTACACACGCCCGTCCGGCGAGATGTCCCAGCGTTCTGCAATCGCCGGTCGAATCTCGGCTCGCTCGCCGAACTGAACCAATCCCTCGAAGACATTCGACATTACATCGACTCTTGAAAGCGATGATACGGTCGCGGGGTCGAGCGCCACTTGCGAAGCGCGCAACGCAAAACGCAGATGACCGCCGCGTTCAGCGACGGGCAACTGAAAAGACTCGACTTCTCGGTTAAGCAGCTCTGCTTCGCGGACAAGTAGATCAACTGCGCTGTTGATTCCTGAAATCGAAGCCTGATTCCTGCTGACCACTTCCTTTATCGTTTCAACCGCCCGCAAGACCTGATCGGCGCCGACTGATTGTTCATCCGAGGCTGCACGAATCTGTTCGACCGCTCCCGTCAGCTCTTCCATCGCCTCAGCAATAGACCTGGAGACATTAGCCTGCTCGCGTGTCGCACGACGAACCTGTTCGGTCAGCTCGCTCATGTGCAAAGCTCGCTCGCCGATATGTCGCGAGGTGAGCGCCTGTTCACTGGTCGCGCGCTCGATATCGCGAGCTTGCTGTCGCACCAGATCGGCAGCCTCGAGCACGGTATGACTTTCGGCAGCTTGAATCGCGGTCGAGTCGGCGATGACGCGAATGCGATCGGAAGCCGAATTGGTCTTGTCGCGAATCTCCGCTAGCAACTCCGATGCGCGCGATGCGAGATCAACGCCCTCATCGGCGCGCTGTCCGCCAACCGCGACGCGCTCGATGGTTTCGGTCACGTCCTCTCGCACCGCTTTTATGACTTCCTCTATCTCACGCGTTGAAGCAGAAGTGCGCTCACTTAGTTCCTTGATTTCATCAGCAACAATTCGAAAGCCGCGTCCTTGAGTGCCCGCCTGCGCCGCGAGTATGGCAGCGTTCAATGCGAGCAGGTGAGTGCGGTCGGCAATCTCATTGATGACGTGGGTGACTTCGCCGATTTGGTCCGACCTCTTGCCGAGTCGCGTGATCGTTTCGGTAGCCGCGTCGATCGCGTCCTTGATCTTCGACATACTCGTAGCGGTTTCGGCCACCAACTCGCTCCCGGAATCCGCAGATCGAGCCACCTCGTCAGCAAGCATCGTAGTCTCGTTGACTGAATCGCCGATGCTTCGAGTTGAATTGTCGATCGCTTCCATGGACCTCGCAGTCTTCTCGGCGGACTCCGCCAGTGCCTCCGTTGAATCGGCGACCTTGCGCACCGTGTTAGCCATGTCCTCGATCGCGATTGCGGTTTCTTCTACGAACTGAGCCAACTCATCGGCGTTTTCCGAGACTTGATTTATCGACGTTGCCATTCGCATCACTGAACTGGAAGTCGACTGCGAGAGGTTGGATAAGGTTTGAAGGTTCTCACCGACTGAGTGCATCGACGCATTGATTTCGGCGATTGAGCGCGATGTTTCTTCAACCGATTTAGCCTCATCGAGCACGCCCGCCGAAAGCATCTGAGTGCCGCCCAGCACGGCTCCAACAACGGTCTCGATTGAATCGGCTGCGCGTTGGAGCCGTCCCACAATGTAACGCAATCTGCGAGCGAGACCGTCCAGATTGAGTAGTAGTTGTCTGTCGCGCCCGGCCAACTCGAGAGGCTTTCCGTTGGCAAGCCCGCTCAGATCACCGCGCGCGATCAACGCCACGGCTTCGAAGACTCGCTCACGCGAATCCTCCGCTTCCTCTTCGGTTAATGTGCGGCTCGGCGCGGCATGTCGCGCGTCAATAGATGTGTGGCGCGGGTCCTTCATATTCAATGATTGGTTGGAATTGCGCTATTATCGTACCGGCTAGGCTACGTCGCGTCAATGAATCGCGGCTTGCCGGTCGCTACGGCACCTGCAGATTAAAAGTGGAGGCATATTGAATAAGATCGAGCGCGTCACAAATGCTCTGCGAGGCGAAGATGTCGATCGACCGCCATTCAGCTTCTGGTATCACTTTGGACTTCAGCACATGCCTGCGCACAAATTCGCTGAGGCTGAGATCGACTTCTTTCGGTCCTATGATCTTGACTTCCTCAAGGTGATGAGCGACTACCCGTTTCCTTTCCCCGACGGGCTCGAAGCGATCGAATCAAAGGAAGATTGGAAGCGGATCGAGCCCGTTGCTTCAAACAGTCGATGCTGGAGCGAACAGTTGACCGCGCTCTCGATGATTAATGACGCTATCGGCGATGAAGCGCTCTTCATCGAAACCGTCTTCAGTCCATGGACTACGGCGCGAAGACTTGCGCGCTCAGGTAGTTTGCAGGCTGCCCGCGAACGTCACCCGGAGATATTGCTTTCAGCAATGGAAGCGATTGCGACATCGCTCGCAGACTATTCGAAGGAGGCTCAGAAACGCGGCGCCAGCGGCATCTTCCTCTCGCTAGGAGCGGCCAGCGAGGACGTTATGACTGCCGAACAGTACAAAACGTGGGGACGTCCGTTCGACTTGAAGATTCTAGAAGCCGTTAAAGAGGCACCCTTTAATGTGTTGCACATTCACGGCAAGCGAATCCACTTTGACCAGGTGGTCGACTATCCGGCGAACGCTTTGAACTGGTCGCATTTTGCCACTGCCCCAACGCTGCTTGAGGGAAAGGGGAGATCGAGTAAGGCAGTGCTCGGCGGAATCGACGAGTCAACCGCAAGTCAGGTCTCGGCACCGGAAATCCGCGAGCAGGTTGAAGACGCGATCACCGCAGTTGGCACTCGGGGACTCATCCTAACACCCGGTTGCTCTGTGCCAACCGACACCAGAGAGCTAAATCTTCGAGCAATAAAGGCGGCTCTCGAATGAGTTGGCAAGATCAATGCGCGTTCTGAAATGAAAAGGGCCGCATTCGCGGCCCTTCAGAATTAGCTCTGAAATTTCAGCTAAGACGCCATCGCCGTTCCGTCCAAGAAGGCGCGGAGCCTTCGTGAACGCGATGGATGCCGAAGCTTGGCAAGCGCTTTTGCTTCGATCTGACGTATGCGCTCGCGAGTCACGTTGAAGTGCTTGCCAACCTCTTCGAGCGTGCGTTCTTCACCCGATTGATCGAGACCAAATCGCATCTTGATGATCTCTTTCTCTCGCGGAGTCAGAGTCGAAAGAACGTCCTCAGTCAACTCGCGAAGGTTGTTTGTTATGGCGGTTTCAGCAGGATTCGCCGAACGACGGTCCTCAATGAAGCTCGCTATCGTCGTTTCGCCGTCATCACCGATCGGCGTTTCGAGCGATATTGGTTGCTGAGCAATCTTGAGAGCCTTGCGAACCTTCCACGCAGGCATGTCAACACGCCGAGCGAGTTCCTCGTGAGTCGGCTCTCGTCCGAGCTCCTGAACCATTAACCGCTGCGTGCGAAGAATCTTGTTGATGACCTCGACCATGTGAACAGGAACCCGAATGGTTCGACCCTGATCTGCTATCGCGCGAGTCACCGCCTGACGAATCCACCACGTCGCATAAGTCGAAAACTTGTAGCCTCGTCTCCAGTCAAACTTTTCGACGGCGCGCATCAATCCGATGTTTCCTTCTTGAATCAAATCGAGAAAATGCAGGCCTCGATTGATGTAATTCTTGGCGATTGAGATAACCAGTCGCAGGTTTGCTTCAATCATCTCGCGCTTGGCTTGTTCGACTTCAGCTTCAGCCGCGATGATTGTTTGCTGAGTGCGCTTTATGTCGACAGCGGAAGCGGCATACCGTCGCTCCGTTTCTCGAATTCTCTTTCGAAGCGCGCGCTGCTGTTTCTTGAGCTCAGTCACGTCTTTCCGGCGCTTCGATTCGAGAGCTCGCCCGACACGATGCAAATCTGCCTCGGCACTGCGAATCTCTTTAACTACTGCGTCAATCGACTCCATGAATCGCCTTCGGGTCTCGGCCGCAAATGCAAAGGCTCGAACACGACGGGTCATCTCAATAAGCTGATGCGCATACTGCCGCCGCAGCCTCTTGAGTTTCTTAGACGACTTCGGCTCAGCTTCAATCTTGCCTGATAGTTTTACGAGTTTATCGTGTGCCTTGGTTATCTCTTCGAACTCTTCCAGCACATGCTGGCGAATTTCCTCGCGCTGTTCTTCAAGAGCCTCTTCCGCTTCAGGATCAGTTGCCACGTCCACGATGTCCTGTGGGTTTATCTCACCGTCTATCAACTGTGAATGAAGCAAGCCGATTTGTTCAATAGTTACAAAAGACCTGGAAAGCGCCTTGTAGATTCTCTTATTGCCCCGTTCGATTCGTTTGGCGATGCGAATTTCGTCTTCACGAGTGAGCAACGGCACGGAACTCATCTCGCGCAGGTACAATCGCATTGGATCGAGGGATTCGTCCTTGCCCGGTTCAAGATCAACATCGACGTCTTCGGCGGCCTCCTCCGTTACTTCCGGAGTTTCCTCCTCTTCAACGCTGACGGCTTCCCACAGCGACTCAGCTTCGTCCTCGTCGATCTCGGCAACGATCCGCTCAATCCCACCGGCGGGAGCGAAATCCTCTTGAGCTTCTTCCGGGGAAGTAATAAGAATATCCTTATCCATCCTGGTTTTCATTTTGTTTTCCGCGATTCAACGCTATGAGACCGAACTAAAAGGCGCCCTTTTCAGCGGCGCCTTCTTGTGAGCAACCAACTAGTGGTTGACATGCTGAGATGCGATAAATAACATTAGGTTTTTTCCAAACCGATATCATACACGATAATCAACCAATTATCTAGATGCAATAGCTATCGCTCGCGATGTCCGCAACATCGGTGTTAAATAAAGATATCGTGGCGTTTACGTCGACTTCGAGGATTCTTCGACATCGAATTAATTCCGGGTTACGGCTCACAAAATGGAACAATTGTCGATTAGGACGGCTTGGCTCATCGTTTGGGCGGCTGCGCTGAGACGATCCTAAACGGCTTAGAACAAGCCACTGTGCGAATTTTCGAGATAAATACACGCGTGCACTGCGATCGGTTTGACCAAGTCACACAGGTCGAGTTGGATGAGCTGGCGCGACTCGGATTCGACTCTGTCTGGATGATGGGCGTTTGGCGCATAAGTGAAGGCGCCCGGAAAATATCCAAGATCACGGCAGACGATTTCGACGGCTCGCCTTATGCGGTACCGGCTTATGAGATAAATCGCGATCTCGGAGGCAGAGCTTCGTTTGCGCGGCTAGTTAACCGGGCGCACGCGGCTGGACTTTCGGTCATAGTCGACTTTGTTTCCAATCACATGGCGCTCGATTCGCCCTGGATTCTTTCACAGCCTGGGTTGTTCGTCCGAAGCGACACCAAAGCGCGCAATCAGTCTACAAATCAATTTTTCCTGCACAAGTCGGGCGACGTGATTGCATTTGGACGTGACCCTTATTTCGCCCCGTGGAATGATACGGCGCAGCTCGACTATGCCAATCCGTCACTGCGCGCGCGAATGATCAACGAGCTCAAGCGGATCAGCAGCTTCGCGGACGGTGTTCGATGCGATATGGCAATGCTCGTGCTACGAGACTGCTTTCGCCAGTTGTGGTATCCGCTCGAAGCAGATTCCTCATTCGACGAAAGATGGCCATTCGAGTTTTGGGAGGAAGCTACCAGCGAAGTCAAAAAGATCAATCCGAGTTTCAAGTTTATCGCCGAAGCTTACTGGGACAAGGAATCCCAGCTGCGAAGCCTGGGCTTTGATTTATGCTACGAAAAGAAGCTCTACGACGGCCTTGTTGCGCGCGACGCCGGTCGTGTTCTGGAGCGGCTGAATAGAGACAATGACGCACTTCTCGGTTCCCTCTACTTCATCGAAAACCACGACGAGCCGCGCGCCGCTTCGGTGTTTGGCAGATCCAGGAATCTGGCCGCGGCCGCGTTGATACTATCCATTCCCGGATCGGTGTTGATTCACGAGGGTCAGATGGAAGGTAAACTTGAACGGCTGCCTGTACAGCGAGTGAGGCCGCTTAATGATGAGCAGCCCGATCTGTCCCTGCGTGATTCTTACCGGCAGCTTCTTGAGGTCACTGCTGACGATGTCTTCAAGCAAGGTAATTTTCAACTCTTTGATCCAAACGTTTATGGCGCGATCGGCATAATCAGGAGAGATCATCGCCGAGTGGTTGCCTTCCTGACGCAAATCTCCGATGCGTGGCACAGCTTCAATTCTGCTTCAATGGACCTTTCCTCCGTTGCACAAGCGGCTGAGGCCGGCAGCAAAGTTCGGTTGACCAACCTGCTCACTTCAACATCAACAACGATTGATCGAGTCGATGGTTCATTCCGCATCGAATTGAACCGTGTTGGCGTCGATGAAGACACTCAGTTTTGTCTACTGGAAGCATTCCCTGAGTAATCCGATGATCACATAACAAACGCAGGTTGCGGTTCGCGGATGCGTTTCTTGACATGCGTCAACTACGCAGACTATAGTCGCCATCTATGTCCGTTGAGCCCTCTCGCATGCAGTCACATCCTAAAATATACAGTACAACAATACTTGCAGTGCGTCGTAATAACCGAGTTGCGGTGGCGGGCGATGGTCAAGTGACCTTCGACAAGACGGTGATGAAATCGGGCGCTCGGAAAGTACGACGACTCTACAACGACAAGATAATTGCAGGTTTCGCTGGCTCGACTGCCGATGCGTTCACGCTTTTCACCAGGTTCGAAGCGAAGCTCGAGCAGTATCACGGGCAGTTGCAGCGCTCCGCTGTCGAGCTCGGTAAAGAGTGGAGAACCGACAAGTATCTCAGGCACCTCGAGGCTCTACTGATTGTTGCCGATGAAAACACTTCGTTGATTTTGTCGGGCGGTGGCGACGTAATCGAACCCGATGACGGAGTAGTTGCCATCGGTTCAGGAGGACCTTACGCCACGGCGGCCGCTCGAGCATTGCTCCGCCATACCGACCTCTCGGCTCGGGAAGTTGTCCACGAGGCGATGAAAATCGCCAGCGAAATTTGCATTTACACGAATTTCGATCTCGTCATTGAGGAGCTTTAAGTCCCGGTCACGCATTCGACGTATAGTTGAAACCTTACTATGGTTATTTATCTGTCCGGTGAAGTGAAGGATCAACCAAGGCTTGACGAAATGACGCCGCGTCAGATCGTCAACGAACTCGACAAGTATGTAGTCGGTCAACACGCTGCCAAGCGCGCAGTAGCCATCGCATTGCGTAATCGCATCCGCCGCCAGAAACTACCCGCCGACCTCGCGCAGGATGTCATTCCCAAAAACATAATAATGATCGGCTCGACCGGGATAGGTAAGACAGAAATAGCGCGCAGGCTTGCGAGGCTCTCCAACTCGCCTTTTCTGAAGGTCGAAGCTTCCAAGTTCACCGAGGTGGGCTACGTCGGGCGCGACGTCGAATCGATGATCAGAGACCTGGTAGAGATCGGCGTCGATTTGGTGCGCGAGGAAAAGATCGCCGAAGTTGCCGAGAAGGCCGAACAGAATGCAGAAGAGAGAATGCTCGATCTGTTGTTGCCACGCACGAAGCAAATCGAAGAGCCGGAGAACGATTCTTCATACGAGCAGTTCGAGCGAACACGTGAAAAACTTAGACAGCAGTTGCGCGAGGGACGTCTAAACGCTCGAATCGTAGAGCTCGAAGTGCAGGAACGGACCAACCCCGGTCACTTTGAGATTTATACTCCTCAAGGTATCGAGGAGATGGATATCAATCTTCGCGACATGTTTCCAAACATGTTCGGAGGGCGTCCGAAATCGAGAAAGATGCGCGTGGATGAAGCGATGGAGTACTTGATCCAGGAAGAAGAACAGAAGCTCATCGACATGGATCAGGTTGCCCGCTTGTCGATCGAACGAGTCGAATCGACAGGAATAATCTTTTTGGATGAGATCGACAAGATCGCCGGCCGCGAAGGCGGGCAGGGCCCTGACGTTTCACGCGAGGGCGTGCAGCGTGACATCCTGCCGATCGTCGAAGGCACCACGGTGAACACCCGTTACGGGATGGTTAAGACTGACCACATACTATTTATCGCGGCGGGGGCATTTCACGTTTCCAAGCCCTCAGATCTCATTCCAGAGTTGCAGGGAAGATTTCCGATTCGCGTGGAGCTCAAGCCGCTGACAATCGAAGACTTCAAACGCATTCTAACCGAACCGAAGAACTCTCTGGTGAGACAATACACCGCGCTGTTGGGAACGGAAGGCATCGACATAAAATTTGCTGACGACGCCATTGACTCGATCGCAAGATTCGCATTTTCGGTGAACGAGCAAACCGAAGACATCGGCGCTCGCAGACTGCACACAATCATGGAAACGTTATTGGATGAGTATTCATTCGAAGGCCCCGACCTTGAAGACAAAGACGTTCGCATCGATGCGGCCTACGTTCACAAGCAACTCGCCGAAATCGTAAAGAACGAAGACCTCAGCCGGTATATACTGTGAGCCTCGCCACTCGCTCCAACAATTCCGAAGCCAATATCGGTCAGGAAATTCTTCATCTGCTATTCGTGCTCGCGTCGGTGATCGCTTGCGCGGCTTGCGGGAAGGTTGGCGCGCCGGTTTCGCCTTCGCGTCTGTCTGAGCGAACTTCGGAACTAACAGCCATTCAACGCGGCGCGACAATTCTGTTGTCGTGGCCGTCGCCCGCTTTGGTTCGGGACGACTCAAGCAAGTTTTATATTTCGCGAGTCGACATCTTTCGACTGACCGAGCGTCGAGATCAGGAGCCGGTGCTTGATGCGGACGACTTCCTCTCCTCCGCACAAGTAATCGGATTTATGGACAGGTCTACGATCGAGACTCAAGTCAACACGCTCGGACATATTCAATTCACGGACGCGGTGAATCTCTCTCAGTCAAAGCAGCTTGCGAACACCCGTCTCCGTTATGCGATCCGCTACGTCAACAAGCGCGAGCAAGCCGCAAACTTCTCGAATACGGTCGCGATCGAACCAGCGCCGGGCGTCTCGATGCCGCCGAAAGACTTGATTGTGAAGGCTGACGCTCAAGATGAAGTATCTCTGTCGTGGCGAGCGCCTGACACGAATGTTGACGGGATCACCGCCGCGTCTGTGGTCGGCTACAACGTCTATAGGCGAATGGCTCGTCAGGAATCCGGCGGCGAGTTGCTCAACAGTGATGCGGTCACTGACACAAGCTTCGTCGATAAGAAATTCGAATATCTCGCCGACTACATATACTTCGTGCGTGCTCTCTCACAGGGCGCGAATGGTCTGATTGAAAGCGCTGACGGCAAACTGGTTCCATTTACGCCGGTCGATAAATTCCCGCCAGCCAGTCCCGATCCGGTTTCGATAGCGTCGGCTAACGGGACTATCAGCTTGTTTTGGCCCAGCAGCTCCGAGCGTGACGTCGCAGGGTACTTCGTCTACCGTGCCGATTCGGCCGATACGCCCGACAAGGATTGGATCAAACTGAATGATCAGCCCGTGACTACGGTGACCTTCAGAGACGAACGAGTCGTCATCGACCAGACTTACTTCTATCGAGTCACAGCCGTTGATAGGTTCAACAACGAGAGCTCGAGATCCCGAATTGTCAGCGAAACCGCGCATCCTTGAGCGCGAGCGTGCCGTTTCTTGACAACGTCGTTTGGCCTCCGCTACTGTTTTTCATTCGGATGCAGCACAGATTCCTGACAATGGGAGCGCACTTTTGAACATTCTACTGGCGGCGTCGGAAGTAGTGCCTTACGCAAAGACCGGCGGACTCGCGGATGTGGCAGGCGCTTTGCCAAAGGCGCTGGCGCGGTTGGGACACAAGGTTTCGATCGTAATGCCGCGCTACAAGCTCGAAAAGATCGAGGCTAACAGCAAACGCTTGCCTGACGAGCTTGCTGTTCAGTTCAACTTCACTGAGCGCCGCGCAGCCGTCTACGTTGACCGCTCGAACGAAGTGCCCGTCTACTTCATCGATGCTCCAGAATACTTCACACGCGCTAAACTATACGGTGAATCCGATGACGCCGAGCGTTTCGCTTTCTTCAGCCGTGCGGTCCTCGAGCTGGCGAAGCTTCTTGGTGAACAATTCGACATCATTCACTTGAACGACTGGATGACTGGCCTGGTGGCGGCCTACCTGAAGACCGTGTACGCAAGCGATCCCTCCTTTGGATCGACGAAACTGCTGTTCACAATTCACAACATCGCGTTTCACGGTTTGTTCAGTCCCGCCGACCTGCCGAGGTTTGGGCTTCCGGACTGGATCTATCGCGCCGAGGATGGCATCGAGTTCTACAATCTCGTCAGCGCGCTGAAAGCCGGACTGGTTTTTTCAGATGCAATTTCGACCGTGAGCCCTCGCTACGCCGCGGAGATTCAGACGCCGGAGTTCGGAGAGAAATTCGACGGCTTGCTGCGAGCCAGACAGCGAGACTTGCACGGCATTCTCAACGGCGTTGACTACGACGAGTGGAGTCCTGAAAAAGATCAATACATTCCGCAGCATTATTCGATCAACGATTTGAGCGGCAAACAGCAATGTAAGCGTGGACTACTAAGCTCCTTCGGTTTGCCTGAAGACCTTGATCGGCCGCTCATAGGTTGTATCTCTCGGCTCTCGAATCAGAAGGGCTTTGATCTGATTCTCCCGATCGCTGAACGGCTACTCGATCGAGGCGTCGTCGTTGTACTGCTCGGCTCGGGCGAAGAAGTCTACGAGCGCGCGTTTCAGTCGTTGCGAGAATCGAGGCGCTCGCAGGTTGGTGTTTATCTCGGATTCTCGAACGAGCTTGCGCACGCGATCGAAGCCGGCGCCGATATGTTTCTGATGCCGTCGCGATTCGAACCTTGTGGATTGAATCAGATGTACTCGTTGAAGTACGGAACCGTTCCCATCGTGCGAGCTGCGGGCGGGTTGGACGACACGATCGAAAACTTCGATCGCGTGACGCTGCAGGGTAACGGTTTCAAGTTTTATGAATACAACCCCGACCGTTTGCTCGAGAAGATTGACGAAGCGCTGTCCGTCTATTCGGATCGCGCTCTGTGGCGCGTGCTTATGCAAAACGGCATGCGTTGCGATTTTTCGTGGAGCGCATCGGCGAAACATTACGTTGAGCTCTATCAAAGCTTGATCGGCGTCGGAGTCTCAGCATCCAATTCACGGAGGTAGCAATGAGCGAGTTTGTAAGCGAAGTGAGCGATCAGAATTTTGAGCAGGAAGTCTTGAAGTCAGAGCAGCCGGTGCTCGTCGATTTTTGGGCTGAATGGTGTCACCCGTGCAAGATGCTGGCGCCGGCCATTGAACAGGTGGCGAAGGAGTACCAGGGCAAGACAAAGGTGGTGAAGCTGAACGTCGACGATGACAACCAAACAGCACAGAAGTGCGGGATCAAAGGGATTCCGACTCTGATACTGTTCAAGAGCGGTTCTGAAGCCGAACGCATAGTCGGCGCAACGTCGAAAGACAACATCTCTCGAATGATCGACCGCGCGCTTGGAAGCGCTTCGTGAAAACCCTTAACGGCTCGATCCGCGGCGCTCGGGTTAATGCGCACTGATTTGAAGCCCTGAAACAGGCTCTGATAGCCTGTTTCAGGGCTTCCGCAGGTGAAGACCGGTCATGAAAAACGTTGTCGTAGCGGGGACACAGTGGGGCGACGAAGGCAAAGGCAAGGTCGTCGATATAATGGCTCCGCACTTCGATATAGTTGCTCGCTACCAGGGCGGTCATAACGCCGGCCACACTGTGCGTATTGGCGACAGGAAGTTCATTCTCAGGCTCATACCGTCCGGGATTCTTCACGACGAAAGTCGATGCGTGATTGGAAACGGGGTCGTTGTAGAGCCGCGAGCATTCAACACTGAACTTCAGGAGCTTCGAGAAGCAGGTATCGATTGTGACGCGCGGCTCTTCATTTCCAGCCGCGCCCATTTGATTCTGCCTTATCACCTCGCACTCGATCGCGCTCGTGAAGAGCAACTCGGCTCGCAAAGCGTCGGGACGACAATGCGAGGCATCGGGCCCGCTTACGAAGATAAGGCTGCGAGGAGCGGGATTCGCGCCGGCGACCTGCTCTATCCGGATCTGTTGCGCGAAAAAATCAGAACAAACGTCGAAGCAAAGAACCGGGAATTGATTTCGCTGGGTTGTGCGCCGCTTGATGCCGATTCTACGGTTGATGATTTTCTCGCTGAAGGTCTGCTGCTCAAACCCTTCATCCGCGATACGGCTGAGATGATCAACGCCGCCATCGATGAAGGCCAGAGCGTGTTGATTGAGGGCGCGCAGGGAACCATGCTCGACGTCGATCACGGAACGTATCCGTTCGTGACCTCATCGAACGCAACCGTCGGTGGAGCCGCGACCGGGCTGGGCCTCCCGCCGAAGAAAATCACCGGAGCGTTGGGAATTACCAAAGCATACACCACGCGGGTTGGAGGCGGTCCATTTCCCACCGAACTCTTGGACGATCACGGCGCTTATCTGCAGAAGCGCGGGAACGAATACGGAGCGGTGACCGGAAGGCCGCGAAGAACTGGATGGTTTGATGCGGCGGTCGTTCGTTATTCGGTAATGCTCAACGGATTTGACGCGCTCGCGTTGACCAAGCTCGATGTTCTCGATGAGTTCGACGAAATCCGCATCGCGACCGGTTATCACTGCCGCGGCGAGTTACTAACGAGCGTTCCATACGGCGCGAATGTGCTGGCCGAATGTGAACCGACGTACGAAACGCTGCCGGGTTGGAAAAAGGCCACGAATGGCACCACTAAGTTTGACGATCTGCCTTCAGCTGCACAGAACTACGTGCGCCGGCTGGAAGAACTCTGCGGAGCGCCGGCTGCGTTGATCTCCACCGGACCCGATCGGTCGGAAACAATCATCCGTGAAGACCTGCCAGTAAGCAATTGGATGAAGTAACACCTCCTCGTTTTCGCTCACCAATCGATTATTAGCAATGGAGCGTTTCTATTTTATTTTTTTTAATTTTTCTAATATCGGCGTCGCCCTTACAATCGGAACCGGTAGATCCGAACAACAGGCGCCAACGATCTTTGTATTGCGCGAGACAACGCCATGACTACAGATCAACTAGAAACCGCTTTTGATGAAGAATATGACGAATCCGGTGTCGTGGATGCGGGTGAGGTTGAGAGCGAGGACGAGCGGGTCGAGCAAGCGGGCGACATCGAACAGGCTGACCTTCTCAAACTTTACCTGCGCGAAGCGAGCCGTTCTCAGATGCTCAACGCTGCAGGAGAGGTCGCGGCAGCCAAGCGCATTGAAAGAGCGAGATCCCAGTTGCGGAAACAGTTCTCGCGTTCACCGATCGTCGCGCAATATTGCATTCATCTTCTCCACTGTTTCAATGCCGGCCTCGAATTGCCTTCGGACATTATCGAAGAACTGGCTGATAAGCCCTCTTCGAATACATCCGCATTTGCGGAAAACGTCGCGTTGAAGTTGGCTCGCATCGAGTCTTCGTACGTCGAATTGATCTCGCGTAGAACGCACCAAAATTCGAAAGTCCGCAGCCAGCGCGCTCGGGTGGCATTTCAACGCAGTCAGACTCGAATGCGGTCGCTGCTTTCTCGTTCAATCCGCTCAATCGTTTTCACTCCTGCTGAAGAGCGTCGATTGGTCGCGTTGATCGAAGAAGCCAGCCGGTTAGCCAACGACGGACAAATCGATCCTACGAAAGAGAGTGATACTTCGGAGCACTTTGATTTGGCGTCCGCGGTCAAGACTGCAATCCACGCCGGATTGGTTAACCCGGGCGATCTTCAACGTCGCGCAGAGAGAGTCTCTTACGCAATCGACGAATTGAACTCAGCCAAACAAAAAATGACCGAAGCAAATCTGCGTTTGGTTATTTCCGTCGCAAGGCAATTCTCTCGTCGAGGTTTGCCGTTCCTCGATTTGATTCAGGAAGGCAACGTTGGATTGATGCGGGCGGTAGAGAAATTCGATTGGCGTCGAGGTTTCAGATTCTCGACCTATGCGATGTGGTGGATTCGGCAATCGATGTCTCGCGCGCTCGATACTCAAAGTAGAGTTGTGCGACTGCCGGCTTCTGAGCTCACCTTGATCAACAAAGCATCGCGCGCATCGCGAACGATTCGCGAAGAAACCAGCGCCGAAGCCACTAGCGATCAGATCGCCGAAAGACTGGAAGTTGAATCCGGCAGAGTGAGCGAGGCTCTTGGGTTCGCGCAGCACACGGTCACTCTCGATGCGCCGGCGAACGACAACGGAGAGGCCGCGGTGAACTTCATCGACGACGGAGACTACGCCAATCCGTTTAACGCGGCGCTTGACTGGTCCAGACGCAACGTGATTCAACGAGCCTTGGCAAAGCTCACGCCTCGAGAAGCCAAGATTCTAAAAATGCATTTTGGATTGGAAGCCGGCTCGATTCCGCGGACGCTCGAGGAGATCGGTCAAGACCTTTCAGTCACCCGAGAGCGCGTTCGCCAAATTGAAGCCGCCGCTCTCGCGAAGCTCCGCGAAAATGAGATGAGCAGCACACTACGAGAGTTCCTTATCTTCGCTTGAGTGGCCGGCTTCGTCGCGGTCATCACTTCTGCGATTCACCCTTCCAGGACGGCCTGTGCAATTGCGAAGTTACCTGAGTGTGTAAGAGAGATGTGACTCTTTGCCGCGCCGATTTCACGCATGCGCTCGAGAGCTCGGCCATGCAGCTCAACAATCGGACGGCCGTTGCTTAAGCCAACAATTTCTACGTCCCGCCATCCGATTCCATCTGTCCAACCGGTTCCAAGCGCCTTCATCATCGCTTCTTTCGCCGCGAAGCGCGCCGCATAACTAGCGAATCTCGAGGCGCGCTTCTCGCAATAGTCGATCTCTCGTTCGGTGAACACACGTTCGCGAAACCGGTCTCCTCGACGCGTGAACACTTCCGCGATTCGATCGACTTCAACCAGGTCGATGCCTATTGCGACAATCATGCCTCTAGACCAACACCTCCTGAAGGTCCTCAGCCAGAATGGTCTCGGGAAAGATCGCCCGCGCCTCGTCGAGCAACGGCGAAGCGTCAGGATAGCGAGAACTAAAATGCGTGAGAAGCAATCGTCGCGCGCCAGCCTCGCGAGCCGTATGTGCCGCTTGCGCGGCCGTTGAATGACCATACTCGCGCGCTTCGGCCGAGAACTCCTCCGTGTAAGTAGCTTCGTGAATCAATAGATCAACTTCTCTCGACAGCTCTACGGATTGAAGGCACGGGCGCGTGTCAAGACAGTAGGCGATCGATTTTCCCGGGCGTATCGGACCAAGCACTTGAGCTGATGTTATTACGCTGCCATCTTTGAGTTCAACATTATTGCCAGCCTGCAGCCGTCCCCACAATTCACCCTCCGGAACATTCAGCTCGCGCGCACGCTGGACGTTGAAACGTCCCGGCCGCGGTTTTTCTTCGAGCCGATATCCCAAAGCAAACAGCCGATGATCGAGACCGCAAGCGACAATCTTGTAATCTTTCGTTTCGAAGACAACGCTTGGGTTCGCCACCGAGCTGAATTCCTTCAACTCAATCGGGTAATTCACGAACATTATCTTCAAACGGGCGAGCACATCCAGGTACTCGCGAATTCCCTGCGGACCGATTAACGTCAGGTCATTTGTTCGCCGATCAAGCCCCATACTCGAGAGCAGTCCAGGCAAACCGTTGAAGTGATCACCGTGAAGATGAGTGATCAAGATCGTGGACAGGCGATTTGGAGCGAGCCCGGCTCTGGCAATCTGGTGCTGCGTTCCTTCCCCGCAATCGAACAGCAGCCATTCAGCTTCGCGTGCAATGGCAAGTGCGCTGACGTTTCGCTTCAGCGTAGGCTTGCCGGAGTTGGTGCCGAGGGGGATGACTCGCATGGCCGTTACAATAGCACATCGACTCGCGATGCCGGAGTCATCAATCAGCAATAAAACCAGGTAGCAGAGTTACGCCGAATGAGTGCTAGTACGTGACTGGCATTTCTTGTAGACTGATGTCGGGCGCAAAGCCTTGAACCTGCGAGAATCGGAAATGGTTACCACGATAACCGAACCCGAGCATGTCTCAACCGATAACCTCGATTTGATGCTCGCTGTTCTGCCTCAACCCATCCGCGAGGCGCTCGGGCGAGCGGGCAACATGGAAGCGCTGATCGAGGTTGTACTCGATCTTGGCCGACAGCCTGAAGCTCGCTACACTTCGAACGCGCTTTACCTCAACGATTCGCTGGTCACACACGATGACTTGCAATACGTCGCAAGCCGAGTCGGTCAATTCACCCGCGATAATCGAGCCGGCATCGAACGCACGCTTCATCGAATCTCGGCGATGCGCAACCGGCTCGGCGAAATCGTAGGGCTTACCTGTCGAGTCGGCCGCGCGATCTACGGAACAGTCGACATCATCCGCGACATCGTCGAATCCGGCAGAAGCATTCTGCTGATGGGTAAACCAGGCGTTGGCAAGACCACGCTCCTGCGCGAAGCGGCGCGCGTGCTTGCAGACGATCTCGAGAAGCGTGTCATAGTTGTCGACACCTCCAACGAAATAGCAGGCGATGGAGATGTACCGCATCGCGGCATCGGCCGCGCTCGACGCATGCAAGTGCCTGAACCCGAGTTTCAACACGCGGTCATGATCGAAGCAGTCGAGAACCATATGCCGGAGGTTATCGTCATCGACGAGATCGGCACTTCGCAGGAAACATTGGCGGCGCGCACGATCGCCGAGCGCGGTGTTCAACTCATCGCCACCGTGCACGGCAACACACTCGAGAACTTGATGATCAATCCGACTCTGTCGGATCTCGTTGGAGGCATACAGCCGGTTACGCTTTCGGACGAAGAAGCGAGACGGCGCGGTACTCAAAAGACCGTGCTCGAAAGAAAGGCGCCGCCAACTTTTGATGTTCTCATCGAAATTCAGGACAAAGATCGCCTCGCGATTCATCGCGACGTCGCTGAAGCGGTGGACGCGATGCTGAGAGGCTTCCTGACCAGCACCGAGATACGTGAACGGCGCCCGAGCGGCGAAGTCACAATCACTGAACCGCCCATCGCGGACCGAGCAGCTCTCACGTCCGAGAAAAGCGGACCGGGACAACGTTTGCGTGAGCCAGACACGAGAGTCAAGAAAGGCAAAACTCTTCGCATCTATCCTTACGCACTTAGTCGCGAGCGATTAGAGCGCGCAATCTCTGAACTTGGCGTGCCGGTCGCGCTGACAAATGACTTGAGAGACGCCGATGTCCTGCTGACGTTGAAGTCTCACGCGAAACGGCAGTCACAGAAGCTACGTGAAGCGCGCGGACACAATGTTGAAGTCTACGCACTGCGGAGTAACACGCTCACGCAAATGGAGAACTTCCTGCGCGAAACGTTCGGCGCCGCCATGCGAGCAGGCAATGAAGACGCTGCGATGCAGGAAGCCGAAGACGCGGTAATCGAGGCTGTTGAGCGCCGGCGGCCTGTCGAGTTATCCCCTCAGCCCCGGCACATTCGCCGAATGCAGCACCTCTACATCGAGCGCAGCGGCTTGCTCTCAGAAAGCAAAGGGCAGGACCCAACTCGCCGCATAGTAATCTACCCGCATTGATTCCGTTCTTTTTTGTAGCTTTTCTTTGAGCGGTAGTGCTAATCTTTTTGCTACCGCGTAGGGTCCCGTTAGGTCAAGCAGGAGGAATATCACAATGAAGTCAAGAGCTATTGCGCTCGGCTTGTGTTTTATCATCGCACAGTCCGCTACAGCCTCGCTGGCTAGAGTTGAATTCTCAGCGAATGATTCTGGTTCAAGTACGGCGTCGCCAGGCGACGACAAGAACTCAAAAGCCAATTCTGATCCGATTTATACGAAGCTTCGCACGATCGGCCTCAGTGGCGAGTACTCGCCGGTCGAGAACTTCACTCTCAAACGCGATGTTGCAACGATAACTTTTACCGAAGGGCAATTATATTTTCTTACTCCGGTTGAAGGAGTGGTTACCGGCGCAGTCTTTATTGGGCAAGGTGAGTTTCAGATGACGCCGGTCTTGCCCATCGAACAACGACACCTCAGCATATTGACCGGCGCCGGCTCGATCACTGAGAGATTCACCAAGATGGTCGTTCGTTTTACGGACTCGACTTACGAAGAGATCAAAAAGACAAACGGGATAAAGTCAGGGCCGCCCAACTCCAGCGCTCGAGCGATACTCGATGACAACGAAAAAATGCTGCGCAAGGGCAGGACCTACATGAGGCCAAACGTCGGGCTCGTTTTCCTCAGATACAATCTTGACGAGCGCATAATGATCGACGTCACATCGGCAAATCAGCGCGGACTGTTTTCAGCTTTCTTCGACGGCAAGCACTACGGCGACATGATGTACGCCAACGATCCGCTGGGCGCGCCCTTCGTCACACCCGAAGAGGTTGTTCTTGTGTGCTTCGCCGATGACGCTCTCGGAATCTGGACTTCCGAGCATATGCGAGATCACTACCGTAACCCCGCAGTGTTTGATGAGAATCATCAATTGATTCACGTCGATCATCAAAACATTGAAGCGAAAGCCAGGGGCAAGCGGCTTGAAGCTGTCGTCCAAACCAAATTCAAATCAATGTCTGACGGAGTGCGAGTCGTGCCTTTCGATTTGTTCGCGCGTCTTCGAGTTAAACAAGTGACCGACGAGAAAGGCCGAGACCTCAGCTTCATTCAGGAGAACAGAGACGAAGACGCCGACTTCGCCGTGATTCTCGACGAGCCTCTCAAGAAGGGGCAGGAATACACTCTGAACTTCAACTACAGCGGTGATGATGCGGTCTCCGATAGCGGCGGCGGAAACTACACGCTTGACGCTCGCAGCAATTGGTATCCGAACACGTATTTCGGCGATCGAGCTACTTACGAGATAACTCTCAAAGTTCCGAAAGGGCTCACGGCGGTCGCAACCGGTCAGCCGATGGGCGAGAGCGAGGAAGGCGACTACACGGTCACTCGATGGAAGAGCGATGTGCCGCTTGCAGTGGCGGGCTTCAACTACGGGAAGTTCAAGAAGACCGCGACACAGGACGAGAAGCTGAAGTACGCGGTCGAGGCTTACGCGAACAGGGATATACCCGACTATCTGCGTGGGCTTCAACAGATGATCGAGAAGGCCGAGAGCGAAGGAGTGGAAACAGATACAACGCTCGGGTCGATCAGCACCGTCAGCCTTATGGATAAGGCGAAGGCTGAAGCGCAAGTCGCGATCGGTCTTTATTCGGAACTGTTCGGCACGCTGCCTTATGGTCGAATCGCTATGACTCAGCAGCCCTACTTCAACTTTGGCCAAGCCTGGCCGATGCTTGTATACCTGCCGGTGATGGCCTATTTGGACAGCACGCAACGTCATCAACTGGGATTGGATCGCGCTTCCAACTTTGTCAGGTTCGTAGCCGCTCACGAGGTGGCTCATCAATGGTGGGGTCACGTGATTGGCTGGAAATCCTATCGCGATCAGTGGATGAGCGAAGGCTTCGCTGAGTTCTCAGCGTCGATGTTCGCGCAGATGATTTACAAGAACGATAAGTTCATCGAATTCTGGAAGGAGCAGCGGGAGCTTATAACCAACAAGAACCAGCTCGGCAAGCGGCCGTCGGATGTCGGCGGAGTTTACATGGGATATCGGCTCGATACTCCGAAGACCGGCAGCGTGACGCGAGCGATGATCTATCCAAAGGGAGCTTTCATACTTCATATGCTGAGGATGATGATGTGGGAGCCGAAGACTGGCGACAGCCGCTTCTCGGCGATGATGAAAGACTTCGTCCAAACCCATTACAATCAAAACGTCTCGACCCAGGACTTCTGGCGCATCGTCGAAAAGCATATGACCAAGGAAATGGATTTGGATGGCAACGGTAGAATGAACTGGTTCTTCAACGAATGGGTCTACGGCACACAGATTCCAAATTACAAGTTTGACTATCGCTTCGAGAACGCGGATGGCGGCAAGGTCAAGCTCATAGGCAAGATCACTCAGAGCAACGTTGAAGATTCGTTCAAAATGCGAGTGCCGATTTACCTCGACTACGATGGCAAGTTTCGAAGATTGGCAGCCGTCAGCGTCTACGGCAACAGCACTACTGACGAATTCACGGTGATCCTCGACAAGAAGCCAAAGAGGGCGATGTTGTGTGGGTTCGAAGATGTGTTGTGCACGATGAGCGATCGATGAGAGAGTTGGCTGCAGGTCTCACTTGATCGGGTTGAACGCGTCCCAGTCGTAGGTTATGCCGAGTGCAAGGCCCGTTTTCGGAGCTCGCTTCGAAACACCAAACACTCCAGCCGCGTACCATCGAACACCGAGCGCTCGAATCTGCGCGCCGAGTCTCGCTTCCGAAAAATCTTCGGTGCCCAGCGGTGTGCGATTGCGCGTCGAGTGAAACCCGTTCACCTCGCCCACCAGGTTCACTCGCTCCGAAGCCTGATAGGTTCCGGCCAACCCGTACAACAACACGTCGTTCTGCGAAGTGGCCTCAAGAGGCGCAGTCAATATCGCAAGTCCGAGATTGCCGAAAACGTTTAGCTTATCGCCGAGGTGCTTGCCGGCTGTGACCATCCCGTAGAAGTTGGTCGTGTTTAAGCCTATGCCGCGAGCCTGATTCGAGTTTGGAAGTTCAACGCCGAAGCGAAATCCAAGCGCGGGAGCCACGCGAGTTTCGTTTCGAAGCTTGATCTTCATCCACAACCTGGCATCCCCGACATCGCTGGTGCTCGAGTCGGTTGGAGCCACTCTGAGTGGTATCGCTGCCGGAACACGGCTCTTGATTGAAAGGAAGTTCTGAAGGGTCCACTCGATTTGAAATTCGACGTTTGACGCAAGTCCGAAACTTAACTTCGTATCGCCGAGCCTCGTGACATCCCCGCGCAGTCCGGAAAGAAAAAACCGTTGGTCCTGAAGGAACTCAAAGCCCGTTTCGATTCTGATGACTCCCGGCTTGATGATGTCGACGTCTTCAGTGACGAGCGGCCGCTGTTGCGCAACCCCGACCCCCGCGCATAACGCAATGGCTGTCGAGACAAAGAAGATTTTAAGCAAGACTCGCGTCATTCTGTCATTGTTTGAGGGACAAACAGCATTGGTCATTCATATCCCTTGCGCGCGGATTGTATGGCCCGAAGCGCCGCTTGTCAATTTTTTGAAAAGTCATTCGCTTTGTTTGCGTTCAGCGGATCCCTTCAATCCGTCGCGCGCTCCCTTGTTCGCAGTTTCGGCCTGTTCGATCGCATCGCGCAATGCAACCAGCTCTTCATCAGTTTTCATCTCGCGTTCGAGAGCTCGCAACGCCTGCAAGTGTCGGTCTGTAGCGTCTCGCAGAATCGTTAAGGCTTTCGGAAGAAGAGAGCTTTTCGGATTGCGCTCGTAAGCGTCTTCGAGTTTTGACATGCACTCGGAGATCGCGCGCGCGTAGTGCCGGAGCAGTTCGGTTCGACTTACGTTTGGCACTGCGCCCCAGTCGTGCTCTTCGTCCTCGCTTTTCTTTTTGTCCTTCTTCTCACCAGTAGAAGGCGCGGCAGGCTGCCCCGTAATAGCTCGTATTCGGCGATCCGCAATTCTCACGAACACCTTGGCGCGTTGATCCGCCGCTTGAGCTTCGCGCACTTGATTGTCTTCTTCTTCCGTCAGATAGTCGCCTGGCATCTGCGACGAGCGACTCGCGAGCAACGCTTGACCAAGCCGCACGCAGCGATCACTACGAAGTGACGCAAAGCTTATTCGCTCTTGAATCATCTGCTTTCGTAATGAAAGTGGCGGCTCCGGTCTTGAGTCTTTCTCGGGAGACTTGGTGGGCGGGTGCTCGTCAGGTTTCTTCTCCTCTTCAGGATCTTTGAGTATCTCGCCCGAAGCAAAGGCCTGGTTCAGAGCCTGCACCCGGAGCTGTCGCGCATGCTTGAGCGCAGCATCGGCGAACGCTTCACGCTCGCTTGGAAAGAGCCGGTCAATCGACTCGAGCGTTTTGATCTGACGAAACAAAGCCTGCTCGACCTTCTTTGAAATTGTTCGCTTCCCTTCCGTGAGCGCCAATGTATCTTTTGTCGCTTCGGCAACAGCCTTGTTGTAGACGTCCAGCTCGCGTTCGGACGTGTTGTTGTCGTTGACCTTGATCGAGTCGAAGGCTGATTGCAGATGCGTGTCGGAAATTTTCAAGTATGCTTCGATGATTTTCTTAGGTCCATGAGCTTCCGCGAGCACAACTCTATCGCCGTCAGATAGAAGTTGAGCGATTGGTCTCGGATCCACCGGCAGCGGCGGTTCGGGAAGCTGCAGTCCCTGCGCCCGAACGCTCACGGCATTCCAGGCAAGCACACAGATCGTTATCGCGACGACGCGGGAAAGCACGACGCGAAAACTCGGGCTTGAAACGCAGTTGTGCCGATTCATTTCTCTTTCGTTTTGACTGGCCCTTTGCACTTGTGTTCTTTGATCAGCCTTTGCAACTGAGTCGATCTCATATTGGCTTCTTCGACTTCGTTCTTGTTCGCGGCAGGATCTGCTCTGCGCACGTATTCCTGGTAGCTGCGATAAGCTTGCAGGCAATCACCGAGATGATCCAGCGATATAGCCAGGAAGAAGTAGCTCGCCGAGGCCTCAGGCCGCGCGTGTATCACCCATATGAATTCATTAGCGGCTTCGGGATAACGCTTAAGCTTGAACAGAGCCGTTGCCAGACTGACGTGGGCTGAATAATTGTCGGACTCACGCGCGATCGCTTCAGCGAGCACGGTCACCGCAGCTTCATACTGCATTGACCGAAGAAGCGAAGCTCCTAACTGAGCACGCACGTTGTTGTCTTTCGGATTTGCATCGAGAGACCTCTTGTAGTAGACCACAGCGGTCGCGGGGTTGGTCTTGAAATAGAAGTCGCCGGCACTCGCCAGGAGCTTAGCGTCGCCGGGTTTTGCGGCGACCACCCTGGCGATTTCTTTCTCGGCGTCTTCCGTCTGACCGTTCTCGCTCATCAATGAAGCCATCTCGAGTCGAAGGGCCAGATCGTCGGGCCTCTCTAAAATCAATCTTCGATAGAGCTGAATCGCCGCTTGAACCTGACCCGCTCGCCGGTGCAACTCGGCAAGTCTTATCGCAGCCTCGCGCGAAGGCTGATATCGATAAGCGATCGAGTACTCTTCGATCGCCTTCGCGATCTCGCCGCGAGCCTCGTACAAACGCCCGCGGCCCTCGTGAGCCGTTGCATTGTTGGGCTCCAACTCGATCGCGTGATTGTAATCGGAAAAAGCCTCTGAAGACTTGCCAAGCCGTTCTTCCGCCACTCCGAGAAGCGCATACGCGAGCGGCACCTCCTCGTGCTGTTCGATGGCAATGTGCAAATGCTCGATTGCAAGTTCAGGTGTTCCGGATTTGAGAAGGGCGCTGGCGTACAATATCCGCACGCCGGTCAACTTCGCATCGGACTCAATCGCCCGAGCCAGCTCCCGTTTTGCGTCTTCGGTTTGTCCTCGATCGAGCCACATCTGTCCAAGCGCGCGATGCGCTCGCGCGAAATCAGGCGCGATCTGTGTGACCTTTTTCAGATCCGCTTCAGCCTCTCGTTCGCGCCCGAGCCCGAGCAGCGCGATGGCGCGTTGATAATAAGCCTGGAACAGAGTCGGGTCCGAAGCGATCGCCGCCGTGTAGAGCTTCAACGCGGAATTGAGATCGCCTCGTTGCTGAGCATTCTGTGCCTCATCGAACGCCGCCGCAGCGCTGCGTTTGTTGTCGGTTATCGTAGCGCGATTCGACTGCGAAGCAGCGGTCCGTGCAAGTGGGAATAGAAGGATAAGAACGAAGACTGAAGCGAAGAAACGCATTGCGCTTACAACCTCGGAGTCGATCTTAGCATTTGCATTATTGACCTTCAATGCAACCGCCTCCGCTTTCGATCCATTTCATCGCATCATGAAGCCTGATCGTTAGCGCTGGAACTATCTTCTTCCAATCTTCAACTATTCCGATGTCCGCTGTTTGGAAAATTTCTGCGTTGGGGTCGCTGTTGATCGCGACGATAGTGCGCGCTTGCTGGATCCCAATCGTGTGATTGAGCGCGCCTCGCACACCGATTCCAACATAGAGCCGCGGCGCAACGACTTTTCCGGTGAGTCCAATCTGTTGATGCCGCGGCAGCCAACCCTGATCGACCACACGACGCGTCGCACCGATCTGTGCTCCCAACGCGAGTGCGAGAGCTTCGATCGCCGGCAGACCTTCCGGTCCGCCGATTCCGGTGCCGACACAAATCACTCTCTCAGCCTCATCCAGCTCGGCAACTGCTAGCGATACTTCTCTGCGAACCGCGACAATTCGAGATCGCGAATCTTCGATGAGCGGGTCGGTCAGCTCAATTACTTCACCAACCCGCGACTTATTGGGAGCGACCGAGCGAAGCATACCGGGTTTCACCGAAGCGATCTGGGGAACCGTTCGCGAGCGGATCAGCGCGACGATGTTTCCGCCAAACGCTGGCTTATGTTGAACAAGCTGACCTCGATCGTCTATTTCCAGATCAATGCAATCGGCAGTCAGCCCCACCTGGAGTCTTGCCGCAACTCTGGGCGCAAGATCGCGACCGTTCGCTGTTGAAGGAATCAACACGACAAGAGGCGTGTAGCGACGCAGTGCATTCGCCAACACAGCCGTATGCGTCAAAGTTTCGTATCGAGAAAGCGTCTCGTGTTCGGTTGCGTATACTTTGTCAGCTCCGTGCGCGATGAGAGCCGTCGCGTGAGCACTTGCGTTTGAACCGACAATAAATGCTGCAAGGCGCGCATCGAGCCTGGCCGCCAACTCGATTCCCTTGCCGAGCAATTCGAAGCTCACACGACGAAGCTCACGGTCCATCAACTCGGCGACCGCCCATACTTCGCGCTCACTTGAGGCATCGAGCTTTGAGTCTGGAGCTGTTGCTGCTGAGTGTGGCTCTGCCTTTCTTTTAAGCGCGTCGCGAGCTTTGAGAATTTCGACTAGCCTCGCCGCTTTTTCGTTCGCATCGGCGCCTTCGACCATTTCGATTTGTCGCGATCGAGCAAGCGAACGAATCTCAGAGACCGAAGTCGGCGAACCTGCAGATCCAAAAATGCTCGCATCCTCGCACAAGTCCATCGCGCTTACGTCAGCAATCGGCTTTGTTCGACCCGCTTCGAGTTGCGGCTCTTTTATTTTGATTGGGCGAATCAATCGTTCGGCGGCGGTCAATAAAACCGGCAACGTGCATTCAATTGTTTCGAAGCCGTCGTCCGTCTCGCGCTCGACAATCAGCCGTTGTCGATCAGCGCTCACGTCGAGTCGCGTCGCGCCGGTGACCTGCGGGATATCAAGCATCTCCGCAAGCTCAGGACCGACCTGCCCGGTTTCCGCATCGACGCTATACTTGCCGCAGAGAATAATATCGTAGTGTTCCCTACTAAGAGTCATCGCCAACGCCCGCGCTGTTGCGAGCGTGTCAGAACCTGCAAACGCCCTGTCGGCCAAATGTATTGCCCGGTCTGCGCCTGCGCCCAGGCATTCGACGAGCGCTTCACGAGCTTGAGCGGGGCCCATCGTCACCACTATTACCTCGCCGCCGTTTGCATCTCGCAAGCGAATTGCTTCGGCGAGCGCCCGTCGATCAAAGGGATTCACGACGTTGGGCACGCCTTCCCTGACTATCGTTTTCGTATCAGGATTGAACTTGATCTCGGCGACTTCAGGAACTTGCTTTATGCAGACCGCGATTTTCATTGAGGGACAACTCTAAGAACGTGAATCGTGAATCGTAAATCGTGAATCGTAAATCGTGAATCGTGAAACGTAAATCGTGAATTGTGAATCGAAGTGATTGATTCAAGTGTTCGGTCACGGATCACGTGTCACTCATCACGATTCACGTATCACGTTTTCACTTTTCACTTTTTTTCTTTTTCTCTCGCTTTCCAGGTTGCGGCGGCGGAACGACTCCGGGTTTCAAGAATTCTGCGATAGGCATTCCTTCGGCGTTCGAAAAGCTCAATCCAAGAACGGCCGCGGCGGTTGGTCCTATGTCGAGCATTCTAGCGAGCGGCATCTTCGCGCCGACTCGCGCTGTTGCTCCCCACACTATGAGTGATGATCGCATTTCCGCTCGCGAAGGAAGCTGACCATGAGTTCCGCGGTAGTCTTTGGCATCGTGAGCGTCGGGCCCGGTCAACTCTTCGCCGAACGAGAAGCCAGGTGCGGCATCCAGCATGAGAAACGCGGTAGGAATCGATCCGAGTTTTTTCAAATCGGCCTGAGTCAATACGCGATTGATTGGACCCTTTGTTGCAGCCTTCTTGGTGAAGATCGCCGTAACCTTGTCCGCAGTCTCTTTGTCATTTGGGTCTCGTAGAACGATCGCGCACGAGCCGCCCGCCGGCCACGCCGCCGCCTTCCAATCCGTCGGCTTCCCATCAGCGCCGAGTGTAATGAGCTTCTCTTTGACAAGCACGACACCAGGTTCGTATTTGGTAGTCACCGGTGCGAAACCGTGATCTGAAACCAGAAAGAAAGTGGTTTGCTCGAAGATGCCAGCCTTGCGAGCCGCTTCGATTATGCGTCCGATGTAGCCATCCATTCGTTCCGCCGTCTGGAGTGCGGCCGGAGTTCGTGGTCCGTTTTTATGATGCGCATCGTCGAGCGCGACCAGATGAATCAACATCAGATTCGGCTTGTAGCTCTGAATCACGAATTCGCTGATCGCAGTCCGACGACCGTCAGTGCTGTTGTCGCCTCCCGATCCGTTCGCAAGCGCCTTTGCAAGCAAACCTGGAGTAGCGTATTGAGCTGTGCGCTTGCCCGTCGGTGGATTCTCTTTCGGATCAAAAATCTCGGGCACGTTGTAGTCTATATCGGCGCCGACCGTCACAGGCCAGCCGACGCTTCCGGTTACCAGGTCGGCTTTCTTCGCCAGGCTCCAAAGCGTTTCAGTCTTGAGATCGTTCGAGAACCAATACCACTCTTTTGTTTGAGGCGCGGTCGGCGCTTCGAAGATTCGGTTCTGCACAATGCCGTGCACGGCGGGACGAACTCCGGTGATCAACGTCGTATGAGCCGGGTAAGTTACCGTTGGATAGATTCCCTCGACGCCGTCCGCATAAGCGCCTTCCAGCTTCATCTTGACGAGGTTCGGCACGTGAAGACCGAGTTGCGCAGGTTCGAGATAATAGTCAGGCACGAGTCCATCGATCGAAATCATTATGACGTGAGCGTCGCGCCGTGGCTGAATCGGCTGCGCAGCCCGCTCCTGCCCGTTTTGTAGCGCGCCCAGCGACGGAAGCGTCGCGAGTAGAAGGCAAATGAACGCGATAGTTAGTCTGCACACATGTCGTCGATCAAGCATCGGTTGTTCCACCTTATCGGGTGTTCTAAAACTCGCAGCCGCCAAGCTAATGCGTTGAGCTGAATCCCGTCAACCTGAAGATCACTCGGATTCTGAGAGCATCAATCAACTTCAACGCTCAATCCGTCTCGTCCGATTATCACCTCGCCGTCGTAGCCTCGCTGCAACTCATCCTTCAACTCTCTCTCATCTACTTCGAAATAAAAATGAGTAACGATCAATCGAGCTACGTTCGCTCGAGAGGCAAGCCGCGAGACTTCATCGACCGACAAGTGCGCCACCGTCTCGCGCGGCTCGCGGAAGGAACATTCGGAAATCAGGATGTCCGCTCCGCGAAAGAAACGCGCCAGGCGATCGTCGTACGCAGTGTCACCAGTGTAGCAGAGTGAACGGCCTCCGCTTTCGATCCGAACCGCGAGACTCTCTCGCGTGTGAGGAGTCTTCACGGCCGCGAGCGTTGAACCGGGCGCAAGCTCCAGCCTCTCGCCCGGTGCAATCACTTGAAAGCCGGTCGGAAATTTCGTTGCGAATAGTGATGCACCGTAAGCGAGTTTTAGTCCTTCGATCAGTCGATCCACTCCGTCCGGGCCCAGGATTGTGAACGGATCATCCCGCTTCGACTTCATACCGTTGCGAAACGCAAACATCAGCGAAGCGAGCTCGCCGGCGTGGTCTACATGAAAGTGGCTCAAGAACAAATGTGTGATTCGCTCCCACGGAAGACAATATCGCACAAGCGCGTGAAGAGTTCCGGCTCCGCAGTCCAACATAATATTGGCGTCCGCAAGCTCAACGAAATAGCCTGCCGAATTTCTTGACGCGTTCGGAACCAGCGTGCCCGAACCTAGTATCGTGAGCTTCATTGGTATTTGTATCGAAGTGAGTGAGGATTTTAGCACGCCGCAGTT